>Ga0081540_1002003_pt1 | contig 17000 bp, 16 predicted proteins | sample TabmetS2T1R1_FD_71024 | JGI IMG/M metagenome (GOLD analysis project Ga0081540, IMG submission 71024) | Tabebuia heterophylla rhizosphere microbial communities from the University of Puerto Rico - S2T1R1 | ecosystem: Host-associated > Plants > Roots > Rhizosphere ... | reverse complement strand
CTCCAAGCTCTCCCACGGTCTTCAATGACCCAGGTCGGAACGAACACCCGCCCGCCACCGCGGCTCTCAAACTATCCGAGTCGCGGCTATGAGAGTTACAAGGTCGGCGCACGAAGTGCGCCGGGTGAGGGGGCCTCGCACTACAGAGAGTCATAGAACCCTCACCCGCCTTGCTGCGCTCGGCGACCTCTCCCCACCGGGGAGAGGTAGACTCGCGGCGAGTCAGTGCGTACCAGTTCCGCCTCAACCCGCCGTCAGCTTCGCCAGCATCTCCTCCGGCAGCGGCTTCGACCTGATCTTGTCGGGATCGCTCGGGTCGCGCCCGGTCCACACCCGCGTCTCGAAACCCTCGACGGCGAGCTGGCCGTCCTTCATCAGCCGGTGCGTGACCTGGAAGCTCGAGCGCTTGATCTCGGAAATCGTGGTCTCGACCAGCACGTCATCGCCGAACCGCGTCGGCAGCAGGAACCGCGCGCGCGTGTCGACCATCGGATAGCCGGCCGACTCGTACTTCTTGAGGAACTGGTACTTGGTCATTCCCAGCGCGCGCTCGAACAGCGCCGTGGTGCTGGAATCGAAGATCGCGAAATAGCGCGGATAGAACACAATGCCGGCGGGGTCGCAGTCGCCCCATTCGATGCGCACCTTGCGGGTGTTGGTGAAGGCCATTCGGTCAAATCCCGTTCGTTGAATTACCGCGGCGCCATGCGCAGCGCGCCGTCGAGCCGGATCGTCTCGCCGTTCAAGTAGCGGTTCTCGATGATGTGCAGCGCAAGGTCGGCATATTGCTCCGGCTTGCCGAGCAGTTTCGGGAACGGCACGGAGGAAGCGAGGCTCTTCTGCACCTCGTCGGGCAGCGCCTGCAGCATCGGCGTCAGGAAGATGCCCGGCGCGATCGAGCAGACGCGGATGCCGAACTGCGACAGCTCGCGCGCGGCCGGGATCGTCAATCCGACGATGCCGCCCTTCGAGGCTGCGTAAGCCGACTGGCCGATCTGGCCTTCGTACGCCGCGACCGACGCGGTCATGATGATGACGCCGCGCTCGCCGTCCTCGAGCGGCTCCAGCGTCTGCATCGACGCGGCGGCGAGGCGTAGCGCGTTGAACGTGCCGATCAGGTTGATGTTGATCACCTTGGCGAAGTCGGCGAGCGGCATCGGCCCGTCGCGGCCGACGATGCGCTTCGCCGGTCCGATGCCGGCGCAATTGACCAGGATGCGCGGCGGGCCGTGCTTGGCGCGCGCCTGCTCCAGGGCGGCTTCCATCAGCGCGGCGTCGGTGACGTCGGCGCCGAGCGGGATGCCGCCGATCTGGTCGGCCACCGCTTGCGCCGCGGCGAGGTCCAGGTCGAGCACGGCGACCTTGGCGCCGAGTCGCGCGAGCAGGCGGGCGGTCGCGGCGCCCAGACCCGAGGCGCCGCCGGTCACGACGGCGGCATGTCCTTTCGGCTGCATCGATCGGCTCTCTCGTCAGTTCCTGGTGGACGCGGCTGCGTCGGGATTCTCGATCAGGATGGCGATGCCCTGGCCGCCGCCGATGCAAGCCGAAGCGATGCCGTAGCGCAACTTCGACCGCTTCAGCTCGCGCGCCAAGGTCAACGTCAGGCGGATGCCGGTCGCCCCGAGCGGGTGACCGATCGCGATGGCGCCACCGTTGACGTTGAGCTTGCCTTCGTCAAGCCCGAGCTCGCGGGCGCAGGCCATGACCTGCGCGCCGAACGCTTCGTTGATCTCGAACCGGTCCACGTCCGCGAGGCTCAGGCCGGCGCGCGCGAGCACCGCCTTGATGGCGGGAACCGGGCCGATGCCCATGATCTCCGGCGGCACGCCGACTGCGGCCGACGCGAGGATGCGCGCGAGCGGCGCCTTGCCCTGCTTCTTCGCGTAGGCCGACGAGCACACCAGCACGGCGGCAGCGCCGTCGACGATCGCCGAGGAATTGCCGCCGGTCTGCACGCCACCGAACGCCGGCTTGATCTTGGCCAGCGCCTCGACCGGCGAGGGCCGGACATGCGTATCCGCCGCGAGCGGCTCGCCCTTGATGCGGATGCCGCGCGGCTTGAGGTTTTCGCGCGCGAAGGTCTCGCTCGCAACCGGCGCGATCTCGCCGGCGAGGAAGCCGGATTTCTGCGCCTCGATGGCGCGCGAAAAGCTGCGCGCCGCATACTCGTCCACCTCGGGGCGGGTGATCTGGTATTGCCGCGCGAGGTTCTCGGCGGTGTCGCCCATGGTCACGTCGGCGGCCGGATCGAGTAGCGCCTCCCACAGGAAATCCTTGAACTCGACCTGGCCCATGCGGAAGCCGCCGCGATGCGTGTAGGCGGCGACCGGGTTGCGGCTCATGGATTCAGCGCCGACGCACAGCGCGAGCTCGGCGCGGTTGAGCGAGGTCGCGTCTGCTGCCTGGGAGATCACCTCGATGCCGGTGCCGCACACGCGCTGCACCAGGTGCGCCGGCGTCTCGACCTTCACGCCGGAATAGAGGCCGACGTGGCGCGGCAGCATGTAGGCGTCGAACGAGGCCTGCGCCATCGAGCCGGTGATCACAGTGCCGACGTCGGCCGGCGCAACGCCCGTGCGCTCGAACACCGCGCGCGCCGCCTTGATGCCGAGATCGATCGGCGAGGCCGAGGCCAGCGCCCCGTTGTAATCGGCGAACGGCGTGCGCACGCCGTCGAGCAGGACCGCGTCGGAGAAGGTCGTGCCGATGCCGGCGGGTTGATCACTCATGTTACGTCCTTGCTCATGCTGGATTGTCTTGGGCGACGATGACGCGCGCCGACGGCTGGTCTGCATACAGTTCCACCACCAGCTCGGCGCGATGGCTCAGCACCGCGCGCTGGTTGATCGAGCCCTTGTCGGTCATCTCGCCGCGATCGAGCGAGGGCGGATCGGTGAGCAGGAGCGCGCGGCAGATGCGGTTCGAGCTGCCGGTCGCGCTGCGGGCGAGCGCGGTGAGCAGGAAGATGAATTCCTGCGCGACGCGCGGATCGCCGAGCACCTCCGCGGGCGGCGCATTGGCGGCGAGGCCGGGCGTGAGACGGCGGCAGGCCTCGACGTCGGGGAAGATCAGCACGCGGATGTCGTCGCGGTCGGCGCCGGCGATCACCACGTCGCGCACGAACGGCGCGCAGTGCTCGATGATGCGCGCGCGCAGCGGGCCGACGCTGACCCAGGTGCCGGTCGCGAGCTTGAAGTCCTCGGACAGCCGCCCGTCGAACAGGAGCCCCTTCCGCGGCTGCGCAGGATCGGCAAACTTGAACGCGTCGCCGAGCCGGTAGAAGCCTTCCTCGTCGAAGGCTTTCTTCGTCAGCTCCGGCTCGCGCCAGTAGCCCGGCGTGATGTTCGGTCCCTTCACGCGCGCCTCGAGCTTGCCCTCGACCGGCACGAGCTTGAGCTCCATGCCGATCGCGGGCAGTCCCATGTTCGTCGCGTTCTCGCTCTCGAAGGTGCGGGCGAGTGCGAACGGCGCCGTCTCGGTGGCGCCGAAGCCGGTGAGGAAGAGAATGCGCTCGCCGCAGGTCTGCACCGCAAGGTCCTTCATCTCGTCGAACACGTGCTGGGCGATGCCGGCGCCGGCGAACCACAGCACCTTCAGGCGGCTGAAGAACCTTTCGCGCAGCGCCGCGTCGCTGCGCAGATAGGGCAGCATCGCCTCGAAACCCTTCGGCACCGTGAAGTACCAGGTCGGCGCGATCTCGCGCAGATTGCGCACGGTGGTCTCGATCGCGCCGGGAAGCGGCTTGCCCTGGTCGATGTAGAACGTGCCGCCGTTCGCCAGCACGAAGCCGACATCGTGGTTGCCGCCGGCGGTATGGTGCCACGGCGCCCAGTCGACGATCACCGGCGGCTCGTCCTGGAAATAGGCGAGCGACATGCGGAGCATCGCCTGGTTGGCGCACCACATGCGATGGGTATTGATCACCGCCTTCGGCATGCCGGTGGAGCCGGAGGTGAACAGGAATTTCACGATCGTGTCCGGCTTGACCGCCGCATGCGCGGCGGGGACGCCGGCATGCGGCGTTTCCTGCAGCGACGCGAATGCCGTGGTCTTCCGGTTCGGCAGCGGGTTGCGGGTGACGACCACCTCGATGTCGGGCGGCACCACGGCGTCGATCGCGCGTGCGAACATCTTGCCGTCGCAGGCGAACACCAGGCCCGGCGTGAGCAGGTTGATGACGTGGCGCAGCTTGCCGAAATCGGTGGAGACCAGCGAATAGGCGGGCGAGATCGGCGCGTGCGGGATGCCGACGTAAGCGGCGGCGAGGCCGACCAGCACGTGCTCGATGTCGTTGCCGGAAAGAATCACCACCGGCCGCTCGGCCGAGAGTCCACGGTCCATAAGCGCCGCGGCGATACGGCGTACGTGCGCCAGCGCATCGGCATAGGTGAGCGTGCGCCAGCCGCCGGACGCATCACGGTCGGCCATGAACACGCGGTCGGGCGCGCGCACCGCCCAGTTCACCAGGTGCTTGGTGATGTTGTCCGGGTAGGGCTCGAGCGTCTCTCTCGCGCGCAGGACGATGGTGCCGTCAGCGCGTCGCTCGACCGCGCAGTCGGGCGTGTGCAGCCGCACCGGCCGCAGCGGTGGCGTGGCGGAGGAAGGGGATTGCTCGCGTATGACCTGCGCCATGATGCCTCGTGACGGCGCTAACGAGATACTTACCGGCGCACCGTCTTCGGCGCGCGCTTCTCGAGAAAATCCTTCAGGCGCTGCTGCGCCTCGACGTCGCCGGCGGCGATCGCCGCCATCAGCGACTCCATCACGTAGCCCGCCGCCGGATCCTGCTCGGCGATGCGCGGCAGCACGTGCAAAATGCCGAAATTGGTGAGCGGCGCGTTGTTGGCGATGCGCTCGGCGAGCTCGATCGCCTTGGCGAGGCCCGCTCCCGGCTCGACCAGGTAATGCGTCAGGCCCATGGCCTGGCCTTCGTCGGCGTCGTAGGTGCGGCCGGTCAGCATCATCTCCATGACGCGCGACGTGCCGATCAGGCGGGTGATCCGCACCGTGCCGCCGCCGCCGAGGAAGATGCCGCGGGTGCCTTCGGGCAGCGCGTAGTAGGCCGAGCGCTCGGCGACGCGCACGTGCGTGGCGGCCGCGAGCTCGAGCCCGCCGCCGACCACCGCGCCGTGCAGCACGGTGACCACCGGCGCGCGGCCGAACTCGATCTTGTCGAACACGCGGTGCCACGAGCGCGAATGCGCGACGCTCTCCGGCACGTCGCGCTTGGTCAGCTCGGAGAGATCGAGCCCGGCCGAGAAGTGCTCGCCCTCGCCATGCAGCACGATCGCCTTCACGTCGTCGGGCAGCGATTCAAACAGCGTCTCCAGCCCGGCCACGGTCGTGTCGTCCAGCGCGTTGCGCTTCTGCGCGCGTGCGAGCCGCACGATCGCGATGTTGCCGCGGCGTTCAGCATGCAGCGAGGCGGGGAGGGGAATGGCAAACCTGCCGTGGTCCTTCGCAGCAGGCATTGCGTTTCCTCCGTGGGGCGCGGTCGGCCCAGATAGTTATATCGTATAACTAATTATAGCAGGCCGCGCCGGGAGGGGCAAACGGGCACTGCCTCGTGTCCCGGGCGAGCGAAGCGAGACACCGATCTCGGGTTTACCCGAGATCGGCATTTAAGCTAGCGCAAGTCGGCCAAGGCCGACTTGCGTGGACCCAGGGGCCGCATAGAGTGGGTCCCGGCTCTTCGCTCGCTGCGCTCGCTTCGGCCGGGACACGAGGTAAGGGCTATCCCCGCGTCCACTTCCTCGCCGCCCCGCGGCAGGGCAGCCGCAGGCTCTGCTGCAGGGACCGCAGCTTTTCGAAGTATACGCCCGGCAGATCCGCCGCGGCGGTGCGCGCCGATTGGGTGCCGATATTGACCGCGGCGACCGTGCGTCCGGCCGCGTCGGCGATCGGCACCGCGATCGAGACGAGCCCGATCTCCAGCTCCTGGTCGACCACGGCGTAGCCCTGCGCGCGCACTTGGTCGAGGATCGCCATCAGCTCGTCGATCCGCGTCACCGTGTGCGGCGTGAGCTGGCGGCGGTCGGACGCGTCGAGGATCCGCCGTGCCTGCTCCGGCTCGAGCGCGGCGAGCAGCACGCGTCCCATCGACGTGCACCAGGCCGGCAGGCGCGAGCCGACGCCGAGCCCGACCGACATGACGCGTTTCTTCGCCGAGCGCGCGATATAGACCACGTCAGTGTCGCCGAGGATCGCCGCCGAGCAGGATTCCTGCACCTCCTCGCTCACCCGCTCGAGATAGGGCTGGAGCAGCTGCGGCAGCTCGGTCGAGGTGAGGTAGGCATAGCCGAGCCGCAGCACGCGCGGCGTCAGCGAGAAATACTTGCCGTCGTACTCGGCGTAGCCGAGTGTGCGCAGCGTGAGCAGGCAGCGTCGCGCCGCGGCGCGGCTCATGCCGGCGAGGTTCGCCGCCTCGGAGATGGTCAGCCGCGGGCGGGCGTCATCGAAACACTCGATGACCGCGAGGCCCTTGCCCAGCCCGGCCATGAAATTGCGGTCGGGCGCCTGAGCATCGGACGCGGTGGGACCCGGGGTCGCATCCATCGGTCGCTCCCAGAAAAAATATGCCTAATTGTTCGGTAACCGCACGTCTGTGTCAATAGCGCACTTGACCCTCTGAAACAGCATCCATAAAGTTGTCCATAAAGCCGGAAGCGTGCGATTACCGCACTTTATGGTCGAGGAAGCGTCATGCCACAGGTTCTGTCCCTCGCGGCAGCGATTGAAGCCACGGTTCGGGACGGAGACACGGTGGCGATGGAAGGCTTTACGCACCTTATCCCGCATGCCGCCGGTCACGAGGTCATCCGTCAGCGCCGCAAGGACCTGACCTTGATCCGCATGACGCCCGACCTGATCTACGACCAGCTGATCGGCATGGGCTGCGCCAAACACCTCGTGTTCTCGTGGGGCGGCAATCCGGGCGTCGGCTCGCTGCATCGGTTTCGCGACGCCTATGAGAACGGCTGGCCGCAGAAGCTGACCATCGAGGAGCACTCGCACGCGGCGATGGCCAATGCCTACGAGGCGGGCGCGGCCGGGCTGCCGTTCGCAGTGTTCCGCGGCTACATCGGCGCTGATCTCCCGAAGGTCAATCCGAACATCAAGAGCGTCGTCTGTCCGTACACCGGCGAGCAGCTCGCGACCGTGCCGGCGATCCGGCCGGACGTTGCCATCATTCACGCGCAGAAGGCCGACCGCGCCGGCAACGTGCTGCTCGAAGGCATCGTCGGCGTACAGAAGCATGCGGTGCTGGCCGCGAAGCGCTCGGTGGTCACCGTGGAGGAAGTCGTCGACGATCTCGGGCCGCGCAGCCCCAACGCGGTGGTGCTGCCGTCGTGGACCGTCACGGCGATCGCCTGCGTGCCGCGCGGCGCGCATCCGTCCTACGCGCACGGCTACTACAAGCGCGACAACGCCTATTACAAAGCCTGGGACGCAATCGCGCGCGACCGCGACGGCTTCCTCGCCTGGATGAAAGCGAACGTGCTCGAGCAGGGGCCCGACGCGTTCGCGAGATACGCGCAGCCGCAGGCCGCCGCGGCGGAGTGACATCATGGCCGAATACACCCCGAACGAGATGATGACGATCGCCGCGTCGCGCGCGCTGCGGCCCACCGACGTGTGCTTCGTCGGCATCGGCATGCCGTCGGCCGCCTGCAACCTGGCGCGGCTCACCCACGCGCCCGACATCACGCTCATTTACGAGTCGGGCACGATCGGCACCAAGCCCAACGTGCTGCCGCTCTCGATCGGCGACGGCGAATTGTGCGACACCGCGCTCACCACGGTGACGGTGCCGGAAATGTTCCGCTACTGGCTGCAGGGCGGGCGCATCACGGTCGGCTTCCTCGGCGGCGCGCAGATCGACAAGTTCGCCAATCTCAACACCACCGTGGTCGGTCCCTACGAAAAGCCGAAGGTGCGGCTGCCCGGCGGCGGCGGCGCGCCGGAGATCGCCACGTCGTGCGGCGAGATCTTCATCATCATGACCCACGGCAAGCGCGGCTTCGTCGACAAGATCGACTTCTTCACCTCGCTCGGTCACGGCACCGGCGGCGACTCGCGGGAGAAGCTCGGCGTCAAAACGAAAGGCCCGACCAAGCTGATCACCGATCTCTGCGTCTTCGAGCCGGATCCGGTCACCAAGGAAATGACGGTCACCTCCATCCATCCGGGCGTCACCCGCGAGCAGATCGACGCCAATACCGGTTGGAAAGTAAAATACGCCGACAAGGTCGCCGAAACGCCGCCGCCGACTGCGCGCGAGCTCGAGGTGCTGCGCGAGCTGCATGCGCGCACCCGGCGCGCGCACGGTGAAGCCGCATAGGGACATACGAAAATGGCAACGCGTGACGTTTTCATCTGCGACGCAGTGCGGACCCCGATCGGCCGTTATGCCGGCGCGCTCTCGAAGGTGCGCACCGACGACCTCGCGGCGACGCCGATCAAGGCGCTGATCAAGCGCAATCCGAACGTCGACTGGGCGGCGCTCGACGAGGTCGTGTACGGCTGCGCCAACCAGGCCGGCGAGGACAACCGCAACGTCGCGCGCATGGCCGCGCTGCTCGCCGGGCTGCCGGACTCGGTGCCGGGCGTGACGGTGAACCGGCTCTGCGCCTCCGGCCTCAACGCGGTCGGCGACGCGGCCCGCGCCATCCGCGCCGGCGACATCGACTTCGCCATCGCCGGCGGCGTCGAGTCGATGACCCGCGCGCCGTTCGTGATGGGCAAGGCGACGGAAGCCTTCCAGCGCAGCGCCGAGACGTTCGACACCACCATCGGCTGGCGCTTCATCAATCCGCTGATGAAGCAGCAATACGGCGTCGACTCGATGCCCGAGACCGGCGAGAACGTCGCCGAGGAATTCCAGGTGAAGCGGGCGGACCAGGATCTGTTCGCGTTCCGCTCGCAGCAGCGCGCCGGCAAGGCGATCGCTGCCGGCTACTTCGCCGAGGAGATCGTTGCGGTCGAGGCGCCGGGCGGCAAGACCGGGCCCGTCACCGTGGACAAGGACGAGCATCCTCGCCCCGACACCACGCTTGAAGCGCTCGGCAAGCTGAAGGCCTTCGTGCGCAATCCCGGCACCATCACCGCGGGCAACGCCTCGGGCGTCAATGACGGCGCCGCGGCGATGATCGTCGCCTCCGCCGACGCGGTGAAGAAGCACGGCCTCAAAGCCCGCGCCCGCGTGCTCGGCATGGCCTCGGCGGCGGTGCCGCCGCGCATTATGGGCATCGGCCCGGTGCCGTCGACCAGAAAGCTGATGGAGCGGCTCGGGCTCAAGATCGGCGATTTCGATTTGATCGAGATCAACGAGGCGTTCGCGTCGCAGGGCCTAGCGTGCCTGCGCCAGCTCGGCGTTCCCGACGACGCCGAGCACGTCAATCCGCATGGCGGCGCCATCGCGCTCGGCCATCCGCTCGGCATGTCCGGCGCGCGGCTCGCTCTCACCGCCGTGCACGGCCTGGAGAAGCGGAACGGAAAGCTCGCCCTCGCCACCATGTGTGTCGGGGTCGGGCAGGGCGTGTCGCTCGCGCTCGAGCGGGTCTAAACCCGACGCCTGTCCGGGATGTCGGCGAATGCGCGCATGAGCATTAAATAAAGGGAGAGTGTCCCTGTGGCGATGAGTGCAGGTTACATTCCGTTTCATCCCAGTCCGTCGAAGCCGAAGTACAAGCCGCCCGCCGGCGCAGTCGATGCACACTGCCACGTGTTCGGTCCGGAGGACAAATTTCCCTATGCACCCGAGCGCAAATACACGCCGTGTGACGCACCCAAGGAGAAGCTGTTCGCCCTGCGTGATTTTTTGGGCTTCGACAAGAACGTGATCGTGCAGGCGAGCTGCCACAGCAAGGACAATCGGGCGATGGTCGATGCGCTCGAGACGTCGCACAACAAGGCCAAGGGCGTCGCCTTCGTCGGCGACGAGGTGACCGACGACGAGATCAAGTGGATGGACCAGGCCGGCGTCAGGGGCGTGCGCTTCAATTTCGTTAAGAGACTCGTGGATTTCACCCCGCACGAGGTGCTTGCGCGCATCACCAAGCGCATCGCGCCGCTCGGCTGGCACATCGTCCTCTATTTCGAAATGCCGGACCTGCCTGAGCTCGAAGGCTTCTTCACCTCGCTGCCGACGACCGTGGTCGTTGACCACATGGGCATCCCAAGCGTGAACAAGGGCCTCGATGACCCGCAAAACCAGCGCTTCCATATGCTTATGGAAAAACACCGCAACTTCTGGGTGAAGGTGACGTGTCCAGAGCGGCTCTCGCTCGCCGGGCCGCCCTATGACGATGTCGTGCCGTTCGGACGCACGCTGGTCGAGCATTTTCCCGACCGTGTGATCTGGGGCACCGACTGGCCGCACCCGAACATGAAGAAGGAGGCGCCCGACGACGGCACGCTCGTTGATGTGATTCCAAAGATCGCGCCAACTCCTGCGCTGCAGAGGGCTCTTCTGGTCGACAACCCGATGCGACTCTATTGGGCGTAACGGGCTTGACCGGCCAATTTGCAAAGCAACGCCGCGGCCGCTATATCGTTGATCAATCAGGTCATTGCCCCTCGCTTTGCCGTCCTCTCGCTACTGTCAGAGTCGGTTCGCGGAAGAAGCGGCGCCGCCGCAGGTGGAGAAGCCTCACATGACACGCGCGCAGCACGACTACGACGATATCCCGGGCACGTTTGTCTTCGACGCGGAACGCTCGCGCCAGGGCTACCATCTCAACATGTTCTGCATGTCGCTGATGAAGGCGGAGAACCGGCAGGCCTTCAAGGCGGACGAGGAGAAATACCTCGACCGTTTCCCGCTCACGCCTGAGCAGCGCGAGGCTATCCTCAAGCGACAGTATAACCGGATGCTCGAACTCGGCGGCAATATCTATTTCACCGCCAAGCTCGGCGCGACCGACGGCCATTCATTCCAGCACATGGCCGCAGTCATGACCGGCTCGACGCAGGAAGACTACGCCAAGATGATGCTCGCTGGCGGCCGCCCAATCGAGGGAAACCGCAGCAAGTCGGGCGCCAACAAGGCGAAGAAAGCCAAACCGAGGTCGCGCAGCAAATCAGGAACCAAACGTCGTGGCTAGGGTCATTGCAGGAGTTTCGTCATCGCACGTACCGGCGATCGGCGCGGCGATCGACAACAACCGAACCGAGGAACCCTATTGGAAGCGGGTGTTCTCGGGCTTTGAGAAATCCAAGGAGTGGATGGCGAAGGCCAAGCCCGATGTCGTCGTCGGCGTATACAATGACCACGCCTCGTCGTTCTCGGTCGAGATCATCCCGACCTTTGCGCTCGGCTGCGCGGCGGAATTCCCTCCGGCCGATGAGGGCTGGGGTCCGCGGCCGGTTCCGGTGGTGAAGGGCCATCCCGATCTCGCTTCCCACATCGCCCAGTCGGTCATCCTCGATGAGTTCGATCTCACTATCTGCAACAAGATGGAGGTCGATCACGGCCTTACCGTACCGCTCAATCTCCTGTTCGGTTCACCGGAGGAATGGCCGTGCCCAGTCATCCCGCTCGCGGTCAACGTTGTGCAGTATCCGCCGCCGACCGGGCACCGCTGCTACATGCTGGGCCGCGCGATCCGCAAGGCGATCGAAACCTATCCCGAGGACCTGAAGGTCGTCGTGTTCGGCACTGGCGGCATGTCGCATCAGATCTCCGGCCCGCGTGCCGGCCTGATCAACAGCAAGTTCGACAAGGCCTTCCTCGACAATCTCACCAAGAATCCCAAGAAGCTCGCGCGCATCCCGCACATCGAATACATGCGCGAGGCAGGCGCCGAGGGCATCGAGATGGTGATGTGGCTGATCATGCGCGGTGCGCTCGACGACAAGGTCGACGAGGTCTACCGCTTCTACACTGTGCCTGCCTCGAACACGGCGGTCGGGCACATCATTCTCGAGAACAAGAAGGCCGCGGGCAGGAAAACCAAGCGCGCGGCCGCGCCCTTCAAGTCAGCACTCCGCGGAGGTAGACCATGAAGATTTGCGTCGCAGGCCAAGGCGCCTTTGGACAGAAGCATCTCGACGCCTTGAAGCGTATTCCGGGTGTGGAAGTGACTTCGCTCGTCGGCGGCAACCAGGACTCGACCGCCGAAGTCGCCAAGAAATACGGCATCCCGCACTACACCGGCGACCTGAGCGAAGGCATCAGGCGCGCCGACGCCGTGATCCTGACCACGCCCACAAAGATGCACTTCCGGCAGGGCGAGCAGGTCATGCGCGCCGGCAAGCATCTCCTGGTCGAGATCCCAGTGACTGACAGCGTAGAGGACGCCGAGAACTTGGTGCGGATCGCGAAGGAAACCGGCGTCGTCGCCATGGGCGGACATGTGCGTCGCTTCAACCCGAGCCACCAGTGGGTGCACAAACGTATCGCCAATGGCGAACTCAAGATCCAGCAGATGGACGTGCAAACCTACTTCTTCCGCCGCAAGAACATCAACGCCGCCGGCAATGCGCGCAGCTGGACCGACCACCTGCTGTGGCACCACGCTGCCCACACGATCGACCTGTTCCAATACCAGACCGGCGAGACAATCTCGGACTGCTACGCCGTGCAGGGGCCGCCGCATCCCGAGCTCAAGATCGCCATGGACATGGGCATCGTCGCCAAGGTGCCGTCGGGGTCGATCCTGACGCTCTCGCTGTCGTTCAACAATAATGGACCGCTCGGTTCGTTCTTCCGCTACATCTGCGACAACGGCACCTACAAGGCGTTCTACGACGATCTTTCCGACGGCAAGGACAGCAAGATCGACGTGTCCAAGGTCGACGTATCGATGGACGGCATCGAGCTCGAGGATCGCGAGTTCATCGCTGCGATCACGGAGAAGCGCGAGCCGAACGGCTCGCTCGTGCAACTCCTCCCGTGCATGCGCATCCTCGGCAAGCTCGAGCAGATCGTCGATCCGAGGCGCCAGGCGCACGCGTAAATGCTTCCCAAAGTTCCGGTCAGGACGGCTGTGTCGCGGGGCGGCACCGCGCTTTGGGCTTTGTCACGCGCTCGGTTCCGCGCTAACTGAGAGGGCACAACGGCGTGGAACGATGAGCCGGCGAGGGCGGCTACACATGAACTAACCCTCGGCAAACAGACGAAGATTCATTCTTGAAGTTCGGAGGAAACCACATGTTTGGTCGACAGGTGATCAGCGCAGCCGCGGCGCTCGCGATCGGCGCAGCGTTTGCAGGCGGAGCGTCAGCACAGGGGACCGTCAAGGTCGGCTTCATCCTGCCGATGACCGGCCAACAGCAGTCGACTGGCAAACAGATCTCGGCGGCGATCAAGCTCTACATGGCGCAGAACGGCGACACTGTCGCCGGCAAGAAGATCGAGCTGATCATCAAGGACGACAGCGCGGTGCCGGACAACACCAAGCGCCTCGCCCAGGAGCTGATCGTCAACGACAAGGTCAATTTCCTCGCCGGCTTCGGCGTGACGCCGGCGGCGCTCGCCGTGGCGCCACTCTCGACCGAGGCCAAGGTGCCGCAGGTGGTCACCGCGGCCGGCACCTCGATCATCACCGAGCGCTCGCCCTATATCGTGCGCACGAGCTTCACGCTGGCGCAGTCGACGGTGCCGATGGCCGATTGGGCCGCCAAGAACGGCATCAAGAAGGTCGTCAGCATGGTGTCCGACTACGCGCCCGGCGTCGACGCGGAGAATTCGTTCAAGGAGCAGTTCACCAAGAACGGCGGCCAGATCCTCGAGACGATCCGCTTCCCGCTGGCGAACCCGGACTTCGCACCGTTCCTGCAGCGCGCCGGCGACAGCAAGCCGGACGCCATCTTCGTGTTCGTGCCGTCCGGGCAGGGCTCGATCTTCGTGAAGCAGTTCATCGAGCGCGGCCTCGACAAGGCCGGCATCAAGCTGATCGGGCCGGGCGACGTCACCGACGACGACCTGCTCAACGGCATGGGCGACCAGGTGATCGGCACGGTGACCGCGCACTTCTACTCGGCCGACCATCCGTCCGATGCCAACAAGAAATTCGTCGAGGCGTTCAAGAAGGCCAATAACGGCCTGCGCCCGAACTTCATGGCGGTGTCGGGCTATGACGGCATGCACGTGATCTACGAGGCGCTCAAGAAGACCGGCGGCAAGACCGACGGCGATGCGCTGGTCGGGGCCATGAAGGGCCTCAAGTGGGAAAGCCCGCGCGGCCCGGTCTCGATCGATCCGGACACCCGCGACATCGTGCAGAACGTCTACATCCGCAAGGTCGAGAAGAAGGGCGGCGAGCTCTACAATGTCGAGTTCGCCACCTTCGACGCGATCAAGGATCCGGTAAAGGCCGCGAAGAAGTGATGTGATGCCTCGCGTCCCGGCCGAAGCGAGCGTTAGCGAGCGGAGAGCCGGGACCGAGGGGCCAAACGATCTGGGTCCCGGGTCTCGCTAGCGCTCGCCCGGGACACGAGCGGAGTGTTTAACCGCCAGGCCAGCATCGAAGGGGGATCATGCTGACCATTCTGTTCGACGGCATTGCCTACGGCATGCTGCTGTTCGTGCTGGCGTGCGGCTTGTCCGTCACGCTCGGCCTGATGAACTTCGTCAACCTGGCGCACGGCGCGTTCGCCATGGCCGGCGGCTATCTGACCGTCGTCATGGTCAACCGCATGGGCTTCTCGTTCTTCCTCGCCCTGCCGCTCGCCTTCGTCTTGACCGCCGCGATCGGCGCGCTGTTCGAGCGCACGCTCTACGTCCACGTCTACCAGCGCACCCACCTCGACCAGGTGCTGTTCACCATCGGCCTGGTCTTCATGTCGGTCGCCGCGATCGACTACGTGATGGGCTCGTCGCAGCAGTTCGTGCAGATTCCGCAGGTGCTGCAGGGCCAGATCAACCTGTTCGGCATCGGCGTCGGCCGTTACCGCCTGCTGATCATCGGCGTGTGCGGCGTGCTGACCGTGCTGCTTCAGCTGATCCTCACCCAGACCCGGTTCGGCAGCCGGCTGCGCGCCGCGGTCGACGACCAGCGCGTCGCACGCGGCATGGGCATCAACGTCAACGCCGTGTTCGGCCTGACCTTCGCGTTCGGCTCCGGCCTCGCGGGGCTCGGCGGCGCGCTCGGCGCGGAAATCCTCGGGCTCGATCCGATCTTCCCGCTCAAATACATGATCTACTTTCTGATCGTGGTGACGGTCGGCGGCACCTCCAGCATCACCGGGCCGTTCCTCGCGTCGATTCTGCTCGGGATCGGCGACGTCGCCGGCAAGTATTACGTGCCCAAGCTCGGCGCCTTCGTCATCTACACGATCATGATCGTGGTGCTGATCTGGCGGCCGCAGGGCCTGTTCGCGCGGGCGGCCGGCAAATGATCGACGTCTCCCACGATCTCAAGCGGCGCGGCCGCTGGTCGGTGCTCGAAGTCGCGTTCTGGCTCATTGCCGCCGCGAGCATCTGGCTCTTGCCGGGCTGGTACCTCATCCTTACCGAGGTCGCCATCTTGGGCCTGTTCGCGCTCTCGCTCGATCTCATCCTCGGCTATGCCGGCATCGTCTCGCTCGGCCACGCCGCGTTCTTCGGCTTCGGCGCCTACACCGCGGGACTCCTCGCCAAGCACGGCATCGTCACCGAGCCGGTGCTCGGGCTGATCGTCGCCGGCCTCGCGGCGACGGTGCTCGGCTTCATCACCAGCTTCCTGGTGCTGCGCGGCTCCGACCTGACGCGCCTGATGGTGACGCTCGGTGTCGCGCTGGTGCTGCGCGAGATCGCCAACCGCTACTCCGACCTCACCGGCGGCGCCGACGGCCTGCAGGGCGTGCCCAAGGAGCCGATCCTCGGCACGTTCCGGTTCGATCTCTACGGCCACAACGGCTACGTCTACTGCCTGATCGTGCTGTTTTTGTTTTTCGTGCTGGCGCGGCGCATCGTCAACTCGCCGTTCGGCCTGTCGCTGCGCGCGCTCAAGGGCAATCCGTTGCGCTCGTCGGCGATCGGCATCAACGTCAACCGCCGCCTGATCGCGATCTACACGATCGCGGCGGGCTATGCCGGCATCGCCGGCGCGCTGCTCACCCAGACCACCGCGTTCGCCTCGCTCGAAGTGTTCTCGTTCGATCGCTCGGCCGACCTGCTTCTGGTGCTGATCATCGGCGGCACCGGCTATCTCTATGGCGGCCTGATCGGCGCGCTGATCTTCAAGCTGATGCAGGACTGGATCGCCAACCTGACGCCGCAATACTGGCAGTTCTGGATCGGCCTCGTGCTGGTGCTCATGGTTCTTTTGGGTCGGTTCCACGGTGCCATAGTCAGCGCAATTCTGTTGAAGATTATGCACTCCTGGATCATCGGTTATTCATGGTTGGGATCACCGATTGTCGAAACGTTGATTGGCTTGATACTCATCGCGTTGTTGCTGTGGCGACGCGAGCATATTGATCGTTGGCTCCGGTCAGTTGGCGCTCGATCGCAAGTGCTGCTGTCTTCGCTGGTAGGTAAGCGCACGCGAGTGGAGCACAGCCAATGAGCTACGTGCTCGAGACGGTCGGCCTGGAGAAGAACTTCGGCGGCATCATCGCCGCCAATAACGTGTCGCTGAAGATCGCGAAGGGCGCGCGGCACGCGCTGATCGGGCCGAACGGCGCCGGCAAGACCACGGTGGTCAATCTCCTCACCGGCGTGCAGCGGGCGACCGCCGGAAAGATCCTGCTCGACGGCGAGGACATCACCGCGCTCGAGCCGCACCAGCGCGTGCGCCGCGGCATCGCCCGCACGTTCCAGATCAACCAGCTGTTCGGCGACCTCACGCCGCTCGAGACGATCGGGCTTGCGGTGTCGGAGCGGCACGGCTCGGGCTCCGACTGGTGGCGCCTGGTCGGCAGCCGCGCCGGCGTCACCGACGAGATCGTCGAATTGCTGGAGCGCTTCCATCTCGCCGACGTGCGGCACGAGCGCACGGCGATCCTGCCTTATGGCCGCCAGCGGCTGCTGGAGATCGCCGTCGCCTTCGCCTGCCGGCCGCGCGTACTTCTGC
>Ga0081540_1002002_pt1 | contig 17001 bp, 13 predicted proteins | sample TabmetS2T1R1_FD_71024 | JGI IMG/M metagenome (GOLD analysis project Ga0081540, IMG submission 71024) | Tabebuia heterophylla rhizosphere microbial communities from the University of Puerto Rico - S2T1R1 | ecosystem: Host-associated > Plants > Roots > Rhizosphere ... | reverse complement strand
AACATCGCTGCTGAAATTCATGGTAACGGCGCGCATCTCGATAACCTGGAGACACATGACGAACGGCGTATTCTGCCATTTACGTGTTTTTCGGTCGAGCCGGGTATCTATCTGCCGGAGTTCGGCATTCGCAGTGAGATCAATATGATGACGACGCGCGACAAGGCTGAGGTCACCGGACGCATTCAGGAGGAATTAGTGCGCATATAAGGATGAAGCAAAGTACCTGTCACAGCTTTTTTGTGGGTGAGGTGCATCCAAAAGAATAGTCAGGTGCGGTCGAATTCTTACATGATCTGGTTTGTTGGCGCAGTGGTCTGGTGGATCGACGCTGCGCTGCATCTGCATGGCGGGTCACTCACACATGCGGTGCTGGCGATTGCGGTATCGCTGTTGTTTCTTTTAGCAGGAGTGCTTTTTCGCAGACAGACTCTGCGAAAATGATCTGGCGCTCAGTCCGATGCTTTTTCAGTGACAACAACTTCATAAATGGCAACACGCTGATCGAAGCGGGAGAGCAACTTGCGTCCGGTCTCGGGAATGATGATGTGGCCAAATTCCTCACCCGCAGCGGCCCTGACGGATTCGAGCGAGTCGAAGTGGGTAAGGGCTACGAACTCGACTTCCTGAAACAGGTTACGGCGCAAAAGTTTGCCGCCAAGGAATCCGCGGATATCGCGAAGCCTCGGGAAGACTTCCTGACGAATGAATGTTTCGTACGCGTCAGCGTTCTCGGGTACGGTGTAGCCCTGCCATAGACGAGTGATCATGGGGTCTTCTCCGCCGAGAAGGATGATTACGGGGGCCCGGATTTTGTGGGAGCGCCAGAAACATACAGCCTCGGGCGCTCCCACATCTTACACTGTCGAGCTGGCGAGTGCGTTTGAGGTTAGCTGCTCGGTCTCGACCACCGAGATGCACTCTTCAAGAATGTCGAGTGCAATGGCAGCTTCGTGTTCGTTGACGATCAGTGGCGGTGCCAGGCGGATGGAGGTTTCGCCGCAGCCGAGGATCAGCAGGCCACGTTCAAAGGCAAGCTCGACGATACGGTCGCGCCACTGTGCTGCCGGTTCGCGCGTTGTCTGGTCCTTGACGATTTCAATGCCGATCATCAGGCCGCGACCGCGCACTTCGCCAACACTGGGATGCTTGGAGTACCAGGTGCGAAGACGGCTGAACATTTGCTCCCCGAGACTGGCAGCGTTGGCGATGCCTTCGCGCTCGAGGATGTCGATCGTAGCCAAAGCGGCGGCGATGGAGACAGGATTTCCCCCAAAGGTGGAGGCGTGCGAGCCGGGCGTCCAGTCCATGATTTCTGCGCGTGTCATGCAGATACCGAGCGGCATGCCCGATGCAATGCCTTTCGCCATGCAGACGATATCGGGTTCGACTCCGGAGTGCTCGATGGCCCACCATTTGCCAGTGCGACCCGCGCCGGACTGTACTTCATCGGCGACGAGCAGAATGCCGTATTTATCGCAGATGCGGCGCAGTTCCTGAAGGAAGATTGTAGGCGCGACGACATAACCGCCTTCACCCTGGATGGGCTCGATAAAGATGGCGGCTACTTCTTCCGGGGGTAGTGTCGTCTTAAAGAGCTTTTCTTCAATGTAGCGGGCGCATCCGAGGGCGAACTTTTCTGCTTCCTGCGGGCCCCCGCTGCAACCACGATACGCATAGGGATAGCGAACATGGGTAACGCCGGGTACCAGGGGTGAAAAGCGGCGACGTTGCTGCGGCTTCGACGCTGTAAGCGACAGGGCTCCCATGGTGCGTCCGTGGAATGCACCGAAAAAGGCGATCACATGTTGACGCTGAGTGTGATAGCGAGCGATCTTGAGCGCGCACTCGACGGCTTCTGCACCGGAGTTGCCGTAGTAGAAACGATGCGGACCCGGCATGGGGGCTACGGCGGAAAGGCGCTCGGCCAGCGTGATCAGAGATTCGTAATAGAAGTCAGTGCCGGAAATATGAATCAGCTCGGCAGCCTGTTTCTGGATGGCTGCGACAACCTCAGGGTGACAATGACCCGTCGAGGTGACGGCGATGCCTGCGGCAAAGTCGAGGAATTCGTTGCCGTCTACATCTTCAACGCGCAATCCGCGACCGCGCTTCGCCACCATAGGGTAGGAGCGGGTGTAGCTGGGGGAGATGAGGCGGTCATCGTCCTTGACGATCTGCTCCGCGTTCGGGCCGGGCAGTGAGCCCTTGAGTTTAGGGCCAAATTTGCTCAGAATCTCAGTCGACTGCATGGTTTTTTCTCCTTATCGGGCCTTGGTTTTGGCTTCAGCCTTTTCGTTTTCAAAGATCGCTGCATGTATGAGCGGCGATGCGGCTGCTGTCGGGAGGAGTCATCTTCAGGACGATGACGCAAGCTGCGCGAACAGAATGTTACGGATAAGAGCCGGTGCGCAGGAGAGCATCACGGGCAGCGGTGACTAGTCGCTGCCGAAGAGACTAGGTCGAGTTCTGGTAGGCAGAACCCGGAGATGTCTGCGAGAGGCAATGGCACGCGCAAAAGCCTGACTCCAGTGTTTGCTGGAGGCGGGGCTCATAACGGCGATGTGCCTGTCGATACGCATGTTTTGTCCCGGTGTCTGCTGAGGATAGCATGCCAATGTGCGAGGCAGAAAGCGAGAATAATGCTTCTTCATCGTCAATCTGGTCTCGTGGAAACACCGAACTGAGCCGGTGTTTCGATCGGGCCATCTTATCTATAGATTATCTCAATCCGGATAATCTATAGAGCAAATAATACTTGTGGGCATCTTTCACTCAACGCAGCTAGTGGATTAAAACCGATTGCTGTGTGGATGGAGGCACCTTGTTCCTGACGCGCCGCAATACAGCTTCTCTGTCAATTCCGTTTGCTTTTGGCTGCGTTTATTTTTTCTGGGGTTCGACCTATACCGCTATCAAGGTGGGGGTGCATTATCTGCATCCACTGGTTCTGGGCGGGGTGCGATTTCTTGTTGCGGGACTCCTGCTGCTGATGTTTTGCCAATTCCGCGGAATGCGGGTTTGGCTCAGGGCCCGGGAGCTTGGCTGGCTTGCGGTTATAGGTCTGCTGCTGCTGGGCTTTGGGAATATAGGGCTGGTCTTTGCAGAGCGATACATTGCCAGCGGGCTAGCGGCTTTATTACTTGCGTCCGTTCCACTCTATGTCGCTGCGCTGAGTATGTTATTGCCTCGTGGCGAAAGATTGCGGGCTCGCGGATGGGCTGGGTTGGGGCTGGGATCTGTTGGCCTGATTGCTCTTCTGTGGCCGGAAATGCGGCACCAGGGCGGCGGAGGGCAGGCTGTAGGATCTGTCATTTTGTTGGGCTCCGCGTTCCTGTGGGCGGTTGGGTCTCTTCTGTCAAGGGAACTGAAGTTGCCTGTAAATCCAATGGTTGCGGCGGGATGGCAAATGCTCGCGGCCGGGATCGTGAGTTCGGCTACCGCCCTGGTGATAGGCGGTTGGCGAACATCAAACTGGACGCCGGGCGCCGTGGGTTCGGTGGCGTATCTGGTGACGTTCGGCTCGCTGGTTGGATATACGGCATTTGTATGGCTGTTGGAGCATGTTCCTGTTCCGAAAGTGACTACCTATGCATACGTTAATCCGGTTGTCGCGGTGATACTGGGGGCGATATTTCTGGGGGAGCGCATGGTGGCTACCGAATATGTGGGAATGGTTGGGATTGTGATCGCGGTTGCGCTGGTGACATCGTCACGCATTCGGGTAGAGGAAAGTCGTAGGGAAGTAACGGAGCGTGAAGCTCAACCGGTGGAGGTTTGAAAAAATCTGCGCAACCCTGCCTGTGTCTTTGAGTTCTTATGAACCAGGAGGTGATTATGCCGAACACCGCAGGTGTGCTCCTTCTGTTTCTTGTTGTATTTGTTGGCGGAATCATATGGGCGACGCGCGGCCATTGCGCGGATACCGATGGACAGGGCGATGTGACCGGGCATCCAGGGAAGATGTCTTAAGATGCCCGATTTACTTGTGATCCATCGCTTGGTGTTAAGTTTCTGAAATAGAACGAATTTTAGATTTGCGCTTCCGGTAGAATCTATGCAAGGGCGATGTCATTTGTTACGACACCGGTTGCAGTTGGGCCTCCGACACTAAGCGCAGGGAATGAATACAACTACAGAGATCCGACATTTGGAATCGACAACGCTCCCGTCAGGGATGTCGGGTGCAGAACAGAAGGATGAGATCTCGCTGTTGGATCTTTTTATTGTTCTAGCGCGTCGAAAATGGCTAATTTGTAAGATCACGGTCAGTTTGGCGTTGATTACACTGATCATCACTCTTTTTTTGCCAAAGAAATATACGGCGATTACGACAGTTTTGCCGCCTCAGCAGAATTCATCGCTTAGCTCTGCTCTCATGTCGCAGATTGGCAATCTGGGCGCACTGGGCGCGATTGCAGGGTCCAGCGTGGGATTGAAGAACCCGAACGAGATGTATGTAGCGATGTTCAAAAGCCGGACAGTTGAAGATGCGATGATTCAGCGGTTCGGATTGATGGCCAGGTACCGTCAAAAATACATGTCCTCGGCTCGAAAGGCATTTGAAAGCCACTTCGCAGTAGAGGCCGCGTCCAAGGACAATTTGATTCACATATCCGTAGAGGATAAAGATCCGAAACGTGCTGCCGAAATGGCAAATGCATATGTGGACGAGTACCGTAATCTTTCGAAGCATTTAGCTATTGGCGAGGCGGCACAGCGCAGGCTCTTTTTCGAGCAGCAATTAGAACAGACGAGAGATAGGCTGGCCGATGCGGAAGAATCCTTAAAGGAAACTGAACAGAAAACGGGCATGATCCAACTCGACAGTCAGGCGCGCGCATTGATTGAATCTGCTGCAGCGCTTCGTGCGCAAGTTGCCGCAAAGGAAGTGGAACTGGAAGCGATCCGTACTTATGCAACGGGTCAAAACGCCGACCTTGTGCAGACACAGCAAGAGTTGGACAGCCTGAAGGCACAATTGGCCAAGCTTGGAGGTAATGCTGATGACAATGGTGCAGGTTTGATTGTACCCAGGGGGCAGGTACCTAAAGCAGGAATTGAGTACATCCGCAGATTGCGCGATGTGAAATATAACGAGACGATTTTTGAGATTCTGGCGCGTCAGTTCGAGCTTGCCAAGCTGGACGAAGCGAAAGAAGGCGCGCTCATCCAGGTTGTAGATCCAGCAATTGTCCCAGACTATAAGTCCTTTCCTAAACGTGGTTTGTTTACGATTATCGCTGCCTTGGCAGGCTTGATGATCGGTATCTTTGTCGCACTCTTTCGCGAAAGTATGGAGCGACTGCGACAAGACCCTGAGCAGAGCTTACGCCTCGATATTCTCCGTAAAGCACTCTGGACAAAGAAGACAGCCTAAAAAATGATGAGCAAAGAAGACACGATCCTGGTAACAGGCGGTGCCGGATTTATCGGCTCTAACTTCGTTTTGACAGGGATCAAAGAAGTTGGTTCGCCAGTCATTAATCTCGACAACCTGACGTATGCGGGCAACCGCAGTAATTTGCAATCACTCGACAGGGATGCGCGGCATGTTTTTGTGCATGGGGACATAGCTAATGAAACGTTGATTGGCGAATTGCTGCGTCAGCATAAGCCGAGAGCGATCATTCATTTCGCGGCTGAAAGCCATGTGGACAGATCTATCGTCGAGCCTGACGCATTTATCAGGACGAATGTGTTTGGTACGTTTGCGTTGTTACAGGCGGCGCGCGCCTACTACGGGGAACTGAGCAAATCCGAGCAAGAGAGATTTCGTTTTCTGCATGTCTCCACCGATGAGGTGTATGGGACGCTGGGACCGGACGATCCCGCATTTTCCGAGACCACTCCGTATGCACCGAACAGCCCTTACGCTGCGTCGAAAGCGGCATCAGACCATTTGGTTCGTGCGTATTTCCATACATATGGACTACCGGTTCTGACCACGAATTGCTCGAACAACTATGGTCCTTATCAGTTTCCGGAAAAACTGATTCCGCTGATGATTCTGAATAGTCTCGAGGGAAAACCACTGCCGGTTTATGGCGATGGACTCAATGTTCGCGACTGGTTGTTTGTCGAAGATCATTGCTCTGCTATTCGTGCCGTGCTGGATCGCGGGAGACTAGGAGAGACTTACAACATTGGCGGATCGAGCGAACGCAAGAACATCGATGTGGTAACGACAATCTGTGATTTACTCGACGAACTCGCTCCCAGCGAAACGATCGGTTCACGAAGGCAGCTGATTTCTTATGTGAAGGATCGCCCCGGCCACGATCGTCGTTATGCCATTGATGCTCGCAAGATCAAGCAGGACCTGGGTTGGGAACCCGCAGAAGAGTTTGAATCGGGAATCCGGAAGACGGTCAAGTGGTATCTCGCGAACCAGGATTGGGTCGAAAACGTGCGCTCGGGCGCTTACCTGCAATGGATTGAAACAAATTACGCGGAGCGTATCGCACGATGAAGGGAATTGTTCTCGCGGGCGGATCGGGCACCCGACTTTATCCAGTTACTCACGTTATTTCGAAACAGTTGCTGCCGGTTTATGACAAACCAATGATTTATTACCCGCTGACGACTCTTATGCTGGCGGGGATACGAGAAATTCTTATTATCTCGACGCCTCAGGATACGTCGCGATTTGCGGAACTCCTTGGCGATGGTACCCAATGGGGGCTCAAGCTTGATTATGCGGTGCAGCCGAGCCCTGATGGTCTGGCTCAGGCCTTTATTATCGGTAAAGACTTTATTGGAAACGATCCCTGTGCCTTAGTGCTTGGAGACAATATCTTTTACGGCCAATCTCTTTCGGCGCAGCTTGTAAAAGCTGCGAACAAGACGAAAGGTGCAACCGTATTTGCTTATCCCGTACATGATCCCGAAAGGTATGGTGTGGTTGAGTTCGATCACAACGGGCGTGCCATTAGTCTTGAAGAAAAGCCGAAGGTTCCAAAATCGCGCTATGCGGTCACTGGTCTCTATTTTTATGACAACGATGTGGTGCGACTTGCTTCCGCTTTGAATCCCTCTCCACGCGGTGAGCTTGAGATTACCGATTTGAACCGCTGCTACCTTGATCAGGGCACGCTTGAGGTGGAGCTCATGAGCCGGGGAATGGCATGGCTGGACACCGGAACGCATGACTCCCTCTTTGAAGCAGGTCTTTTTATTCAGACTATCGAGCGGCGACAAGGGCTGAAGATCGCCTGTCCCGAAGAGATTGCTTTCCGCTACGGATATATCACTTCGCAACAGCTGGAGACGCTCGCGCAGCCGGTACGCAAGAGTGGGTACGGGCAGTATCTGCTGGCTCTTCTGAATGAACCGAATTTTCCCTCCAACGGCATTTAGAGAATGAACATCATTGAGACTGCTTTGCCTGGGGTTCTTATTTTTGAGCCAAGGATATTCAAGGATGCGCGCGGCGTATTCTGTGAGACTTATAACGAACGCCTCATGCAGCAGGCCGGACTGCCGACCCGCTGGGTGCAGGATAACTTCTCATTGTCAAAGAGAAATGTTGTTCGGGGTATTCACTATCAGATCAAGAACACACAAGGTAAGTTGGTGCGCGTCACCCATGGCTCGGTGTGGGACGTGGCGATTGACTTGCGCCGCAGCTCAACTACATTTGGCCAGTATGTTGGCGTAGAACTTTCCGATGAAAACGGGCGCATGTTCTGGATACCCGAAGGTTTCGGACATGGATTTGTTGCTCTGTCAGAGGTAGCGGGCTTTGCCTACAAAGTTACCGAATACTACTCACCTGCGGATGAAAGAACCTTGTTATGGAATGATTCGACGGTGGGCATTTCATGGCCCGTATCCGCCAATGATGCCATCGTTTCTGAGAAAGACCAGCGCGGTTCCGTACTCAATCAGGCCGAGTTATTCGCATGAGACAGGGTCCGATTTTAATTCTTGGTGCGGGCGGTCAGGTTGGCACTGAACTACGGCGCACCTTTGCCGATGCTGGTGAGCTTGTTGCCTGGGATCGTCGGATTGCCGATCTTTCGAGGCCGGAGGAACTGCGATTACTCGTCCGCCAACTTCAGCCTGCAGTCATTCTGAATGCGGCGGCATATACCGCTGTAGATCGGGCTGAGGTCGAGCCTGAGGTGGCTATGACGATCAACGGCGATGCACCGCGTGTGCTTGCTGAAGAAGCCGTGAAGCTTGATGCTCTGCTCGTGCATTATTCCACCGATTACGTTTTCGACGGATCGAAGAAAATGCCATGGGTTGAGAGTGACGAGACGACTCCATTGAATGCCTATGGACGCACCAAGCTGGCGGGAGAACACGGTATCCAGAGCGTCGGCGGCAAATACCTTATCTTTCGCACGAGCTGGGTTTATGGACCGCACGGCCATAATTTTTTGCGAACGATGCTGCGATTGGGACAGGACCGCGAGCAATTGAAAATTGTCGACGATCAATTCGGTGCTCCGACATCGTCATCCGCCATTGCTGAAGCAACGCGCACCATAGTCGACAAAGTGAAGTTGGCGACACCGGAATATGGCGTTTATCACATGACCTGCGCGGGCGAGACGACATGGTGCGGATTCGCGCAGGGAATATTTAGTCAGCATCAACAGCAAAACGGCGAGACAGTGCCGCAGGTCATTCCGATCCCCTCAAGCGAATATCCGACTCCGGCAGCACGCCCTGCCAATTCCGTTCTTTCCAACGACAAATTGCACGCACACTTTGGCATCGCATTGCCTGATTGGCGCTCGGCTCTGCTTGCGACAATGAAGAAAATTGGGAGCGAATGTGCGGAGAGGAAGTAATTCAAAAAACGAATTTCCTATCAGGCGTTGCGGTTGTACTGATTGACTAACAGCTATGCCTCACGGAATCGATAGCCGACATGACTATCCGTCAGGATGTACTCAGGATTGGCAGCGTCGAGCTCAATTTTCTTTCGAAGTTGACCGATAAGCACTCGCAGATATTCACGGTCATTACCAGAATCAGGCCCGCGTAGGGCCGTAAGAAGCCGCACATGTGTGATGGGACGTCCGGCGTGTTCCATGAGAAATTGCAAGGCATCAAATTCACGGGGAGTGAGGTGCACCGCGATTCCGGAACGCTCAACGCGACGGCGCCCGGGATCGAGCATCACTTCCCCGACAGTGATCGGCATTTCTGACGGCGCTTCGGGCGCTCGAAATCTGCGGATGGCACTACGAATCCTCGCGGTCAGTTCGCGGATTTGAAACGGTTTGGTGACATAATCATCCGCCCCGGCATCGAGAGCGTCGACCTTGTCGTCCTCGCTGTCGCGTATTGTAAGCATGAGAATTGGGAGCCGCGTGAAGATGCGGCGGATTCTCTGGCAGGTTTCGATTCCTCCAGCGCCAGGCATATTGATGTCGAGCAGCACTGCTTCGTAATCGGCCATGCGGAGTCGCTGAAGTCCTTCTTCACCGTTGCTAGCTTCGCCGACGTCGAATCCGAGTGCGTCTAACGTCGTGCGCAGTGTGCGTCTCAATGCCAGGTCGTCTTCGACGATCAATATTCTTCCATTCAATGCGTCCATCATGCGTCTTCCTTTGTGTGAGCGGGCAAAGCAAGAAAAAAGGTGGTGCCCAGCTTTGGATCGCTTTCGACCCATACGCGGCCAGAGTGTGCTTCGGCAATTCGCTTGACGAATGACAAGCCAATTCCGGTTCCGGGTGCCCGGTGCTGAGAACCTGGCGAACGATAGAATCGCCGAAAAATCCGGAACCGTTCTTCGGGGGCTATGTATGAGTCTTCATTCTCCACACTGAACGTGACTTCAGTGTCCATCTGACTTGCACGCAGTGATATCCGTGCCTGCGGGTCTGCATATTTGGCGGCGTTGTCAATCAGTTCAAGGAGCGCAAGCTTCAGCAATCGACTGTCAGCACAGACGTATTCATTTGGAGTGTCAGCGAGAATGTTCAATTGATGTGCTGATATATGGGCTGAACATTGTTCGGATATGTCTTTGAGCAGCGACTGTACACGAAACTCTTCTTTGTGTACTTTCAGGTGCTCACCATCTATTCCGGCAGTGTGCAGCGCATGAGTTGTAAGGTCGCCTAAGCGAAGCGCTTCCTGATTGATAAGAGTGGCGAGTTCTTCCTGAGCAGGCCCGAGTGGTCCGATCTCAAGTAGACCCGAACTGGCGCCCTGGATGGTCGCGAGAGGAGTTTTGAAGGCGTGTGCCAATCCGTCAAGAACTGCGGAACGCAACTCCTCGCTCTGCCTGGAAGCCTCGGCTTCAGATTCAGCTTTAAACGAATGGGACCGCTCAAGTGCGAGCGCTGCCAGGGAAGCTATCGCATCCGCGGTGTGTGCATCAATGAGAGATCTGCCGGAAGGTGCCACGAGACTCATTGCCCCAATTGGCTTGGTACCTAGAAACAAAACACGCCTGAAGCTACCGTTTACAGAATCGTTCTGGTGTTGCTTGTGAAAGAGCACCGCACGCATTTCGCCCTCTGAAACATTATCGATTCCGGCAGTGTTCAGGCGCGTTTCTCTGTCATCCCATAGCGTCACTCCATCGAGATTGAATGCTTCACGGATGAGGTTGACAAGGTTGGCCCCGATCGGTGGCCGGCGGTTGAGCAAAAGAATATCTCTGCTCATGAAATACAGTTTTTCCACCTGGTCGCGTTTGCGACTCACCTCGGTGGCATGACTTTTCAGACGATCGGCAAGCTGGCTGACAACCAGGACGATGGCCTCAAAGCTCGTCAGCGCTAGCCAATCCTGAGGATCAGACATGTAGAAATGAAAAAGCGGCTCAGTAAAGAAAAAGTCAAGGCAGCCAACCGATAACACTGAAGCCACACTTGCTTCAATGAATCCCCACCTGAAGGCAATCAACGTGATCGGAAAGAGATAGATAAACCCAGCAACGAATGATTTCGCATGAGAGCCATGCGCAATCGCTGTCACCAGTACGACAATCAGCGCACTGGCCGCGACACGCAACAGCCGCCTGATCCAGGATCTTGGCATCTTTCCCTAACGCAAAAGCATACCTTCAACCTCATAAGCAAATCGTAAGCAGAGCGTGTAGAAGTGAGTCTTCTTCGATGTCTTATAAGTATTTCTTGTTTGGCTCAGGGCCTGTTGTTTATGCAAATCGAAAGCCATAAGGGAGGCGTAAAAAGTAACCTTTCGGTTATGTGGGAGTTATGGTCATCGTTGTCTTCTATCGTTAGCCGGGAACGCTCGGCGCTGATTGGAGAACGTCATGATGTCTTCGCGAGGCCTAAATCTCATTCATTATTCTGCTGCCACGCTTTTGCAAGGCTGTAACCCAGAACGCAGAGCCGACGTAAAAGGACGATTTCCATTACGCAAGAGGATTGTGCCGTGGCTCTTTGCGTTTGTGTGTATGGCTCTGCTGACGCTCGATACGTATGCGCAGTCTACTTTTGGAAGCATACGCGGCACTGTGCAAGACGTCTCAGGGGCTGTGATCCCTGGTGCCGCTGTGACGATTCATTCGCAGGACGAAAATTCTGAGCGACTAGTCACGACGGATGACTCAGGCAACTTTGTCGCCGAGAACCTGAAGCCTGGTCACTACAAAGTGACGGCGCATCACGATGGATTTGCAGACGCAGTTGTCGATTCTGCCGCGCTGGAAGCGCGTCAGGATCTTCGCATTCCGATTACGCTTTCCATTGCAACCGAAGCAACAGTCGTGCAGGTGAGCGCAGCAGCCGATGCCATCAATACGGAAAACGGCACCTTGAGTGACTCGAAAAGCAACCAACTCATCACAGAATTGCCACTTAACAATCGGGCGACAACGACAAGCCCTCTTGCAGCGCTGTCACTGTCTGCGAATGTTCAGCAGGATAGTTCGGGAAACATCGCGTTGAGCGGAGCGAGCTCGTCGATGGTGAACTTTTCTGTTGACGGCATATCAACTGCAAACGTGCGGCAGAATGGAGCACTTCAGGATGCTTACCCGTCGCAGGAAGGGATCTCTGCCGTACGAGTTACGGCGTTTAACAACAGTGCGGAGTTCTCTCAAGTCGGCGATGTGACTTTCACCACGAAAAGCGGGACGAATCAGTATCACGGCAGTCTCTTCGAATATTTGCAGAACGATGCTTTGGACGCGAGCCCATACGGATTCAACGGCAAGGCGCCGAAGCGGTTCAATACATTCGGCGGATCTCTGGGTGGCCCACTGAGCATTCCGCATCTCTACAACGGTAAGGACAAAACATTTTTCTTTGCCGACTACGAAGGCAACCGGCGCACGACCGCGGTAGCTCAGCAATTTCTTGTGCCTAGCGAGGCTGAGCGGAATGGTGATCTGACGGCGATCGGCGGACCGGTAATTGCTCAGAGCAGCATCAATCCTACAGCCACGGCATTGCTGGCGTACTATCCGCTGCCCAACGTGTCAGGCCAGTCGAACTTTAACTATGAAAATTTTCAATCGACGCCAGCTCGCACTGATGGCGCTGACATCCGTATCGATCAGACCATCAACTCGAAGCAATCAGCGTATGCGCGGTTCAGCCGGAAGAACATCACTCAAGACTACGCGAACCCTCTACTGCCGAACGACGTCGACAGCGTGCATAACCGTAGCTTGCTGGTTTCCTACACCTACACAATCACACCGAAACTAGTAAATGAGTTTCGCTTCGGTTTTACGAATGCGATTACCAGCGTTGGCTTTCCAATACAGGGCTCTGACGCGCTGACCCAACTCGACCTGACTGGAGTAGACATCAGCCAGCATCCGACTACGCATGCTTTTCCGACATTCAACTTCAGTTCCGGTACTGGTTTTACTCCCATTGGCCGCGACAAGACCGGAGTTACGCAATCAAAGACGCTGCAATTTACAGATAACGCGACTTACACGATAGGCAGGCATACGCTCAAGGCGGGTATCGATGTACGCCGGGTTCGCTACTTCGATGTTGAGCTGTTTCTGCCGTCGGATGATTTCGGGCAATTTACTTTCCAGCCCAATTTTACCGGCAATGCATTTGGAGACTTTCTTGAAGGCGCTCCGACTACTCTGTTTTTCGCGGTGTCGAGTCCGGATGTAGGTGGTACGGCATGGCAATATGGCTTGTTCGCGCAGGATGAGTTTCAAGTGAGTAGCAGGCTGACCATTAACTATGGTCTTCGCTGGCAGGTTCTTCCGGCCTTGCAGGAGGACGGTGGCAACCTCGCGAACTTCGATCAGAGGAACAATTCAATCGTTGTGCCGGACGAGCTGTCTGCGTATCTGGCAAAAGAAAATCTTCAAAACTCGAACCTGGCTTTTCAGGAGTCGTTCAACGCGTGCAATCTCGGTAATACTTCGCTGCCGTGCACGAACTATGTGACTGCGAGTCAGGATCATCTGCCTCAGGGACTGCGTCACAGCTATATGGGAAATTTCCAGCCACGATTTTCATTGGCGTATCGTCCATTCAACGACACGAAGACAGTTGTCCGTGCGGGTTTTGGCGTCTTCACCATGACGAACCTCGGACCTCTCTCGTTTAACAATAGTGGCAACCCAACTTCCAATCTCCATACGTACACGAACACGACAACAGCGGCAGGCGTGCCTTTGATACAGTTTCCGAGAACTGCGCCACCAACGGTGGGCATTCAGTATGGCGGCGGCGGACTCGATCAGGGAGTCGATCCAAACTATCGCGATCCGCAGTCGAACCAGTGGAACCTGACGGTTGAGCGTCAACTCTCAAGCAACGACACTCTGCGCGTCAGTTATGTTGGTATGCACTCCTACCGCTTGAACATTACCGAGGACCTGAACCAGATTCCAGCGAGCACGACACCATATCAAACTACCGCCGCGAGCCCGTACGTTGATCCTCGCGCGCCATACCAAAACTGGTTCACTCTCTACAGCACCTTCAATGCTGGTACAGCAAACTATGCAGCGATGGAAGTGGAGGCGACGCATCGCATGTCACACGGGCTGTACTTCGATGCCAGCTACACTTTGGCCAAGAATCTGGCCGACAATCAAGGAAGTTCGCCAACGGCATTCGCAGGTGAAGTCAACTATGGGATTCCGATCACCGATAGATTCCATGTCGCCAGCGACTATGGCAATGTAGAAGGTACCCGACGCAATCGCTTCCTGCTGACTGGCCTCTATCAGTTGCCTTTCGGGACCGGTCGTACATTCCTGAATCGAGGAGGCTGGACGAATCTCTTGTTAGGTGGATGGGAGATGAACAACGTTACCCTTCTCGAAACGGGGCCGTGGTTGACGCCGAGCATCAGCACTTCGTTGGATCAGTCAAATACAAATGTTGTGAACCGAGGCGCAACCCTGCGTCCTGACGTCGTGTCGAAGGACTACTACAAAGGACAGTCAAAGGCGCAGTACTTCAATCTGGCAGCATTTTCTCCGACTCCTTCAGGAGCAGGACGCTTCGGAAACGCTGGCGTGGGTATTCTTCAAGGTCCGGGCACTGCTGCCGTTTCGCTTGGACTTGCTAAAAATTTTGCGCTGACCGAGCGGGCTAAGCTTCGCTTCGAATCAACGTTCACGAACGTTCTGAATCACACCAACTTTGCTCCACCTGCTACACAAATCGATAACACGTCAACGTTTGGAATCCTTAGCGCTCCTCAGACCGCAGAGAACGCAGGAAATCGCACGGGACAAGTTGCTTTGAGACTGGACTTTTAGTCTGATCGCGTCGAGCCGGTTGCGCGCAAAGTGTTTATTGTGGTGGAGGTGACGGGAATTGCTCAGCCAGATGCAGTACGGCGCCTCCGGCTCGAAGGTTTCGCTGCAGGTCCGGGATGGAAACATCCTGGACTGCAGTGTGGTGGTGTATTGCAAGCGATGCAGCCACACCCGCAGCCTGTCCGATGATAATGTATTGCGGTTCCATGCGAACGGATGAGTACGCGGCGTGTGTTGCCGAGAGGCAGACAGGCACTAGTAAGTTCTCAACTTCTTCTTTTCGGGGCGTGATGCTTCTGTATGGGATCTCGTAGGGCTCTACGGGAACCTGGACATCACCCTCATTCTGTACCATCCCATCCGGAGTCGCGATGCGCTGAATGTTATGCGAGTCGCTGTTGTATGAGCCCATACCAATCGAGTCTGGTTTAGTCCGTTCCGTTTGGAGGTCAGATTGACGCATCACATAGGCGCCGATCAGACGACGCCCTTCGCGAATATAAAGCTGGTTTGGCCAGTGATGCGAATCCAGGAATTCATCCCTGGGAAGTCCCCATTGATTTATCTCTGCCCGGAGTGTCGCCGGTACGCTCGAATCATCCGAAAGGAAGTAGATCAACGACTGGGTGTAGAGAAGATGGTCCTTCCAGATGGCGGCTTTGTCCGAATAGGAGGCTTCGGGATATTTCCAGCTGTGGCCGATGTAGTCGGTTGAGATTGGCCCGTTGTTGTTGAAGTCGGCCTTGTGGTTTGGGATTGGGACGGGATTGAAGAAATCCTTCAGGACGGGGGCGCGGCCACGGTGCTGCTGGAACTCACGAAGATATTTCTTGAGGAGAGCAAAGCGGGATTGATCGTAGCCCGCTGGGCGGGGAAACGGGAGGCGGTTCGCTGGATCATTGGTAAGGATAAGGCGAAAGTTGTAGGACTGTACCTTTTTGTCTCCTGAGCCGGGAGCAGCGAGTGGGCCGGGATCGACTTCCGGAAAGAGATGATGATGTGTGTCGTAGGCCGAGAGCGGCCAAGTGAATTGGTGTGCCGGTGTATTTGCTCGGACGCCAGCGAGACTTTCGCCATACTCCTGTGAACTCTCACGTCCCCATGTGTATGTTGCCTTGGATTGCGCCATGAGATCGCCTTCGTACGTGCAGTCGGCGAAAACCTTTGCGTTCCACTGTCTGTTATCGGAGGTTGTAATCGAGACAATTTGCTTGTTCTTTAAAGTGACGCCGTCCTTCTCGCGAATGCGCTCGTGGAAGTAGATCGAAACGCCGGCGTCCTTCAACATGGTGCGGAAGAGGTCTTCATCGACATGCGGCTCCGATCGCCAGTTTTCCGGGCGGTCCAGATCCTTGATTCCATAATGAGCTGCAGCTTTCAGGTAAAAGTCGCGGGCATAGCCACCGATGATGGCGTAATGTCCGAGATCAGTAGCTGAGAGGCCGCCGGTAACCATTCCCCCGAGATGCGCGCCCGGTTCCAAAAGCACGACGTGCAAGCCTTCACGTGCGGCTGAGTATGCTGTCATGACTCCGGCCGCAGTTGCGCCGTATACAACCAGATCAGTCGATTGATCCGGCTGTTCGGCTGTGAGTGGTCCGGTAACACCCATCCAAAACAGAAATGTGCCCATGCAGAGAACAAGTGATTTAAAAGGCATGCTTTAGTCTCTCAGCTCCCGGTCTGTCTCAAAAGAAAGCTATTTCAGCAGTTTAAGGCGCGACAATCTAGGTCCTGACACGATTCTTAGTCCATCTCTCGATTGCTGTTTGTTATTGTTGAGGTGCGGAGAAAAAGATGCCTGATTCGTATGAGTGTCATGTTTGACCTGAATCGTGGGTTCTTATTCTTGTGCGTCCTTTGTGCTGCTCGAGTGGGTTTTGCATGCGACCGCGTACCGGCAGGTGAACCACTCTGGATTCGTCTCTCCGCGCCTATCTCCACTTACACGGCAAAAGCGGGCGACTCTGTTCATGGGGTTCTTACCCAGGACGTTGTTTGCGACAACGATGTTGTGCTTCCCATGGGAGCACTTGTCGATGGTGTAGTTCGTAGAAAGCGCAAGGTTGGATGGGGTATTCGGCACGAAACTGCTGCGCTCGAACTCGTATTCAATCGGGCCACAGTCAGCCCTGGCGTGGTTGTGGAGATGACGGCCCGCGTGGAAGAAGTGGAAAATGCCCGCGAGCAGGTTCGCAATGGTGTGATTCAAGGTATACGGAGTTCTGACACGTTTCAGGGGCGTATCAACAGTCGCCTGATTCACCTGCCCACGTGGAATCCTTACTCTGATGCGTTCCTGATTGCCTACA
>Ga0081540_1002001_pt1 | contig 17007 bp, 18 predicted proteins | sample TabmetS2T1R1_FD_71024 | JGI IMG/M metagenome (GOLD analysis project Ga0081540, IMG submission 71024) | Tabebuia heterophylla rhizosphere microbial communities from the University of Puerto Rico - S2T1R1 | ecosystem: Host-associated > Plants > Roots > Rhizosphere ... | reverse complement strand
GACATCGACGTCGGCGGCGAACATTTCCAGCCGCTCGACATCGGCATATTCGGCGCAGACGCCGTTGAGCACGACGTCGAAGGCAGGCGAATCCGGCTCCGGCGAGAACACCTGGCATTTCAGCCCGAGCCGCGCCGCCGCCATCGCCAGCATCCGCCCCAACTGGCCGCCGCCGAGAATTCCGATCGTGTCGCCCGGCTTCAGCTTCACGTGGCTGATGCCCTGCTTCCGAAGTTCGTAATCCATTGCGGCGACCTCTATACGAACTTCGGAAGCAAAAGGGCATCAGAGGAAATTTCAGCTCCGGTGCCGCTTACAGATTTGGAGTTCCTGATACGAGTGTGCGGGGGCCGATGCAGGAACCTCAAATCGGCGGCACCCGTGGCCGTCACGCCGATCCCTCCGGGCGCTCGGCCACTGCATCGGTTTGCTGCTTGCGCCAGGCGGCGAGCCGCGCGGCGAGCGGGGGATCGCTCAGCGCGAGCACGCTCGCGGCCAGGAGCGCGGCGTTGATCGCGCCGGCCTTGCCGATGGCGAGCGTGCCGACGGGAACGCCGGCCGGCATCTGCACGATGGAGTAGAGCGAATCGAGCCCGGACAGCGCCTTGGATTCGACGGGAACGCCGAAGACAGGCAGTTCCGTCAGCGAGGCCGCCATGCCCGGCAAATGTGCCGCCCCGCCGGCGCCGGCAATGATGACCTTGAAGCCGGCCGCCTTGGCGCCCCTGGCAAAGGCAAACAGCCGGTCAGGGGTGCGGTGGGCGGAGATGATGCGCGTGTCGCAGGGAATCCCGAGCGCAGCGAGCGTCTCGGCGGCATGTTGCATGGTCTCCCAGTCGGACTGGCTGCCCATGATGATGGCGACGGGGGTGGTCATGGAGCGAATTCTTTTCACGAATCCAAAAGCATAGGCCGATTATAGGGTCGGCCCGGGGTTGATCCAAGGCGGTGGCAAGAGATTTGGAATGCACTATCCTGTCTTGGTGAATCCGAGCAAGCCTTCTTGAGAAGTTGCCCATGAAGAAGAAAGCCCGGGCTTCGGCCCCGAAGGCTGGCAAAGCCCGGAAATCCGGCGCCGCCGGGCGGAAGGCGGCCCTGCTGCGGGCGCAGGGGGCCCCCCGGCGGGCGGCGGCCCCAAAGCAAGTGGGCCTGACCGGAGCGAAATCGGCCGTGCGGCAGCTGCGCCAGGATCTGGCCAGGGCGCGCGCCGAAATCGAGCAGTTGAGGGCGACCGCCGAAACCGACTTCCTGCTCGACATCCTCAACCGGCGCGGCTTTGAGCGCGAGCTTTCGCGCTCGATCGCCTTCATCAAGCGTTATGCGGCAAGCGCCGCGTTGCTGATGCTGGACGTCGACCACTTCAAGCCGATCAACGATGCGTTTGGGCATGCTGCAGGCGACAAAGTGCTGAAGGCGATTGCGCAGACGCTGTCGAGCCAGGTGCGGGCTTCCGACGTCATCGGCCGGCTCGGCGGCGACGAGTTCGCTGTGCTCTTGTGGAATCTCAGCGAGACCGATGCGCGGGCCAAGGCGGCTGAGCTGGAGCAGGCGATCGATGCCTTGCGGTTTTCATTTGGCGGCAGAACGGTGCGGATCGGTGCGTCGGTCGGCGTTGCTGTCCTAGATGCTCATTCCGAGATGCGGACTGCGCTCGAGCAGGCCGACAGCGCAATGTATGTGCGCAAGGCGCAGCGCCGGCACGAGGCGCCATAGCCCGCGCGAAGAAGCTCCTACAGTCCGCCCAGATCGTCCGGCACGTTGCCGAACTTGCGCAGCAGATGCGCATCGCCGAATTCGCCGATCATGGGATCGCCGGTGCGGCTGAAGGCAACCGCACCGATGCTGCCGGGAATCCGCGACATCATCTCGGCGCGTCGCAATGCCGTGGTCGCGCTCTGGCACTCCTCGGCATGGCCCGCGATCATTTCGCCGCTCTCGTCGCGCATGAACGGCAATGCGACGTAATAGGTGACATCGGCCATCGCTTTGCTCCTGGTCCAGGCAAATCAGGCGACGCTGCTCCTCGCATGCGTGGAAGGGGTGGGCATGCATCCGGCAGCAACCGCCGCCTGCAGTTCGGCAAGCTCGATTTCGAGATATTCGTTCGCCATGATCAGGGCCTTGATGGTCGAGCGCAGATTGCCGTCGCACATGGCGATGGCCTGATCGCAGGCCTGTTCGTAGCGGCGATGGTCTGACAACGCTGAGGCGGACATGACGGAACTCCGGGGCTGGGGTGATCCGCATGTTCTCTTTTTGTTCTCAAAAAGTCAAGATGGGTGCGAGCGAATTTTTCGGAACCATCTCGCCGCGCCGGCGTTGTCCGGCGCTTGTACAGACTTCCACCACCACCCTCGGGCCCCGGTTAGCTCACCAGCAGCCGGGGCCCCTTTGTTTGGGCCGGGCGCAGCCTGTGGACAACGGGGACAAGCCGGGCGTGGCGACGGTTGGCCGGTGGCCGCCGGGTGTTTCCGGATACCGCACTTAGGCGATGATGTCGGGCGTGATCTGATCTTCGATGAAGGCGATGCGATCGCGCAGCAGCAGCTTGCGCTTCTTCAGGCGCTGCAAACGCAACAGATCGGGCGCCGGCGACTGATGCAGCGCGTCGATCGCCGCGTCGAGGTCGCGATGCTCCTGTTGCAGCCGGGCTAGTTCGGCCAGGAGTTCGCGCTCATCTTCGTCGGTCATGGTGTGTATTGGCTAAGAAGCACGATCAGGTTGTGAACGGTCCTGCGGCCGCACGTTGGTGCAAATATCGTCCTTGCCGCTGGCCTGCGCAAGCTGCCCAGTTCCGTAGTCACGATTGGTTACAGATAATTCCGAAAATATGACGAACGCGGATTTCCGATTCCCATCGACAGATTTCCGGTCTGGTGTACACTTCGCCGTCCGGATCGAATCTGAGGTTTCCACCGAGGAGGAATGCGAATGGCAATACAGGCCCATCTCGTTGAACTGGAACGCAAACACAAGCTTCTCGAAAGTGAACTACACGAAGCGTTGCTCCATCTCTCCACAGATGACCTGGAAATCGTCGAGTTGAAACGTCGAAAGTTGATGGTGAAGGACCAGATTGAGCGGTTGAAGCATACCGCGGAAGAAACGGTCCACTAACCGGCGTCTCTCGTAAAATCTTCGCAAGGAACACAGCCCTCGCTTTCGGGTGAGCCTAAGAGCTCACCCGCGCGGGGGTTTGTTTATTTGTGCCGGCTCTTCACCCCGGCCATGTCGGCCACGTGGTCGGCGATTGCCAGCGATGACGTCAGACCGGGCGACTCGATCCCGAACAGGTTGATCAATCCCGCAATGCCGTGATCGGCCGGGCCCTGCATCAGGAAATCCTGTCGCGCCACCGCGGGCGGGACGATTTTGGGCCGGATGCCTGAGTAGCTCGGCATCAGCGCGCCATCCGGCAATGTCGGCCAGTATTTGCGGATCGCCGGATAGAAGCGCGCCGCGCGCGCCGGATCGACGGCATAGTCGATGCTGTCGATCCATTCGACATCCGGGCCGAACCGGGCCTGGCCGGCCATGTCGAGCGTGAGGTGCACACCAAGCCCGCCGGGCTCCGGCACCGGATAGATCAGGCGCGAAAACGGGGCCCGCGCGCTGCAGCTGAAATAGTTGCCTTTCGCGAGGTAGGACGAAGGGATCATCTCGACCGGCATGCCTTCGATCGTGCGCGCCACTGCCGGCGCGTTGAGCCCGGCGGCGTTGACCAGGAGATCGCTGGCAATCGTCATCGGCGAAGCGCCGCCCGCTTCCAGTTCGATTTGTCCCGCGCTCGCTTTGGCGCGGATGATCGGGGTGTGGAAGGCAAATGCCGCGCCGGCGTCCTCCGCCTCGCCGCGCAGCGAAAGCATGTAGGCGTGGCTGTCGATGATCCCTGTCGAAGGCGAGAGCAGGGCGGCCTCGCATTTCAGCGCCGGCTCCATGGCGCAGGCGGCTTCGCCTGAAAGGGTCTGCATGTCGGCGACGCCATTGGTCTCGGCATGGGCGCGGATCGACGCAAGCTTCGTGGTCTCCTCTGGCGTCGTCGCCACAATCAGCTTGCCGCAATTCTTGTGCGGAATGCCGTGCTCGTCGCAATAGCGGTAGAGCGCATGCTTGCCGGCAACGCACATCCGCGCCATCCAGCTGCCGGCGGGATAGTAGATCCCGGCATGGATCACCTCGCTGTTGCGCGAGGAGGTTACCGTGCCGATACCCTCGGCCTCTTCCAGCACCACCACTTCACGGCCGGCCTGTGCCAGCCGCCGTGCCACCGCAAGGCCGATCACGCCGGCCCCGACAATGACGCACTCGACCCTGTCCATCTGAAGTTGAATCCCGAAGAAAAATTGCCGCCTCGCCGGGCGTATCAGCAGCAGTTTTTTAGCGCTTTGTTAAGCCTCTGTTGCCGCCAAGCCCTTGGTTTGTCTCAGAGCTGCGTTGCAAAGAGCCACCGTATTAGTGAAGCATTAATCATGTCAGGGCAATTGCCGTAGTTTGAATCACATTTAGGGGTTGCAGGGGTACGCGTTTACCCGATCCAAACCCGGAAAACAGGACACTCCGCGCTGAAATGCGCAGGTGACTGATGACTGGCAGGAATTGGCAGGCGGGCAGCAAGGACTCTCTTGCCACGGCCTTGGCGTGCCTCGTCGTCAGCGCTTTCCCAATGCCCGCACTGGCTGCGTCCGGCGGATTTCGGCCTGCGAGCTATGTCGGCTCACTCGATCCGAACGCGATCTGGGAAGCCCTGATTAGCGCCATCGTCATCGCTTCCTTCATCGGCGCGGTGGCGATCTGGGTGGTCTCGGCACTGCGCCGCGTCAAGCGCTTGCGGCTGCGGCGCAACGCCTTCATCAGCACGGCGCTGAACCATCTCAACCAGGGCGTGGTGATGACCGATCCGCGCGGGCGGGTCATCTTCTGCAACGACCAGTATCTGCAGATCTACGGGCTGGCGCGCGCCGATGTGCCGCGCAACATGACCGGACACGATCTGCTCGAGATGCGCCGCCGCAAGGGCGTGCTGCAAGTGTCCGACGACGAGTTCTATGGCCGTGCGGCAACTCCCGAGGGGTTGATTACCGAGCTGCCTGACGGCCGCTCGGTGCATGTGCGATATTTCGTGCTGCCCAATGGCGGCTCGGTCGCCACCCATCTGGACTGCACCGAGCAGCGCAAGCTGTCGCGAAAACTGTCCTCCACCACCCAGTTTCTGGAATCGGTGCTGGACAACGTCCCGGTCTGCGTCGCCGCCAAGAACATCGAGGACGGCTGCTACATCTTCGCCAACCGCGCCTTCGAGCGTTTCTCGCGTTTCTCGCGCGATCACATCATCGGCAAGCGCGCCGAGGAAATTTTCAGCCCGGTCACAGCGGCCGCCATCGTCAAGGCCGACGAGGCGGCGCTGACGGCGCCGGAAGGCTATCACCGCAACGAATTCCAGGTTGAGCGCGGCGCGCAGCAGCGCGTGCTCGCCTCCAACCGCGTGGTGGCCCGCAACGAGCAGGGCGAGCCGGAATTCCTGATCGCGATGTTCGACGACGTCACCGACCGCCGCTCGCTGTCGCGCGAGCTGGAGAACACCAAGAAATTCCTCGAGCTCGTTGTCGACAATATCCCGGTTTCGCTGATCGTCGAGGACGTCAGGGACGGCAAGTATCTGCTCGCCAACCGCAGCGCGGAAGCCATCCTTAATCGCCGCCGCGAGGACGCCACGGGTCTGACGGCGACCGACATATTCAATCCGCGCGAGGCCAAGCTGATCGTCGCGCGCGACGAGGCGGCGATCAAGAAGCGCGGCCTGCTGACGGAGGAGCACCCGATCTCGACCAAGGACGGCCTGCGGCTGTTCCTGACCCGCCGCATGACCGTGCTCGACGATGCCGGCGAGCCGCAATATCTGATCAAGACCCACGAGGACGTCACCGACCGCCGCCAGACCGAGTCGCGCATGGCGCACATGGCCTATCACGACGGCCTCACCGACCTGCCGAACCGCGCCGCCTTCCTGCAGGCGCTGGCGCAGATGATCGAGGCCTGCGGCGGCACCGACGAGGAGTTCGCCGTGCTCTGCATCGATCTCGACGGGTTGAAGGAAATCAACGACGTGTTCGGCCATGCGATGGGCGACAAGGTCCTGATCGAGGTCGCGCGCCGCCTGCAGAACACCGCGCGCGGCGGCGTGGTGGCACGCCTGTCCGGCGACGAGTTCGGCCTGATCATCGACGGCAAGCAACCGCAAGCCGGCAAGGCGCTGGCCGCCCAGGTGGCTGAAGCGCTGGCGAAGGAATTTTCAATCGACGACAAGGCGGTGCGCACCGGCGTCACCACGGGCATCGCTGTATTCCCGCATAACGGTTCGGACGCAGCCGCGCTGCTCGCCAACGCCGGCGCGGCGCTATTCCGCGCCAAGCAGAAGTCGCGTGGCACCATCAACGTGTTCGAGCCGGAGATGGACCAGCAGATCCGCGACCGCCGCGTGCTGCACCAGGACCTCTCGCTCGCCATCAAGAACGGCGAGTTGTCGCTCTACTACCAGCCGCAGGCCAGCTCCGGCGACACCGTCGCCGACTGCAAGGTCACCGGCTTCGAGGCGCTGGCGCGCTGGATGCATCCGCTGCGCGGCTTCGTCTCGCCCGCCGACTTCATCCCGATCGCGGAGGAAAGCGGCCTGATCGTCGAGATGGGCGAATGGATCCTGCGCGAGGCCTGCCGCGAGGCGGCGTCATGGCCGGTTCCGTTGCAGATCGCCGTCAACCTGTCCCCGGCGCAGTTCATGCACGGCGACGTGGTCAGCCTCGTGCATTCGATCCTGCTGGAGACCGGGCTGCCGCCGGGCCGGCTGGAACTCGAAATCACCGAGGGCGTACTGATCGAGGATTTCGACCGCGGTCTTGCCCTGCTGCGGCGCCTGAAGGCGCTGGGCGTGCGCATCTCCATGGACGATTTCGGCAGCGGCTATTCCTCGCTGAGCTATCTGCAGGCCTTCCCGTTCGACAAGATCAAGATCGATCGCGCCTTCGTCATCAATCTCGGCAAAACCCCGCAATCGGCCAATATCGTCAGCGCCGTCATCGATCTCGGCCATGGCCTCGACATGTCGATCGTCGCCGAAGGCGTGGAGACGGCGGAACAGCTTTCCTTCCTCGCGAGCGAGGGCTGCGACGCGGTGCAGGGCTATCTGCTCGGCAAGCCCGCGCCGATCGCTCAATACGCCGGCCTCGTCGGTCGCGACAACACCGTGGAGTCGGCGCGCAAGACTGGGTAGAGATAACCGACGGGCGTTCCATCTCTCTTCCCAAGCGTTGCGTATGGCCGACTACGATCTTGCAATCCTCGGCGGCGGTCTCAATGGCGTCAGCGTGGCGCGCGACGCCGCTGGAAGGGGCCTTCGCGTCCTCCTGCTGGAGCAGGGCGATCTCGGCGGCGGCGCATCCTCGGCCTCGCCGCGTCTGATCCATGGCGATCTCTCGGTACTCGAGCGGCGGGATTTCCGCCGGGTGCGCGCGGCGCTGGCCGAGCGCGACATCTGGCTGCGCATTGCCCCGCATCTGGTGCGCCCGATGCGGTTCGCGATCCCCGCCCACGCCGACGAGCGGCCGCCCTGGGTGCTGCGGGCCTGGCTGTGGCTCTACGACCGGCTCGGCGCGCGGCGGCCGCTGCCGCCTTCGGAGACCGTCGATATCACCCATCATCCGGCCGGTGATGCGCTGAAGCGGCCGTTCGGCACCGCCTTTGAATATTCCGACTGCATCGTCGACGATTCCCGCCTGGTGGTGGTCTCGGCGCTCGATGCCGCCGAGCGCGGCGCCTCGATCTGCACCGGCGCGCGCTGTGTCCGCGCCGACCGCACCAACGTCTGGCGGCTGGCGATCATCGACCGCGGCCATCGTCGGATCGCTACCGCCAGAGCGCTGGTCAACGCTACCGGCGCCTGGACCGCGTCAGTTGCCGACACCGTGCTGCGCGTGCCGGCACCGCCGCTCGGCACCACCCAGATCAGCCAGGTCGTGGTGAAGCGGCTGTTCGACAGCGACAACGTTTATGTCTTCCAGAACCACGACCGGCGGTTGATTTTCGCCAGCCCCTACGAGCGCGACTTCACGCTGATCGGCACCATCGGCCATACCTTCAAGGGCGATCCGGCGATTGTTTCGATGGCGGCGGGCGACGTGGCCTATCTCTGCGACGCCGCCAACCGCTATTTCCGCGAGCGGGTCGAAACCTCGGATGTGGTGCGGACCGTCTCGGGCGCCAATTCGGTGCTCGGACGCGGCGCCAGCGGGCTGCGGCGCGACGGCGTGCTGAATTTCGATGCGCGGCGCGGCAAGGCGCCGCTGGTGACGATCTTTGGCGGCGATATCACCACCGCACGGCTGCGCGCCGAACGTGCGGTGTCGCAGCTGTCGAAATTCTATCCGATGTCGCCGCGCTGGACGGCGACAACGCCGCTGCCCGGCGGCGATTTCGACTGGGCGAAATTCGAGGACGAGGTCGACAGCGCGCGCGACCAGTGGCGCTTCCTCAGCGAGCATCAGGCGCGGCGCCTGGTTGCGGCCTATGGCTCGCGGCTGACCACGCTGCTGGGCGAGGCCAAATCGAAAGATGATCTCGGCCCCAGCTTCGGCCCCGAACTGACGGGGACGGAAGTGCGCTACCTCATGAAAAAGGAATGGGCGCGCTTCCCGGATGACGTCCTATGGCGCCGCACCAAGCTAGGCCTCACCATGCCCGCCACCGAGCGCGAGAAGCTGGCGGCATTCATGGCGAGCGGGGCGTAGCGCCCGCCCGATCATTGAGCGCCCGGCATCCCGGATGGATGGCGCGCCGAGTGCGGGATCGCGTGGATGATGATCTCCTCGGTCGCGACTTCGTAGAAGACAAGAAAGGGATAGGGCGTCGTCGTCAGGCGCCGAATCGTTGGATCTCCCGTCCGAACGCCAATGTGGGGATGCGTCGGAAGCAGGTCGACGTTATGTTGAATTCGTCGCTGAACGCGTTGCGCACCTTGCGGTGAGGCCGCGGCAATGCGATCGAGAATAGAAGCAAGGTCGGCAAGTGCCGGCAGAGTGTATCGGAGCTTCACAGTCCGTGCTTGGCCCACACGGCACGGACCTGCTCCTCCGTGGCAAACTCGCCACGAGCCGCCGCCTCTTTCGAAACGGCGATTGCAGCACGCTCATTATCTGTGAGCTCCACTGGAGGACCGTCATCGGCGCCCGCGAGCTGGAGCATCACCCGGGCGATATCGTCCTGGGTGTCCGATGGAAGGCTTCGGGCTATCTCGACCGCTTGATCCAACAGCTTGGTCATGGGCCATACAATACGCCGTTTCAGTCCCCTGATGAAAGAGCTTTTTCTTCTCTCACATCCGTCGGCGTCGCGCCGAAGTGGCGGCGGAAGGCGCGGTTGAAATAGGAGATGTCGTTGAAGCCGCAGGCGTGTGCGAGCTGGGCGATGGTCAGATGCGCATGGCGGGAATCACCCAGCATGCGGCGGACCCGTGTCAGCCGCTCGCCGAGCACGAAGGACGTGAAGGAGGTTCCTTCCTGCTCGAACAGTTTCCGTACATAGCGCGAGGAGATGCTGTGACGGCTGGCGATCAGCTCGGACGACAGCTCGCCATTGCCGAGCATCGACATCACGTCGGCCTTCAGCGCCCTCAGCCGCGCCGCCTTGGCGCCGCCAAGCGCCGCCTCGGCGCGGTCGCCGCGCGCGCCAAGCGCAAGCGCGACGAGATCGAGGATGTGCGCGGAGACGGAGCGCGCAACCTGCGGATTGTCGAGCTCCTCGGCGGCCATCACCGCGTCGAGATATTTGATCAGGAGCCGCAGCGCCGGATCGTCTGATGGAATCGGCTTGCCGAAGGCTGAAGCGAAATCCGGCGCCAGCTCGGCGATGGCCGGGCGCGACAGCGCCAGCGTGATGAAGCTGCCGTCGGTGGTCAGCGTGCTGACGGAGGGGTCAGCCGCCGACAGCACGCTGGCGCTGCCGACGCCGCCGATCAATTCCTGGCCGAATTGCGTGGCCGAAGCCTCGCCGGAACGCAAGATGCTGACCGCGATGATGTCGCGCGCGTCCTTGAGCATTTCCTGCGTGACGCGGTAGTGCGCGGGCGAACGCGAGCCGGAGGCGATGGCGACATTGGGCAAAAGGTTGAAGGTAACATTAGCGTGAAAGGGTTCGTCCATGAGCGGCTCGATATCCACGCGCGCGATGCCGCGGCCATAGACCTCGCGCCACATGGCAAGGCGTTTCTCGTCCGGAAACATGTCCGTCGAGATGTGAAATCGGCGCGGCGATCCATCCTGCATAGGTCCCCCGATCGGCCATTAACTCCAGCCGATAGTCGCTGCCAAAACGAAACGCGTTCATGGCATCAGCGATTTTTTTTGGGGGATTGGCCGGCGGGACGGCCTGCGGCGGCCGGCCTCCGCCGCGAATCTGTTGAGCCGCCGCTCATCCGCCGCTAGCTTGCGGGCACGACGGGGTCTATCGGGGAAAATGACTGAGGAACAACCGAATAATGCGGCGGCGGAGCCTGTAAAACCGGAATCGCCGACGGTCGAGCCCGCGAAGCCGGAGCCGCAGGCCGCTGTGCTGGTAAAGCCAGATTTGCGGATTGAACCGCTGCTGCGCATCGAGGGCGTGGCGAAAAAATTCGGCAATTTCCGCGCGGTCGACCACGTCACGCTCGACATCCGCGCCGGCGAATTCTTTGCACTGCTCGGTCCCTCCGGCTGTGGCAAGACCACGCTGCTGCGCATGCTCGCCGGCTTCGAGACGCCGGACGAAGGCCGCATCCTGCTTGGCGGAAGGGACATCGCGCCGGTGCTTCCGCATGAGCGGCCGGTCAACATGATGTTCCAGAACTATGCGCTGTTTCCGCATCTGTCGGTGAGGGACAACATCGCCTTCGGCCTGAAGCGCGCCGGCATGGCGAGGGCCGACATCAATACCCGCGTCGCCGAGATGGTGGCTCTCGTCAAGCTCGAGGGGATGGAGAAGCGCAAGCCTGACCAGCTCTCCGGCGGGCAGCGGCAGCGCGTGGCGCTGGCGCGCTCGCTGGCGCGGCGGCCGCAGGTGCTGCTGCTCGACGAGCCCCTGGCGGCGCTCGACAAGAAGCTGCGCGAAAGCACGCAGCACGAATTGATGGAATTGCAGCGCCGCCTCGGCATGACCTTCATCGTCGTCACGCACGACCAGGAAGAGGCCATGACCATGGCGAGCCGCATCGGGGTGATGGATGCCGGCCGGCTTGAGCAGGTGGCGAGCCCGCGCGATCTCTACGAGACGCCGGCCTCGCGCTGGATCGCGCAGTTCGTCGGCGACATCAACCTGTTCGAGGGCGAGGTCGGCGCCATCGAAGCCGGCCGCCTTGCGGTTTCGACCCGCGATGCCGGCACGGTCCATGTCGCTGAGCCGCGCGCGCCCCTTGGCAAGAACATCGTCAGCGTCGCGATCCGCCCCGAGAAAGTAAAGCTGTCACGCCGTGGGCCCGCCATGGAGGCGACCAGCGCGCGGGCCTTAAACCGCATCGAGGGCGTCATCACCGACGTCAGCTATCTCGGCGGGATCACCACCTACAAGGTGAAGCTCGACTCCGGCGCGGTGGTGCGCTCTTCGATGGCCAACACCACGCGGATTGTCGATGCCTATGCGGCGGGCCAGCGCGTGGTGGCGTGGTTCACGCCGGACGATTGCCTGGTGCTGGAGCAATGAGTGCGCGCCGCATCTTTGCCCGCCCGGCGCGCTACGCCGCCATCGCACCCTATGTGTGGATGGTGCTGTTCTTCCTGGTGCCATTCGGCTTCGTATTGAAGATCGCGCTGTCGCAGACCGCGATCGCGCAGCCGCCCTATACACCGGTGTTCGACCTCTGGGAGGGACGCGAGGCGACCAGGGCAGCGCTGGAACAGCTCTCGTTTGAGAATTTCAAGCTGCTGGTCTCGGACAACATCTACATCCTGTCCTACCTGCGCAGCTTGATCGTGGCGCTGCTCTCGACCGCGATGCTGCTCCTGATCGGCTATCCCGTGGCCTACGGCATGGCGCGGCTGCCGCAGCGCTGGCAGGCAATCGCGATGATGCTGGTGATCGTGCCGTTCTGGACATCGTTCCTGATCCGCATCTATGCCTGGATCAATATCCTGCAGCATGACGGCCTGCTCAACACGGTGCTCTTGAGGCTGCACCTGATCTCGGCGCCGCTGGTGTGGCTCTCCACCGACACGGCGATGTATATCGGCATCGTCTATTCCTATCTGCCGTTCATGATCCTGCCGCTGTTCGCGACCCTGGCGAAGCAGGATCCGGCGCTGCTGGAGGCGGCGGCCGATCTCGGCGCATCGCCGCGCCAGGCATTCTGGCAGGTGACATTCCCGCTGTCGCTGCCGGGAGTAGGGGCAGGGGCGCTGCTCTGCTTCATTCCAATCGTTGGCGAGTTCGTGATCCCCGACCTGCTCGCCGGCTCCAATGCGCTGATGATCGGCCAGACGCTGTGGCTGGAATTCTTCACCAACAAGGACTGGCCGGTCGCCTCGGCGGTGGCCATCGTGCTGCTGGTGCTGCTGGTCGGGCCGCTGTTGTTGTACGAGCGCGTGCAGCACCGCCAGCTGGAGGCGCGCTGATGGCGTCAAGCAGGATCAACCGCCTCACGCCTTTCAATATCACCGCGCTCGCGCTGGGGCTGGCGTTCCTGTACCTGCCGATCGTGATCCTGGTGATCTATTCCTTCAACGACTCGCGGCTGGTGACGGTGTGGGGCGGCTGGTCGCTGCGCTGGTACCGCGAGTTCTTCAATGACCGCGCCATGCTGGATGCGGCCTGGATGAGCCTGCGGGTCGCCGCGGTGTCGGCGACGATTGCGACGGTCCTCGGCACGCTTGCCGCGGTGGCGCTGACCCGCGGCGAACGCTTCAAGGGCCGCATGCTGTTCTCCGGCATGCTCTATGCGCCGCTGGTGATGCCGGAAGTGATTTCCGGCCTGTCGCTGCTCCTGCTGTTCGTTGCGCTCGATGCCGGGCGCGGGTTCTGGACCGTGACCATCGCCCACACCACGCTCACCATGTGCTTCGTCACCGTGGTGGTGCAGTCGCGGCTCGGCTCGATCGACCGCAGCCTCGAGGAAGCCGCGATGGACCTCGGCTGCAATCCGCTGCGCGCCTTCCTGCACGCGACCTTGCCGCTGATCATCCCCTCGATCGTGGCCGGCTGGATGCTCGCCTTCACGCTCTCGCTGGACGATGTCGTGATCGCAAGCTTCACCACCGGTCCCGGCTCGGCGACGCTGCCGATCCGGATCTATTCCGAGGTGCGGCTCGGCGTGAAGCCGGAGATCAACGCCATCTGCACCATGGTGATCGCCCTGATCGCCGTCGTCATCACCCTGGCGTCGTTTGCATCGAAACTGTCGAGCACGCAGGGCGAGAACGCCGTGCCGCTGTGAAAGCAATCTAATCGGTTGACCGCAAGCGGCGCGTGGTTCAGCTCCCATCCGGCCAGACCGTAACAAATTCCCGTTCTACCAAAGGATGTGTAACCGATTTCACACGTCCTTGCGCGTTTCGGGCGCATAAGTCCCCTGCTGATCGGGCGCCAGCGCGAATTGCTGTACTTCTTCATTCAGCAGGAGATTCCCATGGCGAAACGAAAGAAGACGCTTCCTCCGAAGACTCCATCGACCCGCCGGGTGCCTGGCCGCCCCGAGACGGACCGGATCTGCAACCTCGTGCCTTCCCGGAATACGGAGAATGACTGGACGCTTGAAACTGCGCTGGCGGCCGGCGCGCTCGCCGCGCCCGTGGCACTGCCTGCCAGCGTCGATCTTCGCGCGGCGTGGTGGGACATCGGCGATCAGGCGTCGACGGGATCGTGCGTCGGCTGGGGCTCCACGGACGGTGTAGCCCGTTATCAACTCGTGAAGGCCGGCAAGCTCGATCAGAGGATAAAGCTGTCGCCGCGGTTCACCTGGATGGCGTCCAAGGAAACCGACCAGTTCGTCAGCAGGCCGGAAACGATGATCGAAGAGGCCGGGACCAGCCTCAAGGCAGCGGTCGACATTCTCCGCAAGTACGGCCCTGTCCCTGAAACGCTGCTGCCGTTTCACATCAATACGTACATGTATCTCGGCGACGAGAATACCTTCTATGCGACCGCCGCGACGCGCAAGATCGCTTCCTACGTCAACCTGTTCCGCAACACGGCGAACTGGCGGACCTGGCTCGCCGGGCACGGGCCGATCCTGGTCGGACTGAACGTCGATCGTACATGGGACCAGGCGACCACCACGCAGGGCAAGCTCGACACGTTCCAGCCCGGAACGGTGCGTGGCGGCCACGCCGTTTGTGCCGTGGGCTACCGGACCGACGGCCGGATCATCCTCCGCAACAGCTGGGGCACGGCGTGGGGTGACAGGGGCTTTGCCTATGCCAGCGAGGCCTACATCGCCGCGGCCTTCTTCAATGAGAGCTACGGCGTGACAGTATAGGCGGGGAGACACGCACGGCCGGAACCCGGCGTCCGTCCGTGCGTTTGCTGTGCTGATGACGGCATGTAGTCTACTTGCCGCAACTCAACCCGGCTGAAGGAACAAAGCGGCATGACGTCGTTGACCGAGGCGGACAACGGCCGCACCGTGGATGTAAGTGTCGGCGAAACTGTTTCCGTCACCCTGCCGGAAAATGCCACGAGCGGCTATCGCTGGGCCATCGACAATCTCGACGCAGGCATTGTCGAGGTGAATGAAGCCAAGCCCCACTACCCTTCAGGCGCGGTGGGAAGCGGAGGTGAAATAACGTTTGCGTTCAAGAGCACCGAGCCCGGCAACGGCGAAGTCTCCCTCAAGCACTGGCGCCACTTCGAGGGCGATGCATCCATCACCAAACGCTTCCGCTTTCGCCTGAATGCGAAATCCTGAACTGGTCGTTACGACTTGACCGCGCCAGCGGTGAGCCCGCCGACCATGTAGCGGCGGAACGCGTAGTAGATCGCGGCCGGTGGTAGCGCGTAGATGAAGCCGGTGGTCATCAACAGCTCCCACGGCGAGTCGTCGGCGGCGAGGAAGTTGCCGAGCGCCACGGGCAGGGTGATGTCGGTATCCTTGGACAGCAGCAGGAACGCGTAGAGATATTCGTTCCAGGCGAGCAGGATCGCGTAGGTGCCGACCGCGACCAGCGACGGCATCATCAGCGGAACGTAGACCAGGCGGAACAGCTGCAGCGTGGTGGCGCCGTCCATGGTGGCGGCTTCGTCGAGCTCGACCGGCAGCTTGTCGGAAGCCTGCTTCAGCACCCAGATCGCGTAAGGCGAGGCGATGGTGACCATCGCCAGGATCAGCGACCAGTGATTGTTGAGCAGGCCGTAATTGCCCATGGTGCGGTACATCGGCACGGCGAGGAACGCGGCTGGAATGAAATAGGTAAGCAGCGCCAGATTCATCACGGCGCGGCCGCCGGGCACGCGCAGCCTCGAGATCGAGAAGGCGGCGGCGGTGGCGATGAACAGCGTCAATACGCCTGCTGCCATCGCGATCACGGTGGAATTCCAGAACTGGATCCAGAAGTCGCGCAGGAAGTAATGCTCCTGGTAGAACACGATCTTGAAATTGTTCAGCGTCGGATGCGCCGGCCAGAGCTTACCCGAGAACGCATCCTCCTTCGGCGAGATCGCGAACAGGAACATGTGGTAGATCGGGATCATCGTCCAGATGAACACGGGGATGCCGATCAGCAAAAGCCGCGCCTCGGTGCCGACTTCGCGTAAGGAGGGGAGCTTCATCGCGACAACCGTTTCATCATGAAATACACCAGCGGCAGCACCAGCGGCAGCGCGCAGACGATGGATGCCATCGCCAGGCTGAGCTGGTCGAGGCGGAGATAGCGGATGCCGAGCGTCGACAGCACATGGGTGAGGTCGGCCGGCCCGCCACCGGTGAGCAGGTACACGCTGTTGAAGTCGCCGAGCGTCCAGATCATCGACAGCAGCGTGCAGGTGACATAGAGCGTGCGCATCGACGGCCAGGTGATGTAGCGGAATTTCTGCATCCAGGTCGCGCCGTCCACCGCGGCGGCCTCGTACATGTCATGCGAGATCGCGAGCCGCCCGGTCAGCAGGATCAGCGTCCAGAACGGCAGCGATTTCCAGATGTGCACGGCGATCGCCATGGCGAGCGCCACCGCGGGATCGTTCAGCCAGTTCGGGCCGTCCTCGGCGGTGAGCTTGAAGATGATCTGGTTGACCATGCCCCATTCGGGATTGAGCATGAAGCGCACCGACAGGATGGTCGGGATCGACGGCACCGCCCAGGGCAGGATGAACAGCACCGACAGCCAGCGAATCCAGAGGCGCTGTTGCGCGAAGAAACCGGACAAAAACAGCGCGATCAGCATTTTCAGGTTGATGCCGACCACGAGGAAGATCAGCGTGTTGACCGCCGCGCGCGCAAAGATCGGATCATGCCAGAGCGCGACATAGTTGGCCGGCGCGCGGGCGAGCCACAGCCCGTAGGAGACGGGGTAGACCACGAAGGCGAGGAACACGAGCAGATATGGTGCGAGCAGCGCGATGCCCCACGCCTGCGGCGTGGTCAGCCGCGCCGACAGCGGCGCGGCGGGGAGTGCGTGATCGCCGGAAAGCGTGATCGCCATCTTCAAATACTCATCATAGCGGCTCGCTGCATTCGTAGCCGGCGTCGTTATCTTACACCTCGCCCCGCTTGCGGGGAGAGGGGAACTCTCCGCAAGCGTTACTCTTGGAGGTAGCCGCTCACCCCGACCCTCTCCCCGCGAAGAGCGGCGAGAGGGAGGGCAAGCACCTTAGCCCGCAATCTGCTTGATGCGGGCGATCAGCTCGTCAACGGCCTTGTCGACCGGGACCTTCTCGCTGACAACGCGGTTCATCGCCTTGGCCCAGACGTTCTCGTTGTTCAGGATGGTGAACTTCCAGTTCTTGGTGAAGTCGAACGGCGTGGTGCCGCCGGTGAACTGGTTGTACACCGCCTTGCGATGCCGG
>Ga0081540_1002000_pt1 | contig 17009 bp, 17 predicted proteins | sample TabmetS2T1R1_FD_71024 | JGI IMG/M metagenome (GOLD analysis project Ga0081540, IMG submission 71024) | Tabebuia heterophylla rhizosphere microbial communities from the University of Puerto Rico - S2T1R1 | ecosystem: Host-associated > Plants > Roots > Rhizosphere ... | reverse complement strand
GTTGAAAGAGTCACGGATGACAGCGTCCGTCGGGTGCACCGGGTCCCATTCCATGGTGCCGTCATAAATCAGCGTTGTGTAGAGCGGGAGGTGATGGAGCGAGAGCGCCTCGACCATGCCGTCCAGCCAGCGCTTCGAAACCAGATCGAATAGCGCGGATGCCGTCACCAGATCGCAATCGGCAGTGAGCAGCGATTCCAGGCCCTGAGCGAGGTCCACGGCCTCGGTGCTCACCATCACGGTGCGCTGTGTGTCGGGACGTTCCGTCGTCAGTTTTTTGCGCGCGAGTTCCAGCAAGCCGCTGTCATGATCCGCCAGACGCCAATGCTGGATGGCAGCCAGATGCGGAATGAGGGCGTGGGCATTGGAGCCGGTGCCGCAGCCCAGATCGAGAATAGTGAGCCGGTCGCGGGAGGCCGCCCAGTCTGCGAGCCGGCGCAGAAGCTGGCGATCACGCGCACGGTGATCGGCTGGCTCGCGCAGGGCAAGCCACTCAGCCGAGAAGCCGGCCATCGGCCACCTCTCTGATGACCCCGGCGATAATGGCAGCGGTGTCCTTCCAACTCGGCAGGCTCTGCGCATGTGCCCAGGCGCCCGTGCCGAGACGTTGCCGCAAATCGGCATCGCGGATCAGCAAGCACAACGCCTCAGCCAAATCACCTACATTGTCGGGCTCGACGAGGATGCCAGCCTCGGGCGGAACGGTGGCCGGAATCGCCGGGGCCCGAGTCGCCAGCACCGGCAGGCCATGTGCCATCGCCTCGGCGAAGGCCATGCCATAACCCTCATAGCGCGAGGCGAGGGCAAAGAGATCGGCCCGGCCGTAAAGCGCGCTGACTGCCGCGCTCTCCAGAGCGCCGGCGAAATGGATACGCTCCTCCAGGCCCGTCCTGGCGACCTGGGTGCGCAAGGCCTTGACGCACTGCAAATCACGATCGAGGTCCCCGACAATGGTGCAGTGCCAGGGCTCGTCGCTGATCTGCGCAAGCGCAGCGACAAGGATGTCATAGCCCTTGCGCGGGACGACTGTGCCGACACAGACAATCTCAATCCGATCGCCGCCGCTGCCCCGCGAACGTTCTGCGCGCGCCTGGCCGGGGATGGCGATCGCAACAGGAGGCGGCGGGGCGAAGCCGAGCTCAGCCAGCGTTTCGGCGGTGATCTGGCTAGTGACGATCACCCGGCGCGCAAAGGAGGTGGCCACTTTCTCGCTAGCGAGCAGCTCCTGGGCTTGTTGCCGCGTCAAGCCTGTCTCCAGCCCGAGTGGATGATGGTGCATGGCGATGATCGGCGCGCCAACCCTCGCGAGCAGCTCGCGCGGCAGAGCTCCAAGCGCCAGGCCGTCGATGATCAACACCAGGTCGGCTGGCACCGCGGCCAGCAAGCGGCCTGTCTCGTCGAGAGCGTCAGCCGAGGGAAACGGAAAGCCGTCTGGCAGCTGCAAATGGCCAACCTCGATACCGCAGGCCGGCAATGCCCTCATGACGTGTCGGTCATAGGCATAGCCGCCGGTCGGTGTCATCAGATCGCCGGGGATGGCGAAAACGGCTCGGATCACGCCGCGACCGGCCCCTCGAACCAGGCCCGAGCCACGTGGGATTCGTGCAGTGTCACGCGGATCATGGCCAGCCCTTCCCCGCCCGGCCCAAGCTGACCATCGAGCGCCGCCTGCGCCATCCGGTCGAAGATGTAGCGGCACAGATATTCCGTCGTGGTGAGCTTGCCCCGCGTCTCCGGCACCTCGTCGAGATTGACGTAATTGATCGGCTTAAGCGCCGCCTTCAGGGCCTCGGATGCGCGGCCGATATCCACGACGACGTTATGCTCGTTCAGCGTCTCGCGAAAAAAGGCGACATCGACGACGAACGTCGCGCCGTGAACCCTTTGTGCAGGGCCGAAAAATTCGCCCGGCAGACTGTGAGCGACCATGATGTGATCGCGGACTTCAAGCGCATACATTTGCAGCTTCCCTTGCCCTAGGTATAGCGGACGACGGTCGCCAGACCCGGCGCGCCGTTCGCCAGCAGGCGCGGCAACGCATCGGGCATGTCCTCGAACGCCACCTCCTCAGTAATCAGCACATCGAGGCGCGCATCATCTAGGAGCTTGAGCGCGGTTTCAAGCCGCCGGCGGTGCGGCCAGCGCGCGCGCATCGCCGGGGAGACGTTGCCGACTTGCGAGGACACGATCTGCAGACGCTGGCTGTGAAACGCGCCTCCGAGCGGCAGCGACACCTCCTTCTCGCCAAACCAGCTTACCTCCACGATCCGTGCCTCAAAGCCAGCAAGGCCGAGCGCCAACCGCAAGCCGGCCTCAGAAGCGCTAGTATGGAAGACGACATCCGCGCCGCCCGCCGCCTGATCCGGCAAGGCAAACCCGACGCCCAACGCCGCGGCGACCTCAGCGCGGTCCACCTGGATATCCACCAGCGTCACTTTCGCGCACGGCAGGCGGCCGGCCAACGCCGCGATCAGGCAGCCGACGATGCCGCCACCGATCACGACAATCTCCTGCCCCGGCCCTGCCCCGCTGTCCCACAGCGCGTTGAGTGCCGTCTCCATATTGGCCGCCAGCGTCGCCCGGCGCAGCGGAACCCCTCCCGGGAGCGGTACGACTTCCGCCGCAGGAATGGCGAAAATGTCTTGATGTGGATACAGCGCAAACACGGGTTGGCCCAAAAGTGCCCCCGGTCCGTCGGTAACGTGCCCCACAGCCGCATAGCCGTATTTGACCGGAAAGGGAAAGCTCCCCTCCTGATGTGGACAGCGCATTCTCCCCCATTCGCCCGGCGGAAGCCGGCCCTCGAACACCAACCTCTCGGTGCCGCGGCTGATGCCAGAAAATGCCGTCTTGACCGTTACGTAGGCGTGAGTATTGTCAGCGACCGTTAATCTCGGAAGGCTTACATTTTCAAGCACCGCACAGCCCGGTGCGACGTATGTGAGCGCGCGTGCCCAGGCGACTTTTGCGGACGAAGCCATGTCTTGCGTATACCCATCCTCGCGAATTCGTGACCGACTTATATCACCCTCATGACGTGTTGATAGCACATCTGTCACCCCCGCCAATTTCGACGGAGTAAGCGTAAACATGACCGACCAGACCCTGCTGCGGCCTGCGGACCTGTCCCAGCCGGCAGCGCTGACACCTGCGGGCCTGCAGCCGGCGAGCATGATTTTCAAACGCCGCTTATTGGTCGCGAGCCTCAATCTCGCAACGATCGGCGTGCTGGCTTACATCATGGCGCGGGTGCTCGGGGATGACGGCTGGTCATGGCTGGATATCGGCATTTTCGTCTCCTTTGTCATAGGTACGCCCTGGATGGTTGTCGGTTTCTGGAACGCTGTTCTCGGCTTCTATCTGTTGCATGTCGCCAGCTCCCCGGTCGGTCAGGTGAGCCCGTTCCTGAAGGCTGGACGTCGCCGCACGCCGATCGGCTATCGCACGGCCGTGCTGATGACGCTGCGCAATGAGGATCCGGTGCGCGCCTTCGCGCGGCTGTCCATCGTGCGCCAGAGCCTGGATGCGACCGGCTACGGCCATCGCTTCGATTATTTCGTGCTCTCCGACACCTCGGATATGAGCGTGGCCGCGGCCGAGGAGCGGCTGTTCGATGAATGGCAGGCGAGCTTTGCCGAGCCGGCGCGGGCGGTCTATCGGCGGCGTGAGCGCAATGACGGCTATAAGGCCGGCAACCTGCGTGACTTTGTCGCGAACTGGGGCGGCAAATATGATCTGATGCTGCCGCTCGATGCCGACAGCCTGATGTCGGGGCCGGAAATCCTGCGTTTCGTCCGCATCATGCAGGCGCACCCGAAGATCGGCATCCTGCAGAGCCTCGTGGTCGGCACACCCTCACCCAGCGCCTTCGCCCGCGTGTTCCAGTTCGGCATGCGTCACGCCATGCGCTCCTACACCATGGGCTCCGCGTGGTGGATGGCTGATTGCGGCCCGTATTGGGGGCACAATGCCTTCATCCGGGTCGCGCCGTTCGCTGCGCATTGTGAGCTGCCCAAACTCCCTGGCAAAGCGCCGCTCGGTGGCTATGTCCTGAGCCATGACCAGGTTGAGGCGACACTGATGCGCCGCGCCGGCTATGAGGTGCGTGTCGCCCCGACCGAAGGCGGCAGCTGGGAGGATAACCCACCCTCGATCCTCGAATTCACCAAGCGCGATCTGCGCTGGTGCCAGGGCAACATGCAGTATTTCTGGCTGCTCTGGCTGCCGGGCCTCAAGCCGCTCAGCCGGTTGCAGATCTTCCTGGCCATTCTCATGTATCTTGGCTCGCTCGCCTGGATGACCATGATCGTGCTCTCGGCGCTGAAGGTCTTCGAACCCGGCGCAATGAGCCAGGCGCAGATCACCATGGGGATGACGCTGTTCGCCACCTGTTTCATGATGAGCCTCTCCCCCAAGCTCGCGGGCATGCTGGATGCCGCTGTGACGCGCGGAAGCCTTAAGCGCTATGGCGGTCCCGTGCGCTTCTTTGCCGGCAGCCTGATGGAGATCACCTTCTCGGTTCTCCTCGCGCCGGTTGCCTCTTTCCGGATCGCGCTGTTCATGATCGGCCTCCTGTTCGGTCGCGCAACCATATGGAATGGCCAGCAGCGCGATGTGCAGGGGCTGATCTGGTCAACCGCGATCGGCGGGCTGTGGCCGCAAACGCTGTTCGGACTTGCGCTATTTGCACTGCTCTATGTGAAAGCGCCGGGCGCCTTGATCTGGGCAGCGCCGCTTCTGATCGGGATGGTGTTCTCTGCGCCTTTCGCCGTGCTCACCGCTTCCCCCACTTTCGGCAGACTGCTCGCGCATCTGGGGCTCTGCGCGGTCCCGGAGGAGTTCGACATGCCCGCGGAGCTGCGCCGGCTGGTGTCGCCGCAAATCCGGGCCGCCACCCCCGATCTGCGGGAGGGCCCATCCGATCTCAGCTCCGGCGCCTCCGGGCCGCTGGTCGCGGTTCCCGTGAGCTGACGCCATGCAGGCGCGTGCCGCAACACTGACCTTACCGCGGTCTGTCCGCCAGTGGCTGGGCGTGGCGCGCTCCGTGCGCATCTACTATGGCAGCCGCGAGCGGATGCGGCGTATGAGCGCGCTCTATCGCCGGTTCGTGAAGCCCGGCCATCTGGTGTTCGACATCGGCTCCCATGTCGGCGACCGGATCGCCGCCTTCCATCGGCTCGGTTGCCGTGTGGTGGCCGTCGAGCCGCAGCCGGCGGCCTTCCGCTTTCTTCGCGCCGTCTATGGACGGCGGCAGGGGGTGATGCTGGTCAACGCTGCGGTCAGCGACCGCCCGGGCACCCTCCCGCTCCGGCTCAACTTCGCCAACCCGACTGTTTCTACCGCGTCGACGGCTTTCATCGATGCCGCGCAGGGCGCCGAGGGTTGGGAGGGCCAGCATTGGGACGAGACTGTGGAAGTACCGGCAATCACCCTCGATGCGCTGATCGCCGTGCATGGGATGCCCGCCTTTGCCAAGATCGACGTCGAGGGCCACGAGCTGGATGTGCTGAACGGCCTCAGCCATCCGCTGGCCGCCCTCTCCTTCGAGTTCACCACCATCCAGCGCGACGTGGCGGAGGCCTGCATCGACCGGCTGATCGCGCTTGGCGCCTATCGCTTCAATGTGGCGCTGGGCGAAAGCCAGGAAATGAGCTTTGCCGCCTCGATCAGCGCCGAGGAGCTGAAGGCCCATCTGCGCACCCTGCCGCACGAGGCCAATTCCGGCGACGTCTACGCCGTGCTTCGGAGTTGAAGGCCTCCAGAGAATGGCGAGGCAGCAGCTGTCGGATTTCGACGCGCATTCCACAGTAAGAATGGCGCTCAAGGCTGCTCTTGCGCCACGATGTCGAACCCGGCGGGCTTCGGCTTCAGAATCAGCACACCGCCCTGCGACAGCGATTCTCCCGCCAGAGCGGCGATCGTCTGCTGATGCGAGACCATCAGGAGATTGCCAGGCCCCCGCCACGCCGCGATGGTCGCACGCATCTGCTCAAGCGCCTTGCGCCGCTCCTCGCTCCCCCGGACGTTAACGAAGGAGCTGAGGCTCGTGTCCTTCTCCAGCTCCCGATCGGGGAGAGCCAGCTTTGCCGTGTCGATGCAGCGGCACCACGGGCTCGACAGCACACGGTCGACGGCGATGCCGCTCCTGCGTATTGACTCGCCGAAACGGCGGGCATCCTCCTGCCCCGCCTCGCTGAGATTGCGCTGCGTGCGGCAGTCAGCGAGCGTGAAGCCCGGCGGGTCAGCGGTACCCGGCACGGTCTGCGCATGGCGCATCAGGATGACATGCCCTCCGGCCTTCAGGGGTGCCACAGCCTTATCGCTGAAGGCGAGGACGGGAGAAAGGGGCGAGGTAAGAACGAGGAACGCCGCAACAGAAGCGTGAAGAAAGCTGGCCAGTCGAAGCATATCCATCTCCCGGATTCCGTTTCCCGGAATTTGGTCGCTATTTCCGCAATAATCAAAGTCATCTTGCTGACACGCAGAGATCACGTTTTTCTGCTGCGCATGTGTTCCACGGCGAAGATGACTGGAAGCTGTACGAGATCCCTCTCCACCTCAAATTTTATGTACGGGGATGAAAATAAATTCGTGGCTTTTTCATGCCAAAGCGGCGACGGTAAATCCTACCCCAATCAGTATAGTTGCGTGTCTATGTTCACAGGAGGTCTTACCCCATGCGTGCCTTCCTCAGCGCGGTGCTCATGGCCGCTTTGCTGATGCCGCTGGGCCTGCGCCCCGCCTCGGCTCAGGTCGGCGAAGTCCTAGTCCAACTCCTCGCCCGTTGTCAGCGTGATGCAGCGGAGCTCTGCCCGGGTGTCGAGCCGGGCGGCGGACGTATCGCGGCATGTCTGTATTCCCGGTTGAATGAACTCAGCCCCGGCTGTCACCGCGCCATGCGGGATGGCATTGCGCTGCGCGCCTGCGGCTATGAATACAACCGCTTCTGCCGCGATGTCGTGATCGGCGATGGCCGTGTCGCGCGGTGCCTGCGTGACTATCGCGACGAGGTCGGCCAGCGTTGTTCCGAGGCGCTGGCATTCAGCCGCCCGCGCTACAGCTACGATGCGCCACGTTATGGCGCGCCGCGTTACGACGCGCCGCGCTACGATGACCGCGGTGGCGATGAATACCGCGATCCCAAGTCGCCGCCCTATGGTGGGGGATATGACGAACCCAGGAAATATGATGACCCCACGCCCGAGGATGACGATCGTGGCCCTGACGATCTGAAATAGTCGAATTTACAGCAATGTGATCAGCGCCGGCTGCCCTGCGGCCGGCGCTTTTTGTCGCTGATTGTGCATTGCGGTATGGGCGACCTATATAGAGGAGGGCAGTTGCTGTATCACCGGGGCAGTCAACGTTCGGAGGTGACATGACGGCAGGGAAAACGGCGATCGTCACAGGTTCGACCAGTGGCATTGGGCTCGGCATGGCCGAAGCGCTATGCAAAGTCGGTGCTGATGTGATGCTCAACGGATTCGGCGATCCCGACGATATCGAGGTCACCCGGTCACGCTTGTCGCGCGAGAACAGTGTCGGCGTCGGCTTCCATGGCGCAGACATGACCAAGCCGGATGAGATCCGCGCCCTGTTTCATGCTGCAGAACAGCAATTCGGGCAGGTCGATATCATCGTCAACAATGCCGGCATTCAACATGTGGCGCCGGTGGAGGAGTTCCCACCCGAGAAGTGGGACGCGATCATTGCCATCAATCTCTCCAGCGCCTTCCACCTCACCCGCCACGCCATTCCGGGCATGAAGGCAAGAAAATGGGGCCGGGTGATCAATCTCGCTTCGGCGCACGCGCTGGTCGCGTCGCCTTTCAAATCAGCCTATGTCTCTGCCAAGCACGGCATTGCCGGCTTCACCAAGACCATTGCTCTGGAAGTCGCGCAAGACGGCATTACCGTGAATGCCATCTGCCCGGGCTATGTCTTGACACCCCTGGTCGCCAAACAGATTCCGGATCAGGCAAGGACGCGCGGCGTCACGGAGGAGGAGGCCGTGCAAGTCCTGCTGGCCTCCCAGCCCACCAAGCGCTTCGTCACCGTCGAGGAGATCGGCGCATTCGCCGTTTTCCTATGCTCTGACGCCGCCAAATCGATCAATGGCGCGATCCTGTCGATGGATGGGGGCTGGACCGCCCAATGACAGCAAGAAATGGGAGGGAGATCCCCTCCGAGGCGAGACCCGTCAATCTGGCATTGCAGGGCGGCGGGGCTCACGGCGCGTTTACTTGGGGCGTTCTCGACCGACTTCTGGAGGACCAGCGCGTCGTCATTGAGGCGATCAGCGGCACCAGCGCCGGCGCGATGAATGCCGTGGTCATGATTGACGGCCTGATGCGCGGCGGCACGGAGGGCGCTCGGGCGAAGTTGCGCGAATTCTGGGAGGCGGTCGGCGAGGCGAGCCGGTTCAACATTCTGCAGCGCGGCCCCTTGAGCATCCTCACCCAGAACTGGAGCCTCGACCTTTCGCTCGGGTACTACCTGTTCGACACCATTACCCGGAGTCTGAGCCCTTACGAGTTCAACCCGCTCAATATCAATCCGCTCAAGGACATTCTGGAGCGGACGGTCGACTTCGAGCTGGTTCGCTCGTGCGAAAAGCTGAAGCTGTTCATCTCGGCGACCAATGTGGAAACCGGCCGTGTGCGCGTCTTCGCCGGCGAGACGCTGAACGCCGATATGGTGCTGGCGTCAGCGGCGCTGCCGATCCTGTTTCAGGCGGTCGAGATCGAGGGCAAGCACTATTGGGACGGCGGTTATATGGGCAATCCCGTCCTGTTTCCGCTCACACATGTGAAAAACTCGCGCGATATCCTCATCGTGCAGATCAATCCGATCGAGCGCGAGGGCGTCCCGAAAACCGCACACGAGATCCTCAACCGTATCAATGAGATCTCGTTCAACGCCAGCCTCCTGCATGAGCTGCGCGCCTTCGATCTGGTCCGCCGGATGCTCGTCATGCACCATCTCCCAGCTGACGAGCATGGCGAAGTCTTCATTCACATCATCGATGGGCAGGAGGCGCTGGCGGCGCTGGGCGCATCGAGCAAGCTCAACCCGGAGAGGGTCTTCCTCCAGCATCTGTTCGATATCGGCCGTAACGCCGCAACCGACTGGCTCGACTCGCACTACGAGAGCTTAGGTCGCAAATCGAGCGTGGACGTCCGCCGCCTGTTCCAGGGCGATGGCTATGATCTCGACGCCGAGGCAATGGCTATTCGGCGGCGCCCTGCGGCAAGACGATTTCTTTCGAAGGCGGCGCGATTCGCGCTGAAGGCTTTGCCACGTCCTTGAGGCTGGCCGGCATGCTGTCCGTGGCAAGCGCGCCCAGCGAGAAATAGACGCGCAGCAGATCGTCGACCTTCATTTCCGGCACAGGCATGATGGCGCTCTCGGCGACCAACAAAAGGCCTCCGGACATCGGCACAGGTGCCGCCGGCAAATAGACCATGCGGCGCCGCTCGCCGCCGATCACATAAACCTCCGGATTGGCGAGCAGCGCCAGCACATCGGTCTCGACCCCTGCGAACCGGCAGGCCACCACGCTCATGCCGGAAAAGTCCGTACTCTTGTCGGTGGTCAGCCGCACGACGCGCGCGACAGGATTGTAGATCGTGCGGATGATCGGCATCTGGGTGAAGATGCGATCGATAAAGCGCGAGATGCCCTCCTGCGCCTGGCTTCGCGCGATCACACCTAGAAACCAGATGCCGACCAGTGCAATCAGCACGCCGAGGAAGAAGGCGAGTGTGTCATAGCCGGGTCCGGTAATGGTGGCGCCGCCGCGCAGCAGGATATCGCCGAGAAACGTGCCGGGACCGAGTTGGCCACGCAGGAAATCGACGATCCAGGCAATGATAAGAATGGTAAGAACGACGGGAAGCAGCACCACCAGTCCAGCAAGGAAAGTGGTCACCACGCTCTTGCGCCAGAGGCTCACCAAAAACGTCATCATTCCTGTGCACCGCCCGGATTGGATAGCTCCGCCACTTTAGCGAAACTTCCAATAATTGTCTTACTTTGTTGCATGGCAACATCGATCCCGGATCATCGTGCAACGATCGGGCCAGCTCTGCCGCAAGGCCTTACGGGAACCCCCTGAGAAGGCTTTTCGTTGTGCCTGAAATAAGCGCACTCGTCCGCCCCAGGACGTGCCGGCCCAAGCGTGGAGGAATGACAATCATGTACAGACCCGCACTCGTTTTATGCATCGCTGCTTTGGCGATGGCGCCGATGCAGCCTACCCGCGCCGAGGTGGGCGCCAAAGTTCAGAGGATGGCAGCGATGAAAGTGGATGCCGAAACCAAAAATTTCGTAAAGAACGCCCGTATCGGCGGCAACTTTGAAGTTGCATCCAGCAAGCTGGCTCTGGACAAAACTCAAAACCCCGACATCCGCGCTTTTGCCGAGCGCATGGTGACGGATCACACCAAAGCTGGCGGGCAGCTCGACCAGACGGTGAGCAGCGAGAACATCATGGTCGAGGAGCCTTCAGGCGCCGACAAGCTCGACAAGAAGCATCAGGGCATGCTCGACAAGCTGCGCGGCGCGAACGCAAACCAGTTCGACCGGATTTATGTGCAGATGCAGCAGAGCGCTCATGACGAGGCGGTGAAGCTGTTCGGCAAATATTCCAAGGACGGCGACAACGCTGCCCTGAAGAGCTTCGCGCAGGAAACCCTGCCGATCCTCCAAGACCATAAGAAGCACATCAACGGCATGAACGTCAGCTGACGTCAGGCCGTTTCATGTCGAAAGGAAGGGCAGCGGTTGAATCAGCCGCTGCCCTTCTTGCGATCAGGTCGGATGCACACCGTATCGCGCCATCAGACCGGCAACGCCGATGAGGATGAGATAGGCGGCGATCAGGTAATTGAGGATCTGCGGAACGACAAGAATCAGAATGCCGAAGATCAGGGCGATCCAGGGCTGGAGAAGAACGATGTCAATCTGTGTCATCGGAAGTCCCCTCAGGATTGATCGGCGTCACGGAAACGCCACGGGGACAGACAAGTTCTCCGCCGGGCGCTGACGCCCAACCGTTCAAGCACAAGAGGAAGGAAGAAATGAGAGCCTCGCGGCTTGAAGCCGCGAGACGCGGGCGGCATGAGAATAACCAGATCGCCGCCGCGATCGTTACCCTTAGAAGCCCATCATCGGGGCGAAGAAGCAGCGCCGTGATCCATCAGGCCGTTGACAGCGCCAATACTGGCCATCAGCACTGGGGATTGTCTCTTCGTAAGGAACCGTCTCCCTGGTCGACTGAAGCACATAGCCAAGTGAACTCACCTTGACCGAAGTGGCGTTGACCACAAAGCAATCATTGAGGCCGCAGCACCATTCGCCGTTCTTGGGGCCACGAAAACCGCCCTTGGAAATCCAGCTGTCATGCGCGAAAGCCGGGACGGCGGTGAGTATCGAGGCGAGGATGACGATAGGCACATGGAGACGCTTTCCGATCATAGTGCAAAACCACCTTGTTGTTTCGAGGGGGTGTGGCGTTGCGCTCGACGGCCAGGAAGTGCGAGCCGGTAAGCAGCGGGGGGGCGCCACTCGTGCCGGCCTTTTATCGCGCTACCCGCAGCGGGCCTTTCGCTAGGCCCGGTCACTATCTAAAATTGTAGCATTGAATTGCTGTGCCGCAATGAGAATTACCGCACAGAGACAGGCTCGCCGAAAAGTGATCCAGCGAGGCCAAAAGGCGCAATGTGGTTTGCAAGGGCTAGAAAACACAATTACGGCCGATTTGCAAGGGCTTTGACGCTCAATTGCTGAGCAAACGATTGCAAAACCAGCGAGAACGCGAGCGGGGCCATTTCGGCGAGGGAAACGAGATTCCTCCGTTGCTTAAGTGATAGCTGCCGAATGAGCGGCGGAGGTCGTGCCTAAATTTTAGGCACAGAGCTGTGATATTTCATGATGAGAAAAGAGCGATGGCAGTAAACCTCGTTCAATCTCACGTTGTGGGCGAAATGTCGCGCACAAAGCTGTGGGTAATGCGACATTTGATGGCAGGCAGAGTCGCAGCTCACGTTCGATGCCGATCGCGTGAAACCTGGCCCGGTTTCACTGAAAAATCCGCATTTGGCTTGTCCGACCCCACAATGAGGACAGAAGGCTGCACGCCATAAAACGGAGCATCATCAAGCGGTTATGGGGAGATAGCGGGTGCCGGGGTTATCTCAGCGGCCGCGACTTTCGCGCAGCACCTCGCGCATCGCGTCGGCGACGATGGAGGGCAATGCCTCCTTCATCGTGGAGAACTCCATCCTCATCAGGCTGAATTCTTTTCGCAGCGAGCCAACTACGGTCTCGATCCGGTCGACCTTCGCCTCGACCCGATCTACACGCGTCTTCAGTGCGGCAAGATCATCACCATTCTGGCGAGCCTGGGTGAGAATATACCGCGACAGCATTTTCTCGCCGTCGACCTCATGCTCAACGGTCGAAACCCGTGCCTCAAGCCGCTTGAACTCGTCTTGGGTGACATAGGCTTCGGTCATGCGCGCATTCCCAGTTGTTTCCGCAACTTTAATTGCGCGTGCCTGAATCGGCAAGGCCGCATGCGATTGCGATTAAGACATCCTTCCGAAGGTGTTTGCTGAGCCGGCAACATCCTGCCGGGCCTGTATGGCAATTATTTCTCCCAGTCTTGTTTCAGCTATATATCAGCAATGCTCGGGAAGCTGTGGCTAAAATGTCATCCAGCTTTTCTGAGTAGAGCCGCCCCTTTGACCTCTAGTTGCGCCCTCTCTAAAGTAAGGCGCAGTGGAGCGCGAGTAGGGTACGAGTAATGGAGTTTTTAGATCAATTCCCAGTTGAATACGACAGACTTCTTAATATCTTAAGCAGTATTTTCGGAATTTTGGGCTTTCTATTCGGTATCTGGCGTTATTACAAGGAACGCCAAACCAAGAGAGAGTTGGGCGACCGGGAACGTCGTTTGAAAGAGACAGAGGCCCGGCTTGAACATTTGCAGAAGCTCAGCGATTTGTCTCCATATGCCGCGGCGGTGCGGTCATGAACTTCTGGACAACGCTTCCGGCCACTGTCCTGCCTCCGCCGCCTGTTCCCGTGTTATCGTTAGGAAATCTAAAAGGGGGTGTTGGCAAGACGACGGTGGTCGCCAATCTTGCCCTGGCACTGGCGCAGACGGGGCTCCGCGTGCTGGCGATCGATCTCGACTTCCAGGCCTCCCTTTCCGTTGCACTCCCTTCGAACATTATGCCGCGATGGGAGAAAGCTGACGGCGGGATTCATGTTCTCCTGAGCGAGAGCTATGACATGTTTCATAACAGTCACGTGACCGCGATGGGGGCCGCTCCCTTCTCGGGCTTGAGCCTGGTGCGTACGTCCCTTGAGTTGGCCGATGTGGAGGACAAGCTGTTCGCCGCCTTCGTCCTCGGCGAGCGGGAGAAGGACCCTCGCTTCGCGCTGGCACGCAAACTCTCCGATCCCCGGCTGGCGCAGGATTTCGATATCGTCCTCATCGATACCCCGCCGCGTCTGACCATCGCCTCCATCAATGCGTTCTGCGCATCAACTCACGTGCTGATCCCCACGGCCTTAACGGCGGTGTCGCGAAGCGGCGCCGTGACTTTCGTCCACTATCTGACGGAGTTCCGCAACAACCTTTGTCCATCGATTGATGTGCTCGGTGTTCTCGCGACATTCACCGCTACGGGCACTTTGAGCCCGGCCGAAAACAAAGCACTGGATGAATTGGAAAAATTCTTGCCGCGCATCGACGTTTGGCGCGATGTTTTCGTCCCGCTGCGTCAGGACATAGCCAACAATCGCGTTCTGCAGAATCCCGTTGAGAAAGCAAGGTTTGCTTTCATCGCGCAAAAAGTAATGGGAAAACTTGGGCTTCATCCTGATGGACACAATGACAGTCGCCGCTCTCGTCAAGGCGCTCGAACTGGTTGGGCAGGTCTATCGCAATAAGGACGGTACGCAGCCGGCCGACGCGATCAAGAAGGTCCTGCATCAGTTCGAAGGCGCGGGCGAGATAACCTTGGCCGAGTGGGTCGAGGCGAAGCGGAAAGCACCGAGAACTGCTGAGAAAAAAAAGACTAAGGTCAAAGCAGCGACAGATACGCCCGATGCGGCGATAGCAAGATTCGAAAGCGCGGAGACGCAAGCATCTCTGCGGGATGCGATTGCGAGCGCCACGCTGAGTGCGGATCAATGGAAAGCCATCGCCAGAAGGCTGACAGGCCATTCGGCAAAGAGCGGCAAGGCCGCCCGCGAGGCGGTCGAGACGCATTTCAGCGATCGTCTGCTGCTGAACGAGCGCATTGAAAGCGTGAAGCGGCAGTTCGGCTAACCTACTCCGCCGCCTGCTGCCGTTTGATCGGCCGGCGCTGCAACAGACCGGCCAGGAACTGGCCGGTATAGCTTTCCTTTACCTTGGCCACCTGCTCGGGCGTGCCGGTCGCGATGATCCGGCCGCCGGCGTCGCCGCCCTCCGGACCGAGGTCGATCACCCAGTCCGCGGTCTTGATGACTTCGAGGTTGTGCTCGATCACCGCGACGGTGTTGCCCTGGTCCACCAGTTCATGCAGGACCTCGAGCAGCTTGGCCACGTCGTGGAAATGCAGGCCCGTGGTCGGCTCGTCCAAGATATAGAGTGTGCGGCCGGTTGAACGTCGCGACAGCTCCTTCGACAGTTTGACGCGCTGCGCCTCACCGCCTGACAGCGTCGTTGCCTGCTGGCCGACCTTGATATAGCCCAGGCCCACCCGCGCCAGCGTCTCCATCTTGTCGCGCACCGAGGGCACGGCCTTGAAGAACTCGGCGGCCTCCTCGACGGTCATGTCGAGCACGTCGGCGATGGATTTGTTCTTGAACTTGATCTCCAGCGTCTCACGATTGTAGCGCTTGCCCTTGCACTGGTCGCAGGTCACATAGACGTCCGGCAGGAAGTGCATCTCGATCTTGATGACGCCATCGCCCTGGCAGGCCTCGCAACGGCCACCCTTCACATTGAAGGAGAAGCGCCCCGGCAGATAGCCGCGTGCCTTCGCCTCGGGCAGCCCAGCAAACCAGTCGCGGATGGGGGTGAAGGCTCCGGTGTAGGTGGCCGGGTTGGACCGCGGCGTGCGCCCGATCGGTGACTGATCGATGTCGATCACCTTGTCCAGATATTCGAGCCCGGTGATGTCCTCGTAAGGCTCCGGGGCCTCACGCGCACCGTTCAGCTTGCGGGCCACCGCCTTGAACACGGTCTCAATCAGCAGCGTAGATTTGCCGCCGCCCGACACGCCGGTCACGCAGGTGAAGGTGCCGAGCGGGATATCCGCCGTCACATTCTTCAGATTGTTGCCGGTCGCGCCTGTTACACGCAGGCGCTTCTTCTTGGAAATCTCGCGCCGCACTTTCGGCACCCGAACCTGGCGCGCACCGCTCAGATACTGTCCGGTCAGGCTCGACGCCGTTCCCATGATTTTTTCCGGCGTGCCTTCCGCGATGATCTGCCCGCCATGCACGCCCGCACCGGGCCCGATATCCACGACATGGTCGGCCTGGAGAATCGCGTCCTCGTCATGCTCGACCACGATCACGGTATTGCCGAGGTCACGCAGGTGCTTCAGCGTCTCGAGGAGGCGCGCATTGTCACGCTGATGCAGGCCGATCGAGGGTTCGTCGAGCACATAGAGCACGCCCGTCAACCCCGAGCCGATCTGCGACGCCAGGCGAATGCGCTGGCTCTCACCGCCGGAAAGCGTTCCGGAATTGCGCGACAGCGCCAGATAATCCAGCCCGACATCATTGAGGAATTTCAGCCGGTCGCGGATCTCCTTCAGGATGCGCGTGGCGATCTCATTCTGCTTGGTGTTCAGCTTGTCCGGCAGCTCGGCGAACCAGCCATTCGCCTCTCGGATCGACATCCGCGACACCTCGCCGATATGCAGGCCGGCGATCTTGACCGCCAGAGCCTGCGGCTTCAGCCGAAAACCATTGCAGGCATCGCAGGGATGATCGGACTGATAGCGGCCCAACTCCTCGCGCACCCAGGACGAGTCCGTCTCCTTCCAGCGCCGTTCGATATTGTTGATCACGCCTTCGAAAGGCTTCGAATTGCGATAGGTGCGCATGCCGTCGTCATAGACGAAGGTCACCGCCTCATCGGTACCGAACAGGATGGCGTTCTGCACATGCTCCGGCAGCTCTTGCCAGGGCGTGTTCATCGACACTTTGAAATGCTTGGCGAGCGCTTCCAGCGTCTGGGCGTAGTAGGGCGACGAGCTACCGGTGCGAGCCCAAGGCACGATCGCGCCTTTGCGCAGCGAGAGCGAGGGATCGGGCACGACGAGCGCCGGCTCGAACTCGAGCTGGGTGCCAAGGCCATCGCATTTCGGGCAGGCACCGAACGGGTTGTTGAACGAGAACAGTCGCGGCTCGATCTCATCGATCGTGAAGCCCGAGACCGGGCAGGCGAAGCGCTGGGAGAACAGCATTCGCTCATGCGTATCGTTCTTCGACTTGTTCGCGCCCTTGGAGGCTTCGGGCGGCAGCGCCTTGTCGGCATATTCGGCCATGGCGAGGCCATCGGCCAGCTCTAAGGCCGTCTCCAGACTGTCGGCCAGCCGGTTGCCGAGATCGCCGCGCACCACGATGCGGTCCACCACGACATCGATATCGTGCTTCAGCTTCTTGTCGAGCGCAGGCGCATCGGCGATCTCGTAGAACTGACCATCGATCTTTACGCGCTGGAAGCCGCGCTTCATAAACTCGGCGAGCTCTTTCTTGTACTCACCCTTACGGCCACGAATGACCGGCGCGAGCAAATAAAGCCGCGTGCCCTCCGGCAGCGCCAGCACCCGGTCGACCATCTGCGACACGGTCTGGCTCTCGATCGGCAGGCCGGTGGCGGGCGAATAGGGAATGCCGACACGCGCGAACAGCAGCCGCATATAGTCGTAGATCTCGGTTACCGTGCCGACGGTCGAGCGCGGATTGCGGCTGGTGGTCTTTTGCTCGATGGAGAT
>Ga0081540_1001999_pt1 | contig 17010 bp, 15 predicted proteins | sample TabmetS2T1R1_FD_71024 | JGI IMG/M metagenome (GOLD analysis project Ga0081540, IMG submission 71024) | Tabebuia heterophylla rhizosphere microbial communities from the University of Puerto Rico - S2T1R1 | ecosystem: Host-associated > Plants > Roots > Rhizosphere ... | reverse complement strand
TGTCATCGTGAGCCGCTCCTCCTGCTCGGGTCAGCGCAGTGCTTGCCCTTGATCAATGATGGGCAAACACGCGCGGGAGCGCCAGGAGTTCCTGATGCATAGCATCGGTACGGGTAACGGGCGATCTCCGAGGGGGCTGGCAGGTGTCCGAGGCAGGGACGCGGGCGGGCTCCGCCGCCGTGGGCGCGGCGGTCGACGAGGCGCGAGCGCGTTACGCCGCCGCCCGGCCGCGCACGTCGGCGCTGCACGCCAGGGCGGAGTCGTTCCTGCCCGGCGGCAACACCCGCAGCGTGCTGTATCACCCGCCCTTCCCGCTGCGGATCGCTCACGCCTGGGAGGCCATGCTGGCGGACGTCGACGGGCACGAGTACGTCGATCTGCTGGGTGAGTACTCCGCCGGCCTGTACGGGCACTCGAACCCGGTCGTCATCACGGCGATGGCCGACGCGCTGCGCGAGGGGGTCAGCCGGGGAGCGCACACCCGGTACGAGGTCGACCTCGCGGAGGCGGTGTGCGCGCGCTTCGCCTCGATCGAGCGTGTCCGTTTCACCAACTCCGGCACCGAGGCCAACCTGATGGCCCTGTCGGCTGCCCGGGCCTTCACCGGTCGCGACCGGGTGCTGGCCTTCCGCGGCGGGTACCACGGCGGCCTGCTGACGTTCACGGCCGGGCCGTCGCCGGTCAACGCGCCCTATGACGTGCTGCTGGCCGAGTACAACGACCCGGCGGCGGCGCAGGCCCTGCTGCGCGAGCACGCGGGCACCGTCGCGTGCGTGCTGGTGGAGCCCATGCTCGGCGCCGGCGGGTGCATACCCGGCGACCCGGCGTTCCTGTCGGCGCTGCGCGAGACGACACGCCAGACCGGCGCCCTGCTCGTCTTCGACGAGGTGATGACGTCGCGCACCGGATCCGGCGGGCTGCAGGCGCGGCTTGGCATCCGGCCCGACGTGACCACGCTGGGAAAGTACATCGGCGGCGGCTCCTCGTTCGGCGCATTCGGCGGGCGCGCCGACGTGATGGAGCTGTTCGACCCGGCCCGTCCGGGCGCGCTGCCCCACGCCGGCACCTTCAACAACAACGTGGTCTCCATGGCCGCCGGCCACGCCGGGCTCACCCGCGTCTACACCCCCCAGATCGCGGAGCGCCACACCGCCCGGGGCGACAGCCTGCGCGAGGAGCTCGCGCAGACGTTCCTCGACGCCGGTGCGCCGTTTCAGGTTACCGGGGTCGGCAGCCTGCTCGCCATCCACGCCGCGGCGGCGCCGGTAAACAGCCCGAAGGACCGCGACCACGGCGACCCGCGGCTGCTCGAGCTGCTCTTCCTCGACCTGCTCGAGCAGGGGTACTACATCGCCCCGCGTGGCTACCTGGCGCTCAGCCTGGCGCTCACTCCTGGCCAGCTCGCCGGCTTCGTGCAAGCCGTGGACAACGTCCTGCACACGCGGGCGGGCCTGTGGGCGCCGGCCGCCGGCCGGGCGGCGCCCCGCTAGCCGACCCCGGCAGCGCGGCAGGTCACCGGCCCGGCACGTCACTCGCGGCCGCGCGCGCCATGGGAGGCTCGACCTTGCGCCACCGCGCCTCACACAGGCCGTAGACGCCGAAGATAACCAGGCCGAGCGCCGCGAGGATCAGCAGGAACTCGCCGAACGGCTGGTTGCGCAGGGTGAGCAGCGCCTTGTCGATGCCGCCCGCCTTGGACGGCTGGTAGTTGATGGCTGCCTCGAGCACCAGCACGCCGACGAGGGCGAACACCACGCCACGGGCCGCGGTCCCGATCACCCCAAGCCACTCAACGACGCGGCGGGTTCGCGGGCGCATCTGCGAGATCTGCAGGTACCTCAGGAATCTGCGGCGGACGCCCTGGGCGACCAGCACCAGGCCGGCAATCACGATAACCAGGCCGGCGATGCCGACCAGCCACCGGCCACCGGTGTGATGCATGACCTTGGCGGTGAGATCCTGCTGTTTGCCGGTCTGGCTGCCCGACGCGCCCGCGATCACCTTGAACGTCAGGTAGGCGAAACCGGCGTACAGCAGCGCCCGTACCAGGGACACCAGCCTGGGACCAGCGCCGGTCCCCTCACCGGTGACCCCGAACGCGACCTCGGACAGCCGCCACAGCGCATATCCCGCGAATCCGATCCCGAGCAGCCACAGCGAGACAAGGCCATAAGGCTGGCCGGCGAGCAACTGCAGGGCACCCTGCTGGTCCGCCTCGTGCGAGGTCTGGCCGAGCGCGACCAGGATCGCTACCCAGCCGATGAGGATGTAAAGAACCCCGCGCGCGGTCAGGCCCGCTCTCGCCAGCGCGCGCGCCGCGGGGCTGGTGGATGCGCGCCGGGCCGCGCCCGATGTCTGTGCCGTCGCCGTCGATCGCATGCCGGTTTCTTCCTCGCGGCCGGCCAAACAAACCTCCGCGCGGGGTGCGCCGGCCTGACGGATTCAGTGCCCACGGCACGGCGTGCCGGCAATGGCGCGGCGAATTGCATGTCCCGCCGCATCCGGGGTACTGCGGCGGGACCAGGCCGGCACCGCCCCGGCTGGCTCACCGGATGGAGGCTTCGTGACCACGACGATCGCGCAACTCGTCCAGACGTATGGCTACTGGGCGGTTTTCCTCGCGGTCGGACTCGAAAGCCTCGGCCTGCCGGTGCCCGGCGAGACCACGCTGATCGCTGCCGCCCTCTTCGCGGGCGCCACTCACCGGCTCAGCCTCATCTACCTGGTGATCGTGGCCAGCGTCGCCGCCATCGCCGGCGACAACCTCGGCTACCTCATCGGGCGGGGTGGAGGCTACCGGCTGCTCCGCCGTTATGGCCACCGCGTGCATGTAGACGAGGCCAAGCTCAAGGTGGGCCGCTACCTCTTCGACCGCCATGGCGGGAGCGTGGTCTTCGCAGGCCGGTTTGTCACCGTGCTACGTACGTACGCCGCGTTCCTGGCTGGCACCAACATGATGAGCTGGCGCCGTTTCCTCATCTACAACGCCACCGGCGGAATCCTGTGGGCAGCAACGGTCGGGGCCGGTGCGTACCTCCTGGGCGCTGCCGCGCATCAGGTCGGCACCGTGGTGGCGATAACCGGTGGGGTGCTGCTTGTCGTGGTGGTCGTGGTGCTGATCTTCTACATGCGCCGGCACATGAAGCGCCTCGAGCGGAGGGCCGAACAGGCCTACCCCGGCCCGCTCGATGATGCCACGCCCGGAGCCGGCTCCGGGCAGCAGGCCACCAACCGCTGAGCGAGTGGCCGGCCTCCCCCGCATAACCAGGAACCCCACTTCAGGCTGGATTCGGGCAGCGACGGGGGCTCGAGGAAGGCCGGTGGCGCGGCCAGGTTCAGCGCACCGAGCGGCGAAACGGCCGCCGAGTCCCGCGCGGTCAGCGCCGGCAGGTTCCACTTCTCCTGAACGAGCTTGAGCACGGACGTGTGATCGAGCACCTCAGAATAGACGTGGCCCGGCCGCGCATACGGTGACACGATCACGGCGGGCACCCGGAACCCGTACCGGTCGTAGCGGCGTGGCCCCTCCGTCTCGTTCTCCGCGTTGTGGATCTGGCGTGGCAGGATCACCCGCAGCAGGCGCTGGAGCCGGGACGGGGTCCCGGCCAGGCTGCGTCCCTCCACGTCATCGGGCGGCACCGCGGCGGGCGGCGGGACATGATCGTGGTAGCCGCCGTGCTCGTCATACACCCAGATCAGCAGCGTGTGGGGCCACCCTTTGCCGTGCATGACCCGGTTGATCACCTCGGCGGCGAAGCTCTCGCCCTTCCGGATGTCCTGCGGGTTCTCTTCGGAGTAGACGTCGAAATCGGGGTCCACGATGCTGAACGAGGGCAGCGTACCGGCGTCGGCATCGGCGAAGAACTGGTCCGTGCTCCGGACGTGCAGCATGTACCGCGCGATGCCGAGCGGGAAGACGTTGGCGGTGAACTGCAGGTCCTTCTGGACTCCCTCGGTGACGTGCCGCAGCGACCTGCCCATCCGCTGCAATCGCCGCCGCGCCATGCGACGCGTGTGATGGGCATAGCGCCGGGCCATGCGCTTGTCCTCGGGTACCGAGTGGTAGTTGGCCCAGGAGATCCCGTGCTTGGTGAACATGTCGAAAATGGTCCCCGCGGGCGGGTAGTCGAGCAGGTCGTATGGCAGGTCATCGATCAGGCCGTGTGCGGTTCCCGCGATGAGGAAACGGCGGTTGGGGAACGTGGGCCCCAGGCATGAACTGAACCATTGATCGGCGAGCGGGAAGGTCCGGGCCAGCCCGTAATAGAACGGGATGTCGGCTTCGGTCCAGTAGCCCATGCTGACGGCGGGATCGGTGTCGGGCACCATCTCCTGGTGACCGGCCACGAACCCCCGGCAGGTCCCGTGCCACCACTGCAGGTGGCTCGCATGCCAGCTCTGCGAGGGCGTTTTCGGATGCTGGACCGTCGTGGGCAGGTGGTGCACGTGGATGGTTTCGCCGTCGGCGCCCGGGTTCGACACGGCGGGCTCGCCGTCCGGCCCTAGCGGGAAGCCCTCTCCGCGGCCGCGCAGCATGCCGAGGTAGTTGTCGTAGGAATGGTTCTCCATCATCAGGACGACGATGTGCTCGATCTGCGGCAGCAGATTAGTGCCGATGGGCCGGGATGGATCTGGGCACTGGCCCGGTTCCGCCGTTCCCCCGCGACGCGCCAGGTACTTCATCTCGTACCGCTCGAGTCGCTCCCACACGGTCGCCCACCTCCCGCTCCTATGCCGCGAATCGTCTTACGTGCTGCCCGGGTTACACCTGCATATGCACGGGGTGAACGTGGGCGGTGTGAACGCTGCCGGGCTGGGCAGCTTGGGGCTCATGTCGTCCCGCGCCCTGGGCCGCCGACGGCGCAGCCTCGCGCCGCTGGCCGCGGTCGCCGCCGCCGCGGTGATCTTCGCGCTACTGCTCGTCCTGGTGCGCCTGCGGTGGGCTCCGCTGGAGTCGGCCGACCACGGTGCCGCAGCCGGTATCAACGGCCTGATCGCCGACGACGCCACGCTCGTCGCCGTGGTCAGGGCGGTGACCTGGCTGGGCAGCGACGGCGTGCTGTGGACGGTCGTCGGGGCTGCCACTGTCGTGCTGGCGCTCCGGCGACAGTGGCGGCTGGCGGTCTACCTGCTCGTCACCGGCGCCGGTGCGCTCATCCTCGACCCGGTCCTCAAGTCGCTGGTGGGCCGGCTGCGCCCCGTGGTGGCGCACCCCGTCGCCCACGGCCTTGGGAACAGCTTCCCCAGCGGGCACGCGCTCGGCTCGATCGTCTGCTACGGGGCGATACTCCTGGTGTTCCTGCCCCTGGCCCGCGGCCGGTGGCGCACCGCGTTCATCACGATGACCGTCACGCTCGTCGCCCTGATCGGGATCAGCCGGATCCTGCTCGGCGTGCACTACCTTTCCGATGTGGTGGGCGCGTGGGCGGTCGGGATCGCCTGGCTCGGCCTCACGACCTTCGCCTTCGAGCTGACCCGGGAAGCGGCCGGCCTGCCGGTGACCGACCCCGTAACCGAGGGGCTGGAGCCCGAGGCCCGCGCCGACCTCAGGCCCGCCCAACCGGAGCCCGGGAACGACTCCCCGCTCCGCCGCGGCGGCCGCACTGCCGCCGCAATTCTGGTCGTGTGGGTGCTGATCCTGGGCGTCGTCGTCGGCCTCGGCGAACTGGTCACCAAGGTGGGTGGCGGCAACGTGCTGGGGGACCGGACGATCCCGCACTGGTTCGCCGCCCACCGCACGCCCACTGGTGACCGGTGGAGCCTGGTCTTCAGCACCGTCGGCGCGACCCGGGCGATCCTCATCGTGGCCATCGCCACGTGCGTGGTCTTCATCGCGGTCACCCGGCGCTGGCGGCCGGTCGTCTTCATCGCCGTCCTCATGCTGGGAGAGCTCGCCGCGTTCATCACCGCCGCGGCCGTGGTCAAGCGGCTCCGGCCAGATGTCACGCACCTCGACAAGGCCCTGCCCACCTCGGCATACCCGTCCGGGCACGAGGCGGCCACGTGCTGCCTCTACGTCGCGGTGGCGATCCTGGTCATCGGCCACGCCCGCGGCTGGTGGCGGTGGCTGTTCCTCATCCCCGCGATCGCCCTGCCGGTCCTCGTCGCGATCTCCCGCATGTACCGGGGGGAGCACCACCCCACGGACATCCTCGGCAGCCTGCTGTTCGGCGCGCTCTGGCTGACCGCGGCTTCGGTGCTGATCAGGCCCAACGCCGACGGCCCCGCGCGGGCACGTCCTGCGGCCTCCGGCGGCCGGAGCGAACCGGACCGCAGAGCGCTCAGCCTTGAGGGCTCGCGGGGACGCAGATCCTGACCGAGGAGGGATGGACCTTGATCCGCAGCTTCCTGACCGCCGGGCGCGCGCCACCGTCGAGCTCGTAGGGAAACCGCCGGTCAAACCGGATCCGGAAGTTCCTGCCACGGGTGACCTGGACAAACGGTGACTTCTCGGCGTCGCCCAGCGCGACCCGCCCGAGCGTCCGCGCCCACTGAGCCGGGTTCCTGGCGGTGACGACCCCGAGTTCCAGCAGCCCGTCGTCCGGCTGCGCCCCGGGGAAGGCCTCCACTCCGCCGAGGACCTTGCCCACGTTCCCGGCGAGGACGCATGCGACCCGGCCCTTGAAAAAGCGCGCGCCGTCCACGTCGATGGCGGCCTTAGCCCGGTGGGCGGTGAGGTTCCTGGCCCCCGTGTACAGATACGCGGCGCGGCCGATGCGGTCCTTCATCGCCCGATCGGCCTGCTCGATCATGCGGGCGTCGAAGCCCGCACCGGCCATCACCGCGAAATGCTCGCCGTTCACCGACCCGGTGTCCAGCTGGCGGCGATCCCCGTGCAGCCCCACCCGCACCGCCTCGGTGAGGCCGGCCGGGATGTGCAGGTTCGCGGCCAGAAGATTGGCGGTGCCGGCCGGAAGAATGGCGAGGACGGCCTGCGTGCCGGCCAGCGCGTCGATGCAGCGCTGGACCATCCCGTCGCCTCCCCAGACGAAGATGACGTCCGCGGCCTGCGCCAGCGCACGGCGGGCGTACTTGGGTGCCTTGCGGCTCTTGGGCACGTCGTACCAGAGCGGGTCGGTGAACCCGTCCCGCGCCAACACGTCCCGGAGCTCGGCCAGACCGCCGCCCAGGCTCTTGCCAGAGTGCGCCACCACCGCGACCCTTGGCATGGCATGGCCTCCCTTTGCCGTTCTTGGCCATCACACTCACCGGCATCATCACCGGCAAACCTGGTCACAGTCGGCAAGCCGGCGGCGCGCAGGTACCTGATCGTGGTGGCCGCCGGTCGCGCAAGGTGGTGAACTGTGCCGGTGCGTTCCCGCCTCATCCTCCTGGGCGCCGCGGCCGCCGGCCTGATGGCGGCCGCCTGCGGCGCGCCGGTTGCTCCGGCGACTCCCCCGGCCCGGTCCGCCCCGGGCGCACTGTCGCAGGTCGAGCTGGCCGTCCCGGCCGGTGAGGGCGGTGGGGCGTTCACCACTCCCCGGACGCTGACGGTGCCGGCCGGGTGGACGGCCCGGGTGTGGGCCCGGGTCCCCAGTGCCCGGATGGAAGCCTGGACCCCCGAGGGCAGCCTTCTGGTCAGCCAGCCCGAGGAGGGCAGCATCGTGGAGCTCCGGCCCTCCGCCCATGGCTCCGCCGCGCGGCACACCCTGCTGTCCGGGCTGACCATGCCACAGGGCATGGCGTTCGCCCGGGCCGGCGGCCACTGGGTTCTCTACGTCGGGGAGTCGGACCAGATCGACCGGTACCCGTGGGCCGGCGGGGAGATCGCCGGGGGGCGCACGGTCATCGCCGCCAACCTGCCCGATGCCGACCCGGCCGGCGACGACGTCCACCGGGTGAAGGACGTGGCGGTCGCGCGGGACGGGACCGTGTACTTCGGCGTAGGCAGCTCGTCGAACGCCAGCCCCGCCGACCGGACCTCCTCGCCTCCGCGGGCGGTGATCATGGCCGTGGACCCCGGTGGCGGGCACCTGCGTGTGGTCGAGAGGGGGGTGCGCAACGGTGAGGGCCTGGCGGTGGCCCCCGACGGCATGGTGTGGACCGCGGTCAACAACCGCGACAACGTGCCGTACCCGTTCCACGCGCCGTACGCCCGAGACGGCGACGCGTTCGGGCAGGTCATCCAGGCCTATGTCAACGAGCATCCGCCCGACGAGGTAGTCCCGGTCACCGCCGGGCGCGACCTCGGATGGCCGTACTGCAACCCCGATCAGGACCGGGGTCACCCGGCCGGGTCGATGGCGGACGTGCCGTTCGTCGCCGACTCGGTCACCAACCCCGACGGGAGCCATCTGGACTGCGCCGCCCTGCCGCCGGTCGAGGTTGCGCTTCCAGCGCACAGCGCCCCGCTCGGCATGTCCTACCTGCACGGCAGCGGCATCGGCGCACCGTGGGCGGGCGGCGCAGTGGTCGCGGCGCACGGGTCATGGAACCGCCAGCCGCCCCGCGCCCCGGCGGTGCTGTGGATGGCGTGGGACGCCGCCGCGCACACGCTGAAGCCGGCGGTCACGCTGGTGAGCGGGTTCCAGGACGCCGCCGGCGGCCGCTGGGGCCGCCCCGTCGACGCCGTGGCCGGCCCCGACGGCGCGCTGTACGTCAGCGACGACACCGCCGGGGCTGTCTATCGTTTGGCGCCCTGAGCGGTTGTCACGGCCGGGGCTGCCACGGTCGGGACCCGGTCCAGGGTGATCCCGAAGTGACCGCGGTAGGCGGCCAGGACGGCCTCGTCGGTGGGCAGTTGCTCCTCGGTGCGTGATCCGGCGCCGGTCCGGATCAGGGTGCGGCCGCTGAGCGAGATCCTGCCGTCTTCGGTGAGCCGCGAGCAGATCGTGCTCTGCCTGAAGTGGGATTCTGGGGAAGTCTGCTGCCACCAGCAGGTGGGGATGAAGTCGCCCAGGCAGCGCTCCCGCGGCTCGATCCGGTACTGCGGCTCCCCGTTCCTGAGCACGTCCACGTCGCCGTCGGCGCCGTCGGCCAGCGAGAACGGGCCGGCCGGATCGTCCTGCTCGTGCCTGCTGTCATAGCGCAGCGGGTAGGTGCTGTGACTGCCGAAACCGACGTCGGCCAGCCAGGGACCGCTGCCGTCGGCGAGGCGCACGATCAGCGTGAGGTGGTCGAACGGCGGCCCGAGCCGCCCGTCGCCGTAGACGCGCGCGGCGGCCCGCGCCACGTTGGCGCCCAGGGCCTCCAGCAAGAGCGCGAAGGTGCCGTTGAGCTCGTAGCAGAAGCCTCCCCGCCGCCTGGTGACGATCTTGTCGGCCAGGTCGCCCTCGGCGAGCGAGATGGGTTCGGCCAGGTGGATGCTCAGGTTCTCGAACGGCACGGTCAGCAGGTGGGCCCGGTGCAACCCGCCGAGCGCCGCCTCGTCAAGGACCCGGGGGCGGGTCGCACCGATACGGTCCAGATACGCGGCAACGGTTGTCTCGTCCATCACCTCCATGATCGCGCAAGTGCCGGGGAACGGCCGCGTGAGTTCGGGGGCTTCCGTGGACGGCAAACGATCATCCACGGTACGTTGACCCTGTTTTGCCGTGACTCGACTCTTCGTGGAGGTTCGCTATGCGCCGTCGTCTCGCCGGGATCGCGGTAGGCGCCTGCCTGCTCGCGCTGGGTGCCGCCAGTGCGCTCGCACCCGCTTCCGCCCAGACGCACGGTGCGGCCCGGCCCGCGGGCCGGATCATGCCGATCGCACTCCACGTGAGCCACAAGCACTGGCAGACTCCCCCGACCACGGCCGACTGCATCGCCTCGGCCGGGATCCCCTGCTACGCGCCGTTCCAGCTGCAGCGGGCGTACAACCTGAAGCCGCTGTACGCGCAGGGCCTGACCGGCAAGGGCCGCACGATCGTCATAGTCGACGCGTTCGGCTCCCCGACCGTGAAGGCCGACCTGAAGAAGTTCGACGCGGACTTCGGCCTGCCCGACCCGCCCAGGTTCAGAATCATCCAGCCGGCCGGCAAGGTGCCCCCGTTCGACCCCACCGATCCGGACATGGCCGGGTGGGCCGAGGAGACCAGCCTCGATGTCCAGTGGGCGCACAGCATCGCCCCGGGCGCCAACCTGCTGCTGGTCGAGACGCCGATATCGGAGACCGAGGGCGTGCAGGGCTTCCCGGAGATCGTCAGGGCCGAGAACTTCGTGATCAATCACCACCTCGGCGACGTGATCTCGCAGAGCTTCGGCGCCACCGAGAACACCTTCCCGAGCGTCCAGTCGCTGCGCCGGCTGCGCAGCGCCGTCCGCAACGCCTTCGCGCACCACGTGACCGTGCTCGGCTCGTCGGGTGACACCGGCGCGACCGACTTCAAGCTCAACCTGACTGATCTCTACACCCACCGGGTCAACTCCTGGCCGTCCTCCGACCCGCTGGTGACCTCGGTCGGCGGCACCCAGCTGCACCTCGACGCGCAAGGCAACCGCACCGCGCCGGACAACGTCTGGAACGACCAGGCACTGTTCGACGGCCCGGCGGCCGGCGGCGGCGGCCGGTCGCACGTCTTCACCCGGCCGGCCTACCAGAACGGGGTCCGCCAAGTGGTGCACGCCCGGCGCGGCACGCCTGACATCAGCATGAGCGCGGCGGTCGACGGCGGTGTGCTCGTGAACATCGGGTTCACCGGCGGCGACGGGATCACGCCCGGTTACTACATCTTCGGCGGCACCAGCGAGTCAGCGCCGGAGTTCGCCGGCATCGTCGCGATCGCCGACCAGCACGCCCACCGGCGGCTGGGCCTGCTCAACCCGGCGCTGTACCGGCTGGGCAAGCGCCACGCGCCCGGCATCGTGGACATCACCGCCGGCAACAACACCGTGAGCTTCACCCAGCACGGGCAGAGCTTCACCGTGCCGGGCTTCCGGGCGGTGCATAGCTACGACATGGCCAGCGGCCTGGGCTCCGTGAACGCCGCCAAGCTGGTGCGCGAACTCGGGCGCCGCTAGCCACGGGCCGTCCCCGCGGGCCGGCTGCACCCGCATAAGGTGCTGTCATGGCGTCAGCGTCGCATCGTCGCCCCGGCCGGGCTGACCGATGGAGCTGATCCTTGAGGATGCCGTCGTTGTCACGATGGCCGCGGGCAGCGGTACCGGGTCCATGCTGGTCCGGGACGGGCGGATCGCCGCGGTCGGCCGGCAGGCCCGCGCGTCGGCATCGCCGGGCGCCATGGTGGCCCGGCTCGGTGGCGCGACCGTCATCCCCGGGCTGATCGACGCGCACTGTCACGTCTCCGACGTCGGCTACCTGGCCGCCGCCGCCGACTGCAGCCAGCCGTCCGCACCCGGTATCCCAGCGATCCAGGCGCGACTGCGCGAGGCCGTCGGCCGGACGCCGGAGGGTTCGTGGGTAACCGGGAGCGGCTACGTGGAGTACAAGCTGCGCGAGGGCCGGCATCCGACCCGCGCCGATCTCGACGAAGCCGTGCCCGACCGCCCAGCGGTGCTCTATCACACGTCACTGCACGCCTGCGTGCTCAACACTGCCGCCCTGCGGGAGGCCGGATTCGAGGACGGGCAGCCGGACCCTCCGGGCGGCGCCCTGGGCCGCGACCGCGCGGGCCGCCTCGACGGCGTGGTGTACGAGGGCCCGATGTTCGCGCTGTTCGAGCGCAACCTCCGCCACGACATCGCACAGATGGACGACGCGGGACGCGCCAGGCTCGTCAAGAATGCAGGACGGTATTTCACGGAGCTCGGCGTCACCTCGGCCTGCGATGCGGACACGCGCCGCGACACGCTCACCGCCTTCGCCGAGGTGGACGACGCCGGCGCCCTCCAGCCACGGATCTACGGGCTGGTCGTCCATGATCAGGTGGACTGGCTGGCCGCGTCCGGCCTGCGGGGCCGCCGCTCGGACCGGCTGGCCGCGGAGGCCGTGAAGATCTGGGCGGACGGCGGGATGAGCAGCCGGACCGCGGCGATCCATGGCACCTACCCGGTCCCGCCGTACGGCTCGGGCATCTTGTTCTTCGAGCGCGACGAGCTGACCGAGATGGTCCGTGATCTCGATTCCCGGGGGTTCCAGATCTGCATCCACGCCCAGGGGGACCGGGCGATCGAGACCGTCCTCGCCGCGTACGGCGCGGTGCTGGCCGGCTCCCCCGGCAACCCGCGCCGGCACCGCATCGAGCACGGCGGCGCGATGTACCCGCCGTTGATCACCCGGGCCGCGGCGCTCGGGATCGTGGTGGTGAGCCAGCCTGGGTTCTTCTCAACCCTCGGCGACGGTTTCGCGGCGGCGTTTCCGGACCGCGGCGACCAGCTCTATCCCTTCGGGTCCTGGCTGCGCGCGGGCATCGCGGCCGCCGGATCGTCCGACGCGCCGGTCATCACCGCCGATCCGCTCATGGGCATCCGGGATGCCGTCCTGCGCCGCACCGGCGAAGGCCGGGTGCTCGGACCCGCGGAGCGCCTCGCGGCCGGGGACGCGCTCGCCCTCTACACCCGTGGGGCCGCCTTCGCGATGCACCGCGAGGGCGAGATCGGCTCGCTCGAGCCGGGCAAGCTCGCGGATTTCGTGGTCCTTGACAAGAACCCGCTCGACGCGGACCCCGAACAGATCGGCGACATCCGGGTGCTCGCGACGGTCGTCGGCGGGACGCCCGTCTACCAGTCCGCGGACATCCTCCCGGCAGGCTGACCCGTGCCCGGCCTTAGCGGTGATTCCCGTCGAGGTGGTGGCCGCGCTCGCGGGCCAGGCGGGCCAGCAACTCGTTGGCCTTGATGGCGCCGGTCCCGATTTCCCTGCGCTCGGTCGCGTTCAACTGATAGACCTGCCGCCAGTAGTTGCGCTCGGGGCGGCCGTTGATATGGCTCAGCCGGTACAGGACCCTGCCGTCCGTCTTTATGACCCATGTCCATGACAACTTCGCGAGCTCGCTCGTGTACGTGGTCTCGATCCGCCCGATGTCACGCGCGGTCAACCGAGCCATGTGACACCCCCTCCCTCCGGCTGGCTCCTTCAGCCCCGGAGGCGCTCCCCGGATGATCACATTGTGTAGCTGAATGACAGCATATCCGCAACACCGCCGATGCGCGGCGTGTAATCGGTAATTGACGCCGGGTCAACTGGCCAGGCCTCTGCCCGAGGCACCGTCATCAGCCGCTGGCGTCCGCGGGCGCGACGGTCAAGGCTCGCCGACCTCCCCGCCGAGCGCCCGGAGCTGGTCGTCGCGGACGCTGCGGATGTGCGCCCTCATCTGCCGTTCTGCCAGCTCGGGGTCTCGGGCGGCGATCGCCTGCACGATCCTCTCGTGCTCGTCGACCGCGGCCTCGACCCGCCCGGGGATCTCCGCGGTCAGGTGGCCGATTCGGGTCAGGTGAGCCCGCAAGTTCTCGATCAGCGCGCGGATCCGGCTATTGCGTACCTGTTCGAACAGCACGTCATCGAACGCCGATATCAGCGCGGCCAGGCCTGCAGCGTCATGGCTCTTTTTGAGCGCGCGGCTCTCACGACAAATGCGGTCGAGGCGGTCGCGGTCCGCGTCGGACATCGAATCCGCCGCCGTGCGCGCCGCAGTGCTCTCGAGCAGCTCGCGCAACTCGTAGATCTCCAGCAGGTCGTGGCGTGAGTAGCCGGTAACCACGGCGCCCTTGAACGAGGTGGTTTCCACCAGGCCCTCCTGCTCAAGCCTGGTAAGCGCCTCGCGGATGGGGGTCTTGCTCACGCCGAGCTGGTCGGCCAGTGTCGCCTCCCGCAGCGGATCTCCTGGGGACAGCCTGAGATCGACGATCGCCGACTTCAGCTCCTCGTATACCCAGTCGGTCACCTTTCGGCGGTCATGCCGACCGCTGAAAACCGAAACCGGCTTTGCCTCATCACGTGAACGCAGGGCCATGACTACGACCTTTCAACCATCTGGTCATTCGTGCCGGCGACCTCGGCGGCTGGTGATTCGACCAGCTCGAGCAAGAGCCCGGGACACGCCGCCGGGTGGACAAAGGCGATCCTTGTTCCCATGCCTCCGGGCCGAGGTGTTTCATCCACCATGCGCACGCCCCGCGAGCACAGATCGGCAACCGCTGCGTCGATGTCCGACACTTCGAAGGCAACGTGATGCAGCCCTGGCCCACGCCGACTCAGGAAACGCTCGATGATCCCGGGACCGGTTGCTTCCAGCAGCTGCAGGTAAGCCTCCCCGGCCGGAATCATGCGCTCGACGAAGCCCGCGGCCGCCTCTTCATGAACACAGGGCAGGCCAAGCAGGCCGGTGAGCACGCCAGGTGCGTCGTCCCCCCAGTGCGCGAAGGCCACATGATGCAGGCGGATGACTCGCCATGCCCCACCCGGCTGCGTCATGGTTCCCTCCGGTCTCCTGGCCCACCCGCGCGCCAGACCTCCGCGAACGTCCTGACCGTCTTCATTCGCTCGGCCCCGCCGACCGCCCGGGTCGACGATGCCCATGATCATCCGTTCTCAATATCCGATATCAGATCTTATATTCGCATCGCCCGGCTGGCCAGGGACGCAGGCCAGGCACCTGGGCGCGGGCCCGGCATCATTCGGATGGCCGGGTCAGCAGCTGTACGGCAGGTACTTGTCGGTGGAGATCAGCGAGGCGTTGGGGGTGACCTTGATGAGCTTGTTCTGCTTCATCCAGTCGCCGAAGCTCTGCCAGTTCGCCTCGTTGATGCAGCCAGTCTTCTGCCCGGGAGGCGGCGCCAGCAGCGTGACCGTGTAGGGCACGCTGCGTTCGAGGAACGCGACCTTGTACTGGGAAACCTGCTCCATGATCTGGGTGGCCCCGGAGGGGTCCTTACGGGCCGCGTTGGTCCCGGCCACGAGCGACTTCACGAACCGGCGTACCGCGTCCGCGTAGGCCTTGTCGGAGGCGAGCCGGTTCCGGTTCGCGACCAGGACGAGCTCGGCGTAGCTCGGGACGCCGAGCGCCGACACCGGGAACACGGTCGGCCTCCGGCCCGTCTCCTGGGCGATCTGGATGGCCTCGACGTTGCGGTACCCGCCGATGATCGCGTCTACCTTGCCGGACAGCAGCGAGTTGACGAGGTTGAAGCCCACGCTCACGTTCGACACCTGGGAGGGTTTCAGCCCGGCGGTCTTCACCATCGTCGTGTAGATGGCATCGTCGCTCGGGATGCCGCTGATGCCCACCTTCTTCCCCGCCATCTGCGACAGGCTGGTGACGTGGTCCCTGGCCGCCACGATCAGCGAGTTGAGCGGGACCGGGACGATCGTGGCCACGGCGGTGACCGGCAGGTTCTCCTGCTGGCCGTAGTACACCTCCGATTCGTACGAGATGCCCAGGTCCACCTTGTTGAGGCCCACCAGCTTGATGGGGTCGGCGGCGTTGGACGGCGTCAGGAAGTTCACGGTCAGCTTGTTGCCGCTGAAGATGCCCTTGTTCTGCGCGTAGTACAGCCCCACGTGGTCGGGGTTGGGCACCCAGTCCAGTTCCACCTTGAGCGTGGCGGGCGCGGCTGCCGATGAGGAGCCGCCCGCGCTCGCCGGCGGGGTGGTGCTGGTGCAGGCAGCCACCAGGGCCGTCACCAGCGCCAGCAGCGCGGCGGCGTAGAGCCGGGGAGTCTTGACGTTCACTGCGCCCGTCCTTCCGGTCATTCTGAAGGGCTGTGCCCTTTGCCTGCAGTCAATCGCCGCCGCAGGAGCGGCGGATAAGATCATGCCGCCTCCCTCCTCGGTGCCCATGGGACCAAAATCCGCTCCAGGAGCGAGACCAGGCCGAACAGCACGAGGGAGATCACCGTGAGGATGAGGATCGCCGCAAAGATCCGCGACGTGAGCAGGTTCGGCGTGGCCGCGAGCATGACGTAGCCGAGGCCCGCGTTGGAGCCCGACCACTCACCGAAGACCGCCCCGATCGCGGCGAAGGTCGCCGCGATGCGCATGCCGGAGAAGAAGGACGGAAGCGCACCGGGGAACTCGACGCGCCGGAAGATTCCCCAGCGCGTGGCGTCGAGCGTGTACATCATGCGGATGAAGTCGTCGTCGACAGCCCGCAGGCCGTCGAGACCGTTGACGACGATCGGGAAGAAGCAGATCAGCGCCACGATCACGAGTTTCGGCAGGATGCCGTAGCCGAGCAGGATGACCAGGATCGGCGCCAGGACGACGATCGGGATCGTTTGGGAGCCGATGAGGATGGGGTACAGCGCCCGGCGCAACGGCCCGTACAGGTGCAGGAGCACCGCCAGCCCAACGCCCGCCACGGTGGCGATCACGAACCCGATCAAGACCTCGCGCAGGGTCACCCACATCGCTGGCCAGAGGATCACCCAGTCCGTCTTGAGATCGGCGAGGATCTCGGTGGGAGACGGCAGCAGGTACTCGGGGACGTGGGCGGCGCGGACGATGACCTCCCACGCCACCAGGATCGCCACGATGAGGGCGATGGCGCTCGCGTACTTCCGGCCCATCGCGCGCAGCCGCTTGCCGAGCGTCGGCCGGCCGGCCGGAGCGAGCAGATCTTCCTCGCTCAGCTGCGGCGGAGCACCCGCGCTCACCCAATCGCCTCCAGCGCCTGTTCCTTCAGGGCCACGAAGTCCGGGCTGGTCACGATCTCCCGCCGTGAGGCCTCGGTGGGGAAGCCGGCCGTCAGCACCCGGACCACATGGCCCGGCCGGGCCGAGAGCACGACGACGACCTTGCTCAGCAGGAGCGCCTCCTCCACGTCGTGCGTGACGAGCAGGACCGTCCGGGGGACGTCGCCGAGGGCTCGCAGCAGCCACTCCTGCATCTGAGCCCTGGTGATCGAGTCGAGCGCCCCGAACGGCTCGTCGAGCAGCAGCACATCCTTGTCGGCGACGAGCGTCCGGAGGAAGCTCACCCGCTGCCGCATGCCGCCCGACAGTTGCGCCGGGCGGACTTCTTCGAACATGGCCAGGCCGAACCGTGTGAACAGCGGCCGGGTCCGGTTCCTCGCCTCCGACCGGGAGACGCCCCGGTTCTCCAGCGCGATCGTGGCGTTGTCGAGCGCCGTCCGCCACGGCAGCAGCAGGGCGCGCTGCGGCATGAGCGCGCCCGTGGCCCGGCGGTCCTTG
>Ga0081540_1001998_pt1 | contig 17013 bp, 15 predicted proteins | sample TabmetS2T1R1_FD_71024 | JGI IMG/M metagenome (GOLD analysis project Ga0081540, IMG submission 71024) | Tabebuia heterophylla rhizosphere microbial communities from the University of Puerto Rico - S2T1R1 | ecosystem: Host-associated > Plants > Roots > Rhizosphere ... | reverse complement strand
TGGCTGATCGTCAATGACAGCGTCGCCAAGGTGATCGATCTCGGCTTCCACGCCTTCGACGAGTTCTTCAAGATGGTCGAGGAGATCGGCTTCATCAAGGAAGCCGCCCGCCGCGGCGTCGCCCCGGTGATGCTGTTCATGGCCGACACGGACCGCAACTCCGCACGCAGTCATGAGACGCTGCGCGCGCAGATCCCGTCAAGCGCCCTCATCACCGTCGACAACGAGTACGTCGTGCGCGGCGAACTGCCGGAGGCCATGGGCCGCGGCCGCATGCTGACCATCTCGGCGCTGCCGCCGTTCCTGAAGACCTATATCGACCGGCTGAACTTCTCCTTCACCGACTACCTGCGCCAGGAAAGGGATTCATCCACCGAGTTGCACCAGTGGATCCGGCGGAACTACCTCACCTTGCGCGATCTGGAGATGAAGCTGACCCTGCAGCGGTGACAGCGACCGGAACCTAGTGCCCCTCGAACGAGAGCAGCGTACGCACCGGTACGTCCATCTTGCGCAGTTTGTCGGCACCACCGAGATCGGGAAGATCAATGATGAAGCAGGCGGCGACCACATTGGCGCCGATCTGGCGCAGCAGTTTCACCGCGCCCTCCGCGGTGCCGCCGGTGGCGATGAGGTCATCGACCAGGATGACGCGCTCGCCGGGGTGCACGGCGTCGGCGTGCATTTCCATCTCGTCGATGCCGTATTCAAGCGAATAAGCGATGCGCACGGTGGTGTGCGGCAGCTTGCCCTTCTTGCGGATCGGCACGAAGCCGGCGGAAACCTGATGCGCCACCGCGCCGCCGATGATGAAACCGCGGGCCTCGATGCCGGCGACCTTGTCGATCTTCGAGCCGGCCCAGGGCTGCACCAGTTCGTCCACCGCACGGCGGAACGCACGTGCATCCGCCAGCAGCGTCGTGATGTCGCGAAACAGGATACCCTTCTTCGGGTAGTCCGGAATGGTGCGGATGGACGCCTTCAGATCATGCTCGAACGTCATTGCTCCCTCGCAATCCCCTAATTGACCGGCGCCTTGAGCCGGAATGCATTTTCCACGATCCGCAATCCCACTTCGCCGCCGAGCGACATCAGCGATTCCGGGTGGAACTGCACGCCGCCGACAGGAAGCGTCTTGTGCTCGATCGCCATCGCAACGCCGTCTTCCGTGGTCGCGGTAACCGTGAGCACGTCGGGCACGCTGTCGCGCTCGACATAGAGCGAGTGATAGCGGCCGATCACAATCTCGTTCGGCAGGTTCTGCATCAGCCTGCCGCCGCGGATCTGGACGCGCGAGGGCCGGCCATGCGCGGGCTGGCCGAGCTGGCCGAGCTGGCCGCCGAAATATTCGCCGATCGCCTGCACACCCAGACAAACGCCGAAGATCGGGAGCTTCTGCCCAATCGCGGTATCGATGGTCTTCGAGATACCGAAATCCTCGGGCCGGCCCGGGCCGGGCGAGAGCACCAGCAGGTCCCATTTGCGCTTGAGCATCTCCTGGGCGTGCACGTGGCGCACCACGGTGACGCTGGCGCCGACCTGTCGGAAGTAATCGGCAAGCATGTGCACGAAGCTGTCGTCATGATCGATCAGCAGCACCTTCTTGCCGGAGCCGGTGGCGTCGGGCGCGATACTCGACAGCGGCTTTGGTGCGTCGCCGCGCAACGCCTGGAACAGGGCGGCCGCCTTGACCTGGCACTCGCGGTCTTCGGCCGCGGGGTCTGAATCAAACAGACAAGTGGCGCCGACGCGCACTTCGGCGAGGCCGTCCTTCATGCGGATGGTGCGGATGGTCAGCCCCGTATTGATGCTGCCGTCGAAATTGACCGCGCCGATCGCGCCGGCGTACCAGCGCCGCGGCGAGCGCTCGTGATCCTCGACGAACTGCATCGCCCACAGCTTTGGCGCGCCGGTCACGGTGACCGCCCAGGCATGAGTCAGGAACGCATCGAGCGAGTCGAAGCCGGGCCGCAGCATGCCTTCGACATGATCGACGGTGTGGAACAGCTTTGAATAGGTTTCGATCTGCCGCCGCGCCAGCACCTTGATGGTGCCGGGCACGCAGATGCGCGCCTTGTCGTTGCGGTCGACGTCGGTGCACATGTTGAGCTCGAATTCGTCCTTCTCCGAATTCAGGAGCTGACGGATCTGCTCGGCATCGCCGATGGCGTCGGCGCCGCGCGCGATGGTGCCCGAAATCGGACAGGTCTCGACCCGGCGGCCGTCGGAGCGCACGAACATCTCGGGCGAGGCAGACACCAGGAACTCGCCGTCGCCGAGATTCATCAGCGCGCCATAGGGCGACGGGTTGATGCGGCAGAGCCGCTGGAACACTTCGGCGGGCGAGCGCTCGCAGGGCTCGGCGAACAGCTGGCCCGGCACCGCCTCGAACAGGTCGCCGCGGGCAAACGCCGCGCGCGCGACTTCCACGGTGGCCTGGTATTCGCCCGGGGCGTGATCGGCAAAGCCCTGGCGCGGGGTTTTTGTGTAGGCGCTTTCGGCGGTGTCGTGGGGCAGACCTTGCGTCGACTTGCCCTTCCAGGAAAATTCGTAAGACAGCACCACGCCGCGCCCGGTGGCGCGATCGTAGGCGAGCATCCGGTCCGGCACATAAAGCACGATGTCACGCTGGTCGGCCTCGCGCGCGCGCTTCTGCACGAGGTCCTCGATCTGGAACACGAGGTCGTAGGCAAAGGCGCCATAGAGGCCAAGCAGCGGATCGTCATTGCAGGACAGCGCCGCGATGAGGTCGCGCACCAGCGACATGACGCTGGCACGGCGGGTGCGCTGATCCTCCTCCATGGGAGCGTCGCCGCGGACGATGTGGCCGGCAAGCCGCGTGGCGCTCTTTTCATCGATGACCACGCAGGGCTCGCGCAGGACATCGCCGATGAAGGCGATCAGCACCTCGCCGCGCGGATTGAGCGCCGACAGCGAGAACTTCGTGCCTGAAGTTTCCAGCACCAGCGGCGGATCGGCGAAGCCGAGGTCGAAGCTTTCATAGCGGCCGGGCACGGTGGTGCCGGAGGACAGCACCACGCCGCGCCTGATGTCGAGCAGGTCGATCAGATCGTCGAGCCGCCTAGCGTCGCCGGAAAACTGCTCGGACAGCCGCGTGATTGCAAGCCCGCTCGCGGTGCGGAATTCGCTTTTGTCGGGCAGCGAGAAGACGGTCCTGTTCATGTGATCCTCTTACGAAATTGGGGAAGAGAGCGCCACACAGGACAAACGAGAAGGCCGCCGAACTGCGTTGGCGACCTCTGACGATTTCTGGAAATTCAATCGCACCGGCCACCTTTTACAAGGTGCGCCACCAACGACGGGACGGGCTGGCCACGGTGCTCATGGGAGCTACTCACCATCGGCCGGAGCCCGTGTCAAGGGACGGCTGGCCACGGGCTGCCGCTTTCGGCGGCAGCCGGGGGGCTTTAAAGCGCCCGAAAAGCCCTTAAGATTCTCCAGCCAACCGGCGGGTCAACGTTCGGCACAAGGGAGATACCCATGGCACTGCAGGGATTGGGATATGCCGGCTTCGGCTCGGATGCGCTCGACGACTGGCGGCAGTTCGGTACGGGCCTGATCGGCCTGCAGGCGGTGGAGCGTGGCAACAACCTGCTCGCCTTCCGGATGGACGACCGCAAGCAGCGCATCGTCATCGACCGCGCGCTTGGCAACGGCACTCGCTTCTTCGGCTGGGAGGTCAGAGACAGCGCCGCGCTGGATGCGCTCGCTGCGAAGCTGGAGCCCGCCGGCGTCGCGGTGACATCCGAACCGCAGGCGCTTGCGGATGCACGGCGCGCGCGACGGCTGATTTCGTTCAGCGATCCCGCCGGCAACCGGCTCGAGGCGTTTTGCGGCGCCGAGATCGACGACACGCCGTTCAGGCCCGGCCGCAATATCTCAGGCTTCCGTACCGGCCCGCTCGGGCTCGGGCATGCCGTGCTGACGGTCGAGAACATCGAGCCAATGATGGCGTTCTACATGAACGTGCTCGGCTTTGGTCTCAGCGATTACATCACAAAGCCGTTCCGCGCCTATTTCTTCCATGTCAACGCGCGGCACCACTCGCTCGCGCTGATCGAGACCGGCAAGAGCGGCATGCACCATCTGATGGTTGAGCTGTTCTCGCTCGACGATGTCGGCCAGGCCTATGACATCGCCTTGAACGAGGAACGTGTCGGCGTCACGCTCGGCCGCCACACCAACGATTTCATGACCTCGTTCTACTGCCAGTCGCCCTCCTCCTTCATGATCGAGTGCGGCTGGGGCGGCCGTGAGATCGACACTGAGCGGTGGCAGGCGGTCGAGATGTTCGATGGCCCCAGCCTGTGGGGCCATGACCGCGTCTGGCTGCCGGAGAAAGACCGCGAGGTCGCCCGCGAGATGCGCCTCAACGCCGCCCGCGAAGGCAAGCGTGCGCCGGTGCAGGTGATGGAGGGCAATTACAAGCTGATGGCCGGGACATGCCCGTGGTGGGACGGGGTGAAGAAGGGCTAGTCGCCAAGTAATAGTTGTCGTCCCTGCGAAAAGCAGGGACCCATAACCACGGGGCGCAGTGGTTGAGCGCAGAGCGTCTACCCGTTGGATTCCATAATAATCGCCGCGGAGTATGGGTCCCTGCGTTCGCAGGGACGACAGCAAATTTGCGGCCCTACTCCCGATAACAGCCCTGCTCGATCTCATCGATCAGCCCCCTCGCCTTCGGCTGCCAGCCGAGTTCGCGGCGAGCGCGCCTGGCGCGGACGCGGCTGTTGGAAGCCATGGTGTCTTCGGCGGTGCCCTCACCCCATTCGCCGGCTGCTTCCTGCATGGTCATGGCTGACGGTGCGCCGGAAAAGCCGAGCATGCGGTTGATGGCAACGCACGCCTCGCGCATCGAGTTCTCGCCGTTCTCTGCAAAGTAGAAGCTGCCGGCCGGGGCCCGGTCGATTGCAAAAGCATAGAGCGGGACGAGATCGTCGATGTGCACATTCGACCAGATGTTCTCCCCTGGGCCGGCATGGGCGGCATTGCCGCGCTTCTTCGCGAGTTTGATCAACAGCGGCACCTGCACGCTGTCGCGCCCCACGCCATGGCCGATGCCGTAGATCAGGCTGGGACAGATGATGACGGGGCGGCAGCCCCTGTCCTGGGCGCCGAGAATGAAGTGATTGAGTTCGACGCGCGCAACACGCGCCGGCGACGGCGTGATCGGCGTGTCCTCGTCAAAGATGTCGTCGGAGCGTTCGCCGCGGGAACGCTTGCCGACGATGCTCGAGCCCGAGGTGTGGATGAAGGCCTTGCCGCTGCCGGCGAGCGCATCGAGCAGGGCCGTGACCGCGCCGCGGTGGTCGGCGCTGGCCGCGTTGACGACGACATCGGCCTCGCGCGCGGCGCGCGCGAGAGTAGCGGCGTCATCCAGCGTACCCATGACAGGCTCGATGCCAAAGGCACGCACCGCGTCCGCCTTCTCCGCCGAACGGACAAGCCCGGTCACATGGTGGCCGGCGGCCGCAAGATGCGCGGCGACCGATCCGCCGATATAGCCTGATGCGCCCGTGCAGAAGATTTTCATAACGTCCTACCCACCACCGTCATTGCGAGGAGCAAAGCGACGACCCGTCTACGCTTGCTGCGCAAGCTACGCCGGGCTGGAAGTCCGCCGAAGCTCGGAGAGCGAAGGCGGAAGCAATCCATGTCGCCTCCCTCACGATGGATTGCTTCGCTTCGCTCGCAATGACGAGGAACCACAATCAATTCATCCCAAATGCTTCCTGAAAAACTCCGTCGCCCTGCCCCAGGCAAGCTCGGCGCACTGGCGGTCATGCACGGCGACGCGCTGCTCGTTCACGAAGGCATGCTCGGCGTCGTAGCGGAAGACTTCCAGCGATTTGCCGGCGTCCTTCATCGCCTTCTCGAAGGCGTCGACCGCGGCAGGCGTACACCAGTCGTCCTTGTTGGCGAAATGCGCCTGCAGCGGAATCTTGACGTCGGCAGGCTTTGCCGCCTGCTCGGGCGGAATACCGTAGAACACGACGCCTGCGGTCAGCTCCGAAATTTTCGTCGCGCCGATGATGGTCACGGCGCCGCCGAGGCAAAAACCGGTCAGGCCCACCTTGGCGCCGTTGCGCGCGAGGTATTGCGCCGCGCCGCGCACATTCTGCGTGGTGGCATCCATGAAGTCGAGCGAGGTCATCTGCGCGTTGGCAGCGTCAGTGTCGTGATACGGCACCACCACGCCCTTGTAGAGATCGGGCGCCAGCGCATCGAAGCCGGCCACCGCGAAACGGTCGCACAGACCCTTGATATTGTCCGACAGGCCCCACCATTCCTGCACTACCACCACGCCCGGCGCGTTGCCGCGCGCGGCATTGGCGAGATAGCCGACGTTCTCCTTGCCATCCGGACGCTTGAAGGTGATGTGGGTACCCATGGGTTCCTCCGCGAATGCTTCTTGACCGTGATGCTTGCAGCCATTCTGACGGCTGCTGGATCGGGAGGCAATTGCCCGCGGCGCATTGCTGCATCAAACAAAAAAGCCCCCGCAGGGGCTTTTCCGAACTTATGTCACTTCGATGAAAGCTCAGTGGGCCGTGGCCCAGACCTTCTTCTTGGTGAAATAGAGCAGGCCCGCGAGCAAGATCAGGAACACGAACACCTGCAGCCCCAGCTGCTTGCGCGCTTCCATATGCGGCTCGGCCGTCCACATCAGGAAGGTGGTGACGTCCTTGGCGTATTGCGCGACGGTCGCGGGTGAACCGTCGTCAAAAGTCACCTGGCCGTCGGAAAGCGGCTTCGGCATCTTGATGGCGTGGCCCGGGAAGAACTTGTTGTAGAACGAGCCCGAAGGCAGATTGAAGTCGGCCGGCGGCTTGTCCTCATAGCCCTGTAGCACGGCCGCGACATAGTCCGGACCCTGCTCCTGGTACTGCGTGAACACGTCGAAGATGAATTGCGGGAAGCCGCGCTTGTAGGAGCGCGCCTTGGTGATCAGCGAGAGGTCCGGAGGTGCTGCGCCGCCGTTGGCCGCGCGCGCCGCCTGCTCGTTCGGGAATGGCGAGGGGAAGTAGTCCGCAGGACGGCCGGGACGCTCGAACATGTCGCCCGCATCGTTGGGGCCATCCTTGATCTTGTAGTCGGAAGCAAACGCCGCCGCCTGCGCCGCCGAGTAGCCGGGACCGCCGGGCTCGGCGAGGTTGCGGAAAGCCACATAGGACAGGCTGTGGCAGGCCGAGCAGACTTCCTTGTAGACCTTGAGGCCGCGCTGCAGCGCGCCACGATCATATTTGCCCAGCGGGCCGGCGAACGACCAGTTGTTGCCGGGCGGCGAGACGCCATGATCCTCGGCGCGGGCATTCTGCGCGCTGCCGACAAGCAGGCCGCCGGCAACAAGGAGCGCCACCGCGATGGAAGCCGCCTTGCCGCTCTTTGCCAGAACGACATCCGCGATCGAGTTCGGCACCTGGCGCGGCGTCTCGATCCGGCTGAGCAGCGGCAGCAGGATCAGGAAGTAGGCGAAGTACATCACGGTCAGGATGCGGCCGGCGATCACGTAGATGCCTTCCGGCGGCTGGGCGCCGAGATAGCCGAGCAGAACGCAGACCACCACGAAGATCCAGAAGAACTGCTTGGCCAGCGGGCGATACTTCGACGAGCGGGTCTTGGCGGTGTCGAGCCAGGGCAGGAAGACCAGAACGATGATCGCGCCGAACATCGCCACGACACCGGCCAGCTTGTTCGGGATCGAGCGCAGGATCGCGTAGAACGGCAGGTAGTACCACTCGGGCACGATGTGCGCCGGCGTCACACCGGGGTTGGCCGGGATGTAGTTATCGGCATCGCCGAGATAGTTCGGCATGTAGAAGATGAACCAGGCGTAGAGCAGCAGGAAGCAGGACACGCCGAAGAAGTCCTTGATCGTCGCGTGCGGCGTGAACGGCACCGAGTCCTTTTCGGTCTTCATCTCGACGCCGTCGGGATTGTTCTGGCCCGCGACGTGCAGCGCCCAGACGTGCAGCACGACCACGCCGGCGATCACGAAGGGCAGCAGGTAGTGCAGCGAGAAGAAGCGGTTCAGCGTCGGGTTGCCGACGGAGTAGCCGCCCCACAGCAGCGTCACGATGCTCTCGCCGACATAGGGGAAGGCCGAGAACAGGTTGGTGATGACGGTGGCGCCCCAGAAGCTCATCTGGCCCCACGGCAGCACGTAACCCATGAAGCCGGTCGCCATCATCAGCAGGTAGATGATCACGCCGAGGATCCACAGCACCTCGCGCGGCTCCTTGTACGACCCGTAATAGAGGCCGCGGAACATGTGGATGTAGACGGCGAGGAAGAACATCGACGCGCCGCAGGCGTGCATATTGCGCAGCAGCCAGCCGTAGTTCACGTCGCGCACGATCAGTTCGACCGACCTGAAGGCGAGATCGGCATGCGGCGTGTAGTGCATGGCCAGGACCACGCCAGTTGCGATCTGCACTGCCAGCATCATCGAGAGGATGGCGCCAAAGGTCCACCAGTAGTTCAGGTTACGCGGGGTCGGATAGGCCACGAACGAGGAATGGACGAGACCCATAATCGGGAGGCGCCGCTCGATCCACTTCAAGGCGGGATGGCTGGGCTGGAAATCGGATGGTCCGCTCATTGATGCGATCCTGAGGAGGTAAGGCGACGCGACGGCGTGAAGTCCCGGATGAAATCCGGGGCCTTAGCCGATCTGGATTTTAGTGTCGGTGAGAAATGCGTAGGGCGGCACGGGCAGGTTGGCGGGCGCCGGCCCCTGGCGAATACGGCCGGAGGAATCGTAGACCGAGCCGTGGCAAGGGCAGAAGAAGCCGTCATAGGCGCCCTCATGCGCGATCGGAATGCAGCCCAGATGGGTGCAGATGCCGATCACAACCAGCCACTGCTCGTGGCCGGCCTTGGTGCGCGCCTGGTCGGTCTGCGGATCTTTCAGATCCGCCATCGGCACTTTCTGCGCTTCCTCGACCTGCTTCTTGGTGCGGTTCATGATGTAGATCGGCTTGCCGCGCCAGAACACCTTGATGTCCTGCCCCGAGGCAATCGGCGTCAAGTCGACCTCGATCGGAGCACCGGCCGCAATCGTCGAGGCATCGGGATTCATCTGGGAGATGAACGGCCAGGCCGCGGCGGCGGCACCCACGGCGGTGACGGCTCCGGTTGCAACAAAAAGGAAATCACGGCGTGTCGGATGATCCGCCGAAGACGCTGTCGTCACGATCCCAAACCCTTTCTAAGCTGCAGCCGGAGGAACCGCCGAAAGGGATCGTCCACGTGAGGAACGCACGAACCCCTTTGGCAGGCTGCCGGCGCCCGCGTGCCCCGCGGCGGCAGAAAGACCGCTTTTTCCGCGCCCCACGGGCAGAACAGCCAGTCCAGAATCGTTCTATTGGCACCCTTGCCGGACAAGCGCAAGCCCGCTATCCGGTCGCGAGCGTGCAATGCACTAATTCAGCGCAAAGCCGTGATTATTTGCAACATTCAGCGGGCCTTTCGCCAGCCCTGTCGGACCATGCAGATCGCGCTTTTCCAGCCCGACATTCCGCAAAATACCGGAACGATTCTGCGGCTATGCGCCTGCCTGGATGTGGCCGCCCACATTATCGAGCCGGCCGGCTTTGCCACCTCCGACCGGGCCTTTCGCCGGGCCGGAATGGACTATCTCGACCAGGTCAGGCTGAGCCGCCACGACTCCTGGCCCAAATTCGAGCAATGGCGCCGCTCCCTCGGCCATCGCCTGCTGCTCTTCACCACCAAGGGGGCCGGTTCCTACCTTGATTACGCGTACGAACCGGCCGATATCCTGTTGTTCGGACGCGAGTCCATGGGCGTGACCGACGAGGTCGTGGCGTCCGCCGATGCGCGGCTGGTCATCCCCATCAAGCCAGGTTTGCGCTCGCTCAATGTCGCCATGGCAGCGGCTATGGCATTAGGCGAAGCGCTGCGGCAGACGCGTGCCGCATGATCCGGACCCGCAAGGGGCCGCGTTAGCGCGAAGTCGGTACCGGTTTTCCGGTAGGATCATGCGTAAAGAGACATTGGCAATCGAGGAGATCTGGTGAGCTACGCCGTCAAAGAGATATTTCTTACCCTGCAGGGCGAAGGCGCCCATGCCGGGCGGGCGGCGGTATTTTGCCGGTTCTCCGGCTGCAATCTCTGGAGCGGCCGCGAGGAAGACCGCGCCAAGGCGACCTGCCAGTTTTGCGACACCGATTTCGTCGGCACCGACGGCACCCTGGGCGGCCGCTTTGCCACGGCGGATGAACTCGCCGACACCATATCAGCGCAATGGAACGGCGAGAACGCCAACCGCTATGTGGTGCTGACCGGCGGCGAGCCGCTCCTGCAGGTCGACCAGGCCCTGATCAACGCGCTGCATGCGCGCAGCTTCGCGGTGGCGGTCGAGACCAACGGCACGATAATTCCGCCTGACGGCATGGACTGGATCTGCGTTAGCCCGAAGGCCGGCGCCGAGCTCGTGCTCAGGCGCGGGCATGAGCTGAAGCTGGTCTACCCGCAGGCCGGCGCGGCGCCGGAAGAATTTTGCACGCTCGATTTCGAGCGCTTCTCGCTGCAGCCGATGGACGGGCCTGACGTTGCCGAAAACACCGCGCGCGCCATCGACTATTGCCTGCGCCATCCCAAATGGCGGCTCAGCCTGCAGACCCACAAGACGCTCGGCATCAGATAGAACGCTGCAAATGGACGTACCCCTCATCGAACAACGGAAAACACGCGCGCGAAGCTGGTTCGAGGCTTTGCGCGACCAGATTTGCGCCGCCTTCGAGAAGCTCGAGGACGAGGCCCCTCGCCCGCTCTATCCGGCAGAAGCCGGCCGCTTCGTGCGCACGCCCTGGGAGCGCACCGACCACACCGGCGCCAAGGGCGGCGGCGGGGTAATGTCGATCATGCGCGGGCGGCTGTTCGAAAAGGTCGGCGTGCACTGCTCGACCGTGCATGGCGAGTTCGCCCCCGAATTCCGCGGTCAAATTCCCGGCGCCTCCGACGATCCCCGCTTCTGGGCCTCGGGCATTTCACTGATCGCGCACATGAAAAATCCGCACGTGCCGGCGGTGCACATGAACACCCGCTTTGTCGTCACCACCAAGGCGTGGTTTGGCGGCGGCGCCGATCTGACACCGGTGCTTGACCGCAGGCGCACCCAGGAAGACGCCGACACGCTGGCCTTCCACTCTGCGATGCAGCAGGCCTGCAGCGGGCACGGCGTTGCCGATTACGACAAGTACAAGAAATGGTGCGACGAATATTTCTACCTGCCGCACCGCAAAGAGGCGCGCGGCATCGGCGGCATCTTCTACGACTGGCACGACAGCGGCGACTGGGAGGCCGATCTCGCCTTCACCCAGGACGTCGGCCGCGCCTTCCTGAAGATCTATCCCGAGCTGGTGCGGCGCAATTTCGCTGCGCCGTGGACCGCTACCGACCGCGAGGAGCAACTGATCCGCCGCGGCCGCTATGTCGAGTTCAACCTGCTGTACGACCGCGGCACCATCTTTGGTCTGAAGACCGGCGGCAATGTCGACTCCATTCTCTCCTCGATGCCGCCGGAGGTGAAGTGGCCGTGATGAAACTGCCGCGCGCGATGTTGATCGACATGGACGACACCATCCTGTCGGCCTATGGCCGGCCGGAAATTGCCTGGCACCATATCGCCGCGGAATTCGCCGATGAATTTTCGCCGCTGCCGCCGCAGCAGGTAGCGGCCGCTGTCCTCGCTTTCGCGCGCAATTTCTGGACAAACGCCGAGCCCGCGTGGCGGCTCAAGCTTGCCGAGGCAAGGCGCATCACCGTGCAGGGCGGGTTCGATGCGCTGACCGCTGCCGGCCATCGGCAGCTGTCGCCCGAACTGGCGATCCGGATCGCCGACCGCTTTACGGAGTATCGCGAGCAGGAGATGTTCATCTTTCCCGGCGCGCATGATGCGATCGACGCGCTGCGCGCGCTCGGCGTCAAGCTCGCGCTGGTCACCAATGGCGCCGCCGATACCCAGCGCGCCAAGGTCGAGCGCTTCGAGCTCGCGCACCGCTTTCACCACATCCAGATCGAAGGCGAGCACGGTTTTGGCAAGCCCGAGGAGCGCGCCTATCTGCACGCGATGGAAGCGCTCGGCGTCACCGCTGAAGATACCTGGATGATCGGCGACAACCTCGAATGGGAAGTCGAGGTGCCGCAACGGCTCGGCATCTATGCGATCTGGATGGACGTGCATGGCGACGGTCTGCCGCCGGGCTCGACCGTGAAGCCGGACCGCATCATCCGTTCGCTGTCGGAATTGCTGCCGGCCGGCCGGCGATAGTCGGCCGAACGTCTTCACGCCGCGGTGAAGTGCGAAGTGTGAAGGCTATCACAGATTGCACCAATCGCGCCGTGCGATCCTGCGGTCTTCGGGACCGGAGGCTCGCCATGCCAGATCCGCACGAAAGCGCTGATGAAGCTCACTCTTCTGCCCGCCAGCCAGGATTCTTCCGCAGGATCGGGGCGCTGGATCGCAGGTTCGCCTTTGTGAAGGGACTGTCGTTGGTGACGATCGCAAGCAGCGCGATCGTCGGCTACTTCCAGTACCTTAATGCCTATCAGGAGAAGGTGAGCATCCAGGCCAAGGAAGACATGAAATCGGCAGCGGACACCTTTGAGGGAATATCGGCAGCGTTTTCCGATGCGCTAGGGCTTCAGAGCATGCTGTACGCCAACTTCACCTCGGCGATGGCCAACAAATCCGATGACAGTACAATGGCGCTCGGCACAAAGAATGCGAAAGAAGTTTCCATCGCCTACGAGAAGGCGCGCTCCGAGCTGCGCGAGAAGATCGACGTGCTGGCGCAAAAGGCGGAAGTCTATATCGACTGGGCAAGCGACATCGACCGCGATCCTGCAGGGAAGCGCAACGTGGAAGACGATCCGATGTCGCGCAACCTGCTGCGCGATTATCGCTTCAATTGCGCCGATCCCGTCAACTTCCCCAAATTCGGCAACGTCAACGCCTCACCCGGCAGGCCTGCCACTGACGTGCCGGATTCCAGCTTTTGCGACTCCGAGCGCAACCAGGACATCGACGACCAGACAACGCCGCCGAATGCCTTCATCCGGATTTGTCCGAGCGGCGACCGCAAGGAAGCGGCGCGGCGGCTCTACTGGTACAGTGCCAAGCACCACGTGCTGACGATGCACTACTGCTTCGAGAACCTGCACGAGCAGCTTGAGCCCGCACGACAATGGGCTTCGCAAAGCGACCGCGACACGAACAAGGAGAAGGAAATCCTGGCCGACGCGGCCACTGTTTCCGCCGCCGTCGATAACCTTGGCCGCCGACTGAATTCGTTCAACAGCCTGGCGCTGTATCAAATGGAAAGAATACGGGTCAAATACCGGCCGGCCGGCTTTGTCTGCAGCGTTCCTGTCGTGCGCAATTTCTTCGCCAGGAGTTGCTTCCCGCTGCGAACGACCGCGGAGTTGTTGCCCTACAGCATCAGGATTGCCTCGATGGAGACTCCGCGGCCGCCGTCCCGTAATCAGCTTGTTATCTCGGCACGCTAACCTTGAATTGCTCCCAAAGTGACGCAATTGCGTCATGCCCGAGGGCTATCCTTTCCGAATCTCTCATCGAGATTTTCGGAGGAGCTTTCATGGAACTCAAACCCGGCGACGTCGTCACGCTGAAATCGGGCGGTCATCCGCTGACGGTAGCGGAAGTGCACGAGGACACCGTCGCATGCCTGTGGATGGGAATGGAAGGCGATTTGTTCCGCGAAACGCTGCCGCTTGTCGTGCTCGAACTCGCCGACCCCGATGAGGAGGAAGACGACGAAGAAGAGGATGGCGACGAGGACGAAGAGGAAGACGATTCGGACGACGACGAGGACGAAGAGGAAGAAGACGACGACGAGGACGAGCCTCGCAAGAAGAAGCGGGCCTGACGGCCCCTGCCGGCGATGCTGCCCGGGCCAAGGGCGGCATCGCCGTTTTCGTCAGCGGCCCCCGACCGCGCGACGGACGACGGCGGCGGCATCTGGCACATCGCCGTTTGATGCCCAGGCGATGAACTGATCGGGCCGGACCAGGATCAGCGCCGCCTTGTAGAATTCGCGTGCCTGCGCACTGTTGTCATTGACGACCTTGAGCGGCATTCCGCTGGCCGCGGCGGCACGGCCGATCTCGGCGACGGTGGCATCTGCTGCGCCGAAATCGAGCAGCGTGAAGCCGGTACCCAGTTCCTCGAAGACATTTTGACCCGACGACAGCCGATGCGGCGCCAGGTGATGTCCGGCGCGCGCTGCGAACTGGTGCGACCCGATCGCGCTGCAGGCGGCGCCGGGCGGCCCTGCGACAATGGACGAACCCTCGTAATGCGGCTCGAATGAATTGACTTCGGAACGCGCGCCCGATGAGCGCGCCTGCCACTCGGCCTCGAAAGCAGCCTTGTCGACGGCCGGATCGAACTTCGTCAAAAACTCCCTGTCGCTCCCGATCGCCTTCTCGATGAAGTCGCGCGCGGTCGAGGCAAACACCGGCCGCCGTTCCTCGTCGTAGGAATTCAGCAGATGCGTGCCGGCCCAGCCCTGCAGCACTGCGGCAAGCTTCCAGCCCAGATTGGCGGCGTCCTCCAGGCCGGTGTTGATGCCGTAGCCGCCGTAGGGCGGATGGCTGTGCGCCGCGTCACCGGCGATAAAGACGCGCCCGTTGCGATACTGATCCGATATGGCGACGCGCAAGTCCCAGAAGCCGATATGCTCGAACTCGACGTCGAATTCCTCGCCGACCGCACCATGGAGATGACGGCGGAAATCGAAATTGTCCTTTGTCGTGCCTGCTGGCACCGGCGCGTGGAAGAACCAGGTGGTGCCGAGATCGACGCGGCCGAAGAACTTCCAGTAGCCCTCCAGCTCGGGATGCAGCACATTATAGAACGACTTGCCCGGAAAGCGTTCGAGCAGCCGGTGCAAGCCGGTCGAGCGGAACACCAGCAGCACCATCAGCCGGTCGTGGTCGGTCAAGGTCTGCGTGATACCGGCAGCGTCGCGTACGAGGGAGCGGCTGCCGTCACAGCCGACCACATACTCCGCGCGCAGGGTACGACGCCGGTCGCCGTTGCGCTCTTCTGTCGTCACCTGCACGCTATCAGCGTCCTGTTCGATGCCATCAGCGCTCCAGCCATAAACCGTCTCGACGTTTGGCAACTGGCTTAGCCGATGCCGCAGCACCGCCTCGGTGGCGTATTGGGGCAGCCGTTCGTTGTCGGTGAAGTAATAGGGCCGCACCAGTTCGCGCTGCAGCCAGTCATATCTGTAGCCGCTCAGCAGCGTGCCGTAGGACGTCATGCCGCCGATGCCGTAGTCGCGCGGGATCGTCCGCGCCGCACGAAGCTCGGTCTCAGCGCCCCAGAAGTAAAAATGCTCGAGCGTGCGCTGGGTGAGGTTTTGACCCTTCGGAATCGGCTGCGGACTTAAGTAGCGCTCGACCAGAACGCAAGCGACGCCGCGCTGTCCAAGCTCAATCGCAAGACCAAGACCAACCGGCCCGCCTCCGACAATGACGACCTGGGTTGCAGATTCGGCGGGCGTGTCCATGCTGGTTTCTTCTGATTGGCGTGAAGGCGTACGCGGCTGGCGCGCATGACCATCGCATAGTACATTTTGCGGGATTTTGTCAGCCAAGACTACCCGCCGGTCAGCGGCGGGCGCGAACGGGAGGATGCCGTGGCGATCGATTGCGCAACTTGCACACGCCGTACGGCGCTGGGCATGCTGGCCGTGGCCCTTGCCTCGATCAAGCCCGGCGCGACCTGGGCGCAGTCACAGCAGCCAATCCGGCTCAACGTCCCCTTCTCGCCCGGCACCGGACCCGATCTGCTCGCGCGCATCCTCAGCGAGGAACTGCGGCAGCGCTGGAATCAGCCGGTCATCGTCGAGACCAAGCCCGGCGCAAGCGGCAACATCGGCACGCAAGCTGCCGCGCGTGCGGCTCCCGACGGCCAGAACCTGCTTGTGACAGTCAATACGTTTGTCATGAACGCGAGTCTTTATCCCTCGATCCCCTACGATCCGGAGAAGGATTTCGTGCCGATCGCCGAGATCGCAACCGGCGCTCTGGCCCTCGTCGTTCATCCATCGCTCAACGTCAGCACGTTTTCCGAATTTGTCGCGCTTGCCCGCAGCAAGCCAGGCGAGATCAACTACGCTTCTCCCGGCCGCGGCACACCACAGCATCTCGCCATGGAGCTGTTGAAGCTGACGGCACAGATCAACCTGACGCACATTCCCTACTCCGGCTCCGCCGGCGCCGTGAAGGACCTCGCAGGCGGGCACGTCTCGGCGATGTTCCTGCCGGTCCATACCGCGCTTCCGTTCGCGGAAAACGGACAGATCCGCATCCTCGCCGTCGGAAGCCAAAAGCGAGCGCCGCAGGCGCCGCAAGTGCCGACTCTCGCGGAGCTTGGCGTCGCCGATTTCGATGTCGATTTGTGGTACGGCGTTCTCGCGCCGGCCAATACGCCGAAGGAGATCGTCGATCGCTACAATGCGACCTTCAACGAGATCCTGGCCGAGCCGGGCGTTCGCTCGCTGCTCGACAAGCAAGGCCTGGTCGCCCAGGGCGGCCCGCCTTCACGCCTGGCGGAGTTGATCGCAAAGGATCGCCCGCGCTGGGCCAAGGTCGTCAAGGATGCCCAGATCACCGCGGATTAGGATGCGGCTGGAGCCGGCCTAGAACAGGCTTCGCACTGCCGCCGAGATCATCACAACACCGCCCGCGATCACCACGGCATCGAGGATCGCAGTGTGGATGTGCACGGGCATGCGCTCGACAAAGGCCTTGGCGAGGAATGCGCCCGGCAGCGAGATCGCGCCGATAAGCACCGCAAAGGCGAGCACCTGTGCGGTGACCGCGCCGGCCATGCCGAACACCGAAATCTTGATGATGCTGGTGGCAAGCGAAATCACCGCATCGGTCGCAATCACGGCCGCGCCTTCCAGCCCTGCCGCCATCAACAGCGACAGC
>Ga0081540_1001997_pt1 | contig 17014 bp, 14 predicted proteins | sample TabmetS2T1R1_FD_71024 | JGI IMG/M metagenome (GOLD analysis project Ga0081540, IMG submission 71024) | Tabebuia heterophylla rhizosphere microbial communities from the University of Puerto Rico - S2T1R1 | ecosystem: Host-associated > Plants > Roots > Rhizosphere ... | reverse complement strand
TGGGCATCTTCTTCCTGCTCGCCGCGGCGGCGTTCGCGCCGGCGTTGGCGCTGCGCGTGCCGAGCCGGCTCGACGGTTTGCGGCGGCTCGACCGCAATTCGGGTTTGCCCCATCGGCCGGCCACCGCAATGGCCGACGAGATCGCGGTGCCGGCTCAGGACTCTTTTTCGCTCGCACTGTGGCGCGCGCATGTCGAGCGCGTGTTACGCGCGACCAAGACGCTCAAAGCAGGTACGCCGATGCCGCGGCTCGCGCTACGCGACCCGTTCGCCCTGCGCGCCCTGGTAGCGGTGTTGGTGGTCGCGACGTTCTTTGCCGCCGGCGGCGAACGCATGCGGCGCATCGCTGCCGCACTCGATTGGCAAGGCGTGATGCTGCCGGCCAATTTCCGCGTCGATGCCTGGGTCAGTCCGCCCCCGTATACCGGTCGGCCGCCTGTCATCCTGCCGGGATTGCGGCCCGGCGAGCCGGTGCAGAACGCAGCCCCGCTCGCGGTGCCGGCGGGAAGCACGCTCGTCGTTCGCGCGACAGGAATTCACCTCGACGTGGCGGCAACCGGCGGCCTGGCCGAACCTTCCTCCGGCGCGCAAAGCAACACCGCCAAGGGCTCGGAGGAGCGCCGTTTCGTGATCAACGACGCCGGCGCAGCCACCGTGCGCGGCGCTGCCGCGGGCGACGTGACCTGGCAGTTCACCGCCATCCCGGACAAACCGCCGACCATTGCGCTCGCCAAGGAGCCGGAGGGCCAGGCGCGCGGGGCCCTGCAGCTCTCCTACAAGCTGGAGGACGATTACGGCGTGGTCGGCGCACAGGCGATGTTCAAGCTCTTGGCCAGCGAAGGCACCAACGGCCACCCGGCACGTCCGCTCTATGGCGCACCCGATTTCCCACTGTCGCTGCCGCAAGCGCGCACCAAGAACGGCGTCGGACAGGTCACCAAGGATCTGACGGAGCATCCCTGGGCGGGCAGCGACGTGGCGATGGTTCTGACCGCGCGCGACGAGGCCGGCAACGAAGGCCAGAGCGCGGCATTCGAATTCCGCCTGCCGGAGCGGCCATTCTCGAAGCCGATGGCGCGTGCGTTGATCGAGCAGCGGCGCATCCTGGCGCTCGATGGCGACGCCCAGGCGAGCGTGCTCACCGCGCTCGAGGCGCTCACTTTGGCGCCCGAACGCTTCGACATGGAAACCAACGTCTACCTCGGGCTGCGTTCGGTCTTCTGGCAACTCGCGCGCGCGAAGAGCGATGATCAGCTGCGTGACGTCGTCGCGCGCATGTGGGACATGGCCGTGCATCTGGAGGATGGCAGCGTTTCGGACGCCGAGCAGGCCCTGCGCGCCGCGCAGGAAGCGCTGCGGCAGGCGCTCGAGCGCGGCGCCAGTGATGAGGAGATCAAGAAGCTCGCCGATCAGTTGCGCGCGGCGCTCGATAAATTCCTGCAAGCGCTGGCGGAGCAACTGCGCAAGAATCCGCAGCAGCTCGCCCGGCCGCTCGATCCCAATGCCCGCCAGCTGCGCCCGCAGGATCTGCGCAGCATGATTGACAGGCTTGAACAGATGGCGCGCTCCGGCGCCAAAGATGCCGCGCGCCAGATGCTGCAGGACCTCCAACAAATGCTGGAGAACCTGCAGATGGCCCGTCCCGGGCAGCAGATGGACGATGGCGATGATGACATGATGTCCGCGCTGGATGAGCTCGGGGACCTGATCCGCAAACAGCAGCAATTGCGCGACCGCACCTTCCAGCAGGGTCAGGACCAGCGGCGCGACCGGCAGCGTGGGCAGCGCGGGCAGCAGGGGCAAGAAGGCCAGCAGGGCGACCAGATGGGCGATCTGCGCGGCAATCAGCAGGCGTTGCGCGAGCAACTCAACAAGCTGATGCAAGAGTTGCGCAAGAAAGGCTTCGGCCAGGGTCCGCAGCAGGGGCAGGGAGAGATGGACCAATTGGGTCGCGCCGGCGAGGCCATGGGCGACGCGGAAGGCCAGCTTGGAGACGGCAATGCGGACGGTGCCGTCGATTCGCAAGGCCGCGCGCTCGACGCTTTGCGTCGAGGCGCGCAGAACCTCGCCCAATCCATGCAGCAGCAGGGGATGTTGGGTCCCGGTCCCAATGGCCAACCCGGTCGGCTGGGGCTACCGCGCGCGCAACAGGATACCGACCCGCTGGGGCGGCCCCTGCGCGGGCGAGACTACGGCGACGACAGCACGGTGAAGGTGCCGGGGGAGATCGACGTGCAGCGTGCGCGCCGCATCCTCGAGGAATTGCGGCGCCGCTTCGGCGAGAACTTCCGTCCGCAGCTCGAGCTCGACTACATCGAACGGCTGCTGCGGGATTTCTAATAAGCTGAAGGCCGGATCCCGGCGGCCAAAAGCAGAGCTTCTGTGCTGCCTCCCTCTGGGCCTGCGCGGAACGATCTCTTATCCGTTCAAGGCGCCGGCTTGACCGCAGCCGGGGGTCGGTTAACGAATTCGCAAATCATAGGTGCCCAGCCTAGGCCGCGCCGTTCCTGTCGGCGGGCATCGCTCTCTGGGGGAGAGGCAGGGTGGTCCGGTTCGAGCATGTGGGACTGCGTTACGGCCTCGGTCCCGAGGTGCTGCGCGATCTCACCTTCCGTATCGATCCGCGTTCGTTCCAGTTCATCACCGGGCCGTCCGGCGCTGGCAAGACCTCGCTGTTGCGCCTCCTCTTCGTTGCGCTGCGGCCCACCCGAGGCCTGGTGACGCTGTTCGGCCACGATATCGCCATGCTCAGCAAGGACGCCCTTGCCACGCTGCGCCGACGCATCGGTATCGTATTTCAGGATTTCCGGCTGCTCGATCACATGACGACCTTCGAGAATGTCGCCTTACCGCTGCGGGTGATCGGACATGCCGAAGAGAGTTATCGCGAGGAAGTCATCGAACTTTTGAATTGGGTCGGGCTTGGGGATCGCATCTCCGCCCTGCCGCCGGTGCTCTCGGGTGGAGAGAAGCAGCGCGCCGCGATCGCGCGGGCGGTGATCGCGCGGCCGCAACTCCTCCTCGCCGACGAGCCCACGGGCAATGTCGATCCGAATTTGGCGAAGCGGCTGTTGCGGCTATTCATCGAGCTCAATAAATCCGGCACTTCCATCGTCATTGCCACCCACGACATCGCGCTCATGGACCAAGTCGACGCGCGCCGCCTCGTGCTGCACGAGGGCCGTCTGCATGTCTACGACTGACGCAAGAATGGCAGCGGGTGCGAAGCCGAACTCGGCGGCCGCGCTATCGGCGCAGACACTGCCGCGCTTCGAGACGCCAATCGTGCCGCGGGCGACGATTTCCGCTCGTGCCCTGATCGCCATCATCGCCATCATGACTTTTCTGGCCTCGCTGACTACGGGCGCGGTCATGCTGGTGCGCGCCGCAACGAGTGAATGGCAAGCTGACGTTGCGCGCGAGTTCACGATCCAGATCCGGCCTGTGGCCGGTCACGACATCGACATGGAGGTCGTCAAGGCAACGGTCATCGCCCGCGCCTCTGCCGGGATTGCCGAGGTACGACCTTATTCCAAGGAAGAAACCACGCGCCTGCTCGAGCCGTGGCTGGGAAGCGGGCTTCAGATCGAGGATTTGCCGGTCCCCCGCCTGATCGTGGTGCGAATCGCGCCCGGCGCCGCACCCGATCTGGCGCAATTGCGCCAGACGCTTGCGGAGCAGATCCCGGGGGTGAGTCTCGACGATCATCGCAGCTTCGTCGACCGGATGCGCGCGATGACCCGCGCAGTCGTCGTCCTCGGCATTGGCGTCCTGTTACTCGTGTTGGCCGCCACTGTGCTCTCGCTCGCCTTTGCCATCCGTGCCGCCATCGCGACCAACCGGCCGGTGATCGAGGTGCTGCATCTCATCGGCGCGAAGGACAGTTTCATCGCGCGACATTTCCAGCAACATTTTCTGCGATTGGGATTGGAGGGGGGATTGATCGGCAGCGGCAGCGCCGTCGCACTTTTCGCGCTCGCCGAACTCGCCAGCGGCTGGTTCGGCTCAGAGCCCGCCGGCGAGCAGTTGTCCGCCTTATTCGGTACTTCGTCGATCGGAGTGCCGGGCTATTTGGCAATGCTGGCGCAAGCCGGCGTCATCGCCTGCGCCACCGCTGCAACCTCGCGCTACATGGTCAGCCGCACCATCGAAACGATTCATTAGCCGATTGCGCGCAGCCTTATGCCACCGGGCGGCCGGATTTTGCGCTATCCTGCCCAACTGGAGAAGAGATGCCGACGGTCGAGTTTGATACCGAGAATGGAGCCGCCGGGATGCCACGATCGACCCAGCGGCCCGGGCCATCTGCCTTGCTTCGGCGTCTCGGCTGGTCGGCACTCGCGCTCTGCGCCGTGGCGGCGCTATCGATCGGGCTTGGCTTTGTTTGGTTCGTGCGGCACGTGCCGGCTGAGGAGGTCTCGCTCAATCGCGACGCCGATGGCATCGTTGCATTGACCGGCGGCGCTTCACGTATCACCGATGCAATCGAGCTGTTAGCGTCGGGGCGAGGCAAGCGGCTTCTCATCAGCGGTGCCTACCGCGCAACCAACTCCAAGGAAATCTCCCGTCTCAACCCCGAATTCGAGCGCTGGGTGCGCTGCTGCGTCGATTTCGACCGCTCCCTCAACACGCTGGGCAACGCGGTCGAAACCAGACGCTGGGCGGAAGGCCGGGGTTTCCGCTCGCTGATCGTCGTGACCTCGAATTATCACATGCCGCGCGCGCTCGCCGAGATCGCGCATCAACTGCCCGACGTGATGCTCGTGCCCTTTCCAGTGGTCACGGATCGCCAGCGTGCGGAACGGTGGTGGGTCGACTGGGCGACGACGCGGCGGATGGTTACGGAATATGTGAAATTTCTTTTCACGAAGCTTCGCATCGCACTAAGTCCCGACGCTGACGCGCGCGCGGCAAGCTAGGTCGCGAAGCGGGACTCATGCTCTGGTTGCTCGCGCGGCCAATGGGTTAAGATCACCCGCCCCGATCTCGCGGTAGCGTCCGAAGGCGGCTCCTGCCGGCCGCAGCGGCGGGGAAATGGATCGCGCCCGTGCTCGTCGTTCGCTCTCTCCTCTTCAACTTTCTATTCTACCTCAATCTGGTCGTGCAGATCATCGCGGCGTTGCCGACGCTGCTGATGCCCCGCTGGGCGATTATCGCCGTGGCCAGATTTTGGGCCCGCAGCAATCTTTGGCTGTTGCGGGCCGTGTGCGGCATCAACGCCGAATTCCGCGGGCTGGCAAAAGTTCCGGCGGGGCCGCTGCTCGTCTCCTCCAAGCACCAATCGCTGTGGGAGACATTCGCGTTGCTGCTGATCTTGCCCGACGCCGCCTACGTCATGAAGCGCGAGTTGATGTGGATTCCGTTCTTTGGCTGGTACGCCTGGAAGGCCGGCATGATTCCGATCGATCGCAGCAGGGGATCGCAGGCCCTGGCGGACATGAACGCGTGCGCCCGGCGAGAGCTCGCGCGCAACCGTCCAATCATCATCTTTCCGGAAGGCACCCGCCGGCCACCCGGCGCCGAGCCCAGTTACAAATACGGCGTGGCGCGGCTCTATTCGCAAATGGGCGTTCCGTGCCTTCCGATCGCGCTCAATTCCGGCTTGTTCTGGCCGCGGCGCTCGATGCGCCGTTATCCCGGGACCATCGTAGTCGAGGTGCTCGATCCGATCCCGCCTGGGCTTGAGCAAGAGAGCTTCTTCCAGCGGTTGCAGCGCGAGATCGAAGACGCGACCGCGCGCCTTATCGCCGAGGGCAAGCGCGAGCGCACCCATAATCGTGCCAGAGATGCTTCACTCGCCTCATCGCCTTGACGCGATCGGGCGTCGTCGTCTCACACGTCATGGCGCCGCGGCCGCGAGCGCTTCATGTGTGCCCGCGAGCCGTTCGGCGAGGAGATGCAAGCCGGTCTCGCGATACCCCAGCTGCTCCAGCGCCCCGACCGTGGCGATGACATAGTCACGGTTCGCGCCGGATTGGCCGTGCCCTTGGCGCACGTGATGCAACTGCTGCTCGAGCGTAAGTCGGCCGGCGTATTGCGGATGTCCGCGGTCGACCATATAGCACAGCGCCGATACGCGCTGCTCAGGCTCGCGCTTGAGCCAGATCGGACGGATACACTCGCGATAGACGGAGGTGACCTGCTCGCGCGCGCGTAGATAGGTGATGGTGTTGGCGCGGTCGACCGCCGATACGCGATAAGCGACGCCGCGACAGGTTCCGCCCTGATCGAGACCGAGTACGAGACCCGGCCGCTCGGGCGTCCCGCGGTGGACGAAAGAATAGACACAGAGCGCTCGATGCGCGCCGACGAGCCGCGCCTCCACCCGCTCGACAAACGGAAAATCCGGCCGCCACATCAGCGAGCCATAGGCAAACACCCAGAGGTCTTCCGCCGCGCGCAAAGGATTCGGGTCCATGGATGTGATATCGAGGAATCCGCCATTAGGCGCAAGCCGCAAGCCGTGCGAACCGGCCATGAACCCGGCATCGCCGCTTGAAGAGGGCGCAGGAGCGTGTAGATGACCGACTCCGGCTTCCGCTCGGCTGCTCCGCGGCGTCGGCGCTGGCTGCTGTTCGTGCCGTTCGCCGTCGTAGTAGTGCTTGCGGCGATCTGGACGTGTGTGTGGTTCTATGCGGCCAATCGCGCTGAGGCCGATCTGGCCGCGTGGCGGCAGCGCGAACGGCAGGCCGGCCGGACGCAAACCTGCGCCTCGCAATCGATCCGCGGCTATCCGTTTCTCCTTGAGGTGCGTTGCGGTGACGCCGGTTTGGAACTCCAGGGCACGCCCACGCTCCAGTTCAAGCTCCCGCTCGCCGTCGGCGCCGTCCAGATCTATGACCCGAAACTGCTGATCGGCGAATTCACCGGCCCACTCGAACTTTCCGAGGCGGGACGTGAGCCCGCGGCCGTCATCAACTGGACTGTCGGACAGGCCAGCGTGCGCGGTCTGCCGTCCGGTGTAGAGCGTGCGTCGGTCGTACTCGTTGGCCCGACTGTCCGCGCCCCGAGCCTGGCCGGAAATGACCCCGTGCTCAGCGCTCGACGGATGGAGTTGCATGCTCGCCAAGCGCCGGGCTCCCGCGCCGATAGTCCGGCCGTTGAAGCCGCATTGCGGGTCGATGCCGGCGTCGCCGAGAAACTCGCGAGCATGTTCGACGCCGCCGTCGCAGACAAGCTCGGTGCGCTGACATCCAAACCGATCGATGCGGATATCGCAGGGACATTGCGCGGCTTGGACGATCTCGCTCCCAAGGCGTGGCCGGCGTGGTTCAAGGAATGGCAGACCCGCGGCGGCACGTTCGAGATCGACAAAGCGCGCTTGGCGCAGCAGGACGTGATCGCGGTGGGTGCTGGTGCCCTGAAGCTGACCGGGCGCGGCGGCCTTGACGGCACCCTTCGGGTCACTGTTGTCGGGATCGAAAAGATCCTCAAGATGTTGGACATCGAGCGCATGATGACGGAAGGACAGGCCGGAGCGACTTTCAACGCGCTCGATCGTCTGATTCCCGGGCTTGGAGGCATGGCGCGCCAGAGTGCGGCACCCAGCCTGATCGCCGCGCTCGGTGAACGGACCGAACTCGATGGCAAGCCGGCGGTGGCGTTTCCAATTCGGTTTGAGGACGGGACAGTCTTCCTCGGGCCGTTCCGGGTCGGCGTCGTGCCGCCGCTGTTCTGATAAATCGGAACGGCGGCTGGCTTAAAAGCGTTTTCTCGTCGAGTGCCGGCGGAGGTGGCTGTCGCAAACGCTGGCAACGGTCCGATGCGCGATGGAGGCAACCATGCAGACCGATACGTCGACGCGCCAATCCCACAGTTTGATCGCCAGTGACCGGGTCGAAGGCACCCCGGTGCGCCGCTCCAGCGGTGAGAAGATTGGCACCATCGAGCGTCTCATGATCGATAAGCTCAGCGGCAACGTCGCTTATGCCGTGCTCAGCTTCGGCGGCTTTCTCGGCATGGGACAAAAGCATCTTCCCATCCCCTGGGCCCGGCTCACCTACGACCGCACGCTCGGCGCCTACCAACTCGATCTCACCCAGGAGGAGCTTAGGGCCGCGCCGTCATTCGCCGCCGGTGAAGAATTCGACTGGGGCGACCGCAGCCGCGAAATCGAGATCCACAACTACTACCGCGTGCCGCCGTATTGGGGCGCGTATTAGAAGGCACTGGGCCATCCAAGAGTGGGAAGCACGCGCTCAAACGCGGCAAGCGGCCGATCAGTCTTCCGCCGCATACGGACGCGGCAGCGGCAGGTGCGGAAGCTCGGGATGCGGCCGGCCGAAGTCGGGCGCGGCTGAATCCTGGCCGATCTCGACAATGGCGCGGCGGATCGCGCGCGTGCGACTGAACTGATTGAACAACGTCTCGCCGTCCCCGCGTCGGATGGCGCGCGTCAACGTGGCCAAATCTTCATTGAAGCGGCCGAGCATTTCCAGCACTGCCTCCTTATTGGCCAGAAAAACATCGCGCCACATCGTCGGATCCGAGGCGGCGATGCGGGTGAAATCGCGAAAGCCGCCGGCGGAGAATTGCAGCACCTCCGAACGCGTGACTTGGCTCAGCTCATCGGCGGTGCCCACAATGGTGTAGGCGATAAGGTGCGGCAGATGGCTGGTGATGCCGAGCACGAGATCGTGGTGCTCGGCCGACATGATTTCGACCTTCGCGCCGAGCAGGCGCCAGAATGCTGCGAGCCGTTCGACCGCGGCCGCCTCCACGTCCGACGGCGGGGTGAGAATGCACCAGCGATCGACGAACAGCTCGGCAAAGCCGGCGTCGGGACCGGAGTTCTCGGTGCCGGCGACTGGATGCGCCGGCACGAAATGGACACCGGCGGGAAGATGGCGCGCCATCTCGCGCAGAACCGCGCCTTTGACCGAACCGACGTCGGAGACGACCACGCCCGGCCTTAGCTGCGGGGCGATTTCCGCCGCTACCGCCCCGCACGCGCCGACTGGAACCGCGACAATGACGAGGTCTGCGCCTTCCGCCGCCGCGGCATTGGTTTCGACGACCTGATCGGCGAGGCCGAGCTCGGCGACCCGGCGGCGGGTCGCGGCCGAACGGGCGGTCGCGACAATGGAGCGCGCAGCGCCTTGCGCGCGGGCCGCCCGTGCGATCGAGGAGCCAATTAGGCCCATTCCGATCAGCGCAAGGCGATTGAAGATCGGAGCGCGAGGCGGAACGGACGGGCTGGCGGATCGCATTACGCCTTTTTCCTCAGGAACTCCGTCAGCGCGGCGACCACGAGACGGTTCGCCTCCTCCGTGCCGACGCTCATGCGTAGCGCGTTCGGCAATTTGTAGGCCTTGACGCGACGCAAGATTAGGCCGCGTTGCGTGAGGAACGCATCGGCGTCCTCCGCCGTACGGCCGCGGGTTTCGGGAAAGTGGATCAAAACGAAATTGGCAATGCTTGGCGTCACCTCCAGCTCAAGCTTGCGGATTTCGGCCGTGAGCCACTCCAGCCACTTTTCGTTGTGCGCGCGGGACGCCTCCAGATGCGCGCTGTCCTCAAGCGCGGCTATACCCGCGGCCATCGCCGCCGTGCTGACGTTGAATGGCCCACGGATTCGATTGATGGCATCGACCACGTGCGCGGGCGCGTAAAGCCAACCGAGCCGCAGCGCCGCAAGGCCGTGAATTTTCGAAAACGTGCGGCACATGACCACGTTCTCGCAGGTGGCGACGAGCTCGATACCGGCCTCATAGTCGTTGCGGCGCACGTATTCGGCATAGGCGGCGTCGAGCACAAGCAGCACATGCGCAGGCAGGCCGCGATGCAGCCGCTTGACTTCGTCGAACGGCAAATAGGTGCCGGTCGGGTTGTTCGGGTTGGCGAGGAAAACGACCTTAGTGCGCTCGCTCACCGCTGCGAGCATGGCATCGACGTCGGCCGTGTAGTTCTTTTCCGCTGCCACGATCGGCGTCGCGCCTGAGCCGCGCGTCGCGATCGGGTAGACCAGGAACGAGTGGGTGGTGTGGATCGCCTCGTCGCCGTCGTGAAGATAGGCGTCGGCAATGAGGTTCAACAGTTCGTCGGAGCCGGCGCCGCAAACGATGCGGTTGGGATCGAGACCAAAGGCGCGGCCGATGGCCTCACGCAGCGCGGTCGAGTCGCCATCCGGGTAGTCCTCCAGGCGCTCGCCGACCGCGTGATAGGCGGCTACCGCCCTTGGGCTCGGCCCGAGCGGAGTTTCGTTCGACGAGAGCTTGAACACACGAGCGACGCCGGGCGCCGTGCTCCTGCCCGGAATATAAGGATCGATCGCGAGCACGCCGGGACGCGGTTGCGGACGCTGCAGGAGGGACATTTCAAACTCCGGACATCACCGGCCGGTCCGGGACCGGCCGCGCGCCTTCGGCGGAGACCCTATAGCGGGTTGCGTGGCTTCCGACGAGGGCAGCGGTGCGCACGGACGCGCCGGCCTTCACCAGCGTGTCGGTCACCCGCTCGATGCGGCCGCCTTGCGGCACCGATATCAGCAACGCTGCGCTGTCGAAGCCGCGATCCGGCACGGCGATCACCTCGGCCAACCGGGCGACGGACTGTGCCGCCGCCTTACTCCAGCCGGCGAGGCGCACGCTCCACACTTCCACCTCCCTGACCATGGCATCGGCCGCGGCCCGCGATACCACGAATACCGGCGCGCCGGCCGGATGGTCGGCGCGCTCGACGAAGGGCAGGCGGGCGATGATCTTGGGCGCGGAATCGGATTCGAGCGCGCTCCACCAGGCGCCGGTGCCGGCCGTGCCGAACGCTGGCACCAATCCCAGATCGCCTCGAGAGTCGGACACGGCCGCCACCACGCTTGCCGCGTCCGCGTGCGGGACGAACGGCACCGTGAAGCCGAAATGGAAGCGAGCGGAATCGCGCATCGCCGCATCTCCTGCCGACAGGTCGGCGTGAACCGAGAATGGCGCCTGCACATAGGTGAACGTCGAAATGATGACCCGCCAGATGCTCTCAGCGGTGTCGAGCGGCAGGATTCCTTTGTGGCGGTCGACCAACCGTCGCATCATGTCCGCTTCGCGCGCCGGGCGGAACGCGGACCCGGTTTCCTGCGTCTGCTTGGCGGCGATCAGCCGATCGATGATCTCGCCGCGCTCCATCAGGAGCCTGTGCATCGCCTCGTCGATGCGGTCGATTTCTCGCCGCAGTTCGGCGAGCGATGGTGCTTCAGACTGGGACGGTTTCTCCATGGCGTGCCGTCGCCGCCTCCTCGCGCCCGCATCTCGAGGGGGGATGTGGACGTGGCATTGATAGGTGGGGCGACGGGTTAAAGCAAAGAAAACATTGACAGCGCCGCCGTGCGGCCTATCTAACGCGGTCGCAGCGGCCCATCTTCAGGCGGTCGCATAATTCGGCGGCTATTCGCTTCGCCGGCCGGGTCGCAATGATGGTCGAAGCCGATTTCAGCGTCGCATTTGATCCCGCCGACCGCGCGCGCGAGGCCGACAATCCGCATTCGCTCGTCGTGCGCTTCGGCATGGACAAGCCGCTGGCACTCGATGCCGGCATCGATCTCGCGCCATTCCAGATCGGCTATCAGACCTATGGCACACTCAATGCCGAGCGCAGCAACGCGGTGCTGATCTGTCACGCGCTCACGGGCGACCAACACGTCGCCAACCTGCATCCGGTGACACAGAAGCCCGGCTGGTGGGAAACCATGGTTGGCCCCGGACGGCCGATCGATACCGAGCGCTACTTCGTCATTTCCCCCAACGTGGTTGGCGGCTGCATGGGCACGACCGGGCCGGCGTCCACCAATCCGAAGACAGGCATGCCCTGGGGTCTCGATTTCCCCGTCATCACCATTCGCGACATGGTGCGCGCGCAGGCCATGCTGCTCGACCATCTCGGCATTGCCTCGCTGTTCTCCATGGCCGGCGGATCGATGGGCGGGATGCAGGTGCTGCAATGGTGCGCGAGCTATCCGCGGCGGGTGTTCTCGGCGCTGCCGATCGCGAGCTCGACCCGCCACTCCGCGCAGAATATCGCCTTCCACGAGGTTGGCCGCCAGGCGGTAATGGCCGACCCGGAATGGCGGCACGGGCGCTATTTCGCCGAGGGCACCAATCCGCGGCGAGGGCTCGCTGTCGCGCGCATGGGCAACCACATCACCTATCTCTCCGACGCAGCCTTGCACCGCAAATTCGGTCGCCGGTTCCAGGACCGCGATAATCCGACGTTCTCCTTCGACGCTGACTTTCAAGTAGAGAGCTATCTGCGCCACCAGGGGATCAGTTTCGTCGAGCGCTTCGACGCGAATTCCTACCTCTATCTGACGCGCGCGATGGATTATTTCGACCTCGCATCGGACTGTGACGGGGTGCTCGCCAACGCCTTCAAGGATACGCCGACGCGGTTTTGCGTGATCTCCTTTACCTCGGACTGGCTTTTTCCAACTTCGGACTCGCGCGCCATCGTGCACGCGCTCAACGCCGGCGGCGCGCGTGTTTCATTCGCCGAGATCGTGACGGACAAGGGTCACGACGCCTTTCTACTGGAGGAGCCGGAGCTGTTCGCCATCGTGCGCGGGTTCCTCGAGGGTGCGGCCAAGGCGCGCGGCCTTGCTCCCGCGCGGCGATGACCATGCTGATGCGTTTCAAGCGCGATTTGACCATGGCGGAGGCGGTGCGCACGCCTGGCGGTGCGCGCGTCGACCTGCTGGCTGTTGCCGACATGGTCGCGCCCGGCGCCAAGGTCCTCGATGTCGGCTGCGGCGATGGCGAGCTGCTGCAGCTGCTGGGCGAAACACGCCGGGTTGACGGCCGCGGCATTGAGCTCTCGCGTGAAGGCGTGAACGAATGCGTGGCAAAAGGGCTCGCGGTCATTCAGGGCGACGCCGATACCGATCTTGCCGATTATCCCGACGACGCCTTCGACTATGTGGTGCTCTCGCAAACGCTGCAGGCAACGCGGCAGCCGCGCATCGTGCTCGAGCACATGCTGCGCATCGGCCGTCATGGCATCGTGTCGTTTCCCAATTTCGGCCACTGGAGAATCCGCCTGCAGATCCTGCTCGGCGGGCGCATGCCGCGCACGGACAATCTGCCCTATGCGTGGTGGGATTCGCCCAACATCCACTTTTGCAGCATCAAGGATTTCCGCGAGCTCTGCCACGTGGTGGGCGCGCGGATGGAAAAGTCGGTAGCGCTCGACGCCTGGGGGCGGGGACTGCGCTTCAACGCGCCCTGGTGGACCTGGAACCTGCTCGGCGAGCAAGGCGTATTTTTGCTCAGCCGGCGTGAGTCACCGGGCGCGACGGCCTCCCGGGCGGGGCGCTGATCCGCATCGGCGCCGCCTTACCTGCGCTCGAACGCCTGTCAGTGACTCAGCTCGTCCCCGACCGCGATATCTCCACCCTCCACCACCTCGCCATAGATACCGCAATCGGCATGGCCGAATGAACGCATCAGCGTGTCAGGGATCGATAGATCACGAATGCCGGTATCTGGATCGACGTTTGTCGCGGCACAGCGCACGATGCGCTTGATGACCCTGAGCCGCGACCGCCGAGCAACCGTGATCTCCTGCCCGACGAAATCAAATTCGCGCCAGGCCGGCCAGCCGGTCACGTACACGTTGCCGCGGAAGCGCAGCGGATGGACGGGTCGGCCGAGGACGTCTTCGATCGCGGCGACCGAGGCGAGATTGATGATCGACACCACTTTGCGCGCAACGTCGGAGAAACTGAACCCGGGTGCGTGCAGCACCCGAGGCGGGCCGCGCAGCTCATTGGCGCAGAAGCCGGCGAAAAATGCCTCGATCGCCGCGCGGCCTTCGGACGTGCGCAGATCGCCCCGCGCGGCCTCGCGGCCTTCCATCTCGATGGTGAGCGTATGGCTGGTGTCGTGAAAGCGAGTGCGCAGCCGGGCCAAGCATTCGTTGCGCATCAGCATGAGGTAGCGCTGTTTCGGCTGATGACGGGGGGCGGCAGGCTCGAAGCCCGAGGGGCCGTTCTCGATGGCGTAGAGGCGATCGGCCGGTAGGGTCTCCATCACCTTAAGCTGCGTGCGCACGAGGGGCTCCGGCGAAAGGCCCTTCACCGGATAGCGGTAGATGGCGTCTATTTTTGCATTCGCTCCGGGCATCGCCGGCTTGTTAGCCGGCAAACCGCCGCCTGACTAGCCGGAACTCGAAAATCGCCCGCGGCCTCTACCGCCGCAAACGAGTGCTTCCCACATAGGTCGCAGAGTCTCGCTCGAGGCTCAGGCCGATTGATCGCGTACAGGTTCATGGCTTAGGTCAGGGGCGGCGAGACCCCCGCTTGCCGCGCACGCGCGAGCGGTAGGCCGAGGGAGCTGACATGGATTTCGAGAAATATACCGACCGCGCCCGCGGGTTTGTTCAATCTGCCCAATCGCTGGCCCTGCGCGAGGGCCAACAGCAGTTCACGCCCGAGCACCTGCTCAAGGTTCTGCTCGATGACCCCGAGGGTCTGGCCAGCGGCTTGATCGATCGCGCCGGCGGCCGATCGCGCGAGGCGCTTTCGGCTGTCGAGGCGGCGCTTGCCAAGCTTCCCAAAGTTTCCGGTAGCGGCGCTGGTCAGGTCTATCTGGCTCCGGCGCTGGCGCGGGTTTTCGATCAGGCGCAGAAGGTCGCGGAAAAGGCGGGCGACAGCTATGTCACGGTCGAGCGGTTGCTGCTCGCGCTCGCGCTCGAGAAGGACAGCGAGGCGGGACGCATACTGGCCGCCGCGGGTGTGACCCCGCAAAATCTCAACGCGGCGATCAACGCACTGCGCAAGGGCCGCACCGCCGATACCAGCTCGGCCGAAAGCGGCTATGACGCACTGAAAAAATACGCGCGTGACCTCACTCAGGCCGCTCGCGACGGCAAGATCGATCCGGTCATCGGACGCGACGAGGAGATCCGGCGCACCATCCAGGTGCTCTCCCGCCGCACCAAGAACAATCCGGTGTTGATCGGCGAGCCGGGCGTCGGCAAGACCGCGATCGTGGAAGGGCTCGCGCAGCGCATCGTCAACGGCGACGTGCCGGAAAGCCTGCAAGATAAGAAGCTACTCGCACTCGACATGGGCGCACTGATCGCGGGCGCGAAATATCGGGGCGAGTTCGAGGAACGGCTGAAAGCCGTGCTGCAGGAGGTGACGTCATCCGATGGTGGCATCATCCTGTTCATCGACGAGATGCACACGCTCGTCGGGGCCGGCAAGGCGGACGGCGCCATGGATGCCTCCAATCTGCTCAAGCCGGCACTCGCGCGCGGGGAGCTGCACTGTGTCGGAGCGACCACGCTCGACGAATACAAAAAACACGTGGAAAAAGACGCAGCGCTCGCGCGGCGCTTCCAGCCGGTCTACGTCGATGAGCCGAGCGTCGAGGACACCATCTCAATCCTGCGCGGATTGAAGGACAGATATGAGCAGCATCACGGTGTGCGTATCACCGATTCGGCGCTGGTTGCGGCGGCCACGCTGTCCCATCGTTACATCACTGACCGTTTTCTGCCGGACAAGGCCATCGATCTGATCGATGAGGCGGCGGCGCGGCTCAGGATGCAAGTCGATTCCAAGCCGGAGGAGCTAGATTCGATCGATCGCGAGATCGTGCGGCTGAAGATAGAGCAGGAGGCCTTGCGCAAGGAAAGCGACCCCGGCTCGAAAGAGCGCCTCAGACGCCTGGAGAAGGAGTTGGCGGCGCTCGAGAAGCAATCCGCCGATATCACCACGCGCTGGAAGGCGGAGAAGGAGAAGCTCTCGGACGCGCAGAAGCTCAAGACCGAGCTCGACCATTTGCGGACCGAGCTCGCCAATGCGCAACGCAAGGGCGAATATCAGCGTGCAGGCGAGCTCGCCCATGGGCGCATTCCGGACATCGAGAGAAAGCTCAAGAGCATCGAGGCGGCGGAAGGCAAGGGTGCCATGGTCGAGGAGGCCGTGACCGCCGATCACGTGGCGCAGGTGGTTTCGCGCTGGACCGGTGTGCCGGTCGAAAGGATGCTCGAAGGTGAGAAAGAGAAGCTGCTGCGCATGGAAGACCAGCTCGGCAAGCGCGTGATCGGGCAGGCGGAGGCGGTCAAGGCGGTCTCGACCGCCGTGCGTCGGGCGCGCGCTGGGCTGCAGGATCCGCATCGGCCGATCGGGTCGTTCATGTTCTTGGGGCCGACCGGGGTGGGCAAGACCGAGTTGACCAAGGCGCTGGCTGAATACCTGTTCGATGACGAGAACGCGCTGATCCGCATCGACATGTCGGAATACATGGAGAAACACTCGGTCGCGCGCCTGATCGGTGCGCCGCCCGGTTACGTCGGTTATGAGGAAGGCGGCGCGCTGACGGAGGCGGTGCGGCGGCGGCCCTACCAGGTCGTGCTGTTCGACGAGATCGAGAAAGCGCACCCGGACGTATTCAATGTGCTCCTGCAGGTGCTCGACGACGGCCGTCTCACCGATGGGCAAGGCCATACCGTCGACTTCCGCAACACGCTCATCGTGATGACCTCCAATCTCGGCTCCGAATATCTGGCCAATCAGCCCGAGGGTCAGGACACCGATGCGGTTCGCGATCAGGTCATGGCGGTGGTGCGGGCGAATTTCCGCCCTGAATTTCTCAACCGTATCGACGAGATCATTCTGTTCCACCGGCTCAAGCGCAGCGACATGACGAAGATCGTCGATATCCAGTTGACGCGATTGGCAAAGCTGCTCGAAGACCGCAAGATCAGTATCGTGCTCGAACCGTCCGCGCGCGACTGGCTTGCGGAAAAAGGCTACGACCCGACCTATGGTGCCCGGCCGTTAAAACGCGTCATTCAGAAATCGGTCCAGGATCCGCTCGCCGAGATGATCCTGTCCGGACGCATCAAGGACGGCGAGAAGGTCGTCATCTCGGCTGGCAAGCAGGGCCTCACCTTCAACGGCAAGCTTGCCGAGGCGGCCTGATCCGAAGACGGACGCAGGCCGTTAAGGTCCGCCTCAACGGGTCTGCGCGTAACGCGCAGGCGTACCGCCGGTCATCATGGTGTCGACGCGCGTGCGTTCCTGA
>Ga0081540_1001996_pt1 | contig 17018 bp, 18 predicted proteins | sample TabmetS2T1R1_FD_71024 | JGI IMG/M metagenome (GOLD analysis project Ga0081540, IMG submission 71024) | Tabebuia heterophylla rhizosphere microbial communities from the University of Puerto Rico - S2T1R1 | ecosystem: Host-associated > Plants > Roots > Rhizosphere ... | reverse complement strand
ACGTGGAACGTCGAGTACGGCGCGGCGGACGCCCCCGAGCAGCTCGGCTGGTTGCTCTCGTCCTCGCCGTACCACCACGTGCGCGACGGCGTCGACTATCCCGCCGTGCTGTTCACGGTCTTCGACGGCGACACGCGCGTCGATCCGATGCATGCCCGCAAGATGTGCGCCGCACTGCAGCACGCGAGGTCGGCGGACCGGCCGATCCTGGTGCGGCGCGAGAAGGACGTCGGTCACGGCGCGCGCGCCCTCACGCGTTCGGTCGATCTCGCGGCGGACACGCTTGCCTTCACGGCCCGCTGGACCGGACTGGCGCCGCCGGAGCCGCGACCTCACCTTGAGCCCGACGGCTGAGCCCGAGACGCCGGAACAAGGGCGCAGGGGCGTCGACGGCTACCCTCGTTCGGTGCTCACCGCGGTCACCCCGTCGCCGTCTCCGGAGGCGACCACGTCCGCCCCGACCATCCCGGGGACGAGCGTGACGGGCCAGCAGGTGGGGCACTGGTTCGACGTCTTCCTCGGACCACCGCTGACGATCTTCATCATCGTCGTCGTCGCCATCGTGGCGCGCTTCCTGCTCCACCGGCTGATCGACAAGATCACCTCTGGGGTGATCAGCGACAGGGCCGGGCTGGGCCGGTTCGAGGAGCGGTTGCCGTCCGTGCTGGTCGGACCGTCGCCGCTGTCCGCCCGGCGCGAACTGCGGGCGCGGACGATGGCGTCCGTCCTCAAGAGCGTGACGACCGCCACCATCGGGGCGATCGCGGTCCTCACGATCCTCGACGAGCTCGGCATCCCGACCGCCCCGTTGCTGGCCAGCGCCGGCATCGTCGGGATCGCCGTGGGCTTCGGGGCACAGGCCCTCGTCCGGGACATCATCTCGGGGATCTTCATGCTGCTCGAGGACCAGTACGGCGTCGGTGACGTCGTCGATCTCGGTGACGCGTCAGGCATCGTCGAGGCCGTCGGCCTGCGGGTGACTCGCGTCCGCGACGTCGACGGGACCGTGTGGTACATCCGCAACGGTCAGATCGTGCGCGTCGGCAACCGGTCGCAGGGCTGGGCGCGCGCCGTGCTCGACGTGAGCGTCGCCTACGGCGAGGACATCGCCCGGGCGGAGCGGGTGCTCCTCGGGGTCGCCCACGACCTCAAGGACGACGAGCGGTTCGGCCCGCTCGTGCTGGAAGAACCGGAGATGTGGGGGGTCGAGTCGGTGACGGCCGACGCCGTCGTGCTCAGGCTGGTCGTCAAGACGCAGCCGCTGCAGCAGTGGACGGTGGCCAGGGAGCTGCGGCGAAGGATCAAGGAAAGCCTGGACGCGAAGGGCGTTCGGCTGGCCAGTCCGCAGCCCGTCGCGTCGGTCGGTGGGGTCGCCGGGCCGCCGCCCGGCTCGACGGCTACCGGGCCGACCTCGACGGTCGGCGACGCGGACAGCGGCGAGCCGGTGTCGGAGCCGGCTCCCCCGCCGGCGTCGCGCTAGGAGACGGGCAGCGCCCGGACGCGCACGGTCTCCGGCAGGTCGGACAGCTCGCGCACGACGTCACGCTCGTAGTCCACGCGGATGTCCGTCACCGAATATCCCAGCTGGTCGCGCGTGCCGAGCAGCTGTGCCTCGATGTTGACCCCGTGGCCGGCGAGCACGCTGTTGACCCGCGCCAGGACGCCCGGCACGTTGCGATGCAGATGCAGCAGACGGCGGGTACCCGGCGCGCGGGGCAGCGCGAGCGGCGGCAGGTTGACCGAGAGCCGGGTGGAGCCCGTCTCGACGTAGTCGAGCAGCTTCGAGGCCACGAACGTCCCGATGTCCTGCTGGGCCTCCTCCGTCGACCCGCCGATGTGCGGGGTCAGGATCACGTTCGGCAGCCCTCGCAGCGGCGACGCGAAGGCCTCGCCGCGACCGGCTGGTTCGTCGGGGAAGACGTCGACGGCGGCACCGGCGATGTGGCCGGACTCGATGTGTCGACGCAAGGCGGAGTGGTCCACCACGAACCCGCGGCTGAGGTTGAGGAACAGCGATCCCGGACGCATCCGCGAGAACTGCTCCTCTCCGAACAGGTCGGCGTTGCTCGGCCGTCCGTCGACGTGCAACGTGACGACGTCCGCGTGCTCCAGGAGCTCGTCGAGCGTCGCGCAGCGGCGGGCGTTGCCCAGGGCGAGCCGGTCGGCACTGTCGTAGAACAGCACGCTCATGCCGAGGGCCTCGGCCACCACCGACAGCTGGGTGCCGATGTTGCCGTAGCCGACGATGCCGAGCCGACGTCCGCGGACCTCGTGGCTGCCGCGTGCGGACTTGTCCCACACGCCGGCGTGCATCGCCGTGTCCTTCTCGGTCAGCCGCCGGGTGAGCGAGATGATCTCGGCGAGGGCCAGCTCGACCACGCTGCGGGTGTTGGAGAACGGCGCGTTGAACACCGCGACGCCGCGCTCGGCCGCCGCCCCCAGGTCGATCTGGTTCGTCCCGATGCAGAACGCGCCGAGGGCGAGCAGGTCGGGCGCCGCGTCGAGGACCTTGTCCGGCACCTGCGTGCCGGAGCGGATGCCCAGCACCTGGACGCCGGCCAGGCGGTCCGCGAGGTCGGCCACGTCCAGCGCGCGCTTCTCGCCGTCCACCTGGTACCCCGCGGCGGTGAGCACGGCCTCGGCGTCCGGGTGGATGCCCTCGAGCAGCAGGGCGCGCGGCCGCGCGGACGCGTGCTCGGACGGGCGGGTGGACGTTCGGTCGATCGTTCGGCCGATCGGGCGGCCGATCGCGCGGTCGGCGGGGAGGCTGTTCGGCACGCCGTCCATGCAACCACGGCCGCCGCTCCCGGCGCGGACGGCGTCCGCACGGCGAGCGGATCCCGTTCCCGGGCTCGGCCTCACATCGCCGAGCAGTGCCCCGTGAACTTGTTCGTCGACGAGCCGTACCACGGCCACAGCATCCGGCCGGCGGTCACCGGGCCGTACACGGGACCGCTCTTCCCGACCTCACCGACCGCGTTGGCCGTGTGCTGGCCGTAGATGCCGTCGGCCTGCAGCGAGTGATGCATGCACATCGTCATGGCGCGTTGGAGCGTGGCGACGGGCATACCGGTGTTTCCCTGCTGGAGATAGCAGTGCGACGATCCGGCCGAGCTGATCGGGTACTGCAGAAAGCTGCCGCCGCTGCTCGACTTCGTGGTGGCGACGAAGGTGCACCGCGGCGTCGTCGTCGAGGCCGTCACCGCGGCCGTGCTGGTGGAATGCGTGGTGGTGGTGCTGCTGCTGGACCCACTCGATGAAGCGGTGCTCCCTCCGTGCGCGGCCAGCGCGAGCGCCGCTGCCACGAAGAGGACACCAGCAATGATCCATGCAGGGTCGTCGTCGGCCATGACGCCCTCCTCGACGCGGTCCCCGTGCCTGCTTCGTGATCAGAGGGTTTCCCCGTCGATGCGCGATCCATGCCACTTTTGGGCGATCAACGCAGTCGATCTGTTGCAGGCCGTCACTCCATCGTATTGACCATGCTCCAGGCGGCCCGCTCGAGGTAGTCCCAGAGGACCGACTCCTGCATCGGCGGCAGGTGCAGCGACTCGACGGCGTCCCGCATGTGCGTTAGCCAGCGATCGCGGGCGTCGGGGGTGACCCGGAAGGGCGCGTGCCGCATCCGCAGCCGCGGATGCCCGCGCTGCTCGCTGTACGTCGTCGGCCCGCCCCAGTACTGCTCGAGGAACAGCCGCAGGCGCAGCGCGGCGGGCGCGAGGTCCTGCTCGGGATAGATGCCGCGGAGCACGGGGTCGGTCGCGACGCCGGCGTAGAAGCGGTCCACCAGCGCGACGAACGTCTCGTGGCCCCCGATCTGCTGGTAGAAGGTGCGCTCCACGTCCTGCTGCACCTGGCTCGGCTGCCCGCTCACGGCGTCCAGTCTCTCAGGCGTCACAGCAGCGCAGGACGACGGGCGAGGACGTGCCCGCGGCGGGTCGTCGTCCGGGCCCACGGCCCGAGGCGGTACAGGGCGACGGGCTCGGCGTCGTCGAGGAACCCCAGCGCGTCGGCGGCGAAGGCGATTCCGGCCGGAACGTCGGGCAGATCCGCGGACAACGCGCGGCCCCACACCTGCCCCCGCAGGCGCGCCACGGCGGCCGCCCCCGCTCCGGCAGGGACGCCGTCCGCGATCTCCCGGACGCCGTCGGCGGCGAGCTGCCGAAGCTGGCGTGGGTCCAGCAGACCGACGGCGTCCCAGCCGGCCCGCGGCGGCGAGACGCCCGCCCAGGAAACCGTGACGTGGTCGGCGGGCACGCGAACCGGCACCGGGCCGGCCGCGGCGACCCCCGGCTCGGATGCCGCCCGGGCGGAGGGGAACCGGTCGAGCAGCCCTGCCAGGGACACGGTGACGTCGAGGTGGGCAGGCTGCGCGAGGGCGAGCACGCGCAGGGCGAGGACGGTCGGACCGCCGCCGCCGTGCACGGGTGAGGCGTAGACGGCGAGCACGTCGCCGGTGGCGACGAGCCGGCACGCGCCGTCCGGGTCGACCCGGCGGGCGCGCCAGACGAACGTCTCCAGGTCGCCGAGCGCCCGCAGGTCGGGGAGCGAGATCGGGTCATCCACGGGATCGGCGGTGCCGCCAGCGGACCGGCTCGTCCCGCAACGCCTCGAGCCGTGCGCGCTCGGCCGGCGTCATACGTCGCGGCCGATCGTTCACCCGGTCGAAGAGCACGAGCGTGGTCTCGGCGCGGGCATAGACGCGGTCGTCGTCGAGGACCTCGTAGCCCAGGTCGAAGCTCGCCGTCTGCAGGTCGGTGACCCACAGGTCGATGGCGACCGGCGCCGGTCGGTAGACCAGCGGCTCGACGTACTCGATCTGCTGGCGCGCCACGAGCAGCCCGGTCTCCACCACGGACCCGCCCTCGTCGCTGCCGTGCGCCGCGAAGGCCACCACCCGCGCGTCCTCGAGGAGGCGCAGGAACTGCACGTTGTTGACGTGGCCGTACGCGTCCATGTCGCTCCAGCGCAGCGGCGTGAGCACGCGGGTGCGAGGCATGGGGACCATCATGGCGCCGGCTCCGGCCCGCTTCGTCGCGTCGGTACCGTGAGCCCATGGACCGTGGCGTCGACCCGCCCGGCCTCGACGTCCTCGCCGTGACCGCGTGGCTCGACGGGCGGCGTCCCGGCCTGCTCGCCGGCCCACCGAGGGCATCCCTCGTCCCCGGCGGGCGCTCGAACCTGACGTACCTGCTCGACGACGGCCACCGCCGCTTCGTCCTGCGCCGCCCACCGCTCGGCCACGTGCTGGCCACGGCGCACGACATGGGCCGGGAGTATCGCGTGCTGTCGGCGTTGCACGGCACCGAGGTGCCCGTCCCCGAGCCGCTCGCCAGCTGCACGGACGCCGGCGTGACCGGCGCGCCGTTCTACGTCATGGAGTTCGTCGACGGCATCGTCGTGCGGCGGCGCGACGATGCCGCGGCGTTGCCGGCGGACGGCCGCCGGATGCTCGTCGACGCGTCGATGGACGTCCTCGCCGACCTGCACGGAGTGGATCCGACCGCGGTAGGCCTGGCCGACTTCGGCCGGCCCGAGGGCTTCATGCCCCGGCAGGTGCACCGCTGGGCCCGGCAGCTCGAGGCCTCGCGCAGCCGGGACCTGCCGGGCGTGGACGAGCTTCGGGCCGGCCTGGAGGCGTCGGTGCCCCCGGACGGCGACGGCACGATCGTGCACGGCGACTACCGGCTCGACAACCTCGTCGTCGCCGGGCCGGGCGAGCCCGACGCCTACGCCGTCCGCGCGGTGCTGGACTGGGAGATGGCCGCCCTCGGCGACCCACTCGCCGACCTCGGCCTGCTCGTCGCGTACTGGGACGGCCTCGGCGCGAGCGATGACCCCGTGGTCGCCCCGCTCGGGCCGGGGGCCGGCCTGCCGCCGGGGTCCGAGCTGGTCGCCCGCTACGCGGCGCGCAGTGGTCGGGACGTGTCGACGCTGCCGTGGTTCGTGGCGTTCGGCTTCTTCAAGATCGTGGCGATCCTGGAGGGGATCCACTACCGGTTCGTCCACGGCCAGACGGTCGGCGACGGCTTCGACCGGATCGGTGACATCGTGCCCGCCCTCGTTCGCGACGGCCTCGCCGCGCTCGCCCGCTCGCCACGCTGATCACCGGGGGGTCTGGGAGGAGAGGCGCCCCTGCAGGCGGCGCATCCCGGCGAGCCAGGCGTCGGGATCGGCGGCGCGGTCGGCGTAGTACCGGGCGACGTCGGGGTGCGGCAGCACCAGGAAGGGGCCGTCCTCGAGCGCGGAGACCGCGACCTCGGCGACGTCGTCGGGATGGACGGCGTCGGGCTCGAGCAGCAGCCGACCGACGTCGCCGGACGCCGCGAGCATCGGCGTCCGGACCCCCCGCGGGCAGAGGGCCTGGACACGGATGCCACGGTCGCCGTAGGTGATGGCGAGCCACTCGGCGAACGCGAGCGCGCCGTGTTTCGTGACCGAGTAGGGCGCCGCACCGGGCATCGTCAGGAGTCCGGCCGCGGAGACCGTGGCGAGGAAGTGGCCGCGACCTCGCGCCAGCCAGTCCGGCAACAGCAGTCGGGCGGCACGCACGTGACCCATCACGTTGACCTGCCAGGCCAGCTGCCACTCGGCGTCCGGCGCCTCGGGTCCCCCGCCGGTGCCGACGCCGGCGTTCGCGCAGTACAGGTCGATGCCGTCGAGCTCGGCCCGCGCGAGCGCGACGACCGCTGCCACTCCCTCCTCCGTGGTGGCGTCGGCTGCCACGGACAGCCCCTCGATCTCGGCGGCGATCCGCGCCGCGCTGGCGGCGTCGACGTCGTTGACGACGACCTGCGCCCCAGCGGCGGCCAGGCGACGGGCGAGCGCGGCACCGATGCCCGACCCGGCGCCGGTGACCACGGCCCGTAACCCCTCGACGTACGCCATGTGCCGGAGGCTACTGCGCGTCGATGGTGCAGCGATGCCAGAGCCGCCGGAAGGGGCCGATCAGTCGGGTGGCGCCACGGTGAGTCGCCCGACCACGTCGCCGGCCGCCAGCCGGGCCAGACCCGAGGGGGCGCCCGCGAACGGGAGGTGATCGGCGACGAGCGGCTGCACCGCGCCGGCGGAGACCAGGCCCATGAGCTCGTCGTGGCACCGCCGTACCAGGTCCGGGTCCTTCGTCCGGTACAGGCCCCAGTGCAGCCCGAGGATCGAGTAGTTCTTGACGAGCGCGTGGCTGAGCGGCGGCTGCGGGATGACACCGGAGGCGAACCCGACCACCACGATCCGCCCCTCGAAGGCCACCACCTTCGTCGACAGGTCGTACGACCGGCCCCCGACGGGATCGAAGACGACGTCGATGCCGCGACCCTCGGTGGCGGCCCGGACGGCGGCGGCCACGTCGTCGCGGGTCCGATCGACGACGGCATGGACGCCGAGCTCCTGGGCGGCCAGCGCCTTGAACGGCCCGCCCACCACGGCGACGATCTTGGCGCCGGCCGCGCGGCCCAGCTGGACCGCGGCACTGCCGACGCCGCCGACGGCCGCGTGCACGAGCAGCGTCTCTCCGACGCGCAGACCGGCGCGCCGGTACAGGCCGAACCAGGCCGTCTGGTACGAGATCAGGAAGGCGGACGCCGACACGTCGTCCAGACCCGGTGGCGCGGGCAGGACGTCCGCGGCTGCGGCCAGCGCGAACCGGGCGAGTGCCCCGTGCGGCAGGGCGGCGACGCCGACGACCCGCTCACCGACGCGATGCGGGTCGACGCCTGCCCCCACCGCCACGACGATCCCGGAGAACTCGATGCCGGGGACGAACGGCAGCGCGGGCCGCTCCTGGTACTGACCCCGCGCGAGCAACACATCGGGGAAGTTCAGCGCCGTCGAGTAGACCTGGACGAGCACCTGGTCGGGGCCCGGCCGCGGCACGTGCACCTCGACGAGACGCAGCGCGTCCGCGGGGTCGCCCAGCTCGCCGACCTGCCACGCCGCCATCCGCTCGGGCAGGCTCACAGCAGGCCGCCAGCGCCGAGTCCGCCGCCGAGCAGCAGGCCACCATCGACGGCGAGGGTCTGCCCGGTGATCCACGCGGCGTCGTCGGACGCGAGGAAGGCCACGGCGGACGCGACGTCGTCCGGCACGCCGAGGCGGCCCAGCGGGTAGGCGGCGGCCACCTCCTCCTCGCGGCCTTCGTAGAGCATCGTGGCGAACACGGTCTTGACGATCGCCGGGGCGACCGCGTTGACCCGGATCCGCGGCGCCAGCTCCAGCGCCAGCTCACCGGTCGTGTGGATCAACGCGGCCTTGCTCGCCCCGTAGGCGCCGATCGGGGGCGCAGGACGCAGGCCGGCGACCGACGCGATGTTGACGACGGCCGCGCCGGGCCGTTCGCCGAGACCCGCCAGCCGCGCCTGCTCGACCCACGCGAGCGCCGCGGCCACGTTCACCCCGAAGATCTTGAGGACCGCCCCCGGATCCATGCTCGTCAGGGGGCCCGCGACGGGGTTGATGCCGGTGTTGTTGACCAGCACGTCGAGACGGCCGAAGGCCTCGACGGTGGCCTCGACGGCGCGGGCGCGGTGGTCGGGGTCGTCGGCCTTGCCGGGCAGCCCGATCGCCACCGTTGGCCCGCCCAGCCCCTCGACGGCGAGCTCCAGCGCCTCGGCGCCACGCGCCGTGATCGTCACGCGGGCGCCCTCGGCGACCAGGCGCCGGGCGATGCCCAGCCCGATCCCACGGCTGGCGCCCGTCACGATCGCCACCCGGTCGTCGAACCGCCGTCCGGGAACCACGTCCGCCACGTCTGCCTCCTGTTCCCGTCCCGCGCGTGTCCCCCCAGCGTGCCCGATCTCGACGGCAGCGAGAATGACCGGGTGTCCGACACCGACACCCACCCCGTGCCCGACGCCGGTCCCGACGAGGCGCTGGCGGAGCAGGACGCGCTGGCGGGCTTGCTGCACGTGCTCGACCTTGCACCGGCCGACGAGGGCCAGCCGGACACGTTCATCGGCGAGAGCCAGCCGCAGCCCTGGGGCCGCGTCTTCGGCGGCCAGGTGCTCGCGCAGTCGCTCACGGCCGCGCAACGCACCGTCGACGCCGGCCGTCCGGTGCACTCCCTGCACGGCTACTTCCTGCGGGCGGGCGACTCCAGGGAGCCGATCGCGTTCGCCGTCGAGCGGCTGCGCGATGGTCGCTCGTTCTCCGCGCGCCGGGTGCACGCTCTGCAGTTCGGTCGGCCGATCCTGTCGATGATCGCCTCGTTCCAGCAGCCCGCCGACGGGCTCGACCATCAGGTCCCGATGCCGGACGCTCCGCCTCCGGAGTCGCTGCCGACCCTCGGCGAGCGCTTCGCGGGCCGCGAGACGGCTGAGGCCCGGTACTGGACGCGGCAGCGTCCGATGGACCTCCGCCACGTCGAGCAGCCCATCTATCTGGACCCCGACCCGCAGCGCAGCTCGCACCAGGCGGTCTGGATGCGGGCCGTCGACAGGCTGCCCGACGATCCGGCGCTGCACGCCGCGGTGCTCGCCTACGCGAGCGACTACTCCCTGCTCGAACCCGCGCTACGTGCGCACGGCGTCGCGTGGTCCGGTTCGGGTCTGAAGGCCGCGAGCCTCGATCACGCGATGTGGTGGCACCGTCCGCGCCGGGCGGACGACTGGATCCTCTACGTGCAGGAGAGCCCGAGCGCGCAAGGCGCTCGGGGGTTGGGCATCGGGCGGCTCTACAGCCGGGACGGCGCGCTCGTGGCGACCGTCGCGCAGGAGGGGATGCTGCGCCTGCCGACGTGAGGCGCACACTGGGCTGCGGATCGGCCAGCGCCCGCTCACGAGGAGCGAAGAGGAGCACGTCATGGACGAGATCCGGGTACTCGGCCCGGACGTCGACGGCGGCGTCCGCATCTCGATGAGCGGGCGCGCCCTGTTCTCGAACATGCCCTTCGTGCCCGAGCGGGCGGCCCGGGTCGTCGCCGTCGCCGACGGCGTGGGCCGGTTGCGCGGCAGGATCCTGCCCGTGGCGGTCGTCGCCGATCCCGGATTGGCACGCACGATCCTCACCCGGCCGACCGGGTTCGGGCCCGGCCGCGGCATCGACGCGCTGGCGCTGACGTTCGGCCAGGGGCTGCTGACGAGCAACGGTGAGCTGCACCGTCGACAGCGTCGGCTGGTGCAGCCCGCGTTCCACGTCCACCGGCTGACGGCGTACGCCCGGGACGCGGTGGAACTCGCGGCGGCCCGCTCCGCCGGGTGGCGCGACGGGGAGCAGCTCGACATCGCGGCCGCGATGTCCGCGCTGACGCTGGAGTTCGTGGGGCGGACGCTGTTCGGTACCGACGTCCGCGACGAGGTCGCGGTCGTGTCCGACGCGCAGCACACGCTGCTCGGCCTCTTCCCGACGCTGATGTCCGTCCAGGGGATGCTGCTGGCCCGCTGGCCGACGCCGCTGCGACGCCGCCTCCGCCGTGAGATCGCCCGGCTGGACGAGGTCGTCGAGCGAGTGATCGCCCAACGGCGTGAGTCGGGCGACACCGGGGACGTCGTGTCGATGCTGCTCGCCGTTCGGGACGAGGAGTCGGGCGAGCCGATGCCCCACAAGCAGATCCGCGACGAGGTCCTGACCTTGTTGCTCGCCGGGCACGAGACGACGGCGGTTGCGCTGTCGTGGGCCTGGTACGAGCTGGGGCGGACGCCGTCGGCGCGGGCGGCCCTCGACGGGGAGCTGGCGTCGAACGCTGCGGCGGCCGCGCTCACCGCTGCCAGCTGGGACGACCTGCCGACGACGCGTGCCGTGGTGGCCGAGACGCTGCGCCTGCACCCGCCGGCGTACGTGCTGGGCCGCCGTCCGACCGAGGACGTCACCGTCGACCGCTACCGGTTCCGCCGGGGCAGCGCCGTGGTCCTCCCGCCGTACGGGCTGCACCGGGACGAGCGGAGCTGGGGTGCGGACGCCGCGCAGTTCCGCCCCTCGCGCTGGTTGCGGGAGGACGGCTCGTTCGACGAGACCGCCCCCGGTCAGCCCCGCGGCGCGTACCTGCCGTTCGGTGCCGGATCGCGCATGTGCATCGGCGCGGGCTTCGCCGTGATGGAGGCGGTACTGCTCCTGGCCCGGATGGCGCGCGACTGGAGGGTGGAGTTCGAGCCTGGCTTCCAGCCGCGCCCGCGTCCGGCGGTCACCCTTCGGCCGGGCCCGATGCCGGCCACCCTGCACGCCGTCAGTCGCGGGTCAGCCTCCGGTACGTGACCCGGTGCGGGCGGGCGGCCTCGGCGCCGAGGCGTGCCACCTTGTTCTCCTCGTAGCCGGCGAAGTTGCCCTCGAACCAGAACCACCTCGCCGGGTCCTCGTCGTCGCCCTCGTAGGCGAGGATGTGCGTGGCGACGCGGTCGAGGAACCACCGGTCGTGCGAGATGACGACCGCGCATCCCGGGAAGTCGAGCAGCGCGTTCTCGAGCGAGCCGAGCGTCTCGACGTCCAGGTCGTTCGTCGGCTCGTCGAGCAGCAGCAGGTTGCCGCCCTGCTTCAACGTCATCGCCAGGTTGAGCCGGTTGCGCTCACCGCCGGAGAGGACACCGGCCGGCTTCTGCTGGTCCGGGCCCTTGAAGCCGAATGCCGACACGTACGCCCGGGACGGCATCTCCACGTTGCCCACCTTGATGAAGTCCAACCCGTCGGAGACCGTCTCCCAGACCGTCCTTCTCGGGTCGAGGCCCGCCCGCGACTGGTCGACGTACGAGATCTTGACGGTCTCCCCGACCTTCAGCTCGCCTGCGTCGATGGGTTCGAGGCCCACGATCGCCTTGAACAACGTGGTCTTGCCGACGCCGTTCGGCCCGATCACGCCGACGATGCCGTTCTTCGGCAACGAGAACGACAGGCCCTCGATCAGCTGCCGGTCCCCGAAGCCCTTCGACAGGTCCGACGCCTCGATGACGACGTTCCCCAGGCGTGGGCCTGGCGGGATCTGGATCTCGTCGAAGTCGAGCTTGCGGGTGCGCTCGGCCTCGGCGGCCATCTCCTCGTAGCGGGCGAGACGGCTCCGGCTCTTCGCCTGCCGGCCGCGCGCGTTCTGCCGTACCCAGTCCAGCTCGTCCTTGAGCCGCTTGGCGAGCTTGGCGTCCTTCTTGCCCTGGACCTGCAGGCGCTCCTGCTTCTTCTCCAGGTACGTCGAGTAGTTCCCCTCGTACGGGTAGGCGCGGCCGCGGTCGAGCTCCAGGATCCACTGCGCGACGTTGTCGAGGAAGTACCGGTCGTGCGTCACAGCGAGGACGGCGCCGGCGTACCCGGCGAGATGCTGCTCGAGCCACTGCACGCTCTCGGCGTCCAGGTGGTTCGTCGGCTCGTCCAGCAGCAGCAGATCGGGCTTGCTCAGTAGGAGCCTGCAGAGCGCGACGCGGCGACGCTCACCGCCGGACAGCACGTTGACGTCGGCGTCGGGCGGCGGGCAGCGCAGGGCGTCCATCGCCTGCTCGAGCTGGGAGTCGAGGTCCCAGGCGTCGGCGTTGTCGATGTCCTCCTGGAGGCGGCCCATCTCCGTCATCAACTCGTCGGAGTATTCGACGGCCATCTTCTCGGCGATCTCGTTGAACCGGTCGAGCTTGACCTTGATCTCGCCGAACCCCTCCTCGACGTTGCCGAGGACGTTCTTGTCCTCGTCGAGCTCGGGCTCCTGCAGAAGGATCCCCACGGAGTAGCCCGGCGTCAGGTGCGCCTCGCCGTTGGAGGGCTGGTCGAGCCCCGCCATGATCTTGAGCACGCTCGACTTGCCCGCGCCGTTGGGCCCGACGACGCCGATCTTCGCGCCCGGGTAGAACGCGAGCGTGACGTCGTCGAGGATCACCTTGTCGCCGTGGGCCTTGCGCGCCTTGCGCATGGTGTAGATGAACTCGGCCATGGTTCTCACAGTACCTGTTCGGAGTAGTCGTCTCGGGGCTGTCCCCGCGCTGACCTGCGCAGACACCGGTCAGGGTCGGGCGTCGTCGACAGCGGTCGCGGGGTTCGCATGCCGCCCCAGTGGAGGGCAACGCCGATCGACGTCCGGCTATGCCGATCTGGGTACAGCTTCAGCCGTCGGAGGGTTCGAGGTGGACCTCGAACCAGACGGTCTTGCCGGATGAGCCGGGGGTGACGCCCCATCGGTCGGCGAGGTCGTCGACGATGCGCAGGCCGCGACCGCTGGTGGCGGAATGATGCGGGTCGGGGGCTACGGGCAGGGCGGGGTCGTCGTCGACGACCTCGACGCGAAGGGTCTGCTCGGCGACGAGAATCTCGATGCGCAGCAGGCTATGTGCGTGCCGGACGGCGTTGGTCACCAGTTCAGAGATCATCAGGACGGCATCGTCGGTGTTCGCCGCTGGATGCCCGTCGAGGGCATCGCGCAGGAGCCTGCGTGCAGCCGCGACGCTGCGGCCGTCGATCGGCAGGACCATGGCGAGCACGCGCCCAGTTTGCCCCACTTCGCCGTGGCCTACGCGTTCGGAAGGGCGACCGTTTAGGCTGGTAGATGTATGGACGGCGACCCGTGGCGGTGTCGTGGCTGGGCGCCGGTCGGTGGTCGTGGGTCGGTGCGTGTCCGCGTGAACGTGGCGAGGCGTCATGGATGAGAAAGAGCGCCGCCTGCTTCGGCGGGAACAGGCAGCGGACGAGCGGGACCGGGTCGCGGACGAGCGCGACGCGGTGGCTGATCGGCGGGACCGCGCCGCCGATCAGCGGGACGCCGTGGCCGATGAACGTGACCTCGACAGCGCGGACCGGGATCGCGAGGTACGCCAGATTCTGGACCGGGCGATCGCTCGGGATGTCGCAGCAGATCATCGGGACATCGCAGCCAGGGCTCGTGACCTGGCGGCGGATCGGCGTGACCTGGCGGCGGGGTTCGCCTCGGTCGAGGACGCCGCCCTGGACCGCGCTCATGCCGACGTCGATCGGGACTTCGCCGCTCGTGATCGCGACTACAGTGCCGGCGACCGGGCGGACCTGATCGATTCCGGCAGGAGCGCTGCCAGCCGTCGTGACGCCGCCCAAGGACAGCGCTCGGAGTCAGCGTTGGATCGCATGGAGTCTCGATCCGACCGGGCCAGGGCCGGCAAGGATCGGGTCGAAGCAGCCGAGGACCGTGCCGCCGCCAGGTCCGGCGAGGAAGCCTGACCCACGCAGGGTCAGTCCCGGCGACGGCCCAGGAGGAAGTACGACAGCGGGGCGAGGCCCGCCGTGTTCGCGAGCGCCGTTGCCGCCCACGCCCACTTGGGTCCTCGCACCTCGCTCGCCGGACGCTGGCGCAGGTCGATCAGCATCGCGAGCTTGAGGGCGCCCTCCACGGCGGCCGCCACGATGATGAGCCGGCGCTGACCCGTGCTGAGGTCACTCCATCGCCTGGCCACAGCGTTCTCCCTTCCCGAGGGCATCGGCGCCGGGACCTCCCGTCCAGGATCGCCGCTCCGCCGGTCGATGCAGGCAACGCGTCTGTCGTACCTCCGGAGCAGACTCGGCGCATGCCGGAATCCCCCGAACTGCCCATCCTCTCGTTCGCCACCGCCGAGGAGCTCGAGGCGTGGCTCGAGAGGGAGCACCTCACCTCGCGGGGCATCTGGCTACGGCTGGCGAAGAAGGGCAGCGGCGTCCCGTCGGTGACCTACGAGCAAGCGGTGCTGGTCGCGCTCTGCTTCGGCTGGATCGACGGTCAGGCGCGATCGGAGGGTGCAGCCTCCTGGGTGCAGCGGTACACCCCCCGCTCCCGGCGCAGCGTCTGGTCACAGCTCAACCGGGCCCGGGTGCACGAGCTCATCACCTCGGGACGGATGCGACCCGCCGGCCTCGCGGAGGTCGAGAAGGCGAAGGCGGACGGCCGCTGGGAACACGCCTACCCCCCACCCAGCACGGCCGTGGTGCCGCCCGACCTCGCCGATGCCCTCGCCGCCGAGCCGCGCGCCGAGGCCTTCTTCGCCACCCTTGACGGTCGCAACCGGTACGCGATCCTGCACCGCATCGCCACCGCTCGGAAGCCCGAGACGCGCGCGGCGCGCATCGCCACGTTCGTCGAGATGCTCGGGAACCACGAGCTGATCTACCCGCCGTGACCGGCGACCGGTCGGATGCCCGATCCTCGTACACACGGCCTTAGTGCAGGCCCGTTAGGCTCGAACGCCGTGACGACGGACATCAGCCGCAAGCAACAGGCGACGACCGACGGTAGCCGGAAGAGCGTCCCGTGGTGGCGGGAGGCCGTCACCTATCAGATCTACATCCGCAGCTTCGCGGACGGGAACGGCGACGGGCTCGGGGACCTCGCCGGCATCCGCGACCGCCTGCCGTACATCGCCTCACTCGGCGTGGACGCGATCTGGGTCAACCCGTGGTACCCCTCCCCGCAGGCGGACGGCGGCTACGACGTCGCCGACTACCGGGACATCTACCCGCCGTTCGGGACCATCGACGACGCGGTCGCGCTCATGAGCGAGGCCCACGCGCTGGGGCTGCGGGTGCTGCTCGACATCGTCCCGAATCACACCTCGGACGAGCATGCGTGGTTCCAGGCCGCGCTCGCTGCGGCCCCCCGCTCACGCGAGCGCGACCGCTACATCTTCCGGCCCGGGAAGGGCCCGAACGGGAACGAGCCCCCGAACGACTGGCTCGCCGTGTTCGGCGGCTCAGCCTGGCAACGGGTCACCGAGCCGGACGGCACGCCGGGCGAGTGGTACCTGCACCTGTTCGACGCCAAGCAGCCCGATCTCAACTGGGACAACCCGGAGGTGCGCCAGGAGTTCCTGGACATCCTGCGGTTCTGGTTCGACCGCGGCGCCGACGGCTTCCGGATCGACGTCGCCCACGGCCTGATGAAGCAGAAAGACCTCCCGGACGTCGGCCACGACCCCGAGCACCTCCTGGCGCCGCCCGATCGGCCCGACCACCCGCACTGGGACCGTCCCGAGGTGCACGACGTGTACCGGGAGTGGCGAACCCTGGCCGACTCCTACCACCCGTCCCGCGTGTTCGTGGCCGAGGCGTGGGTCTCCAGCCCGGAGCGGCTAGCGGCCTACCTGCGGCCCGACGAGCTGCACACGGCCTTCGACTTCGACTTCCTCCGCTCGCCGTGGCGGGCGGAGGAGCTGCGGCGGACCGCATCGGCCAGCCTGGCCGCGCACGACGCCGTCGGCGCCCCCGTCATGTGGGTGCTGTCGAACCACGACATCATCCGGCACGTCACCCGGCTGGGCCGGCCACAGGCGGAGGGCCTGTCGAATCCCTTCCGCGGCTCCACCGGAGTCACCGACGCGCAGCTGGGTCGCCGGCGGGCCCGAGCCGCGCTGTTGCTCGAGCTCGCCCTGCCCGGAGGCGTGTACCTCTACCAGGGCGAGGAGCTGGGCCTGGAGGACGTCGAAGACCTTCCCGAGGAGCTCTTGCAGGACCCGACGTGGGAGCGGTCCGGCCACACGGAACGAGGCCGCGACGGCGTGCGGGTGCCGATCCCGTGGTCGACGTCCGGACCGTCGCTCGGCTTCGGCAGCGGACCGGCGTGGCTGCCGCAACCGGAGTCGTGGGCCCGCCTCTCGGTGCAGGCGGAGGAGCACGACCCGGCGTCCATGCTCACGCTCTACACCAAGGCCCTCCGGCTGCGGCGGGAGCTGCCCGCGCTGGGCGCCGGCTCGGGCCGGGACGTGCGGTGGATGGACGTCGGCGAGGACCTGCTGGCATTCGCCCGCGATCCCGAGTTCGTGTGCGTCGTCAACACCGGCTCGGTTCCGGTCGCCCTGCCCGCCGGGGACGTCGTGCTGGCCAGCGGCCCTCTCGACGAGGGCCGGCTGCCCGCGGACACGGCCGCCTGGATCAGGCCCCGCTGACCGCCGCCGTGCTCGCGCGACGCCTCCGCGGACCCGTCCGCACGATCGACTACCACACCGCGGGGGAGCCGTTCCGGATCGTCCCGGAACCGCCCGTGGACATTCCCGGCGGCACGGTTGCCGAGCGGCGGGCGACGGCCATGACCGATCCGGCGGTCGGAGATCTGCGCCGGATGCTCTGCTTCGAGCCTCGCGGCCACGCCGACATGTACCGCGGCTTTATCACACCCCCCGGCGACGAGG
>Ga0081540_1001995_pt1 | contig 17021 bp, 8 predicted proteins | sample TabmetS2T1R1_FD_71024 | JGI IMG/M metagenome (GOLD analysis project Ga0081540, IMG submission 71024) | Tabebuia heterophylla rhizosphere microbial communities from the University of Puerto Rico - S2T1R1 | ecosystem: Host-associated > Plants > Roots > Rhizosphere ... | reverse complement strand
GATCGCCGAGGTGACGCGGGCCTGGATGTCGTTGGCGTTGATGGTCTCGATATTGAGCTTTATGCCGAGCGCCTTCTCGCCCTCCTTGGCGATTTCGTTGCGCAGAAGCTGATCTGACGCCGGAACGAAGTCGGTCCAGCGCAGCCAGTGCACCGTGGTGCCCTGTGCAAAAGCGGGCGCGCGGCCGGTGGCCAGGATGCCGGCCATGCCGCCCACGAGCGCGGTGCCGCTCTTGAGGACGTGACGTCGGGTTACTGTCGTCATGCATTCCTCCCTCGGTGTGTCTGAGCTGACGCCCTTTGGCCAGTCTTACGCCGGCTTGGAGTCCCTTTCAGTCTATCGCGCCTCCGTGGTTCAACGCATGCGCACGCGTGCGCCATACGTTGGCTCGATGATCATTTGTTGGTGTTCCACTTGCAGCGCCGTGGTGGCGAGTTCGTCGCGAAACAGGAGGAATTCTTCGCAGAACGACGGCGCGATTACATCGCTCCCAGTCGTAACGGCGACACCACCGGCGGCCTGGATCGCGTCGGCGCTGCTGCCAGCGCATGAACCCTACCGTCATAACGGTCCCTCCCGCGCAGCTACGGTCTTGCCGTGGCCAAGCGGGTTTTCCCCGTCTTAATGAAGCTCGGTACCGGAAACTGGCGCGGCGTCATTGTCGCCCGTCGCACCAGGAAATCAAGTGCTAGCTTTGACGCGCCGGCCATGGTCTCACCTCGTGAACTGGCCGGTCACCAAAGTGCGCGGCGAGATCGACTACGTCGCCTCGAACCACTCGATCGACCCGCGAGGCATCCGATCCGTCGGATGAACGTCTGATTCTGGCACCGGGTGGACGGCCGGAATTGGACACGGCCAGAGGCACCATCCCTCGGGGCCGACTTCCGCATTGGGATCAAAACCGGAAAAACTCCGCTTTGCCCTGAGAGCGGACATTGCGCAATGCAGTCGGCGTGTCCGCTTCAATCGGAGAAATATGAGGGTCGATAGCCAATCTCGACCGTCAGGCTTATCCAGAGCTGATTGCGTCTAGGCGTGCGGCGCACCGCATGCGGGTGCCTGCCTCAATTGCACCCCGAGGTTCTGGCATGATTCGGCCATCGTCGGTTCGCTTCGTCCTGAAACTCACACGAGCAGGTCAGCCGACGAGTCGAGGACAAAGGCCCGGTGCTTCAGCCCGGGGCCGCGGTGCCCCCCGATGCAACGCGAGCGACCAAGAAAAGGCGCCGACGTCAGGTCGGATCGGCGGAGCGTGGAGTCGCAATTTCCGGCCCTGGTGACTATGTGAGGGTATGGAGAAGCCGAGAATTAGAGCGCTCCGGCAAGCTCGGCTGTACGGATACCTTATCGACCGAACTGACAGGCTCTACTACCCCGGCGGCAGTCATCCTGTTTGTAGCGTGCAGACTGCGCAGGAGATGGTCAGAGCCGGGTGGCTGGTACGCCGCCCAGATGGCAGATACGAGATTACACCCGCTGGACTGCGCGTGCTGGAACTAGATCACCCAGCGGCCTGATAAGCCCAGATAGCTGCGAGACGGAGTTTGCTTAGCCCTGACGACCTTCAAGATCGCCGCCGCGCGTCGGCGCACGCCGGATCTACGGGCGTCGCGACGAAGGTCCGCGACGCCCTGCGACGGCAACCTGATGATGCACGTATTCTGCTCGCTCGCGGTGCTTCTGTCATATCGCGATGAGCATCTTCACGAGGTGGCACCGCGAGGCCGATTGCGATAGCAAGGAAGCGCGCCGCGACGATGAGACGATGCGGGTTCGCGAATTGTACGACGGCCGAGCGCACGCGGGTCAACGATCTGATAGCGATGATCATCAGGCCCTATGGCTCTCGATCCTGGTCGACGTCGACCGTCACGCAGAACGGTTGGTATCGGAGATTTAGAAGGCGCGGCTAGGCACACCACTAGCCGGAAGTCGTCGTCATTGATCTCGTGAACCCAGGATTGCTTGCCGCCTTCTTCTGGCTCTCCGCTTTTTGGTTGCGGTGTCGAGTGACTTCAGCGGCCGCAGTTGTGTGTTGAAGGCGTTTTTCGGCATACTCTCGAGACGGTCCTGATACTCGCGCTCGCCAGTCCGATCTTTGTCCTTCACCGCCTCACTCCGCTCTATCACGCAACGCGCCGCGTGACGATCATCCACGCTGAAAAGAGATACCGCACGGTCCCGTTGGGGCTGGCAAAACACAGAGCCGTGCGGGTCATCGCAAACGCACACGGGTTGGAGGATCGGTTCGTAAGGACGGCGCTGCTGTCAAACTAGCGTCCGGTTCAAACATCCAGCGCAAGCTTAGATGCACGATTTGCGACAGCGTCACTGTCCGATCATCCCGCCGCCGCTGCTTTGCCTGAACCGGCCAAGACCGGCGTCGCTTCTTTTGTAGCATTGTCAATCGGAGTGCAAAATCATCGCAAAAATAGAATCTCTCGCAAAGTCAAACTGCTCGCTTGTGATTTGACGTGGAAGATCTGCGTTCTCTTTCTGCCTCTTGTGAACAGCCGGAAGAATGGCGACGAACATCCATCGTTACTGACGACGCGATCCCGGTTGTTGATCAAGTCGACGAGGAGATTAAACGAACATTGGTCTGCCGATGTGTAGGCAGACTTTGCGGTGGAAATTCGCTACTCCCGCTGATGCGCTCCCACCAACGGAATCATGGTTCCTGAGTCGTCCTCAACGGGAGTTTTGCAACAGAATCACCCTGAGAGCAGGCATGGAAGTCGGGCAGTATGGCTTGGGTAACCACACCGCGGGCCTGTAAAGGGCGGGTTAGGTGAAAGCTGGCGGCTGAACATCAAAGCTGGCCCATGTTTCGTGCGCTTGGAACGGCGCATTCACCGTTTGGTCAACCACCTTGTGGATGAGAGAGCTCAACCTTCTCAAGGTTAAAACTCGACGCGACAATTAGCGAATCCATCACGGAAATTTTTCGGAAACGCCTTGAGCGAATGCGGAACTGCTGACGGCCAGAACTGCAGCGAAAACGATTGATCTGACGAGCACGGGCCTCTCCTTGTTGCCAATCGATGATACCCAATCCCTCCTAACAAAGATCAGTTCCGGAGCATTGCTGTTCTTTCCCGATCCTAAACCTACCCATCTGCTCGACCATCGAGCGCCTCGGGGTGGTGTGATTTTCCCAAAGGTTAACTCGTATTCCCGCGGTCAGTGCCAATGCTGCGTTCTGCTCCTCTCCCGCCGCCCCGAAATGGCGGCGCATGAACCGGTTATCCTATCGCTTCTGGCATCTTTAAGGTGATCGATCTTCCCGGCTGCCGGATGAGCCCGAGTTTTGCGAAAAGGGCATTTGTGGAACGGAACGGAACCTCAGGCGTTCCTTTTCGCGAATGAGCAGCGCCGTCGCCCCGGCGCAGCAAGTGCAGACGCCGAGGCGCTGCGCTGGTCGGAGGAAACGCTCATGAGACTCACCCTTTCGGTCATCAAAGCTGACATAGGCTCCGTCGGCGGCCACACGAAACCGTCTACACGCATGATGGCGGCCGTCGAGGGCAAGGTCGCGAAGGCGATCTGCGATGGCTTGCTGATCGACGGTTTCGTCTGTCACACCGGCGACGACATCGCGATCGTCATGACGCACACACGGGGCGAAGGGAGCTCCGAGGTGCGAAAACCTCCGGGCTTTATGGCGCCGGCCAGGATCTTCTGGTCGACGCACCGTCCGGAAACGTCCGCGGCGCCGGCCCAGGCGTCGCCGAGCTCAGCTTCGACCACAGCCTCTCGGGCAGTAGACCTGCGGAGTCCTTCATGATGTTCGCCGCCGACAAATGCGGCCCCGGCGCTTACAACCTGCCGCTTTACCTCGCCTTTGCCGATCCCATGTATTGCGCCGGGTTGATGCTGCCCCCGATGATCAAGGGATTCCGTTTCCACGTCATCGACATGGACAACACGGCCGGCGACAGCGTCATCGAACTCGACGCGCCCGCGGATAGCTACCACATTGCCGCGCTGCTCCGCGACAACGAGCGCTTTGGCATTGATCGCATCATTTCCCGGACCCATGGCGAGGTCGCCGTCGCCGTTTCGGCGCAGCGTCTTCACGCGATCGCGGGCAAGTACACCGGCAAGGACGATCCGGTCGCGATCGTTAGGAACCAGGGGATTTTCCCGGCTCCGGAAGAGATCATCTCGCCGTTCGCCAAGGCGCACTTCGTTGGCGGCGATGCGCGCGGCTCGCACGTGATGCCACTGATGCCCGTGCCGCTCAACACACCGGTGACGGGAATGTACTGCCTGCCGATCGTTTCCTGCGCCGGCTTCTCGATCGACAAGGAAGGCCGATTCTCGGAGTCCTATACCGATTTCTTCGATAACCCCGCGTGGGACGAGGTCCGCCGGTGCGCCCAGCGCAAGGCAATCGAGATGCGCAGTCAGGGCTGGTCTGGTGCCGCGATGCTGCCCTATTCCGAGCTGGAGTATGGTGGCTTCCGCGACACCGTGTCCTCACTGCTGAAGCGCTTTCAGGTGCGCAAGGAGCGCAAGCCGGAAGCGGCCGAGTAAGAGACCGCTTGCGAGGTGCGCATGGCAAAAAGACGCATCGGCATTCTCACGGGCGGCGGCGACGTTCCCGGTCTCAACGCAGTCATCAAGAGCGTGACGTATCGCGGTAGCGAGAACGACATCGAAGTCGTCGGCCTCCGCCGTGGTTGGGAGGCCCTCACGCACGTGAACCTCGAGGACCCGGCCAGCAGGTCCCATTACATTATCCCTTTGAACCGTGACAACACGCGCACCATAGACCGAAGCGGCGGCACCGTGCTGCACTCGAGCCGTACCAATCCGTCCAAGATGAAGAAGCTGCCAGATCATCTCGTCGACAACGATTTTCCGTCCTCGCTCAGCACGAAGGGCGGCATCGCAACCAGGACGTGGGACGTCACCGGCCGAGTGCTGGCGAACCTCTCGGGGCTCGGCATCGAACATCTGATCGCCATCGGCGGCGACGACACGCTCAGTTATGCAGCCAAGCTCAACGACCTCGGCGTCAAGATCATCGCCATCCCGAAGACGATGGACAACGATGTCCGCAACACCGAGTACTGCATCGGCTTCTCGACCGCGATCACCCGCGCCAGTGACGCCATCCAGCGGCAGCGCACCACTGTCGGATCGCACGAGCGAATCGGTATTTTCCGCGTCTTTGGCCGCGATGCTGGATTTACGGCCCTCTACACCGCGTACGCCACCTCGATACGGTGCGTCATACCGGAGTACAAGGTCGATCTAGACAAACTGATCCAGTTGCTCGTCGAGGAGAAGCGCGGCAATCCAAGCAACTACGCGCTCGTCGTGCTCAGCGAGGGCGCCGCGTGGGAGGGTTACGAGGTGCAGGAATACGGTGAGCCTGATGCCTACGGGCATCGCAAGAAGGCGAGTGTAGCGGAATCGCTCGCCGACGAGATCAAGCGACGCGTTGGCGAGGAGACGATCACCTCCGATCTCACCTACGACCTGAGATCGGGCAATCCGGACTTTATGGACAAGCTCGTTGCTCTGACTTTCGGCAATATGGCCTATGATGCCGTCCTCGAAGGCAAGACCGGCTTCATGTCGGCGCTGGTGGAGGGGCGCTATGACCTCGTGCCCATCCCTGATGTCAGGCTCGGGCCGCGCAAGTTGGACGTCGCCAGCACGTACAACACGGAGCGCTACCGTCCCATCTACGCCAATAAGCGGGGGCAGCCGATCTTTCTCAACCGCGCGTCATAGGGTGGTAGGCGGCAACCCCCAAGAACGTCTCCTGTGGGTAGCCTCGGAAGTAGTGCCCGGCCAGATGGGTCTGCCGGCGCGGAGTCAGGCCTCGTGCCGAGAATGAGGATAGCTTGCTGCCATCGCTCGCGTTCCTTCTGATGGGCCGCGTCCTGTTTCGCGCGTTGGCGCTCGCGCCGCTTCTGCTCCCTCTCGAAGGCCAGAGCGGCCTTGCGGTCGGGTGGCCCGCTTCGGATGCCTTTGCGGCTTTCCGCGACCGGCCCTCTGCCCGCTGCCCTCGTCGACGAGATCAGTCGGCAAGTCGGCGTTCTCCTTAAATGGGCCACTGGATCCGACAGGACGCTCCAAGGCGACGCCCGGAGCCGCCCCGGTCCCGGCGACGAGGTCCGCATCCTCGCTTTCCCTTGGCAGCGCCTTGGTGGAAGAGATCGTTGTCAGCGCCCCAGGAGTATTCGCCGCCCGGAGTCTCGGCTCAGGCTGCCGACGTTGCAGTTGCGGAAGTGTTGGACTCGATCGGCGATACATGCCCGGAGTGCCCGCCTTCGGATTGAGATCCAGTAGGCGGCGACGTGGCAGTTCTCCGCGCGCAACCGGCGGGGATTATACTTGACACCGCACGAGGCGAAATGTGGTCCGGGGCCCGCGAACGGTGATTTGTCACCGGAGGCTGGCGCGCCCGAACTGGAAGTAACCCCGGCTATGATTGAGGCTGGGGCTAGTCTTCTATTGGCTTCGGGTTTGGTGCGGTATCTCAAGCCGAAACAGGCAGTCGGTGAACTTGTTCCCGAATTGTTTGAAGAGATGCTTTGTCATTCAGGCGAGCTAACTCGCGGAAATTCTCTCTGATGGTCGGCTAAGTCGTTAGAGTGATGGCCGGGGTCATCATAAGGACGGGGTCAGCGCCTTCAATAAAATAGAGTTGGCCGCGTGTCGGTGAATTTGGGTCGAGGTCGATTTTGGTTTCGCAGTGAGCCAGTGCGTTGCCTCCGTGACCGAAGCGATTTCGCGGCGCTGATATCCGACAAGCGGCGAACTCGGCATTTTGCCAGGCTGTCGCTAACCTGTCACTCCGGCAGACCCGCCTTGCGCAAACCCTCGGCAATGCGCTGAAACTCGGCAAGGAAGACGACGTTATCGGACCACGCGTTCCCATCCTGCAGCCATTCAGTGATGGTGTAGTTCGGCCTGAGCCGACGAAGCTCAGCGACGGCAGCGTGAGCTTCACGCTCATGTCCCGTCAGCGCGTTGGCGGCGGCGAGGTCTGCGTAGCAAATCCAGAACGGACTGACCGCGATGGAGCGGCGGCACCAATCAATCGCCTCGTCATATTGTCCGAGATGGGTGTGCGCATGGCCGAAGTAGAAGTACCACGTGCTTAACAGCGGATCACGGGGGCTGAGCTGAATGGCCATTTGAAGCGGTGCAAATGCTTCCGCGGAACGGCCGATGCGGATCTTGGCGGCACCGAGTGAGCCATGGGCCGGGGCGAGGCTGGGGTTGATCGCGATTGCCTCTTCATACTCACGGACCGCGGCCTCAACGTTCCTGCCTCTGGCCCGTTGGATTTCTCCCTTTACAAAATGTGCCATTGCGTCACTGGGAAACTTTGACAGAACCTGGCCTACGGCGTTCTCGGCACGCTGCAGTTGGTCCGCCGGCGCATCGATCCAGCGATAGTTGACCTCCACTGCCAAAGCGTTTGCCAGGCCCACCAACGCTTTCGGGAAGTTGGGATCGATCTGAAGCGCGCGCTCGAAGAGGGCGTGTGACTGCGCCAGCTGCTTGCGCGAATAGGGCTGGTTGAGCACAGCCCAGCCGCGCATCGTTAGATCGACTGCGTCCGGGCTGTTGGGCCGCGCAAACTCCGCGTCGCGGCTTTCCTGGTTGATCAGTTCAAGATCAAGCCGCCGCGCCAGCCGACCGGTGATGATATCCTGAAGGTGCATCGACTTGGACCAGTCTCCGTCTACGCGCTCCGACCAGACCTCGGCGCCAGTGCGGGCGTCGATCAGCCGGGCATTGATCCGAACAATCGTCTCCGTCCTGCGCAAGCTGCCGTCGAGAACGTAGCGAACGCCGAGTTCGCGGCCAACGCGCTTTGGGTCGACGTTCTTGTAGGCACGCGCTGTGTTCGGTGCGATCACGAAACTGTCCTGGATCCGTGAGAGATCGGCGCTCAGATCGCCAGTAATGCCCTCCGCAAAGTAATCCTGCTCGGGCTCGTTGCTTAAATTTGAAAATGGCAGCACGACGATGGACAGGCGATGATCCGGCGGCTGCGGCTCGCCTTGATGGAAGTACCGATAAGCTGCGCCGCCGCTGGTCATGAGGAGAACCAATGCTGTCATCAGAGCCATGCGAACGCGCCGCACACGAAGCAGCCGCCGCAGGCGCAACAGCAAGCCTTCAGTCGGAAACGAAACCATCGGCGGCGTGTCGGAGAGCAGCAACGGGGACTGTGAACTTGCCGCCGCATCGCACGGCCGTATTCGATAGACGCGCACCGGCCGAGCGATGTTCTTGAGCTGCTGCTCGCCGATGTCCTCCAATGGAATGTCGAACTTACCCCGCGCATCCTCCTGCACGCGGGCGGACACACAGATGCCTCCTGGCTGGGCAAGCCCCTCCAAGCGCGCAGCCACGTTGACCCCATCGCCGAAGATGTCACCCTTCTCGATGATGACGTCTCCCTGGTGAATACCGATCCGGAACTCGATGCGCTTGTCTTGGGGTACCCCGGCATTTCGCTCGGCCATGCTCCTTTGGATCTCAACGGCACAGTGGAGGGCTTCAATCACGCTTGCGAACTCGGCCAGCACCCCGTCCCCGGTGGTCTTGACGATCCGGCCGCGATGTTCTGCAATCTTGGGGGCCACTAGCTCCCGGTGGAGGACCTTAAACTGGGCAAGGGTGCCCTCCTCGTCAGCGCCGACGAGACGGCTGTAACCCGCGACGTCTGTAGCAAGGATTGCCGCGAGCCTGCGTCGGACACGCTGCCGCTCCACGCCCAGTCCTCCCAGGGAGATACGTGCTGAAGTTTACCACAAGATCCGCTGCCCCCAAGGACAGATCCGCGTGCTTGGCCAGAGGCGGATTAGCGGGAGCTACACCCCGCGTACCTCCCATTCTGCAGGATCACCCAGAGGTCCGCATCTGGCCCGTAGCTGGCCTCGACCGAAGGCGCGGCGATGGTCGGCTTTTTGGGTTGGTGTGCGGACCAATTGTGGGGCCGATCCCAACATCGGTGACCCACAGCGGTCATTCCGTGCACCTCGTTCGATCCGGCCCGGAGAGCCGGGCACTCCGGGTCTGGCTTCCTTGCAGCCCGCAATCACCGCCCAGGCGGAACGTACACTTCCGCAAACCGGGAGGCCTTTTCGGCAATGCCCTTGAACTCACCAAGCGTCCAAGCACGTACCGTTTCGATTTTAGCCACGGCGCCGCTTGCAGCTGCGGCCATTCCAACCGCGACCGCATCCGATCCGTCAGCCTGCTCGGTCACGATCACCACGTCATGCGGGCCCGTTGTCATATAGGCCGCTATAAGCTTGCCGCCTGCCTTCTCGACCAGCGTCCTGATCGGCTCGGTGCGATCTATCGGCTTGTCGAGGATGCCCTTGATGCCGGTGTTGGAATACGAGGCATAGGTGATGAATGTTGGCATTTTCTCCTCCATTTCTCGGCTGGTTCAACGCCGGTTGCTTACCTTCCTTGACGTGCCTCAAACCAGTATATGGCGCCGGGCCCGCGGCTTTCACCAACGCTAGCGCTCGCGCCAGGCGCGCATCAGCTGATCGGAGAGCGGCTTGACGAGATAGGACATGACCGTGCGCTGGCCCGTCTGAATGAAGGCTTCGACCGGCATGCCGGCGATCAGCTTCAAGTCGCCAAGGCGCGCGAGCTCCTCCTCCGGAACGGCGATGCGGACCACATAGAAGCTCGCTACGGTCTTCTGATCGACTGCGACGTCAGCGGACACGTGGCTCACTTCGCCGTTGAGCTGCGGCGTGGTGCGCTGGTTGAAGGCGGTGAAGCGCAACAGCACCGGCTGGCCAACCGACACGCGGTCGATCTCATGAGGTGGGATCCGTACCTCGACGACGAGCGCGTCGTGGCTGGGGACGATGAGCATGATCTGCTCGCCGGCGCTGATGACGCCGCCGACCGTGTGCAGGGCCAGCTGATGCACGGTGCCGTCCTGCGGCGCGCGGATATCGATGCGCTTGAGCTGATCCTCGGCGGCCACGCGCTTCTCGACCAGCTCCGAGGTTTTCGCGCGAATCTCCGCGAGGTCCCGTCCCACCTCGCTGCGCAGATCCTGATCGATTTGCATGATCTGCAGCATGGTCTCGGTGATACGGCCCTTGGCTTCGGCGGTGGCGGCGATCAAGGCGCCGCGTTCGCCATGCAGGCGCGCCGCGTCGCGCTCAAGCGTCGTCAGCCGCGAGATCTGGACCAGGTTCTTGCGCCACAGGTCGCGCACGCCCTGAAGCTCCTGGTCGATGAAGGTGGTTTCGCGGTCTTTTGCCTGGATCTGCTCTTCGAGCCCGCGGATCTGCTCCCGAAGCTGGCCGGCGCGCTCGTTGAGCTGCGCCTTCTTGCCGGCGCGGGCGGTGCGGCGCAGCTCGAACAGCTTGTGCTCGCCGACAATCAACCGACCGACGTCCGGATCGGCGGCTCGTGCGGTAAGGTCCGCAGGAAAGTCGAGACGGTCCTCGCCGTCGCGTTCCGCCTCGAGTCGCGCACGGCGCGCCGCCAATTCGTCGAGGCTTTTTACAACGATCAGGAGGTTGCTCCGCGTCACCGTCTCGTCGAGGCGCACGATCACGTCGCCGGCCTTCACCTTGGCGCCCTCGCGGACGTTGAGTTCGCCGACCACGCCGCCGGTCGGATGCTGCACCTTCTTGGTGTAGCTGTCGACCACCAGCGTGCCCGAGCCAATGACGGCGCCGGCCAGTTCCGTCGTGGCGGCCCAGCCGCCGACGCCGCCGGCGAGAACGATAACTGCTGCGAGGCCGGCGCGCAGGTGCTGGCGGATCGAGAGCGGAACGACGAACAGCGGCTCGCGATTCATGGACCCGCCCCCTCGGTCACGACCTTGAGCGGCACCGGGGTCGCCCGCGGCTGCATCATCTTGGCCAGCAGCGCGTCCTTCGGCCCGAAGGCCTGCGGGCGCCCTTCGCCCATCACGATCAGCTGGTCAACGCCGGCGAGCGCACTGGTGCGATGCGCGACGACGATGACAATGCCGTCCCGCGCGCGCACGCCCATAATGGCTTGGGTCAGGGCCTGGTCGCCGTCGGCGTCGAGATTGGAGTTGGGCTCGTCCAGCACCACCAGGAACGGATCGCGGTAGAGCGCACGGGCGAGCGCGATACGCTGCCGCTGTCCGGCCGAGAGGGCCGCGCCGCCTTCGCCGATCTGCGTGTCATAGCCGCAGGGCAGGCGCAGCACCATCTCGTGCACACCGGCGGCGCCCGCGGCGGCGATCATCGCCTGCGCGTCGGGCTCGGGATCGAAGCGGTTGATATTCTGCGCCACCGTGCCGGCGAACAGCTCGACGTCCTGCGGCAGATAGCCGATATGGCGGCCGAGCGCCTCAGAGCTCCATTGCTCGAGCGCGGCGCCGTCCAGCCGCACCTTGCCGCGTGCCGACACCCACACGCCGACGATGGCGCGCACCAGTGACGACTTGCCCGACGCGCTCGGGCCGATGATGCCGAGACCCTGGCCGGGCTTCAGCGCGAAGGAAGCCTCCTGCACCACCACGCGCTGTTCGCCCGGCGGCACCACGGAGACAGCCTCGACGGCGAGGGCTTTGCACGGCGGCGGCAGCGGCGTTTTCTCCTCCTCGGCCGGTAGCTGCGCCCAGCACTGCTGCAGACGTTTCCAGCTCTGCCGGGCGGCGGCCAGGCCTTTCCAGTGGGCGATGGTGAGTTCGACCGGCGCGAGCGCGCGCGAACTGAGGATGGCGCCGGCGATGATGATCCCCGCGCTTGCCTCCTGCTGGATCACCAGATAGCCGCCGACGCCGAGCACCGCCGATTGCAGCACCATGCGCAGCACCTTGGAGGCGGAGCCGAAGCCGCCGGCAATATCGGCGGCGCGCCGCTGGGTGGTCATGTAGCTGTCGTTGGCCTCCGCCCAGCGCGCGGCAAGGCGCCCGCGCATGCCCATCGCCTGGAGGACCTCGGCGTTGCGGCGGCTGGCTTCGGCGAGTGCGTTGCGCTGCGCAATCCGGCCGGTGGCTTCCTTCGTGCGCGCACGCGTCAGCCGGTCGGTGACAAAGGTCAGCGAAACCAGCACCAGCGAGCCGATCAGCGCCGTGATCCCGAGCAGCGGATGGAACAGATAACAGATCGCGAGGTAGAAAGGGATCCAGGGCAGGTCGAACAGGGCGGTCGGGCCGAGCCCGGAGAGATAGCTGCGTACCTGGTCGAGGTCGCGCACCGGCTGCAACCCGTCGCCGCTTGTCCGCGCGCTCAGCGGCCAGCGTGCGACGATGTCGTAAGCGCGCGCCGAAAATGCGCGGTCGAGCCAGTCGCCGATGCGGATGAGGATGCGCCCACGCAGGATGTCGAGGAACGCCTGAAACAGATAGAGGCCGCAGGCGAGCACGGCGAGGCCGATCAGTGTCGGCACACTCCGGCTCGGTACCACGCGGTCGTAGACTTCAAGCATGAAGAACGAACCAGTCAAATAAAGCACGTTCAGCATGGCGGTGATCAGGCCGAGCCCGACCAGCACGCCGCGGCAGGCGTGGAGCGGCGAGGACAGGTCGTGGGTGGGCGGTGGCCCGTTCTCGCGGGCGGCCGCCGCCGGCGCGCGCCGCCGCTTCCAGACCAGCACTAGGAGAATCAGGGCCGCCGCGATGAACGGGCCCACGCGCACGGCGAAGCTCATCGGGTCGGCGGCCAGTTCCTCTGGATATCCGAGGACCTGGCCGCACCACGCGGCGGCGACCTGGGGGAGGTGGCCGCACCAGGCGGCGAAGCTATCCGGCACCGGATCTACTCCGCGGGAGGACGGTGCGGCCACTCGGGGCCTTTGCCAAGCATGGACAGATGTCGTCTCCTCTTACTTGCTGCCGTGGAGCGTTTTGCTTCGCGGCATTTCCCCGTGTCAGCCACCACCTCGTGTCGAGCGCTCCGCTCGGAGGTCGGCAATAAAGCCGAACACGGGCCGGTGCCTGGCACCAGACCAGGGACATCACCGTCGTGAAATCGGGCTCTTTGACTTTCATCCAGTCGCACCCACTCGATATGCAAGAGAGCTGCCGGCTGTGCGCCAAAGGGCACACAGCCGGCGAGCTTGCGGCTCAGATAATGATGACGCCGGTAACTTGGTCGTTGTCGTTAACCCCGGTCCCGTCGATGCCGATGGAGAAGCTGGCGCTATCCGTATCCCCGTCGGCGTCGGCGATCTGGACGGTGAAGTCGAGCTTCTCGTCCGGCGCTGGCTGCGCCTGAGCCAGGCTGAAGCCGCCGATATCGAAGGTGTTATTGTCGTTGCCGGAAACGCCATCCGCGTTGCTGATGTTTTCGATCAGGACGCGGTCGTGGGTTCCGCTCGTCGTCCACTGTATCTTGTCGCCGCTGGTCAGGCCGGTGACCGTCAAGGTGCCGTCGGCATTGACCGTGGCGACCGGAGCTGATGCTTCGCCATTGACGACGAAGTTGACGACCGAGGCCGACGTGATGTTGACGTGCGTGTCGTTGGTGAGCCCGTCGACGAAATTCACGCCTGGTTCCGCGGCGGTGGTGAAGGCGGAGATCTTGACTGTCACGGGTCCTTTGCCCGGATTGGTCTGGTTGACGGTGAAGGACGCCGAGGTCGAATTGAACACGTTCTGGAAATCAATGTTGGCTTCGACGTCAGCCTCGTTCGGGTCCAGATTGGGCACCAGGAAGTTCGTGTTCGCGCCCGTGACATAGGTGATGAACGCGCCCTCATCGGGGTTGATCTGGTTGCCGTTGACTCCGAAGGAGGTGGTACCGCCGGCTTGGCTGATATTGAGCACGTCCTTGGTATTGATGTTCCCGCCCTGCGATTGATTCAGCGGGTCCTGTCCGATCACCACGATCTGGGCGGATGTCGGATCGCCGAAGGTCATGAACAGGTTGCTGCCGGATGGCGCCCCGGCGAAGCTGAAGTTCACCTCCGCGGGCGGAGGATTCTGGAGGACATCGAAGGTGTAATTGCCGCCGGACAAGGTCAACTTGAAGAAATCGATATCCCCGGCGTTGTGTGTGCCGCTGCCATCAACATCCTTGAAGTAGGTAGCGACAGTATTGCTGTTCGTAAGGTCCCTGAGCAGCGTTACCTGCGAGGATGTGCCGTCCAATATCGTCAGGGTCGCTGGGGAGCTCGTGATGCTAAAGGTTGCCGGGTCATCCGCTCCAACCGTCCCATTGAGGGAATTGGTGACGGAAGGGGTCGAGGTGCCGCCGAAGTCGCCCGGATTTGCGCCCGAGATCGTGGTGAAGTCCACCAGCCCATTGCTGATGGGCCCGATGGTCGGCCCGTCGTCCTGGAACTGGACGGCATCGCCGATGCCGGTCGAGCTCGTTGCCTTGTCGCCGTCGCCGTCGGTGACCGTCACCACCGCCAGCAGCGCGCTGTCGGTGATCGACACCGAGTCATCAGGATTGGTGGCGTCCGGGTGCTTCAGCGAGGCGTATTGTGCCACGCTGACGACCCCGCTCGTGCTGTTGATCGCCACCGCGAAGGCTGCGGCGCCCGCGGCACCGCCGATGCGGCCGACCACCAGATCGCCTTCCTTGAACAGGAAGATGCTGGTGCCATCGGTCGTATCGAGGCCGGAATCCACCCCGGCGGCGGACACCGCCAGCGAGAACGCCGTCGTCCCGCCCACCGAGTCCGTGCCGAACGAGCTTCCGGTCGAGCTCACTACCGGGTTCGGATCCTGCGCATAACCGGTGGGGCTGAGGTCGGTGCTGACATTGGCGACGCCCGCGAACAGCGCCACCACGCCTGCCGCGGTGGTGTCATCGGCATCCGCCTGCACGCCCGCGGTCTCGTCATGCGCCACTGTCGGCGCGCCCTGGACGATCCCTGCCGTCGGCCCGTCATCCTCGAAGTGGACCGCCGTGCCGACCACGGCGCTCGCGGCGTTGGGGGTGCTAATGGCGAAGCCGCCGATATCGAAGGTGTTGTTGTCGTTGCCGGCAGCGCCATCTGCGTTGCTGATGTTTTCGATCAGGACGCGGTTGTGGGTTCCACTCGTCGTCCACTGCACCACGTCGCCGCCGTTCAGACCCGTGACCGTCAGCACACCTCCATTAATCGAGACGACGGGGGTTTGGCCGCCGTTGTTGTTGATGACCGAGGCCGAGGTGATGTCGACATGTGCGTCGTTGGTCAGGCCGTCGACAAAATTCACCCCCGGCTCCGCAGCAGTGGTGAAGGCCGAGATCTTGACCGTCACGGGTCCGACAGGCGGATTCGTCTGGTTGACGGTAAAGGATGCGCTGCTCGCATTGACGACGTTCTGGAAGGCGATGTTGGCTTCGATATCGGCTTCGTTCTGGTTCAGATTGGGCACCAGGAAGTTCGTGTTCGCGCCCGTGACGTAGGTGATGAACGCGCCCTCATCCGGGTTGATTTGGTTGCCATTGACACCGAAGGAGGTGGTACCGCCGGCTTGGCTGATATTGAGCACGTCCTTGGTGTTGATGTTCCCGCCCTGCGATTGATTCAATGGGTTCTTCCCGATCACCACGATCTGGGTGGAGTTCGGATTACCGAAGGTCATGAACAGGTTGCTGCCGGAGGGCGCCCCGGCGAAGCCGAAGTTGATCGCCTCGCTGACCGCGACCTTGAGATTGCCGTTCAGGTCGATGGAGTCATCGGGGTTGGTGGCAATCGGATGCTCCAGCGCCTCGTACTGAATGCTCCAGAACTTGCCGCCGCTGACCGGGCTCCCGGTCTCCTCGAGGAACACCGCGAAGGCGATGGCGCCCGCTGCCGTCTTGCCGAGCACGATGTTGTCGTTCACGGTGTCCGTGAACAGAAAAATCTCCTCGCCGTCGTTGGTGAACAGACCGCTCGAGTCTCCGTCGAGTGCGCCACCGCTCGCATCGGTGAAGGCGATGTTGCCGACCGCACCCGTGACGCCGCTGATGGAAATGACGTTGCCGTTGCTTACCGCGGCGTTGATCGCGGTGGCCGGGTCGGCGCCCAGTGCCGTCAGCCGATTTGAAAACGCAGTCGGCAGGGCCGTGTTGGTATCGTCGTTCTGCAAGCCAGCGGTTTCGTCGAGAGTAACGGTTGTGCCGGTAAGAGTGACGGAAAGTGCCATGAGAGCTCTCCTGCAAGATTGCCGTGGTGAGTTTGCACTCCAGAAATTCCATAGGCACGCTCTTCGGCGATCTGCTGCGCTCGCCGCGAGAAGTCGTCAGGAAGATGGATCAAAGGAGGCTGGGGCGTCGCGGGAGCTTGGTGTTACTCCGCGATCGCCCTACCCGCCCTGCCGGGTGGGGCGATCGCGATGAGAAGCTTCGATGGATGAGCTATGGAGCGCTTATGCATTTCTTCCCCCCTATCCGCTAGCAACGCGAGTGGAGAAGCGAATGAAAAAAACACCGTCGGTGGCGCAACGCGATTCTAGATACGATATCGCCCCGACGTGACCGCGTCGGGAAAAAGTGGCATTTTTTCTATAATCCCGTAACGAGCACGCGAAAACTAGAAAGAGTTCGTCTAGTCTGCGACGTTTGCGCGCAGTCGTCAGCCCGAGCGTGCCGAAAGGCGGCGAAAGTCGGGTCCACGTTGACGGTCGACGTCGTGGCGCCGGGCGCCGCGGGCAAGCGTCAGAGTGGAAACGCGTGGGCTCCTTTCGGGCGACATCGACTTCATCGAGAGATTGAGGCCGGCCGCGTGCGTCTGGCGGACCATGAAATATTTTCGGCGTGACACGATCAGCGGATGAGAGCCGCTATCACCCGCCGCTGAGCTGCCTGGCGGCTCCATCCCGAACGATTTTCAAGGGTGCTAAGCAGAGCGGCAAGAAAGAAGTTCAGCCAATCGAGCGCACGCAGGCTTTCAAAGGAAGAGTCGGCATCTGCGGTTCGAGTGAGGCGATGAGCATCACGCGGCTCCTGCTATGCAAGCGCCGCCCGTTCGAATTGGCCGCCGAAGGGGCTGCGCACAACAGCTTTTGGATCGCCCCGCAAGACCTCAAAGCGTGTCTCGTCGTCGGAGCGCCAGAACCGGATATCGAATTGGTGTTTGCCGAGACGAAGATCTAT
>Ga0081540_1001994_pt1 | contig 17037 bp, 13 predicted proteins | sample TabmetS2T1R1_FD_71024 | JGI IMG/M metagenome (GOLD analysis project Ga0081540, IMG submission 71024) | Tabebuia heterophylla rhizosphere microbial communities from the University of Puerto Rico - S2T1R1 | ecosystem: Host-associated > Plants > Roots > Rhizosphere ... | reverse complement strand
GCCGCCTGGATGATCTCGTCGCGCGTGTTCATGACAAACGGACCATAGCTGAAGACAGGCTCATGGATCGGCTCTCCGCTCAAAACTAGGATCGTCGTGTCTTCCTTCGCTTCGACCACAACGATGTCACCATCCGGACTCAGCGTGGCAATCCGCGCCTCACCCTTAACTGACTCGGCGCTATTGAGCACTACCTCGCCCTTCAGCACAAACACGCCCGCGCTGTGCCCTTCGGGAATCTGCACTTCAGCCTTGCTACCGGCAGTCAGCCGTACGTCAAAAAGATTCACCTGTGTAAACGTGCTTGCCGGCCCGCGCACACCCTGCAGTTCTCCCGCAATCACACGCGCATACGAACCATTCCCCAGATCACTCGATGGGATCTGCTCCTTCGTGATTCCCTGGTAGCGTGGTGTCGACATCTTTACCGACTTAGGCAGGTTCACCCAAAGCTGAATCATCTCGAACGTGCCGCCATTCTTGGCGAACTCCTTCTCGTGCATTTCTTCATGCACAACACCGGACGCAGCCGTCATCCACTGCACGTCTCCCGGAAAAATCACACCTGAATTGCCAGCCGAATCGCGGTGGGAAACCGCTCCCTGATACGCAATCGTCACCGTCTCAAATCCGCGATGCGGATGCTCACCTACACCATGAGATTTCTTTGAAGGCTCAAAGTAAGACGGCCCCGCATAATCCAGCATCAGGAATGGATTGACCTCATCCCTCAATCCGTTCGACGGAAACATGTTCCGTACAGGGAATCCATCACCGACCCAGTGATTCGATCCCGGCCCATACACTTTAAGCACCTTTTTTACTTCAGACATTTCTAACCCCTTCCCTTCTTTTCTTCCCGCCGTTACCTACGGCAACACCTTTGCGATGTGGCTTTTTCACGCTCTCCTGCAGCCGTTCTGCCGCGCTCAATCCCAACTGCCGCAGCGAATCAATCAAAGCCTCGCGATCCCTCTTCGCAACATCTCCAACAGCAATCTCCATCGCCTGCTTATGGTCCTCAAATGCCACGCGAATCAAAGCTTTGCCAGCCTCCGTCAACTGAACCACGCGTACCCGACGGTCACCCGTACCTTCTTCTCGCTCAATCAGACCGCGCTGTCCCAGCCGGTCGAGAGCCGCCGTCATGGATCCGCTGGTCAGCATCACCTTAGCCCCCAGTTCCTTCACTGTGAGCGGTCCCTTGTGCAAGAGCGTCTCCAGCACTCCAAAGTCGCTCAGACACATGTCCAGACTGGCAATGTGCCTATGCGCATGACCTTCCACTGCGCGAAAAGCCTTCCATAACACCAGCCATAGATGAACACCGCTGGTGTCAGTTCTCGAAGTTGCGATGGCGTCTTTCATTTATCTTGATATCAAGATGTTTTAGCGGGAAGAAAGATTCATCACCTCCATATTTCCCGGACCGAAACTTAACTCCCCGGCCAACATCTAATAGATATAGGAACGCGCAACCCATTCTTCTCCATGGGGTTCTAATCGACAGGGCCTCGGTTCACCAGATGGAGTTCCTCCCGTGCTAGGCATGCATCTTCCCAAACCGCAGAGACGCCCTGAACTCGATGCCTTGCGCGGCCTGTTCCTCGTATGGATGACGCTGACGCATCTGCCAACGCGCTTCAGCGATTTTGTGAATCAGCCAATTGGCTTTGTCTCATCAGCCGAAGGCTTCGTCTTTCTCTCAGCTTTGCTTGTGAGCCGCGTCTATATGCGGCAGGCATTGGAGGACGGCTCCGCTCTGCGCGCCAAGCTGTGGCGCCGGTCGCTGCGCATCTACACCTATCATCTGCTGATGCTTGCACTTGCTTTCACCGTGGCCGCGGCCTACGCGGTAACAACGCATCGCGCAGCTATCTACAACTTGCTCGATTTTTACATCGCGCACCCATTCGTCGCCATCATCGGATCAGTCCTGCTCCTCTACTGTCCGCCACTGCTGGATATCCTGCCGATGTACGTGATCTTCCTGTTCTTCACGCCGCTGGTTTTAAGCGAGGCTGTAAAACGCGGGTGGAGCAGAATCCTTGCGGTGAGCGGCGTCTTTTGGATCTTCGCGCAGTTTGGCCTGCGCGATATCGTACACAACATCATTGTTCACCTCACGCATCTGCCCATTCCTCTGCAGGAAACTGGCGCCTTCAATCTTTTTGCATGGCAGGCAGTCTGGATTGCCGGAATGTGGATCGGTGCGAAGTCCGCCGTAGGAGATGTCCCCCTCCGTCGCATTCCCGGTTACGTCGTCGCCGCATGTGCGATTGTGTGTCTCTTCTTCATCGGCATTCGCCACGAATGGCTCGGCCCTCACCTTACGCAACAGGCCTTAGGCATGAAGCTGGATAAATGGCAGATCGGCCCGCTGCGCGTGATTAACCTCGTCACTTTTACGATTGTCTTTTATTGGCTGCGCAAATATGTATTGCGCCTTGTCGCCATCGAGCCTTTCCTTACGCTGGGTAAGGCATCGCTGCATGTCTTCTGCGCGCATGTCTTCTTTGTTTTTGTAGGACTTTCTCTGCTCTACAACGACGTGCCCGAACTGCACGGTTGGCTCGCAATTTCATTGCTGGCAGCCACCTTTGCCGGCCTTGTCCTGGTAGCGGTGCGTGAAGTACGTAAACAACGTGCCGAACGCGCGCGATTGCACGTGGCACCAAAGGAGGCTCCGTCGGAAGCACCTCCATCGATTCAACTACATGCTGAACCTGAGCCTATAACTGCCGCATTACACGAGTATCCATCCGAAGCCTCCCGTTAGCCGCTCTAAACAGCGACAGTAAATGTATCTTCGGTCCGCGTCACAGTGCGGTACATCGTGTCGCGTTCAAAAGGTTCACGTCCCGCTTCGCGAATCAGACGCACCAAATCCTGGCGGCGCATGCCTTGCGGTGTCGTTGCGCCGGCGTCGTGATAAATCTTCTCTTCAATCACCGTGCCGTCAATATCGTCCGCGCCAAATCGCAGAGAAATCTGCGCGATCTTCGGCGTCATCATCTGCCAGTACGCCTTGATGTGTGGAAAGTTATCCAGCAGCAAACGGCTGACAGCAATCTGCTTGATGTCAGTCAAACCCGTAGTGCGCGGAAGATGCTCAAGCGGTGTGTTATCGGGATGAAACGCCAGCGGAATGAATGTCTGGAAGCCATGCGTCTCATCCTGCACAGCGCGTAGCCGCAGAAGATGATCGACACGATCTTCCTCATTCTCGATATGCCCGTAAAGCATCGTTGCATTCGATTTCAAACCAAGCTGATGCGCAGTGCGCGCCGTATCCAACCACTCATCGCCATCAATCTTGTGATCGCAGATGATATGCCGTACACGGTCCGCAAAAATCTCAGCACCGCCGCCAGGCAATGAATCCACGCCCGCATCACGCAAACGCTCCAGCGTTTCGCGAATTGAAAGCTTCGCGCGCCGCGCAAAGAATGCAACCTCAACCATCGTGAACGCCTTGATGTGCACCTGCGGAAAGCGTTCCTTCAGGCCGCGCACCAGATCAAGAAAATATTCGAGCGGCAGATCCGGATGCAATCCGCCAACGATATGAAACTCAGTTACAGCCTCGCTGTATCCAGAGGCAGCCGTTTGCCATGCCTGCTCAAGCGCCATCGTGTAAGCGCCGTCGGCATCTTTCTTGCGGCCGAACGCGCACAGACGGCACGCCGCCACGCACACATTCGTTGGATTGATGTGCCGATTGACATTGAAGAAAGCAATATTGCCGTGCAGCTTTTCACGTACGAAATTTGCCAGCCAACCAACCGCCAGAATATCTGGCGACCGATAGAGAGTCAGGCCATCATCAAAGTCGAGCCGTTGGCCGGAGAGCACTTTCTCCGCAATCGGTTGAAGTCTGGCATCATCGGTCGCAAATGGCCGACGCTCCGCTTGAAAGGCTGTCTCTCCGCTCATAACCTTCTATGATAAAACACCGTTCTGCAAAACTATCCCGTAATCGGTTATGGAGTTCCCACAGGCAACATCCTTTCACCGTTTCAGCGCGAATCGGGCCATTTCATCGCAATTCGAGATATTCATGCGGCATGCAATCGTAAAATCACCTGCATGACAGCCAACCGTTCAGTGCCAACCGACACCGTTCTGCCGCACATTATGTATCAGGACCTCGCCAAAGCGATCGACTGGCTCACCAGAGTTTTTGGCTTCATCGAGCACTACCGCTACGGAGAGCCCATCAGCGGCGCACAAATGTACGCGGGGAAAGCCTGCATCATGGTCAAGAGCGCTCGCGGAAACGAGAGTCCGGCACAGCTCGGTTATGGAACTCAATCCTTGACGATCTTCCTGGACGATGTGGATTCTCATTTTGCGAAAACAAAATCCACTGGACCGCAAATAGTCGAAGATCTGCATGAGACTGTATACGGTGAACGCCAATATGGTGTCATAGATCTCGATGGCCATCACTGGCTTTTCTCGCAGCACGCCCGCGATTTAAGCCCCGACGAATGGGGAGCTACAATCGCGAAGCATTGAGTCATCCAATGTACATCGCAGGCACCTGTTTTCAAAAAACCAGGGCTTCGTTAATAGAGCACGAGTACAACCCGACTTTGTGACTGCGTTGATCTAGTAAAACTTTCTCATGCACACCAACTGCCGCCGCTGATACTATGCGTCAAGAAGAAAGCTTCAGAATTTAATAAATTAGGGTTTTCGATTGCCCCATCGCATACGATTGTTGTCTCTGCTGGCTCTCTGCTTTGCATTTCTGCCTTTGTCGCGCGCATCGCAGCAGAACGACGCGCCAAAGGTTCCATTGTTTCCTGCGCTCTCGACCTACTGCCTTGATAAAGCGAAAATTAATCTCCCAACCGATCTTGAAGGCAAGGCGAATCTACTCTTAATCTCATTCGCGCCCGAACAATCCAAAGACATTGAAACGTGGATGGATACCGCAAGGGCTCTCCAACACATGAATTTTTTGTTCCGCTATTATCGGATGCCGGTATCGAATCAGGAAAACATGATCTACCGTTGGTGGGATAGCTCGTCGCTGCGTAGCGTAGAAACCGATCCCGAAACATGGCACTGGATCATACCGATCTATACCAACAAAGACAATTTCCGACGGTCCTTGAACATTCCGAATGAGAAGGAAATTGTCTTGCTTCTCGTCGACAAATCCGGACAAGTCCTCTGGAGGAGTTCCGGCCGCATGACGGACGAAAAGAGATCATCTCTCTCCAACGCGGTCTCCAGTACTACGCATCACCAGTGAGCGGCTTCTGCATCACAATTGCGTCAAGTTTTCCGCCATAGTAGCCGGGGATCACTCCGATTCGCGTGTATCCCATCGGTTGATAGAATCTCTGGGCCTGTTCATTGTCGACGGCAACTTCCAGCCGAACCGACTCCACTTCTTTTTTTCGAAAATGTTTTTCTACGGCGCGCAGCAGCAGGCTGCCGACTCTCTGTCGCCGTGCCTCCGGTAACACGTCGATCGTAATAATGTGTCCGAGGCGCTTTCCTTCATGTAGAAATAGCTGCCCTATACAGAATCCAGCGATCGTTTGTGAATCAGTTTCGGCAATTACAGTGAAGGAAGTCGCATGTTGCAGGTAGTAGCGCAGCTCAGCTTTGGAATACGCGATTCCCGGCGGAAAGCAGATCTGATCGATCCTGTGAAGAGCCGTCAGATCTGCATACTGAAACCGGCGCAGGTGAATCACGTTCTAGGGTTGAGTCCCGCCGCTGGCACCTGTAGTAGCGGCAGCCGTCTCTTCCGGCCTTGGCTGGACCACAACACCGTCATAGAGAGATGCAGCCACAAGGCGATTGCCGAGAGAACGAACTGAGTGAACTCTCCAGCCCGCATCCCACCATTTCCAGGTTTTGCTGCTCTCGTCGATAGCCAAAACCACGGTGGATTGCCACGAAGTGACCACAACTCGACCGATCTCCCGGTTGTAGTTCAGGCCGTTGATGTCCGCCAGCGGCAGAGTAGTCATCTGCTGCCAGCTCGCGCCCTGATCTTCGCTGTAGAACAATCCTTCGCGGCCTCCGACCCAGAGACTGCCCTTCGGAGCAGTAGTTACGGCTTGCACCGACGAGAGCTTCTCCGGCAGCGTGATTTCATGCCAGTTTTCTCCTCCATCGGTCGAGATCATCAGCTGCTTTCGATTCGCTGCCATCACAACGTTGCCCTTGGCGGTCACAAAACGATAGTCTTCGCCCTTGAGTATCGGCCCCGACCAGGCAAGCCCCTGATTGTAGCTCCGATAGATTCCCTCCGAGGTCGCGGCATACCATGTCCCGCTGGCAGTGTTGATGTCATTCACGCGCGCGTCAATGGGAGCGCCTTGTTCTGCAACCTGCTTTGAAGACTTCGTCTTCTTGCCTTTCTTCACCACATAGACAGTCTTCTGCGCGTAGCTGACGATCTCGCCATCCTGCACCCAACCGGAATCCACCCAGCGAAAGATGCCGTGATTCGTTCCGGCGAGCAGCGTGCCATCATCCGTCTCGGCAAGAGAAAAAACGTCTCTTCCATCGAGACCCTTGCTTCGCTGCTGCCACGTCCCGCCGCCGTCCTCAGTTACAAAAACGCCGCCGTACCCCTTATCGTTAAGCACTCCGGCGTAGATCGTACCGTCATGTTTCGCGTCAGCAAGAATCGCGGCCACCTGCCGCTGCGAAAAGCCTGCGTTTGAGGCGTTGAAAGTAGCGCCTCCGTCATTGCTCTGCAACACGCCGCTGCGATCCGTCGCCAGCAGAACATGCTGCGGATCCTTGGCATTTACATAAATGTCGTTGATGATGACATCCGGTCCGGTCAGACGCGACCAGTTCACGCCATCATCGACCGTCTTATAGAGGCCTTCCGTCGTACCTGCATACACAATCTTGCGATTTGAAGGGTCCTGCATCAACACACGCGTACGCCGCGCAGTTGAAGGTATTCCCTGCACCTTGCGATGGAGTTCGCCTGCGGTCTCGCTCCGATAAATGCCTGAGCAGGCGCTTGTATAAACAACCGTTGGCCGCGAAGGATCAATGATGATCGAAAAGACATCCGAATCATCAATCAGTCCCTCCTTAATGTTGTGCCAGTTCGCCCCGCCATCTGTCGTCTTCCAGGGCAGATGCCAGGTCCCTGCATAAATCGTCTTCGGATCGTAAGGATCGATAGCGATCGACTCGACTTCGCGAATTTCACCGCTTTCTGGCGGACTGATTTCCTTCCAGTGCTGCCCTCTGTCTTCGCTGCGGTATACGCCCTTTAATGTTCCAGCAACCAGAATCTTCGGACTCGTGTACGATTGCGCCAGCGCCCGCACCGATTGTCCGTTCATATCAGGGTTCATGGTCCAGCTGGTGCCGCCATCGCGGCTGATGTAGACGCCGCCACCCGTCTGATCAATTTGCCAGACTCCAGCAAACAAGATCTTCGTATTCTGCGGATCGACTACGAGACTATCAACAACCAGGTTGTCTGCTTTGCCCAGCTTTGCCAGCCTCTTCCAACTGCCGCCACCGTCGGTTGACTGATAAATCCAGCTCGTTGTTGTTCCGAGATACAGGTGCATCGGATTGCCGGGGTCTACGGCAAAACTGCGCGCATCGCCCCCGTTCGGACCGACAGGTATCCAATTCGGGACCTCGCCTTGCGCCGCCAGATTCGGAATTTCAAGCAGACATATACCAAGGAGCAATAACCGCAATAACTTTCGTCTCATAGTGTCCTGATATCAATCTATCCGCTAACACCACACACCGCTAGCATTCGTTTCTTTATTCGATGACAAATTCGCCTAAAAAGTAAAAGGGCCAGCCGGTTTCCCGGCTAGCCCTTTGGGTTGAGTTACAGTCACGCCTTCATCAAACTACTTCTTAGAGTGATGACGTTGTGGCAGGGCTTTGCGTGGCTGCGCCTGCACTGCGGACTCATCGACTGCAGTCGTGCCTGGCACGTCTGTATCGAAGTTGGCGCCGGCCGGTACCAGGTAGTTCTCAACTTCCTGTGCACCTGCAGTGCCTGTACGAACCTGGATACGGCTGGCATCGATGCCCTTCTCCTTCACCAGGTAGTCCTTCGTGTTGACTGCACGCTGTGCCGCCAGGTTCGCTGGGGCCGCGCCCTTCTTGCCCTTCTTCGGCGGATTCTGCTCATCTGCCGTCGAGTTGCCAACGACCACCAGCGATGCATCGGCCGAACGCTGCGCGTTGAGCGCTACGTCGTCGAGGCAGGCCTTGGCTTCGTTGTCTACGCGAGCCGGACGCCGCTTGTCACGGCTGAACGTGATCGAGCAGAGGGTTGAGGTCTTCGGTGCCGGGGCTGCCGGAGCATTGACCGAAACCGAGCAGGTGCCGGAAGCAGTCTGGCCCTTGTCATCCGAGACGTTGGCTGTCACCGTAATCGAGCCCGCCGGCGCTCCAGCCGTGGACAGGGTTGCGGTGTTGCCTGTGCCGCTGATCGAACCAGCCGAGGCGGTGTAGCTATAGGTTAGCGGACGGTTCTGCGGGCTGACGCCGGTTGCAGTAATCGTTGCGCTGTCGCCTGGGTTCACGCTCGACGGATTGACCGAGCAGCTAACCGTTGGCGGCTCATAAGGCTTAACTGTGAAGTTTGCGGTGCAATCTGCGAACTGGCCGGGCTTCTGGCCTTCGCTCACGTGGCCGGTAACCGTGTAGTTGCCGGGCTGCAGACCCGTTGTATCAACGTTCGCCGTGGCTGTGTCGCCCTTAACCGTTACGCCCTGACCGGACCAGCTGTAGGTCGCAGTCTTCTTGGGGTTCAGGTTGGTTGCAGTACCGGTGATCGTAATAGGATCACCCGGATAAACCGACGCCGGGCTCGCCGAGCAGGTGTACTCGACCGGAGGCGGCGGAATGATGTTGCCGAACTTCCAGACAATGCCTGTGCTCAGACGTGCACTGTTAACGTTGGCGCGGCCGCCAAATCCAACGATCGGCCCATAGTTAACGTGAAAATATTCGTAATCGGCCTGGAAGAGACGCAAGGCTACGTGATGGTTGAGAAATGGCAGATTGTAGTCGAGTCCGCCGCCAACCGTAAGAGCCGGCCCCCATGTGGCTTCGTGAGCAACAAATGGTTCCTCATTCGGGCCGCCAAGCTTCACCGCACCTGCAAGTGCGTGTACGAACGGGGTAATACCTTCCGAGGTTGGATAGCGGAAGATTGGTCCACCCTGGATTGTGTAAGCCGAATCGTTGTTTCCATCCGGGTGAGCGCCAAACTCTACCTGGCCCCCGAAGTACTTATTGAAGTAATAAGCTACACTCCCTAGCGCGCCGTAATTAATCGACGAATAGCGGGAGCTGAATACGGACCCATCTGCGAGTTGGGTGTCTACTGTGCCATGCGGTGCTAGATACGAGTAGCCGGTAAACACATCGATACGGGAGACTGGCTGCTCAAGCGGAGCAGCCGGTGCCGGTGCTGGAGGCGGATTCTGCCCGTAAAGACTCGAAGCTCCGAGTCCCACGGCACAACCAACTAGCAGAATTCGGCTCACGGAACTTAACGGACGAGATTGCATGCGTCTATCCTCCGAAACCATTACTTTGAAAGTCACGCTAACCATGAACAGGGCTCAGAACACAAGCCCAGGTACCCAAAGACGAAAACTTCAGTAACGAAAAAACTGCGACGGTATAAAAAGCTACCACACGTTGATTACGTTAGAGCACAAATTCTTCAATGAGTTGCCCGAAAATACACGCCTTAAGCACCTTCGCAGTTACCTAGGAGCGAAAGTGCAGCAGAGCACTATGCAGCCGGACGTGCCCTGAAGGAGCGATCGTTTCTATTTTTTGCGCGAACGATTCGCCCTTGTACGTGATACATATCTAACTTATTGAATCCCTTCAGTTATTGCAAGTTCAAAACCCGCTTTAAGCTGCCCCGCTCACGCTGAATCTTCTCTTGCAGCAGTGTGAGAGCGTATATCAACTGTTCGGGACGCGGCGGGCAGCCGGGGACATAGACGTCCACAGGGATTACCTGGTTGACACCCTGTACCAGGGCGTAATTGTTGAAAACTCCGCCAGAGGTAGCGCACGCACCCATGGAAATGACCCATTTAGGTTCCGGCATCTGGTCATAGAGACGGCGAATCACTGGTGCCATCTTTTGTGAAACACGCCCGGCAATCACCATCAGATCCGACTGCCGCGGAGATGGCCGAAAAACCTCAGCGCCAAAGCGGGCTACGTCAAATCGCGATGCGCCCATCGACATCATCTCGATCGCGCAACACGCCAGGCCAAAAGTCATCGGCCATACCGAGCTCTTGCGAATCCAGTTGATTGCGGCATCAAGTGACGTCAGAAAAACGCCATCCGGCTCATCGTAGCCATAGCTGACTTCACGCAGCTTCTCACGGTTCTTTGCGCTGCTCTCCAGTGATCCAAACAAATATCGGTCGCGCGCTAATTCGCTCATGCTTTTACTATAACGCCGATCTGCCTTGAATTTGAATGGCTTGCGGCTGCATTTATACGAATGCAAGTAGGAATCGCACGGAATAACAATCGTGAATGCGCTCGAAAAATGCTGTTTGAGATTTTAAGGAAATATGTAAAAGTAACTGCAACACATTCAGGAAACTCTTCTAGGGCATACAGGCGGCATCCACACATGCCCTGCAACTGCTTATCGTTAGCATTCAATTAGTTTTTTCCGGTGCAGAACCGGCGGGAAATTGGTCTATTTCAAGCAAGCCAGATGGAGTGATATGCACCCTCGTATTGTGAAGCTGCTTTTGGCATTTGCCTTTTGTACAGGCAGCCTGTTCCCAGCCTTCGCGCAAACTGGATCTACCGCAGATCAGATCGCAAAGCTCCAGGCGCAGGTCGCTTCCGCGCAATCCTCTGCCGACAATGCGTGGATGCTCGTCAGTTCGGCACTTGTGTTGATGATGACCGGCCCGGGACTTGCACTCTTCTACGGCGGTCTCGTTCGGAAAAAAAATGTTCTTGCCACCATGATGCAAAGCTTTGCCATGATGGCGATCATCACAGTGCTCTGGGCGCTTGTATCTTACAGCCTCGCATTCGACTCCGGCACCAGCTTCATTGGCGGCTTGCATCACCTCTTCCTGCATGGCGTCGGCCTCACTCCCGATTCTGACTATTCGACCACGCTGCCGCTGCAGACCTTCATGGTCTATCAGCTGATGTTCGCCATCATCACACCGGCGCTCATCACTGGCGCCTTCGCGGAGCGCATGAAATTCAGCGCGATGGCACTCTTCCTCATTCTCTGGTCGATCTGCGTGTACTCCCCCATGGCCCACATGGTCTGGGGTAAGGGCGGATTACTCAACGCCTCGCTTGGCGGCCGCTTTCCTACACTCGATTTCGCTGGCGGCACCGTAGTTCACGTGACCTCAGGCGTCTCGGCACTCATATGCGCGCTCTATCTGGGCAAGCGTGTTGGCTATCCCAAAGAGGCGATGCCACCGCACTCCGTCGTGCTCAGCGTTATTGGTGCCTGTCTTCTGTGGGTCGGCTGGTTCGGATTCAACGCAGGCAGCGCCTTGAGTTCCGGAACTCTGGCCACCAGCGCCTTCGTCAACACGCACTTCGGAGCCGCAGGCGCAGCACTCAGCTGGATGCTCGCTGAATGGATTCGCAACGGTAAACCCAGCGCCCTCGGTGGAATCTCAGGAGCGGTTGCCGGACTCGTTGCCATCACTCCCGCGGCAGGTTTCGTGCAGCCCATGTCGGCCATCATCATTGGCCTGCTTGCAGGCGTCTTCTGCTACTTCATGGTCATCAAGGTAAAGAACTGGTTCGGCTACGATGACTCGCTCGACGCCTTCGGTGTGCACGGTGCAGGAGGCACTCTTGGCGCGATCCTCACCGGCTTATTCGCATCGAGCTCGATCAACCCGATTTTCAAAGATGCCAACGGTAATCCACTGCCGTCAGGAGCAGTCGACGGCAACTGGCACCAGGTGCTGAACCAGTTCGTAGGTATTGCGCTTGCCTGGATCATTTCCATCGTCGGCACCCTTGTTCTGTTGAAGCTGGTCGATCTTACGGTTGGATTGCGCGTGCCGCGAGATCATGAAGTGGAGGGACTCGATCTGACACAACACGGCGAAGAAGGCTACGATTTCGCTTCTTGAGAGGACGCAACCTGTTACCCTGAGACACTTGAGACGACACTATGCAGAAGATTGAAGCAGTGATTCAACCGTCGAAGCTGGATGCGGTAAAGGACGCCCTGCTGGAAGTGGGCATCGAGGGCATGACGATTCTGGAAGCCCGTGGGCATGGTCGCCAGAAGGGCCACACCGAGTTCTACCGCGGCCGCGAATACACCGTTGACTTGCTCCCCAAAATCAAGCTCGAAATGGTCGTACCCGACGAATTAGTTGAGAAAGCCGTGCAGGCGATTCTTTCTTCCGCCCGCAGCGGCAAGATCGGCGACGGCAAAATCTTCATTTCGAAAATCGATGAAGCGATCCGCATTCGCAATGACGAGCGCGGACCATCAGCTCTGTAACGACAGATCTGCTTTTTCTAGAACGGCGACATAAAGGAAAACCCTACCCTTTCGCGGCGCGAAAGAGAGATTGGGCCAACGGATATAGTTCAGCAAACTGAACGCATGACTTGGATCAGCATGACGCCAGAGTCGCTATCGCTCCCGCGAATGCGGGATTCGTACCAAAAAGACATAGCCGACCTGCGTCTGACTTTTGAACGTTCCGGCGATGGCTCCGCGTCCATTCGCCGCCGCTCAACACTGGTCGACAAGGTAGTACGCCAGCTCTGGAACGAACTCACCGAAGGTCAATCCGATCCCGCCACCATCACCATCGTTGCTACCGGCGGCTTCGGCCGCAAAGAACTTTTTCCCTACTCTGATGTCGATGTGCTTTTCCTCTGCTCTAACGAAAGCGTGGAGCGCGAGTACCACGACGTGATCCGCAGTTGTACCCAGGCCATGTGGGACATCGGCCTACGCGCCAGCCCGTCGACTCGCACCTGGAAAGAATGCGATCACGTCGATCCCGACAACCTGGAATTCATCATCTCCCTGCTCGACCGCCGCTATCTATGCGGTGACTACACACTCTACAAGCGCCTCGAGAATGACCTGCTGCCCTCGCTGGCCCTGCGTGAGTGGAACACCATCGTGCAGAACCTGGCCGAGATGGCGCGCGCGCGTCACACGAAATACGGCAACACCATCTTTCATCTCGAACCCAACATCAAAGAATGTCCCGGCGGCCTGCGTGACTACCATCTTTCGCAGTGGCTCAGCCTGCTCTTCTCTCTGCAGGCGCAGAAGGCCTGGCCGAAGACCTCTTCGAACAATTTCTATGCTGTTCACAACGATCTCGAATCGGCATTCGATTTTCTGACCGCAGCGCGATGTTTCCTGCATTACCGCTGTGGCCGGGACGACAACACGCTCGACTGGCATGCACAGGATGAAGCCGCCGAACTCAGCATCGGCCTCGACACCAGCGGCAGCGCCGACCCCGCGTACTGGATGCGCACGTACTATCGCCACGCGCGCACCATCTTCCGTCGCACGTCGCTGCTCATGGACGACGTGCCGCCACCCCGCCGCTCGTTTTACAAGCAGTTTCGCCGCCGGCGCACACCTGTCCCCGGAACCGATTTCTTCCTGGAACAGGGGCGCCTCGATCTCGACGACACCGCAACCGTCACCGATGCCGATAGCGTTCTGCGTATCTTCGGCCTCATCGCGGTGCATGGATACAAGCTGAGTCAGAACGCCGAAGACCGCATCGCCGAAGCGTTGCCGGTATTAGCCGTGCAGATGCCCGAAGGTCCGTTTCTGTGGAACTGTCTGCGTGAGATCCTGCTTGGGCCTCACGCCGCGCAGGCCTTACGCACCATGCACGCGCTGGGAGTGCTCGAACTTGTGATCCCGGAATTTCACGGTATCGATGCGCTCGTCATTCGCGACTCCTATCACCGCTACACCGTCGATGAACACACCTTTCTCGTCATCGACAATGTCCACACGCTGCGCCAGCCTGCGCACGACTGGGAAAAACGCTTCGCCACGCTGCTGACGGAAATCGATCGCCTCGATCTCTTTTTCCTGGCGCTGCTCATGCACGACACCGGCAAAGCGCGTCGTACCGGTGATCACTGCACGCAAAGTGTCGAATTAGCTGAGAGTCTCTTCGCTCGCCTCGAGTTTGATCCGGAAGAGCGCGAGATCGTGCGGCGCATCATCCGCAATCATCTGGAAATGTCGGTCACTCTGCGGCGCGACATCTTCGATCCGGAAAGCGTGCGGGCCTTCGCTGAAAAGGCAGGCAGCCAGGCGCAGCTCAAAATGTTATGCCTGCTAACCTACGCTGACATCAAAGCCGTCGCTCCCGACGCGCTCACGCCCTGGAAAGCGGAAAATCTCTGGCAGCTTTACATCGCCACGTCAAACTTCCTTGATCGCAGCGTCGATGAAGAGCGCTATCACGTCGAATCCGACACCGGACTGCTCAACCGCATCGTTGCTCTTACACCCGATCGCAGCGAGGAACTCAAGTCCTTCCTCGAGGGCCTGCCGCAGCGTTACTTGCAGACCCGCCTGCCCGATCAGATTCGCAATCACTTCCGCATGGCGCTCGACCTTGCAACAGAGGCCGTCCAGCTCGCCTTTCGCACTGTCCGCCAGCTGAACGAAGTCACCATGATCACAGCGGATCGTCCCATGCTCTTCGCCGATATGGCCGGCGTTCTCTCCGCCTGGGGCATGAATATTATTAAGGCCGACGCCTTCTCCAACAGCGCTGGCATCATCGTCGATACCTTTCAGTTCACCGATCCCTTCCGCACGCTCGAACTGAATCCCAGCGAAGTCCAGCGCTTTCAGAAGAGCATTCGCGACGTCATTTCGAAGCACGTGCCCTTGCAAACGCTCCTGCGCGCACGCAGCCACGCTAACCGTCGCAATAACGCAAAAGTGCGTGTCGAAACCCGCCTTGCATTCGACAATGAATCCTCAACGCACAGCACGCTGCTCCAGGTGGTCGCACAGGACACACCCGGCTTGCTCCGTGAATTGGCTCGCACCTTTGCCGAATCGACCTGCAACATCGAAGTCGCTCTCATCGACACGGAAGGCGAAGTGGCAATCGACGTCTTTTACCTCACCTCGCAAACGAGAAAGCTAAGCGCCCCTCAGCAGGAACAACTCTCCGTCTTGCTCGCGCAAGCGATTGAAACCCTCCGCCACTAGTTGATGCCGGCCCATTCTATCTGAATACGCTGGATCGGCTAATCTATCGTTCAGCAACGTCATGTATTCGGGAGGAGCCGCACATGATCCTGCCGCGTTTCCTGCTCTTTTCACTCATTCTCTATTTCGCCGTGCCGCCTGCTCCGCGCCGCGTGTTCTCCTACCCAACAGGCAAAGGCCCAAAGTGCATCGCCGTTGGCGACTTGAATCATGATAGTAGGCCAGATATCGCCGTTGGGAATGAAGATGGCACTGCGACCGTGCTCCTTAACGATGGAATGGACAGTTTCCACCCACCGTCCAACTCCCCGTTTCAAGCCGGTCATCTGCCAAACGACATTGTTGTTGCCGATATGAATCGCGACGGAAACTTGGATCTGGTCATTGTCAATACGCAATCGCCCTATCTGACGATTCTCTTGGGAGACGGCAAGGGTAGCTTTCATCCCGCTTCCGGTTCGCCCGTCAATGTTCATTCCAACCCGCACCCGCATGGGATCGTGGTGGCTGACTTCAATGGAGACGGCATTCCAGATGTCGTCACAGATAGTTGGGCAGACAATCAGATCGAGCTCCTTCTCGGCGATGGCAACGGGGGACTTCGCACGCCCGGAACATTCTTCACCGTTGGTAGACGGCCATACGAACGTCTACGTTCCGCCGACTTCAACCACGATGGTCATCCCGACATCGTCACCACAAATCTGGACGACGATACCGTTTCCATTCTTTTGGGAGACGGCAAAGGGGGACTTCATCCCGCTCCGGGCTCGCCCTTTCCCGCAGGAGCGAAGCCTTGGCAGGTCGCGATCGACGACATCAATCATGATGGCAGTCCCGATCTCATCGTGATTCCCTATGACCGCGACGTGGCCAATGATGCGCAGATCGCCGTCACCATCCTGCTCGGCGATGCGAAGGGCGGTTTTCGATCCATGCCCTCTTCGACTCTGCGCCTCGCAGGTTGCCGAGGAGCGACCAGCGTAGCCGCTGGCGACCTCGATGGAAATGGCCTTCACGATATCGCAGTTCTATGCGCATCCAGTAAGAATCTCCTGATACTTGAGAATCAGGGTCGCGGACAATTTGCCGCGATTTCCCAGGCGGCATCGATCGGCTGGGGCTCTGTGGTTATTGCCGATCTGAACGGAAAGGGCAAAAACGATTTAATCGTCGCAGATAACGAGAATGGCAGTATCACCGTTTATCGCGCACCCCAGGATTCTGCGTCTAAGCGTGCCCATTAACCCGCTGTCTTCAGCCGCAAGCCTCATGCGAGAAATTCGCGTATGTATGCTTACTTCAAATAAGCCCGCACAAGATCGATCAGGTCCTCAGCCAGTTCCGTCGGCGGAAGAGGACTCTTCTCGGTAAGCATATGCAACCGAATATGATCTTCAAGCACCTCAGCCATCAGGCTGTTGATGCCCCCGCGTACATTCGCAAGCAGCATCAGCACATCCGCGCAATTATCTCCGCTTGAGAGTGACCGCTCAATCGCATCGACTTGCCCCCGTATGCGCCGGATGCGAGCAACCAGTTTCTGCTTTTCCCGCTCTATATGGCTCATGATTTTTATATCCTAGGGGGATATGGTACAACAAAAAGAAGCCGGCCATGAATGATTGGCCCGTGCCCTGTAACACCGCCGAAATACCTACAGGTCAAGATCAAATTCCTGGATTCGCTCACAGCTACCCACCGCCCGGAGGCCGTTCCTGCGCAAGTTGCTGACCATCATCTGCCTCACGCTGTGCTCCCTGCACGGGCACGCCCAGATGTCTGCCTTGCTG
>Ga0081540_1001993_pt1 | contig 17041 bp, 13 predicted proteins | sample TabmetS2T1R1_FD_71024 | JGI IMG/M metagenome (GOLD analysis project Ga0081540, IMG submission 71024) | Tabebuia heterophylla rhizosphere microbial communities from the University of Puerto Rico - S2T1R1 | ecosystem: Host-associated > Plants > Roots > Rhizosphere ... | reverse complement strand
GGACGTCTAGCTCCACGTGCCTGCCGTCGCGCACGACGTCCCGCCCGCCGACTACCACGTCGCGCACGTCCGCCGCGGTCCCCGCGAAGATCACCGATTCCAGCACGGTGGCCTCGGCGGCTCCGGCCAGCCGCGGGGTGTCCAGCGCCACGGTCACCAGATCGGCCAGCGCCCCCGGAGCGATCTCCCCCGCCTCCGGCCAGCCCAGGCAGGCATGCCCGGCCACGCTGGCCGCCCTTGCCAGCGCCACGGCGTCGAAGTTGCCGCGCTGACCGGTGAGGAGCCGCTCCCCCAGCTCCACCCGGCGCGCCTCCTCCAGCAGGTCGATCACGGCATGGCTGTCGCTGCCCAGCGTCAGCGGGGAACCCGCGGAAGCCAGCGCGCGGGCCGGCCCGATGCCGTCCGCGAGATCGGCCTCGGTGGTGGGGCACATGCACACCACGGTCCGGCTCCCGCCCAGCACCTCGATGTCGGCCCCGGTGAGGTGCGTCGCGTGCACCGCCGTGGAGCGGGGTCCCAGCGCACCGGTACGGTCGAGCAGCCGCGTCGGCGTGAGGCCGTGCGCGGCCAGCGTCGCCTGGTTCTCCGCGACCTGCTCGGACAGGTGCACGTGCAGTGGCGCGCCGTAGGCGTGCGAGGTGGCGATGACCGGGTGCATGTGGCCCGGCGGCACCGCACGCACCGAATGGATAGCGACCCCGAGCCGGGCGTGCGCGGCGAGCATGCCGTGCGGGTCGGCCCCGAGCGCGTTCACCCGCTGCGCCCACTGCTCGCCGTCGCCGTCGCCGAACCGCAGCTGCGGACCCGCCAGCGGCTCGAGAGAGCCATCGGTGCCGAGCCCCCCGGCCAGATAGCACGTGTCGATCAGGGTGATCCGGACACCGGCTTGCGCCGCCGCGTCGATCAGCGCCCACCCCATCTCGTTCGGGTCGGCATACCGCACGCCGTCGGCGCCGTGGTGCAGGTAGTGGAACTCGCCCACGCAGGTGATCCCCGCCAGCGCCATTTCCGCATAGACCGCCCGCGCCAGCGCCAGGTAACTGTCGGGTTCGAGCAGCGAGGCCACCTGGTACATCCGCTCCCGCCAGGTCCAGAACGTTCCCTGCCCGGCCTGCACGACGCCGCGGAGGGCCCGGTGGAACGCGTGCGAATGCGCGTTGGCAAGTCCGGGCAGGGTGAGCCCCGCCAGGCGCGCCGTACCCGCGGGGACATCCCCGGCGGGGACATCCGGCCGCACCGAGACGAAGCGGTCGCCGGCCGCCTCGATGAGCACGGCCGATCGGACCCCGCCCGCGGGAAGCCACGCCAGGTCGGCGTGCCACCGCCGTACCGTGTCCCCCGCTCCCGGCACGCCGCTCACCCCGTACCCGGCTGCCGGCACGCCGCTGTCGATCCGCTCCCCGGCAGCCGGTACATCACCGGCGCTGTGCCCAGTCATCGGCATGCCAGATCCTCCAGCACCGCGGCGAGCGCCAGCACCCCGGACTCGCAGTCGGCCTGCTCGGCGTGCTCGGCGGGTGAGTGCGAAACGCCGGTCGGGTTGCGCACGAACAGCATCGCGGTCGGTATCCGCGCAGCCAGCACTCCGGCGTCGTGTCCCGCGCCGGTGGGCAGTACCGGCGCCCGGATGCCCCGTGCCGCCAGCGAGGACGCCAGCCTCTCGCGCAGGCCCGGATCGAAGCACACGGCTGGCGTGACCGACTCGGGCCCCGCCTCCAGTTCCACATGGTGGCTGGCCGCCGCCTCCCGTGCGGCCGTCAGCACCTGGTCGACCACCGCCTGCAGGACCCGCTCGTCGGGGCCGCGGGCATCCAGCCAGGCGCTCACCCGCGCGCTGACCGCGTTGACCGCGCCGGGCTCGGCGATCACCCTGCCGACGGTGGCGAGCGCGCCGTGCGCCGCCGCGGCCTGCCTGGCGGCGAGCACCGCGGCGGCAAATGGCGGCATCGGGTCACGCCGGTCGGCGAGCGAGGCCGTGCCCGCGTGGTCGGGCCTGCCGGTGAAGTCGAGCCGCCAGCGCCCGTGCGGCCAGATCTGCTCGCCGATCCCGATCGCCGCGTCCAGGTCCGCCAGCGCCCGGCCCTGCTCGACGTGGAGCTCCACGTAGCCACCGACGGCCGCGAGCAGGTGGTCGTCGGGGCCGATGCCCTCCGGGTCGTGCCCGGCCGCCGCCATCGCCTCGGCCAGCGTGATCCCGGCGGCGTCCGGCAGCGCCCGCGCCGTTTCCGGGTCGATGGCACCGGAAAGCAGCCGGCTCCCCAGGCAGGCGACCCCGAACCGGGCACCCTCCTCCTCGCTGAACGCCGCGATCCCCAGCGGGCGGGCGGGAGCGTGGCCCCGGTCGCGCAGCACGTCCACCGCGGCGAACGCGGACACGACGCCAAGCGGGCCGTCGAAGGCGCCGCCGTCCGGCACCGAGTCCAGGTGACTGCCGGTCACGACCGCCTCGGCCCCGGCCGGCGGCCCGGCACGGCCCGGGATGCCGGCGATGCCCGGCGGGTCAGGAGAGCCGGCAGGAGCCGGCGGGCCCGGTGGGTCCCACCACGCCCAGAGATTGCCGTTGCGGTCGGTGCGCACCCGCAGGTCCCGTTCTGTTGCCGCCCGGGTGAACCATGCCCGGCACGCGGCGTCCTCCGGCGTCCAGGAGAAGCGCCGGTACCCGCCGGAACTCCCGTCCCGGCCGATCGGCAGCAGCGACTCCCACAGGGCGGCGAAACTCACGGTGGCACCCGCGTCACTGCTCGCCCGAGGTTTCGCTCATCGGCACCCGCACGCCCCGCTCGGCCGCAACCTCGGCCGCCTCCTCGTAACCGGCGTCCACGTGCCTGATCACGCCCATGCCCGGGTCGTTGGACAGGACCCGTTCCAGCTTCTGCGCGGCCAGCGGGGTGCCATCGGCAACGCACACCTGGCCGGCGTGGATCGACCGTCCTATGCCCACCCCGCCACCGTGATGGACGCTCACCCAGGATGCGCCCGAGGCGGTGTTGACCAGTGCATTCAGGATCGGCCAGTCGGCGATCGCATCCGAGCCGTCGGCCATGCTCTCGGTCTCCCGGTAGGGCGATGCGACCGACCCGCAGTCGAGGTGGTCCCGGCCGATCACGATGGGCGCCGCGACGTCCCCGCGGGCGACGAGCTCATTGAAGCGCAGGCCGGCCAGGTGCCGCTCGCCGTAACCGAGCCAGCAGATCCGGGCCGGCAGCCCCTGGAAGTGCACCTTCTGCCCGGCCATCCGGATCCACCTGGCCAGCGGCTCGTTGGCCGGGAACAAGTCGAGGACGGCCCGGTCGGTGGCGGCGATGTCCGCCGCCTCCCCCGACAGCGCCGCCCACCGGAACGGGCCCTTGCCTTCGCAGAACAACGGCCGGATGTAGGCGGGCACGAAGCCGGGGAAGGCGAACGCGCGGGCGTAGCCGGCGAGCTCGGCCTCCCCGCGGATCGAGTTGCCGTAGTCGAACACCTCCGCGCCCGCGTCCTGGAAACCGACCATGGCCTCCACGTGCGCGGCCATCGACTCCCTGGCCCGGGCGGTGAACCCGGCCGGGTCCTCCGCCCGCAGCGCCGCCATGTCCTCGAAGGCCACGCCGCGCGGCAGGTAGGTGAGCGGGTCGTGGGCCGAGGTCTGGTCGGTGACCACGTTGATCGCGGCGCCCTTGGCGAGCAGCGCCGGCAGCACGTCGGCGGCGTTGCCGAGCAGCCCGATCGACAGCGGCTCGCCGGCGCCGCAGGCGGCCTCCGCCCGGCGCAGCGCGTCGTCGATGTCGTCCGCGGCCACGTCGCAGTAGCCGTACTCGATCCGGCGGGCGATCCGGGACGGGTCGCATTCCACGCAGATCGCGACCCCGCCGTTCATCGTCACCGCCAGCGGCTGCGCGCCGCCCATCCCGCCGAGCCCGGCGGTCAGCGTGATCGTGCCGGCCAGCGATCCGCCGAACCGCTTGGCCGCGACGGCGGCGAACGTCTCGTAGGTGCCCTGCAGGATGCCCTGGGTCCCGATGTAGATCCATGACCCGGCCGTCATCTGGCCGAACATGGTGAGCCCCATCGCCTCCAGCCGCCGGAACTCGTCCCAGGTGGCCCACTGCGGCACCAGCAGCGAGTTGGCGAGCAGCACCCGCGGCGCCCACTCATGGGTGCGCATGATCCCCACCGGCTTGCCTGACTGCACCAGCAGCGTCTCGTCCCCCGCAAGACCCCGAAGGGACCTAACGATGGCGTCGTACGCGGCCCAACTGCGGGCGGCGCGGCCCGAGCCGCCGTAGACGATGAGCTGATCGGGGTGCTCGGCCACCTCGGGATCGAGGTTGTTCATGAGCATCCGCATGGCCGCCTCCTGCGGCCAGCCCCGGCAGGTCAGCGTGGTGCCACGGGGTGCGCGGACCGGGCGCGGGCCGGATGCGGGCCGGCCTGCGGGAGTGGCGGCAGTCATCGGTGGCTCCTCATCGACTCAGCCTGCAGCCCGGCGGGATCGCCGGCCCGAGGGTTCATCATCCCCCGGACGGTCACCGCCGGTCGCCTCACCCCTCCGGGGATGGCGGGGCCGCAGGGGCCGGAGGCGCCGGGGAGGGTGCTGGCATGCGGAGAGGGGTGGCGGTGAGGTCCTCAAGCAGCTTGATCGGGAGCATCTCACCGCCGCGGTCCCCGTACCGCGCGCGGGCCTGCCGGTAGATCCGCTCGACCACCGCGCCCACGTCGGCCGGCACGCCCACCTCGCGGGCGAGATCGACCGCGAGGCCGAGGTCCTTGCACGCCAGCGCCAGCGCGAACGAATCGTCATAGTCGCCGCGCTCGAGCACACTCAGCACGTCGCGTTCGACGAACTCGCTGGCGGCGGGGCTGGCGAGCAGGCACCGGCGCAGCGTCGCGAGGTCCACGCCTGCGCGCACCCCCACCGTGAGCACCTCGGCGGTCGCCGTCAGGTGCGCGAACCAGAGCAGGTTGATCATGAGCTTGACCGTGTAGCCGGCGCCATGCGGCCCGACATGCATGATCCGCTCGGCGTCCCCCATGGCCTCGAGCAGCGGCCGCACCCGCCGGTATGTCTCGGCGGTCCCGCCGACGAAGATCTGGAGTGTGCCCGCCCGGGCGCCCGCCGCCATGCCGCTGACAGGGGCGTCCAGCACCGCGATCCCGCGTGCCTCGGCGAGCGGCCGCACCCGGTTCGCGACGGCCGGGACGCTGGTGGACGTGTCGACCCACACCGCGCCGGCCGGCAGGCCTGCGAGCAGCCCGCGAGGGCCCAGCAGGACCTCTTCCACCTGGTTGGGAGCCGGCAGCATGGTGATGACCACATCGCGCCCGGCGCCGGCCAGGCGCGGCGACGCAGCCCACGCGGCACCGTCCGCGATCAGGCCCGCGGCCGCGTCCCGGCGAAGGTCATGAACGGCCAGATCGTGGCCGGCGGCCAGGACGTTGCGGCTCATCGGCAGGCCCATGTTGCCGAGGCCGATGAAGCCGACCTTCATTCGTCTCCCCGTACGCGTGAGAGTGGGTGATCCTTCGTGGCTCACTGCCGGGACCAGCGGGCGACGGCGGCCTCATCGATGTCCACTCCGAGGCCGGGCCCCGGCGGCACCGTCAGGTATCCGCTGGAGTCGACGAGCACCGGCTGGGACAGGAAAAAATCGCGCCGCGGCTCCGTCCACCCCGGCGGGTCATAGGGAAACTCGACGTACGGGCCGCCGCCCACGCCGGCCGCCACGTGCAGGTTCGCGATCAGGCCCAGCCCGTTGGTCCACGTGTGCGGCGTGAACCAGCGGTGACGGAGCTGCGCGAGCTCGGCCACCATCCGGGTCCGGAGCAGCCCGACCGACAGCACGACGTCGGGCTGGACCACGTCCAGCGCTCCCGCATCCAGCGCCGCGAGCAGCTCGGCCGGGGTGCGCGCCATCTCGCCCCCCGCGACGCGGATGCCGGCCTGCTCACGGAGCGTGCGCATGCCGTCGAGGTCGCCCTGCGGCAGCGGTTCCTCCAGCCACAGGACGCCGAGCTCGCGCAGCTCGCCGGCCAGCCGCCTGACCGCGGCGGCGTCAAGCGCGGGAGAGATGTCGCCGGCCATCCGCCACCACTGGTTGAGGTCGACCATGATCTCGATGCCGTCTCCGGCCGCCGCGCGTACGGCGCGGACGGCGGCCAGACCCCCCGCGACATTTGCCCGGTCGATCCGGATCTTCACCGCCCGGAAACCCGCCGCCTGCGCCGCGAGCGCCGAGTCGGCGCGCTCGCCCGGGCTTGCCAGCTCACCGAACGACGCGTACGCGGGCAGCCTCGTGCACGCCCCGCCGAACAGCGCGGACACCGGCTGCCCGCAGGCCTTCCCGATGACGTCCCACAGGGCCGCCTCCAGCGGCCAGTAGCGCCCCGCGTGGAAGTTGATCGTCTCGATCGTCCGCACGTGGCCCGCGATCTCGCGTGGATCACGCCCGACGAACATGTCCGCGAACGCGTCGAACCCGTCCATGGTGTCGCCGGAGCCGAACCCCGTGATGCCCTCATCGGTCTCGACGCGAACCAGCGTCGCGTCGAAATGGCGCCGCGGGACCGGGTCCCAGGCCGCGCGGAACGGCGGGTCCAGCGGCAGGCGCATCCGGTGCAGCCGGATATTGATGATCTTCATGCTTGCCCTGGTTCCGGGGCTCGGCCGCCTTCGCCCGCGCCGCTGCGCGCGGGCTGCTGGGCGGCGGAAGGTGCCGAATAGAACGGGTTGGCCGGGCGATCCCGGGCGACGAGCACGTCGTTCAGCCGGGGCGTGCCTGCGACACCGGCGCGCAGCGCCTCCCGGGTCGCGGCCCGGTTGTTCGCGTAAACCCGATCGGCGTCCCGGGCGGCGGGATTCACCCACACCGCGGCGATGAGGAGACTCTGGTCGGCTTCCGCCGCGCTGATGATCCCCTCGCTCACCGCGTCGGCGACGCCGCCCGCCACTCCGGCCTGCGCCGCCCCCCAGGTGAGGGTCCCGTGCCCGTCGTCCGCGATCGGCGCCTTGTTGACGAACAGCGTCATCGGCTTGACCGGGAGCCCCGGGAGCAGCACGGCGACGAACGGCGTGTGCCCGGCCCGCGGGGTCGCGAGCGCCGTGGCCCAGGCCACCCCCACCGGCCCTTCGCGCCCGCCGAGGACGGCGTTCACGTGCGCGGCCTCGGCGCCCTCGCCGACGTAGCTCTCGCCGATAAGCATCTGGGCCTCCCGGGTGCCAAACGGCATGAACCACACCGCACGAGGACGATATCCGGACGGCGCCGGGGCGGTCAGGCCGGCCACCCCTGACATGCCGTCCGGGCCTCGTGGAAGCACGGGCGCCCGGCCCTGCCGCGATCCCCGGCGCCCGGTTCGGCTTCGGCCGCACCGGGAATAATCGCCTGCCAGGGCGGGTTTCCGCGATCCGCGGCTTTCCCGCGTGCCCAGCTACCAGCCCCGCCGCGCACTGCACATCCTCACCCACCGGGCGCGCACGAGACCAGGGATGATCAAAATGACCGCTGCCAGCGGCACTGACAGCGAGGCGCCCAGTCACGAGCACCGTGACGTTTCCGGCGGCTGGCTTCGCCCGGCCGTCTTCGGCGCCATGGACGGCCTGGTGACCAACGTCTCCCTGATCGCCGGGGTCGGCGGGGGCGGCGGGGCGCAGCACATCATCGTCCTCACCGGCCTGGCCGGGCTGGCGGCGGGCGCCTTCTCGATGGCCACCGGCGAATACGTCTCGGTCTCGTCGCAAAACGAGCTGGTCGAGGCCGAGGTCCGCAAAGAGCGTCGCGAGCTGGAGATCCACCCCGACGCCGAGCGCCAGGAACTGGCCACCATGCTGCGGCACCGGGGGATCGATGCGGCCCTCGCCGACCAAGTGGCGCAGCAGGTCTCCACCAACCCGGAGGAAGCGCTGGGCATGCACGTCCGCGAGGAACTCGGGGTCGACCACCGCGAGCTGCCGTCACCGATGACCGCGGCGGGCGCGTCGCTGGCGACCTTCGCGGTCGGCGCCCTTATCCCGCTGCTCCCCTACCTCCTCGGATACGACGTGCTCTGGGCCGCGCTGGGACTGGCGGCGGTGGCCGCGTTCATCGGCGGCGGGCTGGTGGCCCGGCTCACCGACCGGCCGTTCCTGCGCGGCGGGCTGCGCCAGCTGGCGCTCGCGGTGCTCGCCGCGAGCGTGACCTACCTGATAGGCAGCCTGGTCGGGGCGACGGTCCACTAAGGCGCGTGATCACAGGTACTCCTCGCGGCGGACCACTCCGATCACGCCTTCCCCGTCCAGGAACCGCCGGACGTTCTCGGCAGCCTTGACGGCCCCGAACTCGAGCGCGCCGTCCACGACGCCCGAATTGTGCGGCGACCCGATCACGTTGGGCAGGTCGAAGAACGGGTAGTCGGTGGAGAACCCGGAGCCCGGGCCAGGCTCGTGCCACCAGGTGTCGATCCCGGCGCAGAACTCGGGCTGGTCCCGCAGGCGCTCGTAGAGTGCGCGCTGGTCGATGACGGCCGCACGGGACACGTTCACGAGAATCGCAGTCGGCTTCATCAGCCCCAGCTCCCGCGCGCCGATGAGGCCCCGGGTCGCGTTGATCAGCGGCAGGGCCAGGACGAGCACGTCCGCGGCGGCGAGCACCCGGTCCAAGTCGGCCAGCGTGCCGATGAACTCAACCGGCTCGCCGGTGCGGCCGGAAGTGTTGATCGCGTGGACGCGCATCCCGAAGGCCCGCATCAGGCGGGCCGTGGCCCTGCCGATGCCGCCGAGGCCCAGGATCGCGCCCACCGTGCCGTCCAGGGTGAGCACGGGGTCCCACATCTCGAACTCACCCCTGGCGAGGGCGGCGTGGCGCTGTGGCAGCCGTTTGGCCAGCGCGAGCGCCATCGCCATGACGTGCTCGGCCATCGGTTCGGAGTAGGCGCCGACGTTGCTGGCCAGCACCAGCCGTTCCGGAATGGCGCCGAAGTTGACGGCGTCGGCACCGGCCGACAGCAGCTGGACGAACCGCAGCCCCGGCGAGTCGTGCAAGATACCAGGCGGCAGCTCCTCGCCCAGGTGCCACCCGATGAGCACATCGGCCTGGCGCACGACGTCGCGGAACTCGTCCTCGGGGCGGCCATACAGGAAAACGAGCTTGGCCACGCTCTCGAGCACGCCGGTGTTGATCCGGGTGAATTCATCGTCCACCGGGTAGGTGACCGCCACCAGCGACTCGCGGGCCATCCGACTCCCTTTCCGGAGATAGTTCTACCTTGCCCGAGCCGCCCCAACCGCACCGGATCGAACTACCCGCCAGGCAGCGAGGCAGCGCGAGGCGGCGGGTACGGTGCTCCGTTCGCCGGTGGCGGCTCTGGCCGCGCGCGTGATCCGGGCTAGGTTATGAACGTATTGCGCTGCCGCGCGACGCAGATCTGGAAGGAAGGTTCGATGGTCCCCACTCACAGCCGGTATGTCGTCATCGGCGCAGGCGTCCACGGGCTGTCCACGGCCTGGCATCTGGCCAGGCAGCGGCGCGCCCGCGGGCTCGGCGGGGGTGAGGACATCCTGGTCCTCGACAAGAGCGGGGTCGGGGCGGGTGCGTCCGGAATAGCGTGCGGGACCGTCCGCAACAATTACTTCCAGCCGGCGATGCGCGAGCTGATGGCACACTCGGTGTCGGTGTGGGAGTCGGACCCCGAGGCGTTTTCCTACCATCCCGTCGGCTTCCTGCAGATCGCGCCGGAGGCGATGTCCGCAGACGTCGCGAAGATCTTCAGCGAGCAGAAGGCGATCGGCTACCCCTCCGTGCTGGTCGAGGGCGAGCACGACTGCAACCGCTACCTGACCGACATGTTCGAGGACTGGCAGGCGCCCGGGATCACGACCGTTCTGCACGAGAAGAAGGGCGGGTACGCGAACAACATCCGCGCGGTTCGCGGCCTCGCGGCGAAGGCGGAAGCCCAGGGGGTGCGGATCGCGGCCGGCGTCCGCGTCACCGGGCTGCGAATGTCCGGAGGCACGGTGACCTCGGTCGAAACCGATCACGGCACGATCGAATGCGATCAGCTCGTGGTCGCCGCCGGCCCGTGGATCCGCGACGTGTGGGCCTGGCTGGATCTGCCCGAACGGATCACGGTGGCGGAGCCCGGCGGAACCGGGGGCACGGACCGGCCGATGTGGACCTACTGGGCGCTGCAGGAGGGGACGCTGGGGATCGAGCCGACGGAGTTCACGGACAACCGGGGCGGCATGCCGCCGGTCACGCACGTGGACTCCGACGCGCCGCTCTACGACGACATGACCGGCGACTTGATCACCGACCGGTTGTGGGGCATCTACTACAAGCCGGACTTCAACTTCGCCGGGCTCCAGGGCGGCGCCTCGCCCAACGTGGTCGACAAGCCCGCGGCGGACATCGCCGTTGACCCGTACGGCCCGGCGAGCCCCGAGTTCACCGTGCAGGAAGACTTCGTCCGGATGTGGACGTCGGGACTGGCGCACTGCCACAAGCGGTTCCAGGGCAAGCGCCACCTCTACCGGCATGACCCCAGCGGCGGTATCGGCGCCTTCACCCCGGACAGCTTCCCGGTCTTCGACGTGTTCCGCCAGAACGCGTACGTGATCGCCGACTCCAATCACGGGTTCAAGATGATCGGCGTCGGCGCCCTGGTCGCGAAGGAGCTGCTCGGGGAGCAGCAGGCGCTTCTGGCGCCGTTCAGGTTCGGCCGGTACAGCACCGGGGACCTGCACCCGGTGAGCAACTCGCCGTTCCCCTGGAGCTGACCCGGCCGCTCCCCGAGCTCACCCGGCCGGTCCCGCAGCCGACCCGGCCGCTCCCGGAGCTGACCACGGCCGTTAACCGGGCCCGGCCACGCCGGTCGCGAGCCGGCGGCGCCATACCCCATCATGGTGTCACCGTCGGGCGGTCCAGCGCCGGGCACGAGCGCAGGGAGGCAGTGTGGACACCATCCGGGTGGGCATGATCGGGGCCGGGTGGATAGCGCAGGAGCACCGGCGGGTTCTCGCTTCCCTCGCGGAAGCCGAGCTGGTGGCGATATGCGACGTCGACCTCGAACGGGCGCAGGCCCTGGCCGACGGCACCGGCGCCCGCACCTACCGGGACTGGCGCGACCTGCTCGACCGCGAGGATCTCGGGGCGCTCATCGTCTGCGTCCCGCCAACGGCCCACCGGGAACCGGCGGTCACCGCGCTCGACCGCGGGCTCCCCGTGTACCTGGAGAAGCCGATCGCCCGCACGCCCGACGACGCGGCGGAGATCGTGGCGGCGGCCGAGCGCTCCGGCACCGTATGCGCGGTCGGCTACCAGTGGCATGCGCTCGACCTGCTCGAAGACCTGCCCGGGCTGCTGGCGGGCCAGCAGATCGGGCTCCTGGTCGGAACGAGCGTCGGGCCGACCCAGAGCCGCCCGTGGTTCGTGGACATGCGCGCGGGCGGCGGGAACCTCCTCGAGCGCGGCAGCCACCACATGGACCTGGTGAGGACCGTGGCGGGCGAGGTGGTCTCCGTCCAGGCCGCCGGCGGGCGGGTCCGGCTGGCCCGCGGCGCCGGGGAGGCCGGGGACATCAACGACGCGCTGACGATGATGCTCGAACTCGCCTCGGGCGCCCTGGCGACCGTCGTGGTCGCGTGGACCCGGCCGGGCCAGCCGGGCAGCTACGGCCTGGACATCGTCGCGTCCGACGCCACGCTCAGGCTTGATCTCGACCCCGACTTCACGCTCACCGGCGTGAGCGGCGGGGAGCAGGTTTCCCGCCGCTCCGCCACTCCTCCGCTCGAGCGGTCGATGCGCCGCTTCCTTGCCGCAGTCAGCGAGCAGGACCCGTCGGCGGTGGTCTGCACGCCACCGGACGCGGCCGCGACGCTCGCGGTGGCCATCGCCGCCGAGCGCGCGCTGGAGACCTCCCGGGCCGTCCCGGTCGAGACGCCCTGACCCGTACCCCGTGGGAGCCAGCGCCGTCAGCCGGCGGTCCACCCGCCATCGCAGGTGACCACCGCGCCGGTCAGGAAGCCGGCGTCGGGCCCGAGCAGAAAGGCGATCACGCCGGCCACATCCTCGGGACGCCCCGGCCCGCCGAGCAGGACCCGGCCGGCGGTCCGGGTGGCCTCGCGGGCCGCCAGCTCGCCGTGGCCGGTCGAGGCCCGCAGCATCGGCGTGTCGATCGGGCCCGGGCAGACGCAGTTGACCAAGATGCCCTCGGTTGCGTGGTCCACCGCCATGGCGCGGGTGAGACCGATCACCCCGGCCTTGGCCGCCGAGTAGGCGGGGCTGCCCGCCCCGCCCACGAGGCCGTACTGGGAGCTCACGTTGACGATCCGGCCGCCGCCGGCGGCGCGCAGGAGCGGGAGCGCCGCACGGCAGACGTGGAACGTGCCCGAGAGGTTCACCGCCAGCGTGTGCGCCCACTCCGCCGGGCTGGTCTGGCCCACGTCGCCGGTGTAGCCGCCGATTCCGGCCACGTTGACCACGGCGGTGAGCCGGCCCAGCCGCTCCCCCACGGTGGCGAGGGCGGCCCGCACCTGGTCCGGATCGGCGACGTCCGCCCGCACGGCGACGGCGTCGTCGCGGCCAGCGGCCGGTAGCCCGGCGACCGCCCGGCCGAGGGCCGCGCCCTCGCGATCGAGCGCGGCGACGGTGGCTCCCTCGGACAGGCAGCGGACCGTGACGGCCAGGCCGATTCCGGACGCGGCGCCGGTGACCAGCACCGCCGTGCCCGCAAGGAAGCCCGTCTGGGCCCGCCCGTCGTTCTCGTTGGGCATGCCTGGCGGCTGTGTGCGCACACGGTGACTATCCCGCACCGATCGCCGCGCCGCGACCGCGGAAATCGCCGGTCAGCCCGGTCAGCGCGCGTAACCGCTGGTCTCGAAGGAATAACACAACCCGGTGCCCGTTGCGCACCGGGGCGCACCGGGTAAGAATCAAGCGCTAATACCAAGCGGTAGGGAGCCGTCATCGTCACCACGCCCGAAGGGCCCAAGGACCGGGAAGCGGAGGGGGAGTGACGCAGTATGTGCTGAAGCGGCTGGGGTTGGCGCTGCTCACCCTGGTCCTCCTGAGCCTGATCATCTTCTTCGCCGGGTCGGTGCTGCCGGGCAACCCGGGCCGCGCGATCCTCGGCCCGTTCGCGTCCCAGCACGCCGTGGAGGTGCTGAATCACGCGATTGGCGCCGATCGCCCGCTGATCAGCCAGTACTGGACCTGGGTGACGGGCATCATCCACGGCGACCTGGGCATCTCGTACCAGTTCCGCGAGCCGGTCAGCACGTTCCTGTTTCCGGCGCTCGGGCGCTCGCTCAAGCTGGCCGCGGTGGCCTTCGTGATCGTGGTTCCGCTCAGCATCTTCGCCGGGGTGCTCGCCGCGCTCTACCGCGGCCGCGCGATCGACCGGAGCATCAGCGTGTCAAGCCTGTCCCTCACGTCCGTCCCGGAGTTCGTCTCCGGGATCGTGCTCATCGTGATCTTCGCGATCGGGCTGAAATGGTTCCCCGTCACCGCGAACCCTCCCGCCGGAACCTCCCCGCTCGGCCAGCTCCGCTACCTGATTCTGCCGGCGATCCCGCTGGTGTTGGTGCTCTTCGGCTACATCGCCCGGATGGCCCGGGCCGGCACGATCGAGGCACTCGACTCGGACTACGTCCGCACGGCCATCCTCAAGGGGCTGCCGCGCTCGGTCGTGATCCGCCGGCACGTCCTGCGCAACTCGCTGCTCCCCACCATCACCGTTATCGCCACCCAGACCGGCTACCTGATCGGGGGCCTCGTGGTCGTCGAGACGCTGTTCAACTACCCCGGCCTCGGTCGGCTGATCTTCACGGCCGCCAACAACAAGGACTTCCCGATGCTGGAGGCGGGCGTGCTCGTCATCGGCATCGTGTACCTCGGGGCGACGCTGATCGCCGACATCTTGTACACGGTGCTGAACCCCCGTATCCGATTCCAGCGGGCCGAGTGATGAGCGACCAGGAACCAGTCGACGCGCTCCCGACCCCGTCGGCGATCAAGACGCCGCTGGAGGACTCGCCCGCGCTCCTAGACCCGGCAGCCGTCGGCTTCGTGCCGGAAATCACCGGCGGCGCGGCGGGCGCGGTCGACAGCTCGGCCGGGGCCATCAGACGGGAGAACCTGCGTCTGCTCCTCCGCTCGCCGGCCTTCCTGATCGGGGCGGCGATCCTGCTCTGGTGGATCGTGTGCGCCGTGTTCGGGACGGCTTTCGCCCCCTATAACCCGGTGGCCGGGAACTTGCTCGCGTTCAACCAGCCCCCGTCCGGCGCCCACTGGTTCGGCACCGATGCGCTCGGACGGGACGTGTTCTCGCGGGTGATCGTCGGCGCCAAGGAGATCCTGATCGTCGCGCCGCTCGCGACGCTCCTCGGTACCGTCCTGGGCACCACCATCGGCCTGGTCCAGGGCTACTTCCTCGGCCCGGTGGACAGCTTTGTCGGCCGGATCGTGGACGCCGTCCTCGCCCTCCCGGTCGTGATCGTGACGTTCCTGTTCGTGGTGGCGCTCGGCCCCTCGTCGCCCACACTGATCATCGTCATCGGGCTCGTGTTCGGGCTGCTCATCGCCCGGACGGTGCGGACCGCCGTCCTGCAGGAACGGGGGCTCGACTACATCGCGGCCGCGCGGCTCCGCGATGAGAGCGACCTCCACATCATGTTCGTCGAGATACTGCCGAACGTGCTCGGGCCCATCCTGGTCGAGTTCACAGTCCGCCTCGGGTACGCGATCTTCACGCTCGCGACCCTGTCGTTCCTCGGCTTCGGCATCCAGCCGCCGACGCCCGACTGGGGCGCCGACATCGCCAACAGCGCCCAGTACGTCGCGGCCGGGTACTGGTGGCAGACGCTCTTCCCGGCGCTGGCGATCGCCTCGCTGGTGATCGCCGTCAACCTCATCGCCGACTCCATCGAGGCTGTGATCATCCAGTGACCACCGACGCTGCTGCCCCGGCGGGCCACCTCCTCACCGACCGGCTGGCGGTCGACGCCGCGCACGTCGACGTGACCTACCGGGTGCGCGACACGGATCGCCTGACGGTCAGGGACGTCTCGTTCCAGATCGGGCCGCGCGAGTCGTTCGGGCTGGTCGGGGAGTCCGGCTGCGGCAAGACGACGATGGCCCTCGCCATCGTCCGCTACCTCGCCCGGAACGGGCGGGTGAGCAAGGGCTCGATCACGGTGGCCGGCCAGGACGTGGAGTCGCTGGGCACGGACGCGCTGCGGGAGCTGCGGGCGCGGACGGTCTCCATGGTGTACCAGGAGCCGGGCCGGGCGCTCAACCCGTCCATCCGGGTCGGCCGCCAGCTGGCGGAGGTCTTCGAGATCGCCGGCGCGAGCAAATCGGACGCCGCGGACCGGGCCGAGGAGTCGCTGCGCACGGTGCAGATCAACGATCCCGGGCGGGTGATGCACGCCTATCCCCACGAGCTCTCCGGCGGCATGCTCCAGCGGGTCGTCATCGCGATGGCGCTCGCCTCGCAGCCCGCCCTGCTCATCCTGGACGAGCCGACGACCGCCCTCGACGCCACCGTCGAGGCGGAGATCCTCGAGCTGGTGTCGGCGCTGCGGGTGGAGTATCACACCGCGGTGCTGTTCATCAGCCACAACCTCGCGGTGATCGCGAAGATGTGCGACCGGGTCGGCGTGATGTACGCGGGCGAGCTGGTGGAGCAGGGCCTCGCGCAGCAGCGGGTGGTAGCGGAACCAGCCCGGCTTGTCCTCGACCCGTGCCACGAACGCGTTCGAGCTCTCCAGCCGCTCGAGCAGGCGCCGGCTGTGGGTCTCGGCGGTGAGCGCGTCGGCGAGCGGGCCGCACACCTCGTCGGGCACGCTCGTGCGTACCAGGAATTGCCGCATCTTCGCGGGCAGCGCCGCGACCACCTCGCGCAGCAGGTAGTCGGAGACCGCCCGCACCTCGCCGTTGTCCAGCACCCCGTGCTCGGCCAGCACGTCGGCGAGCAGCTGCAGCCCGACCACCCATCCCTCGGTGCGGTCGAGCAGCTCGGCCAGTTCCTCCACGGGCAGCCGCCGGCGCTGCACGGCCGCCAGCTCGGCAGCCTCGGGCGCGCGGAACGCCAGGTGCCGGGCCCGGATCTCGGTGAGGTCGCCCGCGGCCCGGAAGCGGTGCAGCGGCAGGCTCGGCTCGCTGCGGCCGACCAGCACCAGCCGCAGCGCCGGCGGCGGATCGTGCAGCAGCCCGGCCAGTTCCGTGATCACTCGAGAGTCGTCCACCTCGTGGAAGTCGTCGAGCACCAGCACGACCGGGACCGGCAGCGCCTCGAGCCCGGCGAGCAGCCGCGCCAGGGTGTCCGGCGGATCGCCGGGCACGAGCTGCTCGAGAGGGCTGCCGCAGGGCACGGCGCCCGCCATGCGCAGCGCCATGACGAAGTCGGACCAGAACGCGCCCGGATCGTTGTGCTGCGACCCCAGCGTGAGCCAGGCGATCGGCCCGGAGGTCACCCGCGCCTCGGCCCAGGCGGCGACCAGCGTGGTCTTGCCCCAGCCGGGGCCGGCACAGACCAGCGTCACCGGCCGCCGCACGCCGGCGTCGAGCATCTGTCCGTACAGCCGCCGGCTCGCGAGGCGAACCCAGTGCTGATCGGTCTGGTTGCCCGGCACGATCACCGTGATCGAGACGCCGCGCGCCGTAGTCCGCCTGATCGCGTCGCGGAATGGCTTGTCGGGCAGAAAGTACGGCGTGCAGATCAGCACTTTGCCGTTTGCGCCTTCGACCAGCGTTTGAAAGAGCGCCCGTGATGTCGTGGCCCGATCCGCGGGCGAGCTCTTGACGGCGAAGGCCTGCGTGTCGCCGACGGCGGGATGCGGCTTGAACGTCGATGGTCCGGTCAGGATTTCACCGATGCATTCCATCCAATTCTCGGCGAAGATGCCCTGCACGTCCGACACGACCGGGCCTTCGATTCGCGCCATCATGTCGCGCCAGATCGGCTTGCCGTGCGTCGGCTTCGCCCACCAGTCGGCCACGCCGGCGCCGCCGACGAACGCAATGTCGCCGTCGACGATCAGCAGCTCGCGATGCGTCCGGTTGTTCAACCGCGCCAGCCGATACCACTT
>Ga0081540_1001992_pt1 | contig 17045 bp, 14 predicted proteins | sample TabmetS2T1R1_FD_71024 | JGI IMG/M metagenome (GOLD analysis project Ga0081540, IMG submission 71024) | Tabebuia heterophylla rhizosphere microbial communities from the University of Puerto Rico - S2T1R1 | ecosystem: Host-associated > Plants > Roots > Rhizosphere ... | reverse complement strand
AACGCGCGAGGTCGTGCTGCAGGACTATGTGAAGTTCGCGCGAGCCAAGGGGCTCTCCAACAGCCGCATCGTGATGGTGCACATCCTCAAAACCATCATGATCCCGATCACCACCGTGCTCGGGCTGGAGCTGGCCTCGATGATCGCCTTCGGCATCGTCACCGAGACGGTGTTCTCCTGGCCGGGCATGGGCAAGCTCCTCATCGACTCGATCAACCTGCTCGATCGCCCGGTGATCGTCGCCTATCTGATGCTGACCGTGTTCCTCATCGTCATGATCAACCTCGTCGTCGACATCCTCTATGCGGTGCTCGATCCGCGCATCAGCCTGAAGGATGCCGCGACATGAGCGATACGGCCATCAACGGCGTTACGCTGGAAGAGCCAGCCATTGACGCCACGCCGCGCGCATCGCTGCGCAACGTGCTCGCCGCGCTCTTGGAGGACCGGCTGGCCATGCTCGGCTGCGTTCTGGTGATCCTCACAGCCATCGCCGCCATCGGCGCACCCTGGATTGCGCCGCAGAACCCCTACGACCTCGGCAGTCTCGATATCCTCGATGGCGGCCTTGCGCCGGGATCGCAGAGCATGTCCGGCCGGACCTATTGGCTCGGCACCGACGAACAGGGCCGCGACATGCTTTCGGCGATCCTCTATGGCCTGCGGGTCAGCCTCACTGTGGCCGGCCTCGCAACCCTCATCGCGCTGGCGATCGGCATGGCAGCGGGTATCAGCGCCGCCTATTTCGGACGCTTCGTCGATACCATCATCATGCGCATTGTCGATCTGCAACTCGGCTTTCCCTCGATACTGATCGCGCTCATTCTGCTCGCGGTGCTCGGCCGTGGCGTAGACAAGGTGATCATCGCGCTGGTGCTGGCCCAATGGGCCTATTACGCGCGTGTGGTACGCGGCTCTGCCCTGGTCGAGAACCAGAAGGACTATGTCGCCGCTGCGCGGTGTCTCGCCCTCTCGAACACCCGCATCATGGCACGCCATCTCCTGCCCAACTGCCTGTCGCCGCTGATCGTTGTGGCAACGGTGCAGATCGCTCATGCCATCTCGCTGGAGGCGACGCTGTCCTTTCTCGGTGTCGGCGTGCCGATCACCGAGCCGTCTCTCGGCCTGCTCATCGCCAACGGCTATGACTATCTGCTCTCCGGCCGCTATTGGGTGGCTGTCTTCCCTGGCGTTGCACTGCTGCTCATCATCGTCGGCGTCAACCTTGTCGGCGACCGGCTGCGCGACATCCTCAATCCCCGGCTCGCGCGATGACATCGCCACTGCTCCAGGTCGAGGATCTGTGCACCCATTTCTTCACCCGCGCCGGTGTGGCCAAGGCCGTCGATGGTGTGAGCTTTTCCCTGGCCAGGGGCGAAATTCTCGGCCTTGTCGGCGAGTCCGGTTCGGGCAAATCGGTGACCGGATTTTCCATTCTTGGGCTGGTCGATCCGCCAGGCCGGATCGTGACCGGGCGCGTCCTGTTCGATGGCCGGGATCTGGCTAGCCTGGATGACGAGAAGCTACGCGCCATTCGTGGCAAGCGGATCGCCATGATCTTCCAGGACCCGATGATGACCCTCAATCCGGTCCTGCGCATCGACACCCAGATGGTCGAGGCGGTGCTGGCGCATTCGTCCGTGTCGCGGCAGGCGGCGCTGGAGCGCTGCCGGCAAGTACTCAGCATGGTCGGCATTCCCGCGCCCGATGAGCGGCTCGCCTCCTATCCGCATCATTTCTCCGGCGGCATGCGCCAGCGCGTCGCCATCGCCATCGCGCTGCTGCACGAGCCGGACCTGATCATCGCCGACGAGCCGACCACCGCCCTCGACGTCACCATCCAGGCGCAGATCCTCGCCGAGGTGCAAAAGCTCGCTGCCCAAACCGGCACCGCGCTGATCTGGATCAGCCACGATCTCGCTGTCGTCTCCGCGCTCGCCGACCGGATCGCAGTGATGTATGCCGGCCGCATCGTCGAGCAGGCCCGGGCTGCCGACGTCATCGAAGCGCCGCTCCACCCTTACACACGCGGCCTGATCGACAGTGTGCCGAGCCGCAACCGGCGCGGTTCCCCGCTCCGCCAGATCACCGGCATGGCGCCCTCAATTCTAAACCTGCCAAAAGGGTGCGCCTTCCGCCTCCGTTGCCCGCGCGCCGATAGCGTGTGCCTCGAGGCACCGTCTGAGGTAGAACATCGCCCAAGCCAGTGGGCGCGATGCTTCCACTCCCACCTCGCCGATGCCAGAGCGGATGTGCTGGCATGACAGCGATCATGGACATCGCCGGCGTCTCCAAACGCTTCGTCCACGAGCTGGACACCGCCGAGCGCATCGCCAGGGCACTTGGCGCGAGGGTCGAGGAGCGCACCGTCCATGCTGTCGAGGCTGTCGATCTGACAATCGCGTCGGGCGAAGTGCTGGGCCTCGTCGGGGAGTCCGGCTGCGGGAAATCGACGCTCGGCCGCATGGTCGCCGGGCTGTTGACGCCGAGCGAAGGCGCGATCCGGTTTCGTGGAGCCGACATCGCGAAGCTCACCGGTAAGGCCGCCCGCGAATCCGCGCTCAAGGTGCAGATGATCTTCCAGGACCCGATGTCCTCGCTCAATCCGCGCCTGCGCGTCGGCACGATCGTCGGCGAGGCACCGGTCGTGCACAGCATCGTGACCCGCGCCGAGCGCGACGGCTATGTCGCCGAAATGCTCTCCCATGTCGGCCTCGATCCTGAGATGCTCCGCCGCTATCCGCACCAATTCTCCGGCGGCCAGCGCCAGCGCATCGGCATCGCGCGCGCTCTCGCGGTCAAGCCGGAATTCCTGGTGTGCGATGAGGCGGTCGCCGCCCTCGATGTCTCCATTCAGGCGCAGGTGCTGAATCTGTTCATGCGGCTGCGGGAGACCTTCGATCTCACCTATCTGTTCATCAGCCACGACCTCGGCGTCGTCGAGCACATCTCCGACCGTATCGCCGTGATGTATCTCGGCCGGATCGTCGAGGAGGGCCCGACCGAGGCGATCTTCGCCGCCGCCAATCATCCCTACACCCAGGCGCTGCTCGCGGAGCGCCCGGTGATCGCGCCGGGGAAGCGCCAGTTCTCCACCATCAGGGGTGAGATCCCCTCACCGCTCAAACCGCCACCTGGCTGCCATTTCCACCCGCGCTGTCCACATGCCTTCGCCCGCTGCCGCACAGAGCGCCCGGCACTGAGGGAGATCGCGCCGGGGAGGCTCTCCGCCTGCCATCTGAACGAGGCGTCATGAGGAATGCTCGTCGAGGCGTTTCTTTGTTCGGCCTGAGGTGCCGTTTCTTCGTCCCGGCCTGCAGCAGCTTCGGGCGCGGCGGCACAGCACGATGCTAGGCAAGCCGGGCACCGCATCATATCTCTGAAGGGGCCATGACCATGAAAAACACCGAGCAGATCTGGGATCTCGTCGATGCCAAGCGCGAGGACTTCATCGCGCTCAGCGACCGCGTCTGGGGCATGCCGGAGATTGCCTATACCGAGTTCAAATCGGTGGCGGAGCACACCGCCATGCTGAACGCGCAAGGCTTCCGCGTCACTGAGAATTATTGCGACATCCCGACGGCGGTTATGGGTGAAGCCGGCGAGGGCGGACCGGTGATCGCAATCCTTGGCGAGTATGACGCGCTACCAGGCCTCAGCCAGGAGGCGAACATTGCCGAACACCGCCCGCTGCCCGGCAATGGCAACGGCCATGGCTGCGGCCACAACATGCTCGGCTCCGCGGCTCTACTGGCGGCGACAGCGCTGAAGGACTGGTTGGTGGCGAGCGGTCAGCCCGGGCGTGTCCGCTATTATGGCTGCCCGGCCGAGGAAGGCGGGGCGGCGAAGGCCTTCATGGTGCGCGCAGGCGCCTTCAAGGATGTCGACATCGCCATCACCTGGCACCCGGCTGCGATAACCAAGGTGGACGAAGCCTTGGCGCTCGCCAATACCCGCATCGACTTCACTTTCACCGGCCGCGCCTCGCACGCCGCGGCGGCGCCGCATCTCGGCCGCAGCGCGCTCGACGCCGTCGAGCTGATGAATGTGGGTGTCAACTATCTGCGCGAGCATGTCCCTTCCTACAGCCGCATTCACTATGCGCTGACAGATGCCGGCGGCGTCGCGCCGAATGTGGTGCAGGCTAAGGCGACGGTGCGCTATGCGGTCCGCTCCCGCGATGTAGCAGGCATGCACGCGCTTAACGAGCGGGTGAAGAAGATCGCCCAGGGCGCGGCGCTGATGACCGAGACGCAGGTGGACATCCGCGTGGTGAGCGCCGTCTCCAACCTCCTCGGCAATACGCCACTGGAGGAGACCATGTATCAAAACCTCCAGCGGCTCGGTCCCGTCCCATTTGACGCCGCCGACCGGGACTTCGCCACCAGGATCCAGGCGACGCTGAGCGACGAAGATATCGATGACTCCTATCGCCGGGCCGGCGCCGAGCGCAATGGCGACAAGGTGCTGTGCGATTTCGTGGTGCCTCTGGAGGTGCGCGGCGAGCCGATGATCGGCTCGACGGATGTCGGCGATGTGAGCTGGGTGGTGCCGACAGTGCAGGCGCGCGTTGCCACGCACGCGATCGGCACGCCAGGCCATTCTTGGCAGATCACCGCGCAGGGCAAGGCTGGCGCGGCGCATAAAGGGCTGGTCTATGCCGCCAAGGCGATGGCGGGCACTGCGGTCGACGCCATTCTAGATCCGGTTCTCATCGAGCGCTGCAAGACCGATCTTGCCTGCCGCACCGTGCGCCAACCCTATGTCTGCCCGATTCCGCCAGACGTACAACCACCTCTTCAGCCACGTCCCGCCGCAGAGTAACCGTGCGAGAAGCAATCCATCCGCGAGCAAATGTCTGCTGATGAATTGCCTCGTCGCTCCGCTCCCTGGCAATGACGGGCGCTGACACTCCCGCCATGGCTCAGACCAACTCAAGCCGCGACGCTCGAACTCGCAAGGACCTGATCGGCCAGCTTGCCGGTCAGCTCGGCGAGGTGATCGAAGCGGGCGGCATAAGTGCCACTGCCGGCGGTCGCTGAGCGTACCTCGATGATCACGTCCTGCATTTCCGCTTCCGGAATATGCGCCTGCACCACGTCCCAACCGGCCCAGCCCGCCCGGCTGTCGAAGCCGAGGATCTGGCCACGCCGGGCCGAAATGATGCCGTTGATCCGGGCCGTCGACTCAGACGGCACCACGACCTCGACAGCCATGATCGGTTCGAGCAGCACCGGGTTGCATTTCGGCATGCCCTCCGACATTGCGAGGCGCCCCGCTGCGCGGAACGCCATGTCGGACGAGTCGACTGTGTGGTAGGAACCCTCCTTCAGGCAGACCGACACATCGACCACCGGAAAGCCGAGCGGCCCGGAATGCAGATAGTCGCGCACGCCGATCTCGACCGAGGGGATGTATTGCTTGGGCACGACGCCGCCAGTGATCTGGTCGGTAAACACAAAGCCTGAGCCACGCGGCAGCGGTTTGATCTCCACGACTACGTCGCCATACTGGCCGTGGCCACCGCTCTGCTTCTTGTGCCGGCCGCGGATTTCGCACGCTTTGCGGATGGTCTCTTTGTAGGCGATCTGGCGTTTGCGGGTTTCGGCGTGGACTGCGAAGCGGCGCTGAAGGCGCTTGAGCGCAACGCGCAGATGCATCTCGCCCTGGCCCCAGAGCACCATTTCGCCGATCTCCTGGTTAAGGGCGAGGGCCAGCGAGGGGTCCTCCTCGACGATCTTGTTCAGCGCCTGGGTGAGCTTGACTTCGTCCTTGCGCTCGGCTGCAGTCACGGCGAGGCCATAAACGGGTCTTGGCGCCTCCGGAACGGCAATGCGGAGTGGAGCCGCTTTATCGGTGGTGATGGTGTCGCCGGTCTTGAAGCTCTCGAGCCGTCCAAGGCCGATGGTGTCGCCTTTCTGCACGGGGCCGCGCTTTTTCGGCTCCTGCCCGAGCAGGCTGAAGACACCGGCAATGCGCTCCTCGCGCCCATCCGTCCTGACCGTCATGCCATCGGCAAAGCTTCCACCGAGAACGCGGACCAGCGACAGCTTGCCGGCATGCGCCGTGTGATAGGTCTTGAACACCTGCGCGACGAACGGGTGGCTCGCAACGCCAAGACGCTTGGCCGTGGCATCGACGAAGGGGGCTTCGTGGCGCAGCGCCTTGAGCAGACGGGTGACACCGTTGCCGCGCTCGGCCGCACCGAGCAGCACCGGGCAGATCTTGCCCTGTCGCAGATCATCGGAGAGATCGTTGAACACACGGTCGCGCGGCGGCTCGATATCGCCGAGCAGCTGCTCGAGGAGTTCATCATCGTAATCGGCGAGCTTCTCCAGCATGGAGAAGCGGGCCTCGGCCTGGCGCTCGGCGAGGTCGGAGGGAATCTCGATCACCTCGCTCGGCGCATGCTCGCGGTAGACGAAAGCGCGGTGCAGGGCGAGGTCGACGAAACCGGTAGCGATGCCGTTCTGCCAGATCGGGATCTGGCGCAAAACCAGCGGCAGCGTGCTCGCCGGCTGCAGCATCGGGATAATATCGCGGATGGGCGTTTCCGCCTTGTCGATCTTATTGAGGAACAGGAAATGCGGGATGCCGCGGTCTTCGAGCTGCTTCATGATCAGCTGCAGCGCCGGGATTTTCTTCTCGTCCGGTTCGCAGACCACGACCGCGGCATCGCAGATGGTCAGCGCCGACTGGCTTTCCTGCTGGAATTCTATCGAACCGGGACAATCGATGAAGGTGAAAGTGTCACCGAGAAAGCTGATATCGGCCAGATTGCACTCGAGGCTCATGCCGTGTTCGCGTGCTTCCGGAGAGGCATCGCCGACGGTTGTGCCGGCGGCCACGGAACCTTGCCTGGGAATGGCGCCAGTTCGGGCAAGAATAGCATCGAGAAGGGTTGTCTTTCCGCTCAGATAAGGTCCGACCAACGCAATACAGCGGGCGCTTCTCCCCGCTGGGCCATCTGACGAGCCCATATTTTCCTCCTTTTCCAGCACAGTTTTATTCTTGGACGTGCATGACCGCGCACGCGTTAATTGCATGGTGACAAGGGGGAATAACCTTGGCAAGGGTTCTCATGCTCAATTTTCTCGCGACGCTTACGCCTTCGGCAAAAGCGCTTAAGAAAATGAGGAAAACAGCCGCGAAGCGAGACATCGCCCCTGTGCGCTTCTCACGCGCGGCACGACGTACGGCCATGCTTGAACCTTGCGACCATTCTGGGTATCACCGCGAGGGTTTGCCGCTTTTCGCAGGAGTTTGAGGTAATGACCCGCCGTGTGGAGCTGGACTTGAAGTCACTCATCCGGACCATCCCCAACTATCCCAAGCCCGGCATAATGTTCCGTGATATCACCACGCTCCTGAAGGATGCGAGCGGCTTTAAGGCGTGCGTGGAACGGCTGGTTGAGCCTTACCGGGCTGCCGGCGTCGAAGCCGTGGTGGCGATCGAGGCGCGCGGCTTCATCCTGGGCGGTGCTGTTGCCGACCGGCTTGGCACTGGCTTCGTCCCCTTGCGCAAGAAGGGCAAGCTGCCGGGCGCGGCCGTCGGCCAGGATTATGAGCTGGAGTATGGCACCGACGTCATCGAGGTGCATGAGGACGCCATCCGCGAGGGCGAGCGTGTCCTGATCGTGGACGACCTCATCGCGACCGGCGGCACCGCCGATGCCGGCGTCAAGCTGATGCGCAAAGTCGGCGGCGTGGTGGTCGGCGCCGCGTTCATCATCGACCTGCCGGAACTGGGCGGCTCGGCCAGGCTGGAGGCGCAGGGCATTCCCTGTCACACGCTGATCGCGTTCGAGGGACATTGAAAGGGCGTTGCATCGGGCCACGGGCGACAGACCTGTCGCGGGGACCATCCTCTCCGGCACTATTCGGCAATGAGCCCACGCCCGAAGAAAGAGATCATGGAGCGCGTCCAAATCCTCGCGGCAGCGAGCATTGCAGTCGGGATCGCTGTCCTCGGCCTGAAATTCCTTGCCTACGCGCTCACCGGCTCGATCGCGCTCTACTCGGACGCGCTGGAGAGCACCATCAATGTCGTGACGGCGGTCGTGGCGCTGCTCGCGATCCGCACCAGCGCCAAGCCGGCCGACAGCAATCATCCTTATGGCCATCACAAGGCCGAATATTTCTCGGCCGTGCTCGAAGGCGTCCTCGTCGTAGTGGCGGCGCTGGCGATCCTGCGCGAAGCCTATTTCGGCCTGCTCAGCCCCAAGCCGCTTGATGCCCCCTGGCAGGGCCTGGCCATCAACGGTGCGGCAACCGCGCTCAATGCCCTCTGGTCCTGGTTGCTGATCTGGCAGGGCAGGGCGCACCGCTCGCCGGCCCTGATTGCAGATGGGCGTCACCTCTTCACCGATGTCGTGACCTCGCTTGGTGTGCTCGCCGGGCTGATCCTCATCCCGATCACCGGCTGGCTGGTGCTCGATCCGCTGCTCGCCGCCCTCGTGGCCCTGAATATTCTCTGGTCCGGCTGGCAGATGCTGAAGGAGAGCGTTGGCGGGCTGATGGACGAAGCGCCCCCGCCAGAGACCTTGGAACGCATCCGTCATCTGATCTCGGCCAACGCGGAAGGCGCGATCGAGGCCCATGACCTGCGCACCCGCCTTGCCGGACGGCGCACCTTCGTCGAATTCCACCTGGTCGTGCCCGGAGAGATGAGCGTTGCCTGCGCACACGAAATCTGCGACCGGATCGAGAACGCCGTGAAGACCGACATTGGTGATACTTTGATCACGATCCACGTTGAACCGAACGAGAAGGCTAAGCATTCGGGAATCGTCGTTCTCTGAGGGCCAGGACCCTTCAATGCCACCAGATCCCGATGCTTGTGAAATAAGCCGCACGGAAATCGTTGCTCAGCTTCGCTACCTCGGCGTTCGGGATGGCGGGGTGCTGCTCGTTCATACCTCGTTCCGCTCGGTGCGGCCGATCGAAGGCGGGCCGCTCGGGCTGATTGGCGCGCTTCGCGAGGCGCTCGGGTTAGGGGGTACGCTGGTTATGCCGTCCTGGTCAGGCGAGGACGATGTTCCCTTCGATCCGCTGACGGCGCCGGCCGATCCCGATCTGGGCATCGTCGCGGAGGTGTTCCGGCGCGAGCCGGGCACCCTCCGCAGTCATCATGCCCACGCCTTCGCAGCGGCAGGCCCGCGGGCGGAGAGCATCATTGCCGACTCGCTGCCCTTACCTCCGCATCGCCAGCAGAGCCCGGTTGGCCGGGCGCATGAGCTGGACGGACAGATACTGCTGCTCGGCGTCGGGCATGATGCAAACACGACGATCCATCTGGCGGAGTGCCTGGCTGGTGTCCCCTACCGGCTGGCGAAATTCGTGACTGTCAGGCTGGGCGGCTGGCCGGTTCGCCTCGACTACGGTGAGAATGATCATTGTTGCCGGCGCTTTGCTTTCGCGGATGACTGGCTGCGTTCGCGCAGTCTGCAGTCCGAGGGACGCGTGGGGCACGCGCATGCACGGCTCATGCGCTCGCGCGACATCGTGGCGATCGCCCGGGAGCAGCTTGCGCACGATCCGCTGATCTTCCTTCACCCGCCTGAAGCCTGCTGCGCTGAGTGCGACGCCGCGCGTGATAGCATCCCGCGCTAAGGTCACCGACGCGCGAACAGCTTCTCGATATCGGCAAGCTGCAGCTCGATGAAAGTCGGGCGCCCGTGATTGCACTGGCCGGCACCGGGTGTCGTCTCCATTTCGCGCAACAGCGCATTCATCTCCTCGGGTGTGAGCCGGCGGCCGGCGCGCACGCTGCCATGACAGGCGATGCGGGCGCAGATCGCGTAGACACGCTCCTCAAGAGCGACGGCAGTGCTCTGGGCCTCGATCTGCTCGGTGAGGTCGCGGACTAGCGCCTTGATGTCGGCTCCAGCGATCAGCGCGGGCACCTCACGCACTAGGATCGCGCCGCCGCCGAAAGGTTCGATGACGAGGCCGAGCCGGGCGAGGTCGTCGGCGTGGCCGAGGAGCAAGCTGGCGCTGTCGGTGTCCAGTTCGACCACTTCCGGGATCAGCAACATCTGCCGCTCGATGCCGCCATTGGCGAGAGCGGCTTTGAGCTTCTCATAGACCAGGCGCTCATGCGCGGCATGCTGATCGACGAGGATCACTGATGAGGGCGTCTCCGCGACGATGTAGGTGCGGTGGAGTTGGGCGCGGGCCGCTCCCAGCGGATGCTCGGCGAAGTCAGGGTCAGGCGCCGTAGCGTTGGCAGTAGTATTGGCGCTCGGGGCGGTTACGCCGTTGAGCGGTATCTGCCAGTCCTCGGCGAAGCCAGGATTGTAGGGTCGATATGGCGTGGCATAGGAGCGCCCACTGGGGAACCCCGCCGGCATCGGTACGCGGCCCATCATCCGGCCACCACCATTCGCGCCAGCTAAGGCCGTCAGCGCATCCGCCGCAAGCGCGGAGGTGGTGCGCACACCGCCGGCGGCAAGCGCATCCCTAAGCGCGCTGACCACCACCGCCCGCACCAGAGCGCTGTCCCGGAAACGCACCTCAGCCTTGGCTGGATGCACGTTCACATCCAACTCGCGGCACGGCAGAGTGATGAATAGTGCCAGCATCGGATGGCGGCCGCGCGGCACCAGATCGCCGTAAGCGGCACGCACTGCGGCGAGCAGCAGCCGGTCCTTCGCCGGGCGGCCGTTGATGAACAGATATTGTGCCTGTTGCGTAGGCCGGTTCAGCGTCGGCAGGCCGGCAAAGCCTTCGATGTGCACACCCTCGCGCTCAGCCCCGACCACCATCGCGTCGTCGGCGAATTCGCGGCCCATTGCCTTGGCCAAGCGCAGGCGCAGGCCCTCCTCGTCGCCAGGCTGGACGCCGGGAAAGCTGAGGCTCACCCGTTCGCCCGTTGCCAGCGACAGGCTGACCGCCGGAAACGACAGCGCGAAACGCTTCACCAGCTGCGCGGTGGCCGCGTTCTCGGCCGCCTCGGATTTCATGAACTTCAGCCGGGCTGGCGTGGCGTAGAACAGCTCCCGCACCTCGACGCGGGTGCCGACGTTCAGCGCAGCGGGCTTCGGCCCATCGCGCCGGCCGGCGTCGATCTCGATAGCTAGCGCCGTCGCTGCGCCGCGCGGACGCGAGGCGATCGTGAGCTTCGATACCGCGCCGATCGAAGGCAGCGCCTCTCCGCGGAAACCCAGAGTGGTGATGTTCAGAAGATCATCGCCGGCGAGCTTGGAGGTGGCGTGCCGCTCGACGCAAGCGGCGAGATCTGCTGCTTCCATTCCGCATCCGTCGTCCGTGACGCGGATCAGGCCCAGCCCGCCATGCGCGGTCACCACCTCGATGGTGCGTGCACCGGCATCGATGGCGTTCTCGACCAGCTCCTTGACGGCGCTCGCCGGACGCTCGATGACTTCACCCGCCGCGATCTGGTTGATGAGCTGTGGCGGAAGCTGGCGAATGGGCATCGCTGGTCTCCCTCCCCGCCATGCGCCCCAGATAATCCCTGGCCAGACGCTTGGCCGTCTCGACCGCCGGCTGGTCGAACGGGTCGACGCCGAGCAGGTCGGCGGCGAGAATCGTCTCCAGCACGAAATGCATCATGAGCCAACCGAGTGCCCATTCGTCAAGATGGGGAAGCTCGATAATGCGTACCGGACGCCGGTTAGCCACAAACGCATCGCCAATCGTCTTCGCCTCCGCCGTTACCACATCGCCAACGGTGCGGCGGGCGAGCCAGGGTAGGCCGGCCAGATGCGCCAAATCGGCGGGTATCGGCGGTGTATCCTCCTCGGGGTAGCCGGCGAGACGGACGATCGTGGTCAGGTGGTGCGGGGATCCGCCGAGATAGAGCTGGAGCTGCGAGTGCTGATCGACAGGTCCGAGGCTCGCGACAGGCGTCGTCCCCTCTGTGTCGTTCTTGCCGAGGCTCTCGGCCCAGAGCTGCACATACCAATGCGAAAAGCGCAACAGGCGGTCGGCGTAGGGCATCATCACCATGGCGCGCACGCCGCGTTCCTTGGCGAAGGCAACGGCCAGCGCCGCGCCAAGCGCCGGCGCAAACTCCGCGGGATGTTTTGCAGTCTCGATCGCTTCCACCGCCGCACGCCCACCGGCGCGCAAGGCCTCGACATTGAGCCCCCGGGCGAAGGACGGCAGCAGGCCGACATTGGTGAACACCGAAAACCGCCCCCCGATATCGGCCTCATGATCGAGGACGGGGATGCCGAGACTGCCGAACAGCCTGCGCAGTGGATTGGCAACGCCCGGCTTCTCGGGCTCGCTGATGCCGAGAAACAGCCGCGGGATGTCATCGCCCATGCCGTGCGCGCGCAGCCGCTCCATCACCGTCAGCGTCTGAGCAAGGGTCTCGGGCGTCGCGCCTGATTTGGAGATCACCAGGAACCGCGTCTTGGGCAGGTCCATGATCTCCATGCCCTTAACGAGGGAAAGCGCATCGAGATTGTCGTAGAAACGCAGGCGCGGGCGGTTCTCCTTGCCAGTGCGGTCGTCGCCGGGAATGAACCAGCCGCCAAGCTGGGCAAGCGCCTGGCCGCCAAGGCTGGAGCCGCCGGTGCCAAACACCACCAGCGTGCGCGCACCCTTGGTGAGCCGGTCGTAGGCTGCGCGTGCAGCGGCGATGTCGGCAGTCTCATAAAGAATGCGGATATGGGGGAGGCTACGGTCTCGAGCCTCGGCCTTCAGCCGCTCAAAGCGCGGCACGAGCCGCTCTGTCCAGCGGCCAAGCTCATCAAGCGTGAGACCACGCTCGCCGATAGTGCCGGCCAGGCAGCCATCAATCGCATGAATGGGCGTAACGGCCGCCATGGGCGCGCGATTACCCTCGCGGGGATGCCACGGCGGCCGGAGCGGAAGCCTTGCCATCCGGCAGCAGCCCGACCGGCTGGCCGACCACGGTGATGATCAGATTGCCCGGCTTGATGAGCTGCCCGGCGACCCGCTTGACATCATCGAGCTTCACCGCCTCGACCTCGGCGTTACGCCGGTCGATATAGTCCATGCCGAGCTCTTCGATCTGGATCCATAGCAGCGTATTGGCAATCTTCACACTGGAGTCGAAGCGCAGCGCATAAGAGCCGGTGAGATAACGCTTGGCGTTGTCCAGTTCCTCGGCGGTCGGGCCGTTCGCCGCGATCCGGCTCAGCTCCTCCTGGATCACGTGGATCGACTGCGAAACCGCCTCGTTCTTGGTCGCGACGCCCCCGAGCAAGATCGCCGCGCGGTCGAGAGGATACAGGTAGGTGTAGACTGAATAGGCAAGGCCGCGTTTCTCGCGCACCTCCTGCATCAGCGTCGAGGAGAAGCCGCCGCCGCCGATGATGTAGTTGAGGATGTAGGCGGCCATGAAATCGGGATCTTTGCGCTTCAGCCCCTGCTGACCGAAAGTGACCACTGACTGGGGCACAGCGAGCGGGATAATCTGGCTTGACGCACCGGCGCGCCATTCGGCCTCCGGCACGTGATTCAGCTGCGCTTTCTCCGGCAGATCGCCGAAGACGATGTCGAGCGCCTTGCCAAGTTCGTTCGCGTTGATATCCCCGACCGCGGCAATCTTGAGCTGATCGCGCGCGAAGGTACGCTTGACGAAGGATTTCAGGTCATCCGGTTGCAGCGATTCCACGGCAGCCAAGGTGCCCTTGACGGGGTTCGCATAGGGATGGCCGTCAAAGACCCGTTTGAACCAGGCGTTGGAGGCGACTTTTTCCGGGTCCTCATCGTCCATCTTGATGGAGGAGAGGATCTGCTCGCGCACCCGGTCCACAGCCTCCTCATCCATCCGCGGCTGGGTGAGCGCAAGGCGCAGCAGGCGGAACGCTTCATCCTTGTTCCGGGTCAAGGTTTTCAGGCCGCCGGTGAAGGCATCCCGGCTCGCCTCGAAGGAGAAATCGATAGCAAGTTCCTCGAGCCGCTCCTGAAACTGCTCGCTCTTGATGTCACCTGCGCCTTCATCAAGCATGCCCGACACGAAATAGGCGGTGCCTTCCTTGCCGAGAGTGTCTTGAGAGGCGCCGCCCGGCATGCCGAACTGCAGCGCGATCATGGGCAGGGTATGGTCCTCGACCAGCCAGGCCTCAATACCCTTGGGAGAGACGACTTTCTGAATGTTCATGGCCTGAGCGGGGCTTGCGGAAATCGAAAAACCGAGAAGGCAAACGGCTGTCAGCATAAGCGACATCAGCGGCGACGGTGCCAGCCGTCGCTCTCGAAACCGAAAATAGAGCATAATGGACCTCAACGGATCGTGTCGCCTGCGCTCGGGACAGTTGCCTTCTTCGTCGCCGCCGCCACATGTTTGGGATCGGGGAGCAGATATCCGGTCACCGAGCGACGTATATCAAGATAGCTGCGGGCCGCCTGCTTGATGTCGTCAAGGGTGACAGCCATAAGCCGCGCTTCGCGCGACTTCACATCCTCGATTGTCCGACCAGTGACCAACGCCCATCCATATGTGCGCGCCAGATTGGTCTGGTTGTCGGCATCATAGACGATATCGGCGATCGAAGCATTGCGCACACGGTCGAGCTCGGCCTGGGTCACTCCATTCTCCTGCACCTCGGCGATGACTGTGTCCATTGACGTCTCGATGCTCTCGAGCGGAGTTTCGCCTGCAGGAACAGCATAGACGCCGAAACGACCATAATCGAGTCCGGTCCCGGAGAACCATGCCCCAGCCGATGCGGCCTTGCGCTCCTCAGCGACCAGCTTCTTGTAAATACGTCCTGTCCCAGACGAACCGAGAATGGCCGAGAGCATCTCCATGGCTTCAGCCTCGCGCGGCTTGGCGGTGGTATAGCTCGGCGTGAGATAATTGCGGCTGAACGTGGCCTTCGCCGCCCGACCATCGCGCAGCACCACCCGGCGGGCGGCGATCGCCTCCGGCTCAATTGTTCGGGTGCGCTTCGGCGGGTTGGCGGTTGGCTTAAGCTTTCCGAACGTGCTCTCGGCGAGTTTCACGACGGCATCGCCCTCGACATCCCCCGCAACGACCAGTACGGCGTTGTTGGGGGTGTAATAGGTCTTGTAGAAGGAGAGCGCATCCTCGCGCGACAGCTTCTCCATCTCATGTTGCCAGCCGATCACTGGGATGCCATACGGATGCGAGAGAAACAACGCTGCCTGCATCTGCTCCGAGAGGAGACTGCCCGGGTCGTTATCGACGCGCGAGCGGCGCTCCTCCAGGATGACCTGGCGCTCATTCAGCACGTCTTCCTCGAGCAGCCGCAGATTGGCCATGCGGTCGGCTTCCATCTCCATCACCAAGGGCAGCCGCTCCTTGGCGACCCGCTGGAAATAGGCCGTGGCGTCCTGGGTGGTGAAGGCATTGTCCTGGCCGCCATTTCTGGCGACGATCTTGGAGAAATCGCCGGGCGCGATCTTATTCGTTCCCTTGAACATCAGATGCTCAAGGAAGTGCGCGATGCCCGATGTGCCACGCGGCTCGTCCGACGCACCGACCTCGTACCATACCATATGCGTAACGACAGGCGCGCGGTGGTCAGGAATGACGACGATCTGCAGGCCATTGCTAAGTTTTGCGTAGGTAACATCCGCACCGGCACCGAAGCCGGCCGAAGGTAACGCAACAGAGGTCATGAACAACACCAGACAGGTAACGAAGCGAGTCTTCAACACTATCACCGGCTATAAGCGGATAGGGACGATCTTCCGGCTTATCATCTATCAACGGGAAGGTGACAAGTTAAAAATCGGACAGCCTCTGCGATCACACGCAATGGCTGCGGCATAGGATAACGCTCAGCCCCAGCGCGCAGCAAGAGGCAACCCGCCATCCCTGCGAGGGCAATGCTTAACGCGCCGTTGCCGGCCCGCCACCGAAGGATTTCGTGAGTGCGTCGCCGATTTTGGACGGGCAACGCGGGGCCACGCCCGTATTTTTCTCGAATTCGGTGATGCCGCCCTTGCCGCTCCAATCGCCGTCGGCACAATATTTCTCTTTTGCCGCGGCGTCGGCGTCGGCCTTCTTCTTGCGCTCCTGATCCGGGTCGACCGGCCAGTTCTGCGCCGCAGCAGCCGTGTGATCCCCTGGCTGGGGCAGAGAACGAGCGGCGTTCGAGGGCGGCATGACAAGACCAGGGCGTTCGGGCAGGTCTTCTTCCGCCTTCGGTTTGGAGGAGAGGTTCACACCAACCGCATTGAGGATTGGCGCATCAACAACCACGTCGTAGCCAGTTTCACAGCCGCCGAGGGTCAGCGCAGCCAAGGCCGCAGCCAGGACACCGCCCCGCAAGGAGTTTGCAAAAAGAACCATTCGATCCCTCGAATCGCCAATCGAGCGTTGGTATACCCTTTTTCGGACTTTTGTGTGACTCGGCCACAACCGTCAATATTGCAGCCCGATATGCCCTCCGCCCATGTTCTCTGTGTAGGCCGCGTCGTGCGTTGAGGCAAGCCTGCAATTGCGAGGAGCCAATGGCTGGGCGTAACCAGATCGAAGCGGCGCTGAGGCAACTCGCACCCAAGATACCGCCACATGAATTCGCGGCGGTGACCGATCACGCCATGGACAGCCCCGGCCTTCGCCAAGCGTCGGCCGAGACAGCCGCCTGGCTGTCGCTTACGGCCTATGTGCGCCACGTCTTCACCGAATATGACGAGCTTCTCGATCAGGGCTATGATCCAGAAAGCGCAAGGCATTTCGTCGCGGCCGAGATGGACGAAGTCCTGGCGGCCTGGGGCGTGCGTCGACGCATCCAGGAGGAGAACTGAGTCGCTGCCGCCGATCAGGGCACCTTATGGATGCCATCAGCTTTTCGAATAGGCATGGCTGATTTCGGCGACATATTCTGATCGCCGGTACTCATGACACGAGAAAGGCCATGCGAGCGCGGCATCGTCTACAGATCAATGGCGAGACGGTCGAGGTCGAGGCTGAGGGCGCAGAGCCGCTCTTGGCTGTCCTGCGCAACCGGCTGGGCCTCCGCGGGGCGCGGTTTGGTTGCGGGGCGGAGGAATGCGGTGCCTGCACGGTGCTTGTGGATGGTCAGCCTGTCTATTCCTGTACCCGAAGCATCGACAGCCTGAGTGGCCGCTCG
>Ga0081540_1001991_pt1 | contig 17051 bp, 31 predicted proteins | sample TabmetS2T1R1_FD_71024 | JGI IMG/M metagenome (GOLD analysis project Ga0081540, IMG submission 71024) | Tabebuia heterophylla rhizosphere microbial communities from the University of Puerto Rico - S2T1R1 | ecosystem: Host-associated > Plants > Roots > Rhizosphere ... | reverse complement strand
AGTTGCCGCTCTAGATCGGCTCTTGCACCTTCATAACTCCGCCATTTAGTGACGTTGTGCGAGTCATTTAGATGCGTTGTGAGTACCCACATTTGAGACCTCCCTTGTCTCGAATTCGACATAAGCCACGTCGAAATCCTCATTGGGGAACATGGCCTGGCGCATTACCCTTGAAACATCCATCCATTCACCATAGATGGGGGTATCTGGATTGCCAGTGAGATAGACGAAACGGACCCGGAGATACTTCACGGGCATATCCGGCTCCATTCGCCCTGGCTTCTTAGCCATAAGCGGCCTTTCGCGAGAGCCGAATGGCCCGGCATTTGCCGGGCCATTCTATGCGATTTTCTGTTTACTTCTGGCCTACCGGCTGACGACGATCGTTACCGGCATTGCGGTTGCCATTGGCTTCCACATCTGCCGACAGACGGAAGTCCATCGCGTGAGGCGGGAGGCCCTTAGAAGGCGATCGCGTGTACTTGAGAACGCCCTGAGGACGCTGAGCGGCATAGCTGGCAAGCTGGCGCGACTCTAGTTCCCTTTCCTGGTCATTGTCGTACGTAACGCGCTCTCGGCCAGACGTCTTACGCTGCCAAGCGTAGACCTCTTCGGCGAAGTCCTTAACATCCTGGGGGATCTCATCCAGGGGGATAAGCTGGTTTGACTTCACGTCGACGATGTGCTGAGTCTTGCGAGGCATTTTCCTTGCCCTTTCTCTCTTGGCTGCCCCGATGGCAACCTACGGTTGTAACACATCGGGGGCGGGATTTATTCCCGCCCCCAATTCTTTTACATCTGGCACATTGCCCAGATAGCGGCCGCCCATTCGGTAGGCGTATCGCTGGCGACCATTATCTGGGTAATGGCGGCTTCATCGGCCCTAGCCTCGCGGCTAGCGTTTGCGGGGATAAGGTCGATAGTCATCAGAACGGTACCTCTGTGTCTGCCATCATTTCAGCGGATAGCTGAGCCCATGCGGCGGTATTGCCGTTGGGAATTATGGCGATCAGTTCGCCATCTCGGTAAACCATCGTGTGAAAGATCACGGCTACTAGCTTGTAATGCATCGTCACTCGCCATCCCTCAGAGCTATGAGAACTTCGCGGCTTTCCTTGAGAAGTGCTTCTGCCCTGCCCATAAAGAGCGGCATGTCGTCGTTATCGCGATTCTTGTCTTCCCAGTATGCGGTAACGTCACGTTGATACTCAGCGATCATTTCGATCATGGTGCGCTGGCGAATGTCGGTAAGGCTGGTCATTGTACTTTCCTTTCTAGTATCCACGGTATCCATTGCCGTGGCGGAATTCGCGGGTGACGAACGTGAACAGTGAGCCGACGATGAATGCGGCGATGAAGATAAGAACGAGTGTGATCATTGGACTACCCTTTCCCTTGGTCATTGGGTGGCAGCTTTTTAGATCCATCTAAGGTGGCAATCTGGCCGCATCTGACGCGCCCCTTTCGGAGCCTTTCAGTTCTAGCGGCGGTTCTCCCGACCTGCCCGATCCGTACTGCCTTACATAACTAACTATGCCGTATGGGCATTCCCGTTGTCAAGCCCAAATGCTCAGCAAATTTAGATCGTTATCATTTCGTTACCAATCGCATCTCTGTTCGATCGCTCAACAGAGCGTAGTCATCTGGCAACGCAAACGTGAATAGCTCTGTATGGCTCTGAGATGGCCGTAGACAGGTTTGACCCCCCACCTAGGTACTATCTATCCAACCCCATTTCGTTATGGATTTCCCCAGGTGAGGGGTCAATTTCGAGCGCCTGTTCTAGAACACCATTTTCAAATGAATGTTCTAGTCAACCTTGAGCCATTGACCAGTGCCAGCGTTGTACGTAAACGTGTGCTGGCGACCATCAAGGCCGATCCCCGTAATTACTGCATCCCTCCATTCCCAGAAATCGGGATCATCCCATTGACCGGGAGGGGGAGTTGGCTTTACTGCCACAATCGCACCACTTTTCTTATTAAGCCATTCGGTAGAGAATACATTGAAATCAGTTGTCATGTCATTACGAATCTGGAAAGCGATCGTAGGGAAAGGGCCATTCCTAGCCTCAATATTATTGATAGCCAGATTTTGGGCTAGCCCCCATTCAGCAATCCATAGCGGGACATTAGTAATCTTGGCATTAACAAATACATTGGCTACTTCTGTAATACGACTAAGGCTACAATAAATGCCCGGCCATCTTTGTCCAGGTCGTGCATTCGTCACGAATGAATGACGCGCTTTAGGAATCCAGATAGCACAATCGCTAGGCGTTGCAGCTCTATTTTCCATATCGAGTATATCAGCCGTTATATCACTTCCATGATCCTGACAAATACGTACCGCATTAGGATGCTTTCGGAAGTCTTCTGCTGTAGCCTTTATGTCCACTGATCCCGTTGTATATAGCGCGGCCAGCATTCCCGCTGGAATCGCATTTATATTGCGATGTGTGGCATCCCGAACAAACGTGATACTCATTCCGTTTCACCCCACCAAAGAGAACGCTTCGCCTTTGGCGCAGTAGGATCATTTCCGCCACTATTTCCCGCATTTCCGGGCTGACCATTTCCGCCATTCGGATCAGAAGGGGGCGCGGGGAGCTTTCCGCGTACAAACGCTTCAAATTTGTCTTCCCTTACAATCCTTACGGCATCCGAAATTTCCGCTGCAACCTCTTCGTCTGTCCATTCCTTACCCATTTTGCGGCTCCATATCTATTCTTATACGCAAGCGTCTACGCCGTGACCCACGCACGACCATAGAATTGGTCCATCATTGCTATTATCATTCTTGGCAATCAACTGAACAGCATGGCCTACCCTGAAAAGCCAGAAGGGCCGATTGGTAATGCCGGTACTTGCATATTGCGCGTTCGACATTCCAACGTTAATAAGATAGTCACCATTACCATTAGGCGAACCAACCCAAAGATAGCCATTTGATCCACACGAATTCAACGTGACATTTCCAAACGTGTTATTCGAGACAACGGCGCACGTGTTTATCTCGTGGTATGCATGCAGCCGGAAGATGAATTTGTGATCGTACCTAGCGTTCAGACCAGATCCATTTGTGAACGGACATACAAGACCATTTTCTCCATTATGTACCCAATTGGTCCCGCCGCAATAACTTAGATTCTCATCTCCAAATGCAAAGTCATTGTTATTATCGTTCTCAGTATAAGCAATGACGTGCGTGCCAAAACTTGTTGCGCCTCCTGCCCTATTGAGACAGTCGTTACCTAGGGTCTGGCAAACTTGTACTTGTGGCGCCGCTACTGCCGAAAGGCTAAAGGGAATAGTTAGTCCCAATAGACCGAATGTGGCAAATAGAATAGCGAGAAGTCGATTTCTACGCATTTTGCGGTTCCCATCCTGGATCATTTTCTACGGCATGTAGAAGGCGTATTTGCCTTTCTGCATCTTCTTTTGTTGCCTTTTCAGCTTTGACTGCACCAGTTTCTTTGTTAACGACTTGATATTTCCCGTCGCTGGTAGGACCTTTAATCTCGTATGGCATTCTATCTCCTTTGCGGCTTCCATTGATTTTCCTCTAGATAACGCAAACGGCTATCGGTACTGCGCGCTATCTCTGTCATGTCCTTAACTAGCTCATTCATTTGTGATTCCATTTTAGACCATTTCATCAATAGTCTTACCAGCAGCGCCAATGCTGGAAGAACCAAAACCGAAATGGTAAAAAGAATGAGCGTAAAACGCTGATCCGGTGTCATCTTGCCGCCGCGCTGGCATTGTCATAATTGAATAGCGCTGGTTGTGTCGCAGTACCAAACCAGACCATTGCCGCTGTATTCATCTGATTCGCCAAAGTAAAGAATGCGTTGGCAGTGGCGTCATCAAAGCCAATTGTCTTAAGACCGTTAACGCCCAGTGAATTGACGCGGGCAAAGAAATCCTCAGCATGATCCGCGGCATTATGGAAATTGACCGCTACTTGCGCCAATTCAGCATTCAGTGAGCTAGTGCTATATGATGCTTGATTACCAATTGGCATATCAATACTCCACAATAGTCATAGTAACATTAGGCGTGATGTTATTAGTAGCAGCCTGATTAAATATCTGAACAACCATTGCGCCACCAGGAAACGCCCATTCAATTTGCGATTGCCCACCAGCGGCCGCTGTTATCTTCATTGTCGATGTAGGCGGGGATGCTTCCTCATAAAGCCCTGTAGCAGATGGCGTATTAATCTGCACTGCGCAGCTATTCAACTGAACGGTATTATCGAGATTGACTTTGACTTTACCGTTAAATGCGGCACACAATCTAGTTGTACTAGTATTCGGCCCGATTGTCGGCGTGGAACTGAATAGCAATCCCTTACTAGGATTACCGCTTGGATTAGTAAAGGTAATCGGGGCAGTAGTGGCATATAGCGGTTGCAATAGCCTGTCAACTAGATATGTATGGCTAGTCTGATTAACCGCCCATGTTACAGTCATTGTCTGTGCCGGGTCTTGATTACGCAATTTAACTGTAAGCTGATTACCGCGACACGGGCCGGAAAGATAATAAGTCAATACATTAGACGGACCATTACCAGAAGTAATAATGTATTGTTTCTGGCCAACAGTCAGTCCCGTATTACTGTCTGTCCATATTACTTGCAGAATGCCGAATGGTACCGTGCCAGCGGCGGCCGGGATATTCAATTGAAATACGGCTTCAAAACCTGGCTTAGAAATTGAAGCTGCATTAACCAATGTTGCATTAACACCAGTGGTAATTGTCTGTCCAGTCGCATTGCCAAGATTATTAGTGCCGCGCAATGGCGGAATACCATTAGTTGTCAATCCTACGACATTAGTCGATACGCCATTAACATCTGCTGTCTGTGCGGGTACGCCTAGCGTCGTGTTTACCGTATTGACATTACTAGCCGTTGCAGATGTGTTTGTATTAGTAGTCTGCAACGTTGTATCTTTTGCCAGTCCTAGCGCGTTTATCTGCGCAGCTACTTGCGCTGGTGATGGTACCCAGTTTGAACCGTTAGGCATCAAGTAAGCATTGACGGTAAAGCTACCGCCATTGGTGCTAACCCATACGTCGTGTTTACTAGCGTCAAGCGTAATTGATCCCAGCGCCGGAACAGCTATCAATTGCGATCCTGGATCATTACCGATGAAGATGTTATTAGTAATGTCAGGATTAACAAGCATGAAAGACTCATTCTGCACCATAAAGGTCTGGATACGTTGTGGCGTTCTAGTGACCTGTACTATTTGCAGAATGCCCGGCATTAAATCTCCCGGATAATTGTCACGCCAACTCTAGTAGGGTATGTATTGGCAGACAACCACAATTCGTCTTGAGTTTCCATGTAATACTCCGAGCCATTGGAAACTGCAAGCAAACGGCCATTCGGATTAGCGAATGCATTAGCAACAACTGTGTTAGCCAAGTCGCTTGCCTGGCTAGTAGATTCGCTTAGCACAACAGGATTGTCAAGCACATTGATAATGACGCATCGCCTAGCTGGATCATATCCCGCGACATTAGCAGTAGGATTCGCACTAGTCAGTACAAATGTTCTATGTGATGCGCGATTCTCCTTTGGCCGCTTTGTTCCAATGTCAACAGTGCCGCTAACGATATTTACATCAAGCGGCGGAATATTATCACTCATATTGGTAGCCTAGTCTTAACGATTTTCGATACGGCATTCTGCGCCCCAGTAATACGAGCAACGCCAACGCCAACCAATACAATACCCAAAAGGATTTCGCCAATACGCAAAAACCAATTGCCTAGATTAAATCCGCCAATTGCTTCCTCTGCGCCTTTTGCGGCCGCGCCTGGCAACTGCCCTAGAATAGTTCCCGTCTGGCCAATACCCGTTGCCAATGCTCCGCCCAATGCAGTAGCAGTAAACATTGTGAGAATCTGCTGTACTGACAATTCTGGATGCAATGCATGTTGCTGCAATGCATACGCCCTGAATTGCGTAGCCAATTGTGTTTTACCTTGGCTCTTTGCAGCATTGACGAAATTAGTAAGATCGGCCTGGAAATTGCCAGTCCAACGCGATGTCAGCTGAGTAGTGATTGGAGTTCCGCCTGTAGGCGTGGGCAATACTTGCAATACCATAAATGGAATCATGTTAGTACCAATGGGGGGATCGGGAAAGCCATGCTGAATATGCTGCGCTAGGCGAACCGTATCTATCTGCAATGTAACCGATTCCCCATTTGATCTGGGTAGCAGGATTAGTACGCCAATCAGCGCCAGCACTAGCCATCTTACTACCAGGCAACGCTTGCGGAATTCCTGTCGCGCCGCTACTGCTATTGTATGCTTTTTCAGACCAACCACTTTCACCATTCCAAAGTGCCACCCAATCAGACCATTGCTTACCAGTAGTCCAATCGCCATGCCCCATTTGGATGGCAAGCTGTTGCGCTATCTTTTTATTACCCGATGCGTTGACAACGCCACCAAATACGCCAACGCCGCTATTTGCTTTATTCGGATCGCTGGCAGTAAGGGGAATAGCATTCTGATTCTCATTGGGATTACGCCCCTTAATGAGATTAGCAAATGCAACCATCGGAGAATAGCCTTTAATACCGCCGTAGACAAATACGATGCCAACGGTAATAGCTGCAATACCCGGCCCATCTACTTTACTCATCTTGCCCTGCCAAAGAATATAGGGCCCGAAAAGTGGCCATTGATAGGCGTTATCTTCGTTCCCAATCTAGAATTCAGTGCTGAAATCATCTGATTAGGGCCTATGACAATTCCCATATGAGTAGCGCTCACAACTACATCTCCGGCCTGAGCTTGGCTTTCTGGAATGCGTTTCATCCATAGCAACCATGCGCCAGTTGGCGGGCCGTGCACACTTCCATCATATTGTCCCGGCCCATATCCCGGTATCGCATGGCCTGTTTTACTATAAACCCAATTGACGAATGAGCTGCAATCCCAGGGATTATTACCATTCTTTCCCGGGGCACCACCAAAGAAATATGCGTGTCCCTGGAATTGCAACGCATAATTTGCAATTCCGCTATTAGTGAATCCAGCGCTGTTAGCGGAATCAGCCGTCAGGAGATTCTCATTAGCACCTTTTGGCTGTTTACCCGAAATAATCTCGCCAACTGTTCGCGTCACATTCCAACCTTTAAGACCGGACCAAAGCAAAATTGATCCAGCCGCAACAGATGAAAGCGCAACGCCATTAATCGGCATTTATCTCCTGTAATAAGAAACTGGCACGACATATGTAAGCGCTATCAATACTCCCAATACAATCAAGAATACCGCTAGCGAATGCCCTAGCGTAATCGTGCCAATCCATGTAAGTACGCCATCAATGATAAGAATTATCCCGGCGATAATAGCTAGCATAATTAGTACGCCATTTGCTCATATGCATCGGACGTTGTATCACCCGCTGGCGCATAAACAGTCTCGCCAGGAGGTACCATCGTTCCAGTTTCAGGATGAGCCATAATTGCCGTGCGATAAGTCAATTCCATCGCGATAATAGAAGCCGATCCAAGAATGATAATATTAGCATCCTTGGCGATAAGGCCAATACCAGCAACAATAATAGCCGCCTTATAGCTGGCCTTTTTGTGTGATGTTTCAACCGCTGGATGATTAGCGTCAGTCATCTGCACTTGCGCCGCGCTACCCATATCAAGCTGATAAATGGCGTAAACGGTGCCCATTACTGCCAGACCGGCGACAATACTACCCTCTGGCTTTAGATAGCTTTTCCAAGCCATTTAACTTTCTCCCTTATGGCAACTTAGAAACGTGGATCGCATTACCTACACCATTTGGAATACCGTGAATACTGAAATTGTATTCCCAGCCTGAATGCAAACCATTAATAGTTACCTGGTGTGCATTTGTCTGTGCATTAGTTACCACTACGCCATTAATCTGCTTGAGCATGTAATTGTAACCTTGAGGCGCACTAGTAGCATTCCAAGCGATTGTAACCGACGTCTTAGTCTTAGCTACAATCTTCAATCCGGTAATCGGTTTCGCCTGGCTAACGCCGGTATTTCCCGGCGGTGGCGGTGGATTATCCGTTGGCGGTGGATTAGTCGTACCGCCGCTAGTACCGGCCGTTACATATGAAGGGGGATTACCATTCGGACCGTTAACAGGAGGATATCCGCCAATGGCAATTGCTGATTGAACAACGCCTACCTGATCAGTTGTCAAAGGCTGTCCGGTAAGATACTTGCCAATAGCATTACCAACAATAACGGCATCTGCGCCGAGATTGTTTTCTTCATATGCTTCCACATATTGAGCCCACTCTGCATTACTTGTGAATGAGCCAGGCTGCCCAGTACCGAATACGCCACCGCCACTACCGCCCGCATATCCGCCATAACCATATCCGCTATTCAATGGCATTTGATAATTACTCTGGCTATCCAATGCGGCGGCATCCTCCGCCGATCCATATGGATAGCCGGTAGCGGGATCGATTTCAGATGATCCAGCAGCGGCGATAGCATCCGTTTCTTGTTTCTTATTCCTGTAGAAATAAATGCCAATAGCGCCTGCGGCAATTGCACCACCAATGGCTACAGGCTTTGGAACATTGTTACCTAGTATCTTTACTGTGTCTGCCATCAGAACAACTCGAATCCATCTGTACCCTGATCATTAGAATAAGCAGGGGTGACAGATTCAATATTAGGTGATGGTGGTGGAATGTATTCCGTAGGTACATCCTGCAAAATGGCGCCATTGTCATACTGGAATGTTGAACCAATACTCTGACCGGCGAATGGCGAATTACCGCCAATAGGCGGCCGGGCGGGACCTGCCATTGTCTTAAACAAAACGCGGCCCTGCGGTCTCATCCACATATAATTACCGGGAATAGGACTTTGTGCATATCGCCTATGCATATGCTTAGCACCATAGCCAAAAAGATTTATCTTTCTGGCAGTATTAGATGCCGCATCGTTAACGCCAAAACCATTTGCTTGATGCGAGAATTGCGGGCCGATAGACGGAAGATCAGAATTACCATCGTCAACTTCCCAGATTTCAAGCCAGTTATCTTGCTTCGCCAATCCAAGAGAGTTGTTAGTCATTCCCCTAGAAGTGCCAAGATTACTGCCATGATTGCTCATTTGCTGAATCTGCTTATTTACAGCTTCATATTGACTAGGTACCGGGCCGCTTACCGTCTGATTTCGTACCGATCCATGTGACCTAGTAATATTAGGCGTATTACGATCATAATCAGGATCATCTGATGGCATACCAGCTGGCTCTAGAAACCAAAATTCGTCATCAAGCAATTGATTCTCAGGTCCATATGGACCGTGAGTGCCGCCCGGCGTTTGCTGAGATTCCCAAGCGTAAGGCTCCGCTCTTTCTCCTACATTTCCATGATAGGGATCAGCAGTGCCGCCAGACCTTTGCTCTGGTGTAGCAAATGCAGCATCATCTTTAATGATATTAATTCCGGCCAATGGCTTAAGGCCAGAAATTGCATCTGCCATTTTATGCTCCCCGCTTACCGCCGGTAATGATTTGCGTTTCAGTCCCGCCGACAACCCTCTGAACACCTTGGGCCGCCTTATAGAAGCCATTTGGATTGGTAACCACTAGATATAGCGCTCCCAATCCAAGCAGCCCCATTAGCCACTTTTGTAGTGTAGTATTCATTTTACCCCTACCATTTTAGCTGCATTTTCCAATGGCGTTGGCGCGTTACCAACTGGCAATATCAATACTGCAAGCAATATCAATCCTGCCAATCCCTTGCCCAACGGTTCGCTTACTTTTTCCAATCCCGTTAGGGTGAGGGCAAGAATTGCGGTTGCCGGAACCAATCGCCACAAATTACTATCTGTTTTAATTGATGTAGCAAAATCTCTCCCGCTAGAAATAGGGACAAAGATTGCCTCATTAGCAGCCGCAATTCCGCCCGCCGCTAGCACAATACCCGCTGCGCTAGCCATAGTAATTACAGACTAGGAAGGGAAGAAACGCCGGGCAAAGAGCTAATCTTATCCCTGAGAATGTAAACTACAATTCCCGTGATAAGAATAATCTGCCATGTCTTCATTCTTCAACCTCATTCTTTTCTGCATTCTTCGCGGCCTTTGCGTCGCGCTTTTCCCGCCACGCTTCAAATTCTGCGCGATCATCAGCCAATTGCTGATTTTCAGCTTCCACCGACTGATCGTATTCGACTTCATCGGGATAGACGCCGATTACGTGATGTTCAACGCCATTCTCACGGTAATGAGTCTGCGCTCCATCACCAAATGCCTTGACGAATTCCTCGGCATCGAAATGCTTCACATCGCCATTAGCAAGATGAACGTACGGCATTACATTCCACCTCCCGAGATAAGCGCATAACGGTTCTTGCTAGGCGTAGCAAGCCAGTTAGAAAGCACAAAGAATGTCGTTGTGCCACCCATTGACCCAGTAAGCCTAATCAGAGAGTTAACCTGGGAATCCATGTACTTAAACCGCAGTTCTGCGCCGGGATTAAGTGCAATGTCCTTAGTGAACCAAACCGGGAACACGCCATTCTCGCGCCCGTTAGCAGTATCAGCGGCCGGAATTGCGCCACCATAAGAGGTAAAACCAAAATCCTTACCCATCTTGCTAATCCAAAGATTCTTAGACCGGGTAAAGTAATTGATGTTACCAATCAGAAGCGTTGCCGGGTCCATCCAGTTTGCATCGGCAGTTGCGCGAGTCGAGTTACCAGCATCTCGAACGTAATAGATCAGGTTACGAATAGGAAATCCGACGCCATTCGTAAGGTCATACTTAACCGTGCCAGCGGGAAGAGAAACGTTCTCACTCTTCCAATACTGCAAAGAGCCGGGAAGCGGTGGAGTCGCGCTAAACGGACGGCCATTCGGCGCACTTGCAGCGGGTTCCGTATAGCTATCGACAAAACCACGGATACGGCAGTTTCCAGCCGTGCTAGAAGTTTGCGCAACACCCGCTGAATCAAGAAAGATTTCAACCTTCCATCCTGGCTTAGATTCATTCTGGACTGTTCCCAGGGCATCTCTGGCGACAACCTCAAATGGCAGGTATTCGATAAAGTGAGTCGTGCCGCCCGCGCCAGTGACATACGTAAATGTCAGATCGCCGCGAGGATCGCCAACTTCAAAGTAACCGCCAAACTTATTAGTAACCATCCATTCATAACCTAGAAGCTGCAAAACAACTTCGCCGCCAAGGTCATAAATAGTAATCTTCTGGACACCATTAAACGGACCATCGGCACCAGCGGCGGCAACTGTTCCGGCTGTACTCGTAAAAAGGAAATCAAGCCAGAAACCACGGGCCCATCCAGTGGGAGAGACATTCCAAAGGGGAGCCAGTACCGGCGTAGCCGCAAGTGTGACCGTGTTGTCGTAATCCTGTGTGCCGCTTTCGTAAACGCCAACAGGGAAGGGATAAGGCCGTACCTGTGGCGCATTTCCCTTATTCTGCGTCGGACCCTTAGGGGGCATTTAATTATTCCTTTCTAGAACAACATTGGTTGCAATGCCATTTGATAGTGCCAACTGATCTTCCCAGCCAAGACGCTTGATAAGATCATGCCTGTTCATTCCATCGCTAATACGCCATCCGTGATCATAAGCCATTCGCGCTACCTTTAGCATGACTTCTGATTCACATGGCGTCATTGTTGATGGCACTATCTGAATGAACGTGTAGTAATTTTCATTGTGATGCTGGTGACGAATTGCATGCTGTCTCGATTCATAAAGCACATTATCCGACGTACCATCAATCAATGCGCAAGCAATCCAGTAACCGATATTGCCATATGGATCAGCAACGCGATGCATATTGTACGTATCGCTTATCCTCTTTGCGGCGTCGCTATGATCGCCCAATGGCGTTCTGTTAATCAATGGGCATCTCATGTTATGCATCGCTTACCATTCTCCAAATTTCATCCGACCTGCTGAAAAGCGGGCACGCGGCTAGAAACAAAATTCCAGACGAACAATCCGGCCAGTACACCAATAGCAGTCCAGAAACCGATCTTAGCATTCGGATTAACAGCCATTTTTTCAAACCCCCTTTCATGGCTTTCTATCGACAATACAAATTGTTTCCTGGTGAAGATAAATGAACTGATAAGGCTTCAATTTCGGCGCAACTTCCATCACGATAAGCGAATTCTCTCCCGCTGCGCCTACTTGCATATATCGCTGCAACATTCTATGGTCGCCACCTTTCCCGAAGAAAAAGTGATCACCATTTTCATATGCCCACAATGGTGTCCTACCACTATCCGATGGCCGTTGCACGAATACCCAAAGGCCGATCTTCATAGCTCCGGCCATAGCAAGAATGGTAACCATCTGGTTATCCAATCCCATTACCTTGGCTTTAACCATTGTGTCATCCATGACAAGAATACCGGCGCTGTTTTTCTTTCCCCTTGCGCTCGCGGTATATCTATCAGCCATTAGCCTAGCCGTCACTGCGGCGGCATTGGTAAAATCTGCATTGATATCGCCAAATGACGGCCAGATGACATATCCGGGCGGCCGACCTTCCCACAATTCTTGTACCCGCCTAGATACCGGCCAGTCCTTCACAAAACGGAATCCCAGTTCTTTTCCGCGTTTTGCAGTTACAGAATCAGTAGGCTTAGATACCGCGACATAAGCTGGCAATTCTGGTGTTGCAACAACAGCTAGAAGATCAAACGCCAATTCTGTTTTTCCGTATTTTGAAGGTCCGCCAAATACAATATGCTGGCCACCTTTATACTGGAATATTTCTTCGCAAAACGTCTTACGCGGATAGACTGTCAAACCTGACAATTCCTCCGCTACATAAGTACGTTCGCCAAGAATACTACTTGGCGTTGCTGGAGTCATATTCGCCCTGGCCATTCATGAATTCCGCCATTTCAGCTTCCATTTCAGCCCTAAGTCGCGCCTGTTCCTTTTGTGCATCAATAGTCTGGCGCATAATGGTAAGCTTCATTTGCTGATCCAATTGATCTGGCGGTACAACACCAGCATTGGCGAACATTTCCGCCTTAATAACACCGTGATTAACAAAGAGCTGCGCCAGGAAAGGAATTGCAGCCGCTACAATTCCTGCATAGGGACCAATCTCAATTAGGAGGTCAACCTTAGATGCGACTTTGGAATTGTTCTCAGCAAGGGTAACGACTTCACTTACCAATTTCGGGCCATGCATTCCAATAGCGCCCGCGTCAGAAAACTGACCAAAGGTAAGGCAAGCCATTTGCCCTACCTGCAGAACACCATTCAAAGCTTCCTGGCGCAGCTCCGCTTTTGACATTTCTTTTGGTGAATCAATAGAAGGCGTATCCTTAATTGTCGTACTAGTGCGCGGCATTAACATCACGTCCAATTGCAATAAAAAGAGCCATTGTAGCAATTGCAAGTGCAATCACGGCAATGACTCCGATTGTCTGGATAGGCTTTTCAATTTTCTCTTGAATGACTGTGCGCGGCTTATGCAATTTCATTGGTCATTTCCCTTTCGGAAAGGGCGGCAATGCCGGGTGAAAGGGGCGCTCAATGGTGACCGGCCATTTTCGCGGTAAAGCCCCGGCATTGCCGCCCGCTTGGCGAGTAGTCCAGCTCTCACAATTACATTTTACCATAGATTAAAAGAAAGGGCCAATTCCCAGACGCAATTAATTGACCATTCAGATGCCCATTTCTTTTAATCCGAATTCTGGCGCATAAATGTATCCGTGGTATAATGGACCTATGGCCGCAAAGTGCGGTCGGGAAAGGGTTAGGAAAATGGCTGACAAGACGAATGGCGAATGGCAGAATGCGCAGCCCGAAAATGAAGGGTGGGGCGAAACTGTCGATGCGGAAAGTCAGGTCGCACTTGAAGGCGAAGGTGACGGCTTTATCGCTACCTTTACCGGAATGGATAAGACCGCAAATGGCATTCCGCAGGCTCATTTGGAAGACGTTTACGATCTGAATGAGCAGTACGCCGGTAAGTTTATGTTCATCAATGCCACTCGTGATCTTGAGCAGAAGCTCAAGAAGGTGCCGGAAAAGGCGCAGATTCGCGTTCAGTGGGTTTCTTCATTGTCCACTGGACAGAAGGACCCTATGCGTGTCTATTCCGTTCAATGGCGGTAATACTGCATTAAAAGCAGTGCGCATTATCCGACCAAATGATCTGGCCGGGCCAAAGGGATTGAGATCCCCGGCCCGGCCAGATTGGTATGCAGAATGGCTTGCTAATCAAGGTCATTGGGTTTTGCTAGCGTGTGAATGCATAGAAGACGTGCAAATACCGCAATGCGTCACGCTACTGACCGGCAAAAGTATTATTATCATGTGCCCATTCGGACACGGCTTTCAGAAAATTAAGAAAACATTGAAATTCCGGGAAGTCCTGAAAGCAAGGGGAATTGATTTGCCTGAGCCAGATGGATTGATCCCGCCATTCTAAGGCGGGTACATTGCCTAAACGCATTTCATATTGGGAAGGTTCGCCAGAACAATGGCAATTGATTCAAGAGGTCCAACAGGCTAAGCGCATTGAAATAGGCATGAAAGGCGCTGACGCTATACGTAGTGACCAGTACGTAATGACCAATCCCGTGACCGGACGGGAAGTGCCGAAAAGGGATCTAGAATACGCAAGAGATCACTTGGCGGCGATTTACGAAAGTGGCGCAATTCGTGAGGATCGTTGGGCGTTCCTATGGTATCACTGACAGAAAGTCTCACCATTCAGTAGGCACTCAAGGCTTTATTGGCGTTGATGGCGAGGGAATTAACCTTCCGAATGGTGAGCATCGTTATGTCCTTTTTGGCGTAGGAAATGACCAGATAGAAGATGAAAATGGTCTTGACTGGACTACTATACTTGCTTTTCTATACTCGCATTATCAACGTGGCTATGCGTTCGTTGGCTTCTATCTTGGATATGATTTTGACCGCTGGCTACGAACAATGCCGGAAAAGAAAGTGGAAAGGCTACTCACATCAGAGGGAAGAGAATCAAGGAAAAGTAAATCTCCTAATTTGCACAGTAGGGTTTTGCCTGTTGACTTTCCGGGCGGATGGCAAATCAATATGCTCGGAAAGAAAATGTTTGAATTCCGAAAGCGAGCATGTCACTGCGATATTTTCTATTGTAAATGCCCCGGAAAAGGCCCCTGGATGCGTATATGCGATGCGGGGGCATTCTTTCAGACATCATTTCTCAAGGCAATTGATCCAAAAACGTGGAAAAGCCCGATTGTATCTAATGATGAATATGAACTAATTGAAAAGGGAAAAAGCAATCGCGCTGACGCCGACCACATAGACGATGAAATGCGTTATTATAATCGTCTTGAAAATGAGATTCTGGCACGATTGATGAATGTGCTCAATGCCGGTTTCAAAGAAATGGGTGTTATTCTAGCTCCGGGTCAATGGTTTGGGCCGGGGCAGGCTGCACAGAAATGGCTAAAAAACGAAAATGTAACAAAGGCCGACGAAATACAGAAAACAGTTCCATATTGGTATCTTGACGCCGCTAGGAAATCATATTTTGGCGGCTGGTTTGAGATTATGATGCATGGAATTGTGCCGGGAGAAAGTCACGAATATGACATCAATTCAGCCTATCCGTACATCATTTCATCTTTGCCATGCTTGCTACATGGGAAGTACACGCGGGGAAATACCAAAGCTGCGCCGAATGGGCGATATGTTCTGGTGCACGCATCTCTATCCTCATATAGAACTGGCCATGCGTGTGGGATTGGCACAATGCTACATAGGGATAGATCAGACCGTATTCTCCGGCCGACGCGGACTAAGGGATGGTTTTGGTATCACGAGATCAAAGCAGCCAAAAGAGCCAAGCTAATAAACAAATGCCACATTTACGAATGGGTTAGTTATGATCCGTGCGATTGTTTGCCGCCAATGCGCAACGTGTCTAATCTTTATGATCTGCGTAATAGAGTCGGGAAAGATACGCCTTTGGGTAAAGGCTGCAAACTGGCATACAATTCAATGTACGGAAAATTCGCGCAGTCGATTGGTAATCCAGTTTTCGCTAATGCCATATGGGCTTCTCTGATAACCGCTGGTTGTCGGACGATGATTCTAGATGCAATAGCAACTCATCCGAAAGGTAAATGGCATGTTTCGATGGTCGCAACAGATGCCGTTTTCTTTGTATCTCCCCATCCCGAACTCGCCGTATCAAAACGTTTGGGTGAATGGGACTATACAAAACGATATAATCTCACTCTATTCAAACCGGGAGTTTACTGGGATGACAGAGCAAGGGCAGATATCCGCGAGAATCGGCCGCCTGTTTTCAAAGCGCGGGGAATTTCAAGCCGTGATTTTGCAAGTAGTATTGAATCAGTGGATAGGCAATTCGCCGAATGGGGAAACAGTAATCCGAGTCTCACAACTGTACCTGGAATGGTGGATGGATGGCCATATATTGAATTCAAGACAGGCTTCGCAATGATTTCATGTCTACAGGCAATTAGGCGTGGTAAATGGTATCTTGCGGGACATGTGGAACAATCTGGTGAAATGGTGCAAAATGCAAATCCATATGACAAAAGAATCGGAGCGTGGCCGGATCAATTGGAGGATGGAAGGACAATTTGGCGTTCCGAACCGTGGACACTCCCTAACAATAATTGCGAGTCTAAACCATATCAAAAACGATTCGGGATGGCAGACCCATGGTCATTGGACCGTCTTGAAATGTATGGCATCACCCCCGACGGAACAATTCCCGATCTAATACATGAGGGGCTATATGAATAACGACATACTAGGGAGAACAACTAAATCGGATCGGATATTGACAGTACAATTGCAAGGCCGTCATGTTCCGAATGGTTTCCCGCACTATTCTAATAATACAGGTTTGTGCATGTGTATTGATCCGTGCTGTCAGGGAAAGAATGGATGCAAATGCAAATATTGTCGGTGCCAGATAACAGGCAAAGATCATTCAGAATTGCTGTCGATATCGGACAATACCATTTCGTCGATTGGCGAG
>Ga0081540_1001990_pt1 | contig 17055 bp, 11 predicted proteins | sample TabmetS2T1R1_FD_71024 | JGI IMG/M metagenome (GOLD analysis project Ga0081540, IMG submission 71024) | Tabebuia heterophylla rhizosphere microbial communities from the University of Puerto Rico - S2T1R1 | ecosystem: Host-associated > Plants > Roots > Rhizosphere ... | reverse complement strand
CGGCCGCAGTCGGCGCGGCCGCGGCCTACCGCGGCAACTGCTACGACGCCTACGGCAACTGGATTTGCGCGAACCGGTATCCGTACTAACAAGCGCGAAGACCGTAGTTGACCGAATTGCGACACCTGTCGCGTTCGGTCAGCCAGTATGCTGCGTTTGCTGCGTGTTCCGCGATGGCGCGCTCGTCGAGCGTCGGCCAATCGTTCGATTGATGTGCATGGCCCGTCGACCGCCGGAATCGTCGAAATGGAAGATTTCGCCGAGACACCGCCTGGGCGCCAATCCCGCTCGACCACATGCGCTCACCACCAACCGCTCGTCTCTGCCTAAAATCCCGGGATTGCTGGATTTTCGAGCCTGAATGAATTTCACGTTACGTGACGCATGGCCGTGCGAGGCGTAACGGGGCGGATTGTTCAACGCGATGCACCACGCCCATTCGCTATTGGAAAGTCTGGGCATGCGAGCGCGGGCGAAATGCCAGATTGCCGCGCCGTTCTCATCCAGATTGTCGCGCGACAGGCTGCGTTGATTTGCACGGCGTGCCCGGTATGGGCCCAAAAATATAAGACTGAAATCCCACCGGCCATCGTGACGCCCAACACGCTTGAGACAAGACTCGGCACGCTCTACATCCGCCGAACCGGAACGCCAACGATAATTCGATTAGGCGCGGTGCGTTCTGTATGATCGCGAACGAACAACTTTCACGTTTGAAGTCAAGACGCAATTGTGTTGAGAACTTGGGCATCTAGATTTGCGAGCGCGTGAGGACAAGTCTTGACATTGATTGTTGTAGCAACCGTCTTCGCACTTTTCTTTTTGCTCGCGGTTGTGGCTTGGAGGCGGTACATTTTGGCGGCGGAGGCGGTGCACGACCAGGCAGACACCTGCAGGTATAGCTTGACGGACGTCTTTGACGGCGACCACATCGCAAGCGTACCGCACCAGAAAGGAATTCGGTGGCTCACGGAGGTCTTCAGTCGCTCTGCCGAGAAGTTTCCGCATTTCACGGCCTTACAGATTCCTCACACCGGAGAGTCCTTGACCTTCGCTGAGCTCGACGCGCGAGCGGAAAATGTGGCCGCTGCTCTTTTTCCCTTTCTCAGCGGTCCCGACCAGGTCGTTGCCGTTGCCATGCCGCAAGACAACTGGCAAATCGTGGCCTGCCATCTTGGCATCCTAAAGGCTGGCGGTACCGTGATGTTTCTCGACACCACGTTGCCCGACGCCCTAGTCACCCACATGCTCAACGATGCACAGCCCGTGGTCGTCCTCACGCGAGGGCGAGACAAGTTCCGGGACCTGCTGACGATCGACGTCATGGGGTTGCCAGAGAGGATGACCCGAACGGAGCCGCCAACCTGGCTGGACGACCCGACGCAGCGCCCTGCCGTCATCTTTTACACCAGCGGAACCACCGGGATGCCCAAGGGCGTAGAGTGCCCGCACGCAGGCTACGTGAATTTGGCCCTGAGCTACGCCGATTACTTCGATCTCATTCCGGGCATGGATGCGACCTCGCTCACTTCGTCGCTGGGCTATGACGGCAGCATCTCCGAGATGTACAGCGCCTGGGTATCGGGCTGCGCTGTGGTCATGCTGACCAAAGAGCAAATTCGGTCCGGCCCGGACCTCATCCCCGTCCTCCGCGAGGCTGAGGTCACGGTGCTCTTTTGTCCGCCGGTGCTGCTCACCACCCTTACGCCAACTCCCGAAATGGATCTCCCTTATCCACTATGCCGCTACATTGTGCCGGCCGGAGAGGCCTTCCCCAGCGCGCTCGTGGAGCCCTGGACCCGGGGCAGACGGCAGATTATCAACACCTACGGCCCGACAGAGGCAAGCACCGACACGAGCCGCCAGAGTTTGCGGCCAGGGGAGCCCATCACCATCGGCTCGCCATTTCCCAACGTCACTTATGTCATCCTCGAGGTCGATCAGCTCCGCCCACTGCCCCACGGGGAGATTGGAGAGCTCTGCATCGGCGGAGTGCACGTTGCGCGCGGCTACCGAAACCTTCCGGAGCAAACCGCCCAAAAGTTCATCACGCACCCTCAGTTCGGCCGCCTCTACCGCACCGGGGACAAATGCAAAATCGATATCCAAACGCAGCGCGTGCACTTCCTCGGCCGAATCGATGCGCAGCTAAAGGTACGCGGGCATCGCGTCGAGGTGCAGGCCGTTGAGGACATCCTCCAGACCCAGTTCGGTGAGATCGAAGCCGCCGTTCTGGACTACCAGAACGAGACGCTTGTCGCCTTTGTCTCCGCGCCTTCAATCTGGGAAGTCCAGACCTCGGTCGTCGCTCCAGCGCCGGCGGAATGGGGTGCCCGGGTAACGGCGACACTCGCCAAGCAACTTCCAGCGCCGTCGGTCCCAACAAAGATCTTCCTTGTCGAAAAATTCGTTATTAAACCAGTCTCGGGGAAAATCGACCGGGAGTGCTTGCCAAAACTGTCTCATCTGCTGAGAAACGCCGAACCGGACGCGGAATGCGCACCGGCCAGCTTGCAGGCCATAGGGGAAAAGCAAATCAAGCCGCCTGACGCAGGCGCAGTCATGGACTCTGCGTGTGAGGAAGTGCTGGCGATCTGCAGGGCTGTGTTCGAGACACCGTTGGAATTGGACGATGGGTTCGTTGAGACCGGCGGTCACTCGATCCTTGTCGCGCGCTTGGCGCAGAAACTTCAAGCTTCAGGATGGGCGGTGCCAGTTCGAGCGCTGCTCAGTGACTGCAATACTGCACGAAAAGTGGCCAGCTGCCCGCGATCGCCCCGGGAGGCGCCCGAGGCTATTGTAGGCCCTGTGGAGACCAACGAGAACACCGCCGAGCACGAGGATGCCGCGGCAGTGGTGCTCTCGATCAAATACTTCACTGCGCTGCAGGTTCTCTTCGCGATACTCTTGTATTCGCCGAGCTTAGTGGCCTTCCTCTTTGCCCTGAATTCCCTCGAAGCCGGAACGTTCTTCACGACTGCCAACCTCGGAGAGTTCATCATTGTCGGGTTTTTCCTGTACCTGCTGGGCCTCGTCACGCCCTTCGCGTTCCTACTCTGGGTCATGATGATAAAGCTTTTGACGGGGGGTGGTATCTACTCGAACAATGTGAGCCCCGGCGTTTACCCCAAGTGGAGCAAAATGCATCTGCGAATCTGGTGCATTGGACGACTGGAGAATATTGTGCTCCTCACGCTGCGTGTAATGTATCGCAGCGCGCCGCTTATGGCATTCGTGTTGCGGCAGCTCGGCGCTAGAGTAGGCAATAATCTTCAGTGCGCGCACGATGCTTTGCTGTCCGGCCCGCTGGATTTGATCTGCATCGACGATGATGTCGCCATCCAGACTGGGGCCTACATTCAAACAACGAGGTGGTCGGGGCAGCACCTGCACGTCGGGCCTATTCACCTCGAGAGCGGGTGCAAGATCGGGATGCGGGCCGCCATTGCAAATGGTGTGACGGTGGGCCGCGGGAGCTGGATCACTCCGTTCACTCCCATTCTCAGCAACGTGGGTTCCCGAGAGATGTGGGAAGGAGCTCCCGCTCGACTCAGCGGCCGCTGCACGGAGCTCATGCGCACGGCGAACACCTGCCACTACGCGTCCCCGATCTGGTTACTGGAAACTGCCAATGTCCTCATGCAGATCTTCATATCCTTTTGGCTCATGGTGGTCCCCACCGCCGCGATCTTGTGGTTTGCCAGGAGTCTAATACCCGCTGGAGACGCTAGCCTTTCCGCTGAATATTTTCGGGGGGCGCCGCTGTTTGACATCGTTTGGCAGCTCACCGTCTACGCCTTGATCACCACTTGGGTGAGCGTTGTCGTGACCTCCGTGCTGGGCTGCCTGTTCATCCGCTATACGGCTGCTTCGCCTGGCCTCTACCCTTCGCGCGGGCTCAGGGGTGCTCTTCTCATGTACAGAATGCATATGATGAATCGCATCCAGAGACTGTGGACCTGGACCGTCACCGGGCAATACCTGCGGGCGCTCGCCGGCATGCGCTTCCCGCGGGTGGGTGCCTCGGAGTGCGACCTCATGTTCAACGTCGTCCCGGAGCTTGTTAGTGCTGACTCCCAGGTATTCTGGTCCAATAGCTGCTTTACGAACATGCTCGACTATGGCTCCAGATACTTTACGCTGCGCCAGCTCGACACGCCCCACAATTTCTTCAGCGGCAACAACTGCGTGGCAGAGTGCGGGCAATTCCCGTCGAACTTCCTCTTGGGCGTGTCCACACCAGCTAGTGACATACACTTCCGACGACAGTTGCGGTCTCGACTTGGCGAGCCCGTCACGGTGGCGGGAAACCCGCCGGTAAGATTTGCGAGCGCGTGGTTTGAGGCAGAAAGTGAAGCCCACAGACGGCCGGAATTCCCCATCTTCCTGACTCGCGTTTTCCTGTTTGACTTCTTCAGCATCAGTGTTCTGCCCATCACCGAAGGGCTGATATTCACGATTCTGTACCTTTGCCTGTCGCGATTGGACGAATATGTAGTCGCCAGCGCCGTGATTGCTTTGCTGCTCACAGAGATCAGTCAGGTTCTGTTCTGCGTCGCGATCAAACACTCCCTCGTCGGGAGGGAATGGGGAGCCCATGGCTCGGCGCCCTTCTGGTCTTGGCGGCACTTCGCCTACTTCTTCGCGCAGGACTGCTTCTTCGTCTTGTGCAGGGGATGCCTGGCGTTTTGCGCCGGAACTATCCTATCGAATTCCATACTACAATGGATGGGATGTCAGATAGGGCGTCGAACGATCGTGACGCAGCCAATGCAGTGCTCCGACTGGAACGCGGTGCGCTTTGGCGACGACTGTGTCGTCGATGGCGTCCTTCAGTTTCATACCTTCGAGAATATGATTTTGAAGGTAAAGCGGACTTGCATTCACGACGGCTGCGCCGTCTCCTTTGGCGCCACGGTCATGGGGGGCGCGGTTATTGAGCGTGACACAACGCTCTTGCCATTGTCCCTGGTTCTCAAGGAGATGTATTTGCCGACTGCTACCTACGAGGGGAGCCCCGTGGAGCCTGTAAGTGTCACAAGTTAGCAAGGGAATGCACGACGCTACGCGTTCAGGACTCCTGCCTCACGCGATTGACAACACCGATTGGCTGAAAACCGCCGCTATCGTCTTCGTTTCGGCGGGTCATTTCGGCTTTTTCTTCGTGGATAACGAACTCTGGTGGAGCGTCTTCGGACGGTTTGCGGCTCCGCCGTTCTTCTTCCTCGTGGGGTATGCACAGAGCCGGACTGTCGCGTTTCACTGGATTGGGATTGGTATCATCCTGACGCTGCTCGAAAGCTGGAACGCTGACTGGACCTGGGTGTCACTGAACATTCTTTTGAGCTTTGTACTAATCCGCATCGCGCGACCCTATGTAGACACGCTCTTGCGAAATCATGGCTGGGTCGCCTTCATCGTCGTTGTTTCCGTCCTTCTCGTGTTGCTACCCATAGCGACAAATCTTGTTGACTACGGCGCGGAGGGATGGCTATGGGCGCTGTTCGGTCTATGCCAGCGCCGATATATCGATGGCATATCCGCTGTCGGTGCCACCGGAAGAACTCGAGGCTCACTAGCACCCACGCTGACTGCGACAGATACCGCTGGCCTGATGCGCCTTTTGGCCTGCCTGCTCGCTGCGGTCGTCTACGGTTGGCAGGAGCAAGAGGAGTTCTCGTTTCCGGCAGTTCATTTGGCCGTCGTTATTCTCGGTCTTGGCGCCTTGTCCGTCAGCCTGTGTCTCTTCAAACGCAACGAGAGCCGCTACCAACCCCCCGAGAAGATAGCTAACGTGCTTCGCTTCGTCGGTCGGCGCACCCTAGAAATTTACGCCATCCAGCTTGCCGGCTCTGAACTGCTTGTAAAGTTGGTGCCCGATCTCTCGGCTTGACGCGGCGCCGGCGCGCATTAACTCGGATCGCCATCATGATTCGCGACCCTGAAAAGAATTTCGAATCTTTATGGAACACCTTCCACAACAGATATCCATTCTTCCAGCTGAGGCAAGTCGACTGGAAAAAGCAGTACGACACGTACAGACCAAAGGTCACAAAGAAGACCAGCGACGACGACCTTTTCGATATCTTCTGCCAAATGCTCGATCCGCTGAATGACGGGCATATCGAACTGAAGGCCAAGGGAGGCGAACATCAAAAGGCGCGATATTTCAATCCAGAGAAAAAACCCCGATTCCATCGAGAATTTGCAAAGCGAGGTATTACGCAGCTTTTCAAGACGACCGAGAAGACTCTTGTCCACCACGGGTTCGGTAAGCCTGGGAAGACCAAGGCTTGGATGCTTCACTACTGCAGATCCCAAGAATTTGGCTATATTCGCATCCTTGAACTGGAAGGGATCAAAAAGCGAAGTCTGAGTGCCGCACTTGACCGGATTGCTCGTGATTTTAGTTCCTTGAAGGGAATCATCATCGATATCCGCGATAACCCCGGCGGAGAAGACAGTATTGCCATCGCCATCATCAATCGTTTTTGCGATCGCCGGCGCGTTGCCTTCCGCAGAAAGGCGAAGATTGGTCCAGGCAAGAATGACTTTACGCCGCTGAAAACCTGGTACCTTAAACCGCAAGGCGACGTACAATTTACCGGGCCGATCGTCCTCTTGACCTGTGATTCTGTTTTTAGCGGTGGAGAGGCCTTTGCGCTGGCGATAAGGCAGTTGCCCCACGTTACAATTCTGGGCGATCACACAAACGGAATATTCTCATATCAACTTGAGAAGAAGCTCCCCAATGGCTGGGAGTATCGTTTGTCGTATCAAGTATACCTTTCGGCTGACATGGTGTGCTACGAAGGGAGAGGCGTGCCGGTCGATATCGAACTGTTGAACAAGAAGGCTGACCTTAAAAGTGGTATCGACCCGTTGATCACCCGAGCCATTGAAGTATTGACGTCGAAGAAACGCGGCAGCCGTGAGAGATGCCTAGTTGCGCACGCGGACCGGCCCGTATGAGCGCGCCGAACCTCGGAAAACGCATTGCGCTCATGTACGAACCTTGCATCACAGGCCCCATCGATGGACCGCTGCACTTCGGTTAGCGATTGTCGACCACTGTTCAAAAATCAGAGCATTCGCAGCGTGCCCTCCTTGTGACCTGATACGTCGCGAGGCAGGAAAAAGACAAACAAGCAACATGCAGCAGACCCCACCGCGAATAGCTTGACTACGTCAAATAACGTCATTGATAGGCGATCTATTAACAACGCCGCTAAGTTATCTCCGATGGCGCTACCCGCGTTTGCGGCGCTCATAAGGACGGCAAACCCAAATGCGGCAGAAGGAACTAGCGTTGATATAACCGCCAGATGCATCAAGGCTAATGTGCCTATCCCGAATAAAATGCCACCTAGAAATTCAACGGCGATCGCGCCTGGAACCGACGTATAATAAAGGTAGGCTACTATTCCGACAGTGGGGCCTAGTGTTCCTAGAACAAGGAGCCTTTGCATCGGCAATTTTCGGCATAAGAATTGATAGAGAATCGAGGCCAACAAGCCGCCAACTGCGTTAATGGCTCTGAGGTATCCAATCTCGATGTCGGAGAGAGCGAGCGTGTTCTTCTGATAGAAATAAAGAGGCGTCCCGAACGATTGCGGAATGTTGGAAACCAGCAGAAAAATCCCAACCAGCCACATAGTGCGTGAATTCAACGAGAGCCTAAGATTGCGTCGAAGGTCTTTGGTGCCAACAGTTTTGGAGTCTTCTTGAATGGGCTCTGCAACACACACGACTGCGACAGGCGCGATCACAACGGCAATCGCGGCGCCAACTATTGCTGCCGCGCCAAACGGAAGTCCAGCGAGGTATCCTGCAAGGGGGCCAGCAATCAGAATACACGCATACTCAAAAAATATTTCGCAAGAGACCAGTCGTCCTTCAGCCCTTAAAAGTTTACCCCGTTCGACAAGAAAGCCTCCCGTAACAGTGCTTCCAATTACTAGCATTGACTGCATCGCAACTACGGTAATCAATATCAAGAAATAGTAGCTCGAGACGATCCCGAGGAGGAGCCAAAGTGCAGCCGTCAGAAGCGCGCTAATGATTAGATAGTAGCGTCGATGCGTTCCGAACAAGGCAACATTGTCGACAAGAAGACCGGCTAACGGTTTCAGGTACCAGGCAAGCCCACCGATGCCAAAAAGCATCGCCATCTGCGATTCTGAAACACGAAGCTCATCTTTCAGCAAATGACGTATCGGTAGGTCTAGGAGATCGGGTTGTGCGAGGGTGGTAGAAACGATTCCAGCCGCAACGACCAGCATCGATAAACGTAGCGAAGGGTGGTCGTTCTGGGATGCCACAGCAAAGCTCATCTAAGTGAGTAATACAGAGCAGCCACATAACCATGCTTGCGGGGGTGCCTACTAGACCAATGGGCATTGAATTGGCTGATAGCGGGTGTACCTTCTAGTCGATAGATGCCAGGGCGAGTTCGAGATCGGCTCGTCTATGTCCTCGATGCGGTGCGCCAATTTCCGCTTACTCAAGGACTACTGGGCCGACGCACGCCTAGCCGGCGGTTAATGCTCACCGTGTCGCGCAGGCCCGTGGGGTCAAGTTTGGACGCCCACGCGAACTCACCGCCCATCGGGTCAGAGCGCTGGTGCGCCTTACCGCTGGCGAGACATCGGCCGATGTAGCACGCGCCGTAAGCGCCAGCGATCCCACAGGATATTTGACGAGCGCCGCGAATAGAGCTGCAAGCTCCTCTCGAGAGGTAGCTTCTCGTCGATCAGCAGACCGCTCCGATGTGCGGTATCAGGGTCTGTCGGCGCTGCTCATTGCGGCTGGTAAGACAAAGCACAACATAAGCGGTGATGACGAACAATCTCATTTACACCGGCTTTCTCCTCCTGAGCGTGCTTTGTAACGGAGCAGCGACGCCGGGCGATGCGATACCGACGATGGACGGGTTTGTCGCGGCGGAGATGTTGCGGCAAAAGATCCCTGGAATGGCCGTCGCTGTCGTCAAAAACGGTGAGGTCGTGCTGGCCAGGGGATACGGGTTTGCAAATCTTGAGCACCAAGTACCGGTGACCACACAGAGCATCTTCCAGTCCGGATCGATCGGGAAGCAATTCACTGCGGCCGCAATCATGCTGCTCAGAGAGCAGGGAAAGCTCCGCCTTGACGACAGGATAGCTAGTTACCTGCCACGCACGAAGGCAAGGTGGGGATCAATCACGCTGCGTCATTTGCTGGCGCACACGTCGGGGATACCGGAATACGAAGATGAGGTCGACGATCGTCGTAATTATTCCGAACGGCAACTCACGGAGCTCGTGGGACTACTGTCGCGCAAATCGCCACCCGGTCATGAATTTGAATACAGCAATAGCGGCTACCTCCTACTCGGTATCGTTATCCGTGCGGTAACACGAAAATTCCATGGGGATTACATTCGCGAGCACATTTTCAAACCGCTAGGTATGAAGACGGCTAGTATTGCAAGCGACGCGGACATCGTTCCAAATCGCGTTGCCGGCTATCGCGTTAGCAACGGTCGGGTTCTGAACCAGGACTGGGTGTCGCCCACATTCAATCAAACGGCGGACGGATGTTTCCTTCTGTCACTCGAGGATTTTCTGGCCTGGGAGAGAGGCGTACGAGCGCGCGCACTCTTGAAGCCTGATAGCTGGTCCCAAATCTTTGCCCCTGTCGTCCTCAAAAGCGGCAAGGCGCATCCCTACGGGTTCGCATGGGAGATTACACGGAAGGGCGGACAGACGGTGCATGAGCACGACGGCTCATTTCGGGGTTTTGAAGCGATCCTGACGCGGTACATAGAAGACGAACTCACGATTATTGCTCTCGCCAATCTCGCTGACGCTGACTTGACGCGGGTTACCGAATATATTGCGAAACTCATGCGCAAAGTACGGTGACGGTTAGACGATATTTGCGCGCTGTGATGAAAAGAAGAATATCAGCTCGGCTGCAATCCGCAGCCTCCGACGGACGCGAAGGATAAAGACAGCGGGCAAAGCGGCTAATCGAAGTATCGCTCGAGAGTTCCGGCTCGCCGAACATCCAAAGTCACACAATGGGCGCCGCCCCCCAGCATTTTCGAATGTCGTAATCTGAGAGGAATGACATCGAGGCCTTCCTTCTCCAGAAGCCTCATGAGAGGGGGTTGGTTTTGATCGACGACGACCAGATTCGGATTGATGCTGAATACGTTCATGTCGATCCAGTCACTGCCGATTGATTTCGCCAGATAGTCAGCGTTGTACCGATCCGTATTCTCCATCGGCGGGCTGTAGATGACTTTCCACTGTTTCAAGATCTTGGGCAGCGTCTCGTCATTGACGCGTGCAGGATTGGCGAGGATCAAGCCGGGACGCAAACCCACAAGGGTCGAATCGATATGGCTGCCGTAATAGACGTCTTTGAAAAAATGGAGCCGAAATTGCTCGCCCAGAATCGATTGAAGCCAGCGTCCGCCCAATTCGTTGCCCGTGGCGCTGACCAAGTAAATCAAATCCTGACCAAAACGAAGCACGTTTGCTGCATCGAACGCCGGTTCATCGTTTCGCGGTGTGGGCTTGTTTAGATCAGCACCCTCGAAAAGCGAGTCCAACAGCATGGGCTTGGGTGCGCTGTACCACTTTGCGCCCGATTTCATGTAGTCCAAAAGCAAGGCGCGATAGCTGAAAGTTTCCTGTGCGCGGCTGCGGATGACATTGGGCGTTTCGATGATGTGATCGCCGATCACCAGCAGGACGTCACGGGGACAATAATTGTAGTATCCCTGAGCCTCCCAATTGATGGTGGAAAATTTGGCGTCATGGGGCCATGTCTGCGGCCGCTTGACGGCGATGCCGAGGCCTTCGAGAATTTTGACAAAACCGTCTAAATCCTCCTGGGTTTCTTCAATGATCCGTTGCGGGAAGCTCCCGCGAGGTATTTCGGCTATTGACCGGTCGGGAAATTCTGCGAGCTGGACACTCAAGTCAGCCGTAGGAAACCGCGCATTGAGTGGATTGCCAACGATGACCTCCTCCAACTGATCCCACTCATTGCAACTCCAAACCGTTGACATTCAATTTTCCTTCAGCCTCTCACCATCGCGCAGAATTGCTGAAGAAGTCGGGTAAAGCAATCGCTGCGCCGGATGATATTGCCGCCTCGAGCACGAAATTGCCGACCGCGAGATCAAGAACACCAAGCCCGAATGGTGAGAATATGCGGGGCCTGCCGTAGTCCGGTTTAAGCTTCTTCTCTAGGACATCGGCCAAAGTACCCGAGACAAAGGACCTGTTTCCCGTCGCAATTTCCGCTAGATGAGGTGACGTTCTCGCCTTCAGACAATGATCGACGTCGTCCACGATGTTTTGCGATTCAAGAATCGCATTCACGCAAATGTCCCGCAGCGATAGGTGGATGACAGTGGGTGAGTGCGCGAACAGCTTTTCGTCGGCAACATAGGGTTCCGTTGCGGTTGTCGCGAAAACTATCAAGGACGCGTGGCCTACAGCGTCCTCCAAGCGATCTTGAACGTCGGCTTGGAGATTGTGCTCCTCCCGAAGCCACTTGCTGAACCGATCTGCCTCCCCGCGGTCTAGATCATGCAAGCTGATGTTCCGAAATTTCCAGTTTCGGAACAGGAGCCACTCGACGGTTGTGCGCGCGATAACCCCCGTTCCAACTACTGCAAGGGCTCCCTCGAACGGGTCGGGGGAAATATGCTCCGCGGCCAACGCAGCAGACGCTGCCGTGCGCGTCGCGCTGATCAGTGATGCCTCGATGCAGGCCAGCGGATAACCCGTGGTGGCATCGTTCAAGATAAGAACCGCCGACGCTCGAGCCAAGTTGCTGGCCCTGTTTTCCGGGAAGCTCGAAATCCACTTGATACCGCTCTTTTGGATCGCACCACCAAGGTGGGCGGGCAACGCTATGATGCGAGCGCTCGGCTTGTCCGGATATCGCAGGAAGTAGCTGTCCGGGTTGAGAGTGTTGCCGGACGCGTGAAGGCGGTAGGCCGTCTCGACGGTGCCGAAAATCTGCCACCGATGGTCCTCAATGATGCGTCTGACAGCCGAACCGGAAACGACGTGGAATGTCGGAGCAGATGGCACAATCATTCTCCGCTTAGACCCTGACGGTTTCTGCGGACGGGCTCAACGAGCTTGCCGCGAGCGCGAGAGTGATCGGTGGATTGGGTATTTCCCTCGGCGGCCACGAACGCGTGAGCCCGCGCAGACTTGTCGCCATCCGCCGCGATGACCTTCGCCACCCAGGTCGGGTCGTAAATAGTGTCCAGGTATTTCTCGCCGAGATCAGCCGACAGGGCGACGATGGTCTCGCCACGCCGAAACTCCGGAGCCAATTGTTGCGCTGCGGCCAGAACCGATCCGGTGCTTCCCCCAACGAGCAGATGATAATCTCGAACGAAGGAAAGACAGGCTTCGACGGTCTTCTCTTCTGTGACCGCCACGATTCGGTCCGGCTTGGCGAGATCCGCAAGGGCGGGGCGTACGCTCGTCCCGATGCCGGGGATGTTTCTCTTTGCGGGCGCGCCTCCGAACGTGATGGAGCCTACCGGTTCGACGGCGACAACCGTGATGTTGGGGTATTTCTGACGGAGCCGCTCCGAGATTCCGGCAAGCGTGCCTGTCGTTCCGGTCCCGACGAAGACCCAATCGACCTGATCGAATTCACGCACGATCTCATTCGCCGTTTGCTCCGCATGCACTTTCTTGTTGGCGATATTGGCGTATTGATTAAGCCAGACGGCGTTTGGGTTCGAGCGCAGGATCTGGTTGATTTTCTTCAGCCTGCTTCCCAGGTACCCTCCCGCGGCGTCCCGCTCTTCCACGACTACGACCTTTGCCCCATAGAGCTCCATCCCCCGTATGGTGGCACGATTGGCATTCGGGTCGGTAACGCAAACGAATTTGTAGCGTTTCGCGGCGCAGACGAGACTCAGGGCGAGGCCGAGATTGCCCGAGGAGGACTCGACTATGACGGTCTCGTCTGTCCTGGCGACGCCTCTTTGCTCCAGGTCCTCGACAAGAGCGATAGCAGTCTTGATCTTGATGGAGCCGGTTACATTGAACCCCTCCAACTTCAGAAAGACATCGTTTCTTCCCGCATATGAAGGAACACGATAAAACAAGTCTCGAAAAATCAAGTCTAACGGCGACGCGATGATCACATCCGGCCTCCCTGGAGCATTTTTCTGAACCGTTGAGCTGTTGGACAAACCTGCCCAATTCTATTCAGGTGCACGACACTGTACATGCGGATCCACCGGCGTTAGCGCCCTGCATGCGAAAATGGAGATCGTGGCGGTCCCGCAGGATCCGCGGCATTGGCCCTAAAAGCCATCATTCTTAATGGCAGGGTCGGGGTTCGAACTCTTGCGCACCAATCATCAAGTAAATTCAGAGGTTTGCGGATATAGCGGGGCCCATTCGAGTCCGCCAAAAATCCATGTCTGCGCCCTGTCCGAAAATCGCCGCCGCCCAACGAAAAACCTGGGCGCACCGAAGGATGCAAAAAAGCCCGTCGTTGTGGCCGCCATGCACTGGCCAGAATCAGCCTATGCAGTAGGAACTGTGAAGAGGGGGTCGCCAATGGCGAGCGGCAGATCAAGATTGCGAGTCGCGGTGCGGGCGTTATTGAAGAAGCGCGAGCGGACTGGGCGTCGCATTCGTCGGCGTAATTTGCCGGCGTCTCGATAGGAAAAGGCCCGACGCGCGGCCTTCCGCTCGAGATCGAGCGCTGCATCTGCCTCGGCTTTGCAATAATCTGGCAGTGGGCAGCTTGCGGGCACTGCACATGATCAAGTTCAATCGAACTGCCGTCACGTATGACACCTTCGAGACTGTGGCCGGTATTCAGCTCATCCCGGGACAACTCACCGGCAGGGTTTTCGGCGAAGATCACCCTCTGCGGTGTTGCTTCTCGCGACTGGTCCCTCCGAGGGAACGTTCATGTCAGAACGCATGACCGTTTTTTCGACAGCGATCGACGGGCTGGCCCCTTCCGGCGTATTGGTCGGACAACGCCTCATCGTGCCAGGAGATGAGGCCGCTCTCCTGCCGGAAGAGGCTCCCGCTTTCGAAGGGAGCGTCGTAGCAGCGCGGCGGGCCAGTGGAGCGGCGCGTTTGGTTGCACGAAACTTGTTGAAGCATCTTGGCTATCCTGAGTGCCCCATTAAGCGCGGCAGCGCTAGAGCGCCGACTTGGCCCGAGGGTATCAGAGGTTCGCTGGCCCACGATTCCGACTATGCCGTCGCGGCGATCTGTCGCGCGCAGGATTTCAGCGCACTGGGAATAGATGTCGAACCTGCCGAGCTTCTGCCCCCTGAACTGGTGGATTTGATCGCGACACCAAGAGAGCGCGCGCACTTGGATGCCGACGGGTTTGGGGGACGGATGCTGTTCGTCGCCAAAGAAGCAGTCTATAAGGCGGTATACCCTCTCGATCGGGTGTTTCTCGATCATCACGATGTGGAAATCGACTTCGCGAACCGGATAGCAACGGTCTGCAATGGGCGAGTTGTCCATTTGCGCTTGTGTGTTTCCACGCATTTGGCGACTTTGGCCTTCATCCCGGCTGGTCATGAGAGCGCGTAGCGAGCACGGCAGGTCGCTCCAGTCACAACCACTGCGGGTGAACAGCCGGAAAAGCTCATTCTCTCGGCTACCCTGACTAGTTCCCTATTTGTGGTTGCTGGAGCACAAACTACCTGACTACGCTCGTTACTGCGGTGAGTATTATACTTGTGAAAGGGTAACCGAAAATCTGGAGTTTCTGGTCAAAGGAGTTCAAACGCTTGTCGCCCGGCACCCTCAAGTCGAGCCGTCACGGCTAAGAAAGGCATCCGTGAGGGGCCCGAAGTAGCAGAGAACTACCTATCGCATAGCTATTTGGCGTTAGTACACCGACCCGCCCGATCTGCCCAGCTGTTGGGCGCGAGCGGCGAGCTTCAGAATGCATCCATTCCAACAACGAACTCCACTATACCTTCCGGGACCGCTCCCGGGGGGAGGACTGTCCCACCAATCTGCAGTTCGCGCCAATATAGTGGGCCATCGACTCCGTGGAGAGTGAGGACAATGCGCCTTTTCGACCGTTCAACCCGAACCAGCATGAAGCTCTGAAAGAATGGAGCACGATTGAAGTCGAAGAGCCCAGATAAGGTCTCAACGTTGGCCGGCCACCCCTTGAACCACTTGATCCATTGCCAGAATGGCTGCTTCCAGAGCGGCGTTTCCGCGTCGAGCTTGGCACGAAGTTGATCCGTCCGAGGATAAAATGCCCAATCGGCGACGGGGGGAGGATCGGCAAAATCGAGCGCCGTACCGATGCTAAGATAGGCGCCGCCCCCACCGTTGACGAAGTGATGCATTACGCGACTACTGGCGTCACCACCGATCCTTTCCCTGTAATACTCGAAATCGTGGGTGTCGCCAGCCATCGCAATGCTCACGTTGTGCTTGGCCAGGAGTCGATAGAGGGCCGCAAACTTATCCGCAGACTCGGTAACGTCGTGGCCCTCGGCCGTCGGAGGAATATCGTGTCCACCGGCGATTCGCGGGTGACCCAGGATGGCCATGATGGACTTGCCCTGGCTTCGTTCGAGTGCGCGCTCTAGCCATGCCCATTGGCGCTCATCCAGCGTACGCAAGATCCCCGTATCGATCGCCAAAAGAGCAAATCCGTCTGTCTGCAGTTCAAAGAATGGCGCTCGCTGATTGGCAGTGCTCAATCGATAAAGTCCTCGCAAACGTGCGGCATCCGCAATCAGCCGATCGATCCGGCGCTCATTGGTTGTCGTCAATCCGAGATCGGCAGTGACGCGCGCTTCCATTGCCGCCCGCGCCGCCTTTGGCTCCATGAAGTTGGCATTGAAACCCTCGAGCGCATCAAACCAGTCGTGATTGCCGGGAATTGCGTAAATTGGCTTATTGAAACCCTGAAATGGAAGATAGAAATTCGCTTCATAGTCATGCATGGATCCTGCCGGGTAGATCACGTCGGAGGAGATGACGAGAAACTTCACCTCGTCATTCATTCCGAGCTTTAGATAATTGGAAACCAGTGAGTATTGCGAAGAATCGCCCTCGCCGGTGTCTCCGATGACGATGAAACTAAAATCGCCGGCGCCGTCCACGCCGTCCGGCCTGACACGAAAGAGTTCGTCGCCGCCTCCGTAGATCCTCGCAACTGCGTCGACCATGCTGGCGCGCCAGGGATCTACACGTACTTCCGTCAGCTTCTGATAAACGGCGCTGGCCCAGCTTTCCGTGTTGAAGTACCAGCTGAATCCCCACACTGGATTGAATGCTACAAAGAACGCAGTCAGCGGAAGTCCAAGTTGCAGAACGAGAATGAGTGCGGAGACCAGTGAAGCACGCGCCCGGCGTAATCGCATGGTGAATCCGAACCGCCTTGCGAGCCAGTTGGTGACAAGCCATGCGGCCGCCGGATTCATCGGTGCAGCACCGGAATTCGGACGAAGGCTGATCGACCAAGCCAGCCGTTCGATCGGCCTCGTGAAGCGTCGCCACAGCAGACGCCACGGCAAAACGACTGCTGTCGCGAAGACAAGCGTCATGAGGATGTCGCCAAAGGTGGCAACGAACGGCGATATGACACCCAGCACGGAATCTGAGGTCGGCATGCGACCAATGTGAATCGCGAGAAATAGACCCACCAGGGTCAACATCCATAGCAGACTGGTCGCGCGCACGGCCGACGACGTGCTGTCAATTTCAGCTTGGAGGCGGGCAAAGGCTTCGTTGGGTGAAAGGCCAAGACCAGCATCGGGATGAACGTTCGGATCGCTGGAGGCCGCCGAACGAGCGATCGTCTCCGACGGAGCCATGACCATTCGCCAACCGGCGGCGAGAATGAAAATGCCGATGATGACGCCGATAGCGCGTTCGGCTCCCACCGTGCGGCTCAAATACCAGAGCAGAGCGGCGCAGCCGAAATCGATTAACCCGTTCACAATAACCGGTGCCCGAGCCGATGAGGTGCTACGCCTGAACGTCAAGATCTTGGCGATCCCGTCGAAAATCA
>Ga0081540_1001989_pt1 | contig 17057 bp, 16 predicted proteins | sample TabmetS2T1R1_FD_71024 | JGI IMG/M metagenome (GOLD analysis project Ga0081540, IMG submission 71024) | Tabebuia heterophylla rhizosphere microbial communities from the University of Puerto Rico - S2T1R1 | ecosystem: Host-associated > Plants > Roots > Rhizosphere ... | reverse complement strand
CCCAAGCGAGCAGGCGAATCAGCGGCGGCCGCAGCATCGGCACATCCTGCGCGAACAAAAGGAGTCCGAGCGGCAGCATCCAGAGCCCGAGCACCGGCAGGATCGAAAAGATGCCGCCGAGGACCAGCAGCACGGCAAGCGGAATCCGCGCCAGCCGCGACGAGGGCCGCCGCAACCAGTTGACGAAACGCGCCGGGCCAGCCGGCAGCTTGTTCTCGAACCAGACGAAGTGCCGGTCGAGCTCCATTTTGTAATCGACGCTCACGGGATTCTCTCCTGGCGGAGAGATGGCGCTGACAGCTCGCGCGACAAGGCGTCAGTCTGTCGCGCGGAACCGGCTTGAAAAAGCGATCGGCGCTACCATCGCCCGGGTTGGGCGCTCAGGTCGCAGCCGGCTTGGCGGGCTTTTTCGGTTTCTTCGCCTTGCTGCTGCTCGTCTTGCGCACGACCGGCTTGATGTTGGTGGGCTGGCCCGCTGCCTGCTCATCCGGTTCGGTACCGGCGCGGAAGAAGCGGCGGCATTCAGCCGAGAGCTGCGACTTGTTCGCGATCATGCAGGCGGTGATGCGATCAACATCGGGAATGTAGTTGCCGCACAGCCGCATGGCGTCCGGCGTGCAGGCCTGCTCTTGCTCGGGAGTGTAGGCGAAAGCGGATGTCGAGCCTGCGGATACGAAAAGCACCGTCGTCAGTATCAGCGCGAAATGAAAACCCCATTTGCCAATGGCATTCATAAAATTCCCCCAGCCGCAAAACCCCGCGGGCATAGTGGGTGAACGCTGCCGGCTTGGCAAGGCGAGGCGCCCAAGGCTCAGCGCAGGCAACGCGGTCGAGGATGGCGATTGGATCTGGAGGGAGGCTGGTACAGTTGGGTGGGCTCGAACCACCGACCTCCTGTTCCACAGACAGGCGCTCTAACCAACTGAGCTACAACTGCATCCCGTAGCGCCCTCGAAAAAGAGGGCTCGATTTGGCCGGAAACTAGGTGCAACGACCGGCTTTGGCAAGGCCGGAGCGACGCGTCTACGCCCCCGAAAATTCCAGCAAAAAGGCCCGGACCTGACGGTCCGGGCCTCTCGTCAAGCGATATCAAAAATCAGGCGGCCGGCTTGTAGTACTTGGCAGCCGTGGCCTTGATCGGCTCGGCGGTCTCGGTCGCGATCTTCTGGCCGAGCTCGGCGAGCTCCTTGGCCTGCGCGGTGTAGGTCTCGAGCTGCTTGCGGGTGTGCGTGGTCCACAGTTCGAGGGCCTCGGACGGCGACTTCACGCTGAACAGCTCCTGGGCGAAGTCGAGCGAGGAAGTGGTGTTGGCCTTGAGGAACTCCATCACCTTGGCGGAGTAGGTGCTGGCGCCCTTGTTCATGCTGGTGAAGACGGCCTCGATGGTGCCGTTGTGGGCTTCGGCAGCGTCCTTGAACTTGGCATAGCCTTCGCGAGCCTGCGAAACGCCCTTTTCGGCGAAAGCGCGAACCTGCTCGGGAACTTCGAACGGGATGATGGAGGCGGAGAACGGATCATTCGACATAAAGGGTGCATCCTTGGGTCGTGAGGTGGAACCTTTGTGACCCAACGCGTGCGTCCCGGGATTAAGTGTCCGGGGCGACGGACTGGATCACGCTCTGCATTCCGATGGTCTGGGGGTGCCCTCAACCGGGCTGTCACACAGAACACCCTTATCATGTCAAGATTGTGCAACGCAATGCAAAATTGTGCGATGCGACATGACTATAATTGTGATGAACCATAACTAATCGGGCCGGACCGTGTTCCGACCCGAACGATTCATCGACCGATTGAAAAGATTCAACTTTTCGGCTTGGCGGCATCCATCGCCGCGCGGCTGACGATCTGGCCCATCTCGCTCGCCTGCTCGGCCAGCGAGCGCATCTGGGACTGCACATACTCGCTGTGCAGTTTCATCACCTCGGGCAGATCCTTGGCCTTGAGCAACGACTGTGCATAGTCGAGGGAAGCCTGCACGTTCTTCTCGGCATAGGAGACGGCCTTGCCGCCGATCTCCCTGGCGCCGGCGCGCACGCTCTCGCGCCGCTCTTCCATGTTGCCGGCGGTCGTCCGCGCGCTCTCCATGAACTTGTCAAAGGCCTTGCGGGCCTGCTCGAAGCTCGCCTCCGCCATCGTGCGCATGTCCTTCGGAATCGCGAAGGGGTCGCGTCCATCATCACTCATGGGGCACTCCTGTTCTCGCCGTTTGACACGTCCGTTTTCGGACCCTAACCCGCTGGCCAGCTGGTATCCCGACCGGCATCGTGGACCTCTCGCGGCGGTTTGCAATGCCTAACGCAGGGGCCCCCGGAAAGCTCCGGCAGGGGTTAAGGATATCGGCAGGCGGAGCGTAGACCTCCTGTTGCGTGCGGGTGATACTAACAAGGCGTGAATTCCACCGTCGCGGCGGCGACAACTCAAGACAAGCGCGGTCAAACCAGGTCGATGACGGATGACAGTTTCAGGGCGCCGGGCGCGAGCGATCCTCGCCTCGCCGCGCATGCCAATGGCGCCCTGCCAGCCTGGTTGTGGTCTGCCGATGGGGTGCGGATTCTCTGGGCCAATTCCGCGGGGATCGAACTGTTCGGCGCGCGCGATGGCGCGCAGTTGACCGAAAGAGGCTTCGGCCCCGCCGATCCGCATCGTCGCCAGATCGCGCAGCTCGCACGACAGCTCAATCCGAATGGTGCGGTCCGCATGGAGCGGCTGCGCGGCTTTGGTGCTGCACCCGGGAGCCTGGCGACCTGCAGCTGCTCGCGGATCGATTTTCCCGACGGCCGCCACGGCGTGCTCGTCGTTTCCGCTGTGAGAGTGGTGCGAAGGAATCATCCGCTGGAGGCGGCGCCCGTCTTGCCGTCTGCGGCGATCAGCGAGGCCGTCGCACCGCCGAGTGCTGCGGAAATGCCGGCGCCGGCGACACCAGCCGTTGCCGATGATGAAACGCCAGCACAGTCGAATGAAGTGCCCGCCGGGTTCGCGCTGTTCGACGCATTCGCCGAAGATCACAAACCGCCGGCGGTGCAAGAGCCGCCGGCTGCACAAGCACCCGAGCAACCGCCGCAAGTCACGCCAAGCGAGGCTGCGCCTTGGGACGATCATGCCGAGGAAGACTTGCCGATCAGCGAACGGCGTCATCCGCTGCGCTTCATGTGGCAGACCGATCGCGACGACCGCTTCACGATTGCCTCCCATGAATTCCTCAAGCTGATCGGCCCGCTCACCGAAAGCCTGGTCGGCCGGACTTGGCGGGAAGTCGCCGATACGCTCGGCGTCGATGCCGAGAAGGCCATGCAGAAGGCTCTCTCCTCGCGCGATACGTTCGGCAGCATCGCGCTGAACTGGCCGGTGGACGGCGGCTATTTGCCTGTCGAGCTCTCGGGCGTGCCGGCGCTCGACGAGAAGCGCAGCTTCGCCGGCTACCAGGGCTTTGGCGTGTGCCGCGATCTTGCCGGACTTTCCCGGCTGGAATTGCTGCGGCGACACGGAATCTCCATTTCCCCGCCCAATCCGCAGCCGCCTTCAACCGATAACGTGCAAGTCGCTGCCGCCCACGATTCGGCGCCCGCGGAAGAGATTGCAGAGGCCGCCGTTTCAGAAGACCTGGTTTCAACCGATCTGGACAGACCCGTGGACACGCCCGACGATACTCTGGTGCAGGCGTCCTCCGAGACGCTTTCCCACACGCCGGACAACGTGCTGCCCTTCCGCCCGATCGGCGACACCAAGCCGCCCGTGCTGACGCCGGTGGAGAACAACGCCTTCGACGAGCTCGGCCGCCAATTGTCGTTGCGGCTCTACGACGACGACGACCCACGCGGCGAACCGAGCGCGGCCGCTGCGGTAGCAGCTCTTGAGATCATCACCGAACCGGAACTAGCCACAGCTCCACCGCCTGCAAGCGACCGTCCCGACTGGCTGGCGCCGCCGGAGCCGCCGGCTCGGGGACTTTCAAAGCGCGACAAGCTGCTGCTCGATCTGCTGCCGGCAGGCGTGCTGATCTACCGGCTCGACCGCTTGCTCTATGCCAACGCTGCGTTGCTCAAGCGCATCGGCTACGCCAGCCTCCATGCGCTGGAGGAGGCCGGAGGTCTCGACGTGCTCTTTGTCGAGCCCGGCGTCTCGATGTCGAGCAGCACTTCCGAGGCCGGCACGCCGGTGACGATTACGGTGGGTCATGCCGAGGACGGCGCGGAACCGACGCCGACAGCGGCGCGGCTGCACACGATCTCGTGGGACGATGAGGCTGCGCTGGCGCTGATCTGCTCGGAAGGCCCGGTCGATGCCGCGCCTGTTCCGGTGGCCGCCGCCGCACCGGAGCCGGCGCCGCAGGCCCCTGCCCCTGCAGCCGGTGAAGCCAATGCCGAAGAGCTCGGCGCCATTCTCGACACCACGGCCGAAGGCATCGTGATGTTCGACGAACAGGGCAATATCAGCGCCTGCAACCGCAGCGCCGAGGCGCTGTTCGGCTATGACCGCGCCGAGTTCGTCAAGCGCAATCTTGCCGATCTCTTTGCGCCGGAAAGCCAGCAAGGCGTGTTCGAATATTTTGCCGGCGTAAAGTCGGCGGGCGTTTCCAGCCTGCTCGACCACGGCCGCGAGACGCTCGGCCGCGTGCGCCAGGGCGGCTTCATTCCGCTGTCGCTCACCATCGGCCGCACCCGCGCCGACGGGCCGAATTTCTTTGCCGTGTTCCGCGACCTCTCCCAGAGCCGCAAGAGCGAGAGCGAATTGCAGCAGGCGAGGCGCCTCTCCGAACGCGCCGCCAACGCCAAGTCTGACATGCTGGCGAAGATCAGCCACGAGCTGCGCGCGCCGCTCAACGCCATCATCGGCTTTGCCGAGGTGATGATCGGCCAGCGCCTCGGCTCGCTCGGCAATGAGCGCTATCTTGAATACATGAAGGACATCCGCGCCTCCGGCCAACGCGTGATCACCGTGATCGACGACCTGCTTGACCTCACGCGGATCGAGACCGGCAAGATCGATCTTTCCTTCACCAGCCAGAACCTCAACGAGCTCGTGGAGAGCTGCGTTGCCGTCATGCAGCCGCAGGCCAACCGCGAGCGCATCATCATCCGCACCTCGCTGGCGCATACGCTGCCGCCCGTCATCGCCGATGCGCGCGCGCTGCGCCAGATCGCGATGAACCTGATCGGCACGTCGATTCATCTGGCGAAAGCCGGCGGCCAGGTCATCGTCTCGACCGCGCTGTCGGATTTCGGCGAGGCGGTGCTGCGGGTGCGCGATACCGGCCAGGCGATGAACCACAGCGAGGTCGCAGCTGCCCTCGAGCCGTTCCGCATGCGCGGCGCACCCGACCAAGCCTCCGACGCCTCGGCTGTGAGCCTGTCGCTGACCAAGGCGCTGGTCGAAGCCAACGGCGCGCAATTCCACATCCGGCCCGGCCCGCATAGCGGCACACTGGTCGAAGTGGTGTTCTCCCGTGCGGTGGCGCGGGCCTGACCGGCAATGCACGCTCCCAGTCATTAGTGCCGTCTCGGCAATCGGTTCCGCATCACATCGCCTTGAGCGAAACCATTTTTGCGCCGCGTGAAGCGGTCCTGAAACAGGGGCCTTCCATCTTTTAGGGCGTCAAGCCCATCGAGGAGGGTTCAATGCGTCGTCTGGTTTTTGGTACCTTGTTGCTGGCGATCGCCTCCGTCGGATCCTACGCACTCATCACAGCTTCTCTGGCGGCAGCCCGGGATGCCAAGGCCGCGACGTTCTCTGAACGCTTTGCCGCGGTTTATACTAAGTAGACTGCCGTGCATTAGTTTGGCTGATCGAAAGTTGGACACGAGCAGATCGTTGCGGTCCGCCTCTGGTATTACTTAACCCCCTCCCGCGCGGATGCGGCCGAGCAGCAACAGCCCGTAGGCCAGCGCAAAGCCGAGGAAGGCGACGACCCACGCCGCGGCCGCGACATGCAGCAGCACGTCGCTTTGAGCGGTGTGGATGACCGCGCATATCCGCGCCACCGCCGCAATGATGATGGCCGCATAGATCGCCTGCGTTCCCGCGGAAGCCTTGAGCGCATGGCCGGTATGGCCGAGCGTAGCGCGGGTCATCACCGCGAGCGTCATGATGCCGGCGGCACCGGCCATCCAGGCGTGAACGCCGGCGCTCGGCGGCAACAAACCGAAGGCGGAAGCTGCGTTGAGGAGGAAGCCGAGCGGCACGAAGAAATAGCCGATATGCAGAATGACGAGCAGCCGCTCGCGCAGGGTACGATCGCCGGCCCAGCGCGACAGCCGGACAACATGCAACAGCGCGGCCAGCACTGAAGCGTCGCCGGTGATGCGATTGCCGGGAGCGGCGACCCAGCTCGCCAGCGCCAGCGCGCCAAACGCGACCACCATGATATCGAAGCGGCCGAACGGCGCCGGCAGACGACCGGGATTCTCCTTGACCAGCCAGTTGCGGGTAAAGCTCGGAATGATGCGGCCGCCGATCAGCGAGATCAGCAGCACGACGACGGCAATGCCGATGCGGATGCCGAATTCGGCGGCGCCGTGGAAATGCGCTTCGAGGTGGAAGGCGGTATTGCCTGCGAGCAGCAGCACCACGAGGGCGACGACGTTGAGGTTCTTCCAGTTTCGCCCGGCCGCGATCTCGCGTGCGGCCGCTGCGGCCACCAGTAGAAGGAAGCTCGCATCAACGATCATCGCAGCCCACCAGCCAGTGGTCGCCGAGAAGGTCACCGCGATGCGACCAGCGATCCACACGGCAACGAGCGTTGCCAGCGGCGTGCCCTGCAGCGGCAGCCGCCCGGTCCAGTTCGGGATCGCCGTGAACAGGAAGCCGGTGACGATCGCCGGCAGATAGCCATAGAGCATTTCGTGCACGTGCCAGTCGCGCGGCGTGAAAGCGGAGACAAGCTTCAACTCGCCATAGAACGCCGGCAGCCAGATCAGGATCGCGAGCCCGGCCTGGACCGCGCCGAGCAGGAAGAACGGCCGGAAGCCGTTGGCAAACAGTGGCCAGCCGCGATAGGCGCGGTGCCGGGGAATGCCGCCGGCCACGGCCGGTGCGGCGGCTGCCGCTGCCCCGCTCATTTCGCGGCCGCCTGCTGGGTCAGCCGCTCGAACAGCGACGCAAAGACCTGCTTGGCCTTGCCGAGCTGCGGCACCGCCTTGGCCTGATCGAGATTGTCGGGCTTGCCGACGACCACAAGCGCCACCATGCCCATGGCGTAATGCGGCATGCACTTGATGCCGTACACGCCCGGCTTGTCGAAGGTGACGGCGACGTCCTCGCTCATCTTGCCGGCGAAGGGAGCAGCGCCTTCCGGCAGCATGTTCTTGATCGTTTCGGCATTGTGGCTCTTGTCGGTGGCAACGAATTTCACGGTGTCGCCGAGCTCGATCTTAACCAGCGCCGGCTCGAACACCATCAGGCCCTCGGTGCCCTTGTTCAGCATCTTGACCTCGACTTCGGCCGCCAGCGCCATGCTCGCGCTCATCAAGAGCGCAAACGCGGCCGGTAACATTGCCCTTCGCATCGTCCTTCTCCACCAGGTTGATCGCCCCTGCGAGGCGTTCTCAGGAATGGTTTAGAAGCAATGGACGGGGACCGGGTTGCTCCAGCGCAAACTTCCGCTTGATCGGGCGGTTCCGTCCCTTAGACTCGCTACAGAATTTGCGGTGGGAGAACACATGGCAACGGTCGATCCATCGCTGGTGGCCGAACTGCCGATGTTTGCGGGCCTGTCCGGCGAGGAACTCTCCGAGATCCTGCGCGAGGCGCGCTCGGCGCGTTATCCGAGGAACAGCGAGGTTTTCTCCCAGGGCGAGAATGTCCATTCGTTTTTCCTGCTGCTGAACGGCCATGTGCGCGCCAGCAAAACCACGCCGGCCGGCGAGCACGTGGTGATGCGCTATGTTGCGCCCGGCGAGGTCTTCGGCGTCGCGCCGGCGATGGGGCTGAAGAATTATCCGGCCACGGCAACCGCGGTTGATGACAGCGTGGTGCTGATCTGGCCGTCGGCGGCGTGGCCGCGGCTGGTGGCGAAATTCCCGACGCTTGCTACCAACACGCTGCAGGCGATCGGCAGCCGGCTTCAGGAGTCGTTTACCCGCGTGGTCGAGATGTCGACCGAACAGGTCGAGCAGCGCGTCGCGCATGCGCTGGTGCGGCTCGCCAAGCAATCCGGCCGCACGGTCGAGCGCGGCATCGAAATCGACTTTCCGATCAGCCGCCAGGACATCGCGCAGATGACGGGTACCACGCTGCATACCGTCAGCCGAATTCTCTCGGGCTGGGAACAGGCCGGCCTGATCGAGAGCGGACGGCAGCGCATCGTGCTGCGCGAGCCCGAAAGGATCTTTGCGCTTGCCGAGCAGGCGCCCGACGACGCCTGACGTTCAGACGCGCGGCCTACGTATCATTCCTTAGATCGCTTCCAATCGCGAAGGTTGTTGTTGCAGCGCAAATTCATTTGCAAGAAAGGGCGCAGAGTGCGGCGGTAATCAAAACCCGGACATCAAGGAGATATCCGATGTTGACCCGCAGAGGAGCATTACTGAGCGCCGCCGCAGCAGCCGTGCTGCTGGCCGCGCCCGCAGCCACCAAAGCCGCCGATGACCTCAAGCTGCCGCGCCAGAAAGTCGAGCTGGTCGCGCCGCCCTTCGTGCATACGCATGAGCAGGCGACCAAGCAGGGCCCGAAGATCATGGAGTTCACGCTCACGATCGAGGAGAAGAAGGTCGTCATCGACGACAAGGGCACCACCTTTCAGGCCATGACGTTCAACGGCTCGATGCCGGGCCCGATGATGGTCGTGCATGAAGGCGACTATGTCGAAGTGACGCTAGTCAACCCGGTCACCAACTCGATGCCGCACAATATCGACTTGCATTCGGCGACGGGCGGGGGCGGCGGCGCCGAACTGACGCTGGTCAATCCGGGCGAACAGGTCACGATGCGCTGGAAGGCAACGCGCACCGGCGTCTTCGTCTATCACTGCGCGCCCGGCGGTCCGATGACCCCGTGGCACGTGGTGTCCGGCATGTCCGGCGCGGTGATGGTGTTGCCGCGCGAGGGGCTGACCGACGGCAAGGGCAAGACGGTCAGGTATGACCGCGTCTACTACGTCGGCGAGTTCGACCTGTATGTGCCGCGCGACGAGAAAGGCAACTACAAGTCCTACGACTCGCCCGGCGAGTCCTATACCGACACCGTCGAGGTGATGCGCAAGCTGATTCCGACCCATGTCGTGTTCAACGGCAAGGTGGGGGCGCTCACCGGCAAGAATGCGCTGACGGCCAAGGTCGGCGAGAGCGTGCTGATCGTGCATTCGCAGGCCAACCGCGACAGCCGTCCGCATCTGATCGGCGGCCATGGCGACTATGTCTGGGAGAGCGGCAAGTTCTCCAATGCACCGGAGACGGGGCTGGAGACCTGGTTCATCCGCGGCGGCTCGGCGGGAGCTGCGGTCTACAAGTTCCTGCAGCCCGGCGTCTACGCCTATGTCACGCACAACCTGATCGAGGCCGTCGAGCTCGGCGCCGCCGCGCACTTCAAGGTGGATGGCGGCAAGTGGAACGATGACCTGATGACCCAGGTGAGGGCGCCGTCGGAGATTCCGTCCCGCTAAAGGCCAATGACCTGAGAGGGCGCTGACGCCGGCGCCCTCCTCTACTTCGAATGCACCGCCATGCTGATCGCATTCAAACTCAAGCTCGCTCTCGCCTGCGTCGCCGGACTTGCCGGCCCGCTCGCGATTGCACCCCTCCTGCCGGACGCCGGATTTCGCGGCGGCGCTAGCGGCACCGGGCAGGCCATCGTGGAGGTGCGCGCCGGCAACGTGGCTTACCGCGTTGCCGGCGATTTCACGCGCAACGGCAAGCAGGCGGCGGCGCCGTTGCGCCAACTCACGTTCGACAAGCTTGCCATCATGAAACGTCAGGTCAGCTCCGCCGACTACCAGGCCTGCGTCGATGACGGCGCCTGCCGCGCCCTCGACCGCGGCGTAGCGGTCGCCGTCGATCGTCCCGCTGTGCAGGTGAGCTGGCATGACGCCAATACCTACGCCGCCTGGCTGTCACACAGGACCGGCGAGACATACCGCCTGCCCACCGATGAGGAATGGGCATTTGCTGCAGGCAGCAAATTCTCGGACGACGCCCTGCCCGTCGACAATGACGACCCCTCGAAACGCTGGATTGCGAAATTCGAACGCGAATCCGAGCGCATCACCGGTGCCGAGGCCCGCGCCTTCGGCAGCTTTGGCGTCAACGAGAACGGCCTTGTCGACGTCGCCGGCAATGTCTGGGAATGGACGTCGACCTGTTTTGTCCGCTACCGGCTCGACGATGCCGGAAAGGCCATGTCGAGCACATCGAATTGCGGCGTGCGCGTCGTCGAGGGCCAGCACCGCTCTTATGTCACCGACTTCATCCGCGACGCCCGCGGCGGCGGCTGCATGGCTGGCGTACCGCCGGACAATCTCGGCTTCCGGCTGGTACGCGAGCCGCGATCCTGGGTCAGCAGCCTGACCAAGGTACTGCATATCGCTCGAATCTAGCCGTTCTCCACCTGAGCCGACGTGCCTGCGAGCATAGGCCGCGCCGCAAATCCTGATTCCGGTACGTTTCTTGTATGCATCTCGTATGCACGCGCCTGTTTGCGCCCATTTTTTGAGCATATTCGATGCGCTGTCTCGTTGTCGCGGACCTGCACTATTCCCTGCCGCAGTTCGACTGGCTGCTGGCGGCTGCGCCGGGATTCGACCTGGTGATCTTTGCCGGCGATGCGCTGGATGTCGGCTCGTTCGTCGACTTCCGCGCACAGATCGTGGTGGTGAAGAAATATCTCTCGCTATTGTCCGGCATGACAAAGGTGATCCTCTGCTCGGGCAATCACGACCTCGATGAGCGCAGCGCGGAGGGCGAGAAGATCGCACGCTGGCTCGGCGACGTGCGCGAGCTCGGCATTGCCTGCGACGGCGACAGCCTCACCATCGGCGACACGCTGTTTACGGTGTGCCCGTGGTGGGACGGACCCCTGGTCAAGCAGCGGCTGGAGAAGCAACTGCGCGGCGACTCGACCAAGCGCAGCGGGCGCTGGATCTGGGTGCATCATGCACCGCCCGCGAATTCGCCGACCAGCTGGGGCGGCAAGCGCTTCTTCGGCGATCCCGATCTTGTGCAATGGATCGCGACCTACCAGCCCTCGATGGTGATCTCCGGCCATGTGCACCAGTCGCCGTTCATCTCCGACGGCTCCTGGTTCGACCGGCTTGGCGATACCTGGGTGTTCAATGCCGGCCTGCAGCCCGGCCGTCCGCCTGTTTACATCGTGCTTGATATCGACGAGGGCACGGCGTTCTGGTTGCCCGCGGGCGATGCGCGCTACATCGACCTTAAGGCGCCGCTGACGCGCCCGGCGCTGCCGATCGTGAAGCCGCCGCCCTGGCTCATATCCTTGGATCAGATTGCCGATCCGATCCTGGCGAAACCTCAGTCGGCGGCAGGTTGATCATGCTCTGCAAGACCTCGCCGACCATGGCGAGGTGCGTGCCGTGGCCGGCATATTGCCGCTTCAGGTCGGCGAGATAGGTGTTGGCGACGTTGAGCCGCTGCGCCAGCATCCGCGCAATGATGATCGCCACCGCCGGCTGCCTGCGCAGGAACGAGGCCGCATCGTCGATCTCGTAGACCGTGGAGTCCTGCGCCGCGCGCACCGTCGCGGTGTGCGGCGTATCGAGCAGGACGCTCATTTCGCCAAGCACCGCGCCGGGCTCGGTGATGTTGGCCACCACCGCATCGCCCTTGATCACCTCAAGCCGTCCCTCGATCAGGACATAGAGGTGGCCTGTGCGGCCGCCCTCATGCACTACCTCGGTGCCGGCAGCGACACTCCGCCGCACGCCGCCTATGCAGTATTCCAGGATGTCGCGCATGCCTCTCCGCCCAAGGGTCCCTGCACCAGACTAGGCGGGAGCATAGCACCGGGGAAACAGATATTGCGGCGAACTTGCGCAAAAAACCGGCATTGCCGGGTCAATAAGCGCTCAGGCCGACGCCGAGGTCGTTGCGAGGAAATCGCCGATTGCGCCGAGAAAGACCTGCGGCGCCTGAAGCTGCGGGACATGGGCGCAGCCGGGAATGATTTTGAGCCGCGCCTGCGGCAGCAGGCCTGCAAGCTCGTGCGACATCGGCGGCGGCGTCGCCTCGTCATGTTCGCCGACCAGCACGAGCACGGGCACCTTTACCTTGCCGACCTCGCCGCGCAGATCGAGGTTCGCCAGTGCCGCGCAGGCAGCACGGAACACGTCCGGGTCGGTGCGCAGAAAGGCCTCGCGGCGGCCGCGCATGAGATCGGGGTGCTGCGCCTGGAATTCCGGCGCGAACAGCCGGCGCATCGCGACATCGGTGATCGCAGCCAAACCCTTGGCGCCGGCGGCGGTCGCCATGTTGCGAAAGGCTTCGCGGCCCGCTTCCGAGAACGCCGCGCCGCAATCGGCAAGAACGAGCTTTCTTGCAATGTCGGGATGGCGGATCGCCATCTGCAGCGCGATGAAGCCGCCATAGCCATTGCCGAGCACGATCGCGCTCTCACCGGCCGCCGCATCCGCGACCGCCTCTGCCATGCGATCGGCCACCGCGGCAAGACCGCCGGTCACGGCCTGCGAGCCGCCGAACCCCGGCAGCTCCGGCACGATGACGCGGAACGCGCGTGACAACTCGGGAACGATCGCATCGAAACTGGCGCTGTCCGATAGCAGCGAGTGGAACAGGAACAGCGGCGGGCCCTTGCCGGATTGCGCCGCATTCACCGTGCCGTTCGCGAAAAGCCGATCCATCGCTGCTCTCATTTGCCCAGATATCCGTGCTGCATTCATAGAGTAAATTCCGCGCGATTCAAGGCGCTCAGCGCTTGACGTGATATTTCACGAATGCCACATTTGCTGTCGAAAGGACAGGAAATCCGATGCTTTTGCGGGACAATGTCTACGAGAGCCTGCGCTCTGATATTCTTTCATGCCGCCTGGCGCCGGGCGATGATATGCGCGAACAGGAGCTTGCCGAGCGCTATGCGGTGAGCCGCCAGCCGGTGCGCGAGGCCCTCCTGCGGCTGGAGCGCGAGCATCTCGTCACCGTGCAGCCGCGGCAGGGCTATCGGGTCAATCCGATCTCGCTCGCCGACGCGCGCGACCTCTTGCGGTTTCGGCTGGCGCTAGAGCCGGCTTGCGTAGCGGAAGCAATCGAGAACGCCAGCGACGAGACGTTGAAGGCGCTGAACAAGTTCCGCCGCTTCTCCGGCAATCATGAGGACTTCATCGCCTACAACCGCGGTTTCCACACCGCGCTCGCGCATGCCTCCGGCAACCGCCGGATGGCGGCGGCGTTGTGCGACCTGATCGGCCAGGCCGACCGGCTGGTGCGCGTCAGCGTGGCCAATGTGAAAGGCCATAACCCGGCGCAACTTGTCGCCGAGCATGTTGCGCTGATCGAGGCGATGCAGGGGCGCGACAGCCGCACCGCCGTGCGCATCATCAAGGCGCACATCATGCAGACCGAGAAGCGCGTGCTGCCGGCGCTGAAGCGCAACGCCGTCATTGTCGAGGCGGGCGACGCATGAATATTCCGTCGAAACCCCCTGCCATCGAGCTGCATGGCAATTTCGTCGACGGCCGCGAGATCGAGGCCGGGCGCGGCGAGATGCTCGACGTCCGCAATCCCGCGACCGGCGACGTCATCGCGCGGATTCCGAACTCGACCACGGAGGACATCGACCGCGCGATGAAGAGCGCGCGCGCCGCCTTTGAAGCCAAGGCGTGGGGCGGCATGGATACGCGCGCCCGGGCGAAGCTGGTCAACCGGCTGGCGGATGCGTTCGAGGCCAATCTCGACGCGCTGTACCGGCTGGAGACGCTCAACAACGGCCGCCCCGTCAACGAGACGCGCGCGCAACTGTCGCGCCTGCCGGACTTCTTCCGCTATTTTGCCGGCCTTGCACTGTCACGGCGGGATTCCGTGATCCCGGTCGAGGGCTCCTACCTCAACTACACGCTGCGGACGCCGATCGGCATCGTCGCCAACTGCACGCCGTTCAACCATCCGCTGATGATCCTGTGCAAGTCGCTCGCCGCCGTGCTCGCGACCGGCTGCGTCACCGTCGTCAAGCCGTCCGAATACACGCCGCTGACGACGCTGAAGCTCGCGCAGATATTTTCTGAAGCCGGCTTGCCGCCTGGCGTGTTCAACGTCGTGCTCGGGCTCGGGCAAAGCGCCGGCAGGATGCTCGCCGAGCATGGCGACATCAACAAGCTCGTGCTGACGGGCGGCACCGAGGCCGGCCGCATCGCCGGCAGCGCCGCGGCAAAGGTCTTTGCGCACCAGACCATGGAGCTCGGCGGCAAGACGCCGGTGATGGTGTTCGAGGATTTCGGCGTCGACCGCGCCGTCAACTACGCGGCGTTCGGCGCCTTCATCGGCGCCGGGCAGACCTGTGTCTGCGCCTCGCGCCATCTGGTGCAGGCCTCGATCTACGACGAATTCGTCGAGAAGCTGAAGGCGAAAACGCAATCGATCCGGCTCGGCGATCCCTTCGATCCCGCCACCCAGCTTGGCCCGGTGATCTCCGCGCGCCAGCGCGACCGCGTGCTGACCTACTCGCAATATGGCCGGGATGAGGGCGCGCGGCTGGTCACCGGCGGCGTCGCGGCAAAGGTGCCCGGCCATGACAACGGCTTCTTTATCGAGCCGACGGTGTTTGCCGACGTGCGAAGCGACATGCGCATTTTCCAGGAAGAAGTGTTCGGCCCGTTCACCTCGGTCACCCCCTTCAAGGACGAGGCGGACGCCCTGCGGCTCGCCAACGATTCGCCCTTTGGACTCGCAGCCGCAATCCGCACCCGCGACATCGCGCGCGCCCATCGCCTCGCCGCCTCCGTCAAGGCCGGCATCGTCTGGATCAACGATCACCATCGCCTTGACCCGGCCTCGCCCTGGGGGGGCGTCGACGATTCCGGCATCGGACGCGAATGCGGCAGCGAAAGTTTTGACGACCATTTCCACGTCAAAAGCGTGATGGTCGCAACGCATGACCAGCCGTTCGACTGGTACCGCGACACGGCGAACCAGCGACGGTTGAACTAGCGAAACAATCCGGCGCCGCAGAGAACGGCAACCGGATCCGCCAGCAAGGCGACAAAAGGGGGGGAAGTCAAATGGTTATCGCAGTGAACGCGGGCGCGCGTCTCGACCGGCTGCCGGTCTCATCGTTCCACTACCGGATCTTCTGGCTGGTCGGAGCCGGCATGTTCTTCGACGGATACGACCTCTATGTCGCGGGTGGCGTGCTGGCGTCGTTGCTGCAGACCAAATTCTCGACCCTGCCGCAGAACCTGCAGTTCATCTCGCTGACCTTCGTCGGCATGACGCTGGGCGCGCTGATCACCGGATTTGTCGGTGACCGCTACGGACGCCGCTTCACCTACCAGATCAACCTCCTCATCTTCGGCCTCGCGTCGCTCGCCGCAGCCTTTGCACAGGACATGACGCAGTTGATCGCTTGCCGCTTCGTGCAGGGACTTGGTCTCGGCGCCGAGATCGTGGTCGGCTATTCGACGCTGACGGAATTCGTGCCGCCGCGGACGCGCGGGCGCTGGCTGTCGATGATGGCGTTCCTGGTGGTGGCGGGATTTCCGGCCACTGCGCTACTCGGTTATCTGATCATCCCAAGTTTCGGATGGCGTCCGATGTTCGTCATCGCGGCCATCGGCTCGCTGATCGTCTGGTACCTGCGCAAGAACCTGCCGGAATCGCCGCGCTGGCTGGAGGCGCAGGGCCGCACCGATGAAGCCGAAGCGCTGATGCAGTCGATCGAGAAGGAAGCTTCCGGCGGCAAGGTGCTGCCGGCGGTGCATGTGCCGGCACCGGTACCGCTGGTCGCGATGTCCGACCTGTTCAAGCCGCCGCTGGTGCAGCGTCTCTTCGTCGGCTGCTGGGTGCTGATCACAATCAACACGCTGATCTTCGGCTTCGTGCTGTTCCTGCCGCAGTTCTTCCTGCGCCAGGGCCTGACCATCACCAACTCGCTGGCCTATACGCTGGTGCTCTCGGCGGGCTCGCTGGTCGGCTGCGCACTGGGCGCTTACCTGTCCGACGCCATCGGGCGGCGCTGGAGCATCATCGGCGCATCCGTCGTGACGATCATCACCGGCTTCATCTATGCCCGCTTCCATGCCGGCGACGATCCCACGATCGTGTTGAGCGTGGGTTTCGTGCTGATCGTGGCGATCTACATCCAGACCGCGATCCTGTTCGGCGTCTATACGCCGGAACTGTTTCCGACCGAGATCAGGCTGCGCGCCAACGGCATCTGCAACACGCTCGGCCGCGGCGCCACCGTGGTGTCGCCCTTCATCGTCGGCGCGCTGATGGCGTCGTATCAGCTCCCCGGCGTGATCTGGCTGATGATCGGCCTCGTCCTCGTCCAGATCGTGGTGGTGTGGTTCTGGGGCGTGGAGCCGCGCAATCGCGGGCTGGAGGATGTCGCCGGCGCCGCGGTGTAACCCGCGGGAACCGGACACGCGATATCGACTTAGTGAAGCAACGGATTGGCCTCCGTGCTAAATATGCGGCGCCGATCCGTTTCAAGAACAGGTGCTGTTGATGGCATCGCCGCGGATGATCGGGGGCATCGTTGCAATCGCCGTGATCGCTGGTGCGATCGCGGCCGCCGCGATCGTGTGGCGTCCTGCGATCGCCGCGATCGAACCGCCAGCGCCGCAATCGTTCGACAGCGCACTCGTCAAGCGCGGCGGGGATCTCGCTGATATCGGCAACTGCAATGACTGTCACACCGTGCGCGGGGCAAAAGATTTTTCCGGCGGCCTTGCGGTGCCGACGCCGTTCGGCATCATCTATTCCTCGAATATCACGCCCGACCCGGAAACCGGCATCGGACGCTGGTCGGAAGCCGCTTTCCGCCGCGCCATGCAGTCGGGTGTCGATCGGGACGGCCGTCATCTCTATCCGACCTTTCCCTACGATCACTTCACCCATGTCTCCGACGAAGACGACCGCGCGCTCTACGCCTATCTG
>Ga0081540_1001988_pt1 | contig 17057 bp, 19 predicted proteins | sample TabmetS2T1R1_FD_71024 | JGI IMG/M metagenome (GOLD analysis project Ga0081540, IMG submission 71024) | Tabebuia heterophylla rhizosphere microbial communities from the University of Puerto Rico - S2T1R1 | ecosystem: Host-associated > Plants > Roots > Rhizosphere ... | reverse complement strand
CGTTGGCGCGCGTGCTCGAGTTCGCCGGCCACGAGGTAACGCGCGAGTACTACTTCAACGACGCGGGGACGCAGATCGAGAAGCTGGGCGAGTCGATCCGCGCGCGGGCGCGCGGGGAGGAGGTCCCCGAGGGCGGCTACGAGGGCGACTACGTCCGCGAGCTCGCCGCCGAGATCCCCGGCGCGGCCGACCTCGACGGCGAGGAGCTCGCCCGCGTCGGAGTGGAGCTCATGTTCGACCGGATCAAGGCGACGCTGCACGCCTACCGCGTCGACTTCGACATCTTCTTCAACGAGGCCGCGCTGCACGAGGGCGCGCCCAGCGCGGTCGAGCGGGCCTTCGAGCGGCTCTCGGAGGCCGGCCACACCTACCGCTCCGAGGGCGCGCTGTGGCTGCGCACCACCGAGTTCGGCGACGACAAGGACCGCGTTCTGGAGCGCTCGACCGGCCAGCCGACGTACTTCGCCGCCGACGTCGCCTACGTGGAGAACAAGCTCGAGCGCGGCTTCGACGAGCTCATCCTGCCGCTGGGCTCGGACCACCACGGCTACATCGCGCGGCTGACGTCGATCATGGGCTCGCTCGGCGCCGACCCCGAGCGCCTCGAGGTGCCGATCCTGCAGTTCGTGCACGTCGTCGAGGGCGGCGCGCGGGCGTCGATGTCCAAGCGCCGCGGCGAGTTCATCACGCTCGACGAGCTCGTCGGCGAGATCGGCGTCGACGCGACGCGCTACTTCATGCTCTCGCGTTCGCACGACTCGACGATCGACCTCGATCTCGACCTCGCGCGCCAGGAGTCCGCGGAGAACCCCGTCTACTACGTGCAGTACGCGCACGCGCGGGTCACCTCGATCCGGCGCAAGGCGGGGGAGGAGCGCGTGGCGCGGGCGCTGGCGTCCGCGGGCGCGGCCGTCGAGCTGCACCCGTCCGAGCGCGCGCTGGTCAAGAAGCTGCTCGCCTTCCCGGACGAGGTCGCCGAGGCAGCCGAGCGGCGGGCGCCGCACCGCATCACCGTCTACGCCCTCGAGCTGGCCCAGACCTTCACCGCGTTCTACCGCGACTGCCAGGTCGTCGGGGTCGAGCCGGTCGAGCTCGAGGACTGGCGGCTGCGGCTGAGCGTGGTCACCCAGCGCACGATCGCCCGGGCGCTCGCCCTCCTCGGGGTCGACGCGCCCGACGAGATGTGACGCGCTGACCTCTGCTGCCACCCGTTCGGGTGGTGTCGGTTAGGTTTGGCGGCGTGGGGAGCACTCGGGTTGCGTTGCGCGCCGGGATCGTCGCTGGGGCGATCGCCCTCGCCGCTCCGGCGGCCTCGCCCGCGGTGACGCGGACGATCGACTACGGCCAGCCGGGCCCGGCGCAGACGAAGGCGCTGCGGGGCTGGTGGAACCCCAATGGCGGCAAGCTGCGCGTGCCCTCGCGCTACGTCGACCGGACGGCGATGTCGCCTGCGACGCAGACGATCTGCAGCGAGTTCACGCTCTTCCGGTTCACGGCCCAGTACTTCGAGGAGCCGTGGGCGTTCGAGGACTCCAAGCGCAAGTGCGTGGACGCGGCGCCCGGCAAGCGCGCGCACTTCCCGACCTGGCGCTACTTCGCCGCGCCGTACTCGAGCTACGCGCTCCAGGTCACCATCACGTGGCGCGTTCGCGGAGGGCCGGCGCTCGCCAGCGCCCTGTACGACTACGACCGCGTCGCGGACTACCGCTGCCAGACGCGCAACTGCTCGAGCAAGAAGCGCTACGCAGGCGTGGCGAGCATCCGCTTCGAGTCCTAGCAGGTGCGCACGTAGCGGCACGCGACGATCGACGGCTGCTCGACCGGGTGGCCGGCGGCGATCGACCAGGCGAGGCGGACGAACTGGGCGTGCGACCAGGCGAGCGGCGTCGCCGAGAGCGTGCCCTCGCCCGGCGCGAAGCCGGGCCGGCCCGACGGCGGCTGGTTGTCCCAGACCTGCTCGGGAATCAGATAGCCGTCGTTGGCCGCGCCGGCCATCGCGGCGAGCTGTGCGTTCGCCGAACGGCCGGCGGACAGCTCGTACTCGCCCCGCTCGCCGGCGAAGATCGGCCACGCGCGGCCGAGGGTCGCCTGGCTGTCGGGCGGGAAGCTGTTCCAGGGCGAGCCGTCGCGCTGCTCGCCGTAGCCGTCGAAGTTGAACCGGTGCCAGAAGCGGCCGTTGGGGGTGTCGACCGCGATCTGGGCGTCCGCGACGGCGATCGAGTTGAGGATCGTCGGGTCGTCCGGGCGCTTGACGCCGAGGCGCACGAGCTCGAGGAAGGTCGTGTCGACGACCGTGCGCTCGTCGGCCTTCGACGGGCCGCTGTCGCCGATCGAGTAGGTGCTGCCGTCGTTGGGATCGGCGTCCTTGGTCAGGCGCAGGTAGTAGGGCTTGGGCGAGTACGGGCCGTTGGACGTCGCGGTCCAGGCCTCGACGTGCTGCTGCCAGTCGTCGGCCGTCGCCTCGTAGAGGGCGGCGGAGGCATCGTCGCCGTTCTTGCGCGCGATCTGCGCCGCCGTCACGAGGCCCGCGATCTCCGAGGCGATGGTGCCCGGCGACCAACCGTCCTGGTTCTCCCAGCGGTCCTGCTGGGTCTTCGGCCCGTTCTGCACGATGTAGTCGGCGGCCGGCTTGACGTGCTTGGCGTAGGTGCCGGCGTCGTCTCGGCCGAGCTGCCAGGCCAGGACGATCGGGAAGGCGACCTCGTCCATCTGGACGTTGGTCCAGTGCGGCGTGCCGTCGACGAAGGTGTTCTGCCAGACGGAGCCGTCGGGCTTCTGCTGGTGGTCGAAGACGAAGGTCAGCGCGCGCTCGGCGGCGCCGCGATCCCCGGCCGCCATGAGCGCGGTGACGATCTGGTACAGGTCGCGCGACCACACCGCGTGGTAGACGCCGGAGGTCGGCTTCTCGAAGCCTGTGCCCCACGACCACGGCATCGTCGGCGAAGCGATGAACGCGCCGCGATGCGTCTTGTCCTCATGGGCGGCGAGGGTCATCACCGAGACGTCGTACTCGGGCCCGAAGGGCGCCGCGCTCGCCGGCTGCGGCTTGAGCGAGCCCAGGTAGCGGTGCCAGCCCGCTGCGTACCCGCTGGCGACGGCCGGGAACCCGCGCCCGAGCGAGGCGCGCGCGTTGGCCAGCGCGGCAGCGCTGTCGCCGCCGAGCCCGAGCGCGAGCTGCAGGTGGCGGTGGCGCACGCCGTCGAGCGCGGTCTGCGCGGTCTGGGCGACGTTGCCGTCCGGCGAGGACCGGTAGGTCCAGTCCATCGTGAAGTCGTCGCGCAGGTCGGTCCAGCCGTCGCTGGCGTCGAGGTAGCCGGTCGAGGTGCGCCCGAACGACGGCTGCGCGATCAGCGCGCTGCCCGCCTTGTCGTCCTGGGTAAGCAGCGTGCCGTGCTTCGCGGTGCCGCTGTCGTCGTTGCCGTTGTTCGACAATCCGGGATCGAGCAGCACGTAGACCTTGTACGGCCTGCCGGTGAGCGACTGGAAGCGCACGTCGACGAGCAGCGTGCTGCGCCCCGGATCGCTGACGTAGGTCTTGACGATCCGGTACGCGCCCGACTTCGCCGTGTCGATCTGGCGGTACGTGAGGCTGCGCTTGTCGACGAGCTTGACCTTGTGGGTCGTGTCGTCGCGCTCGCTGTCGGCGAAGGTGTGCCCGTCGGTGACCACGAGCTGCATGTCGCGGATCGCCGGGGTGCCGAGGTCGGGGTAGTAGACCTCGGTCAGCTCGCCCTGCTCGAGCGTGTGCCAGAGCTTGCTGTCGAGCGATGCCGCGGTGCCGAAGCCGTCCTTGTCGGCCGGCGTCCACCACGCCTCGGCGCCTGGAGCGCCGGGAGCGGTACCGCCGCCGGGGTGGGCGCCTGCGCCGGGCGCGAGCGCAGCGAAGGCGACGACGACGAGCACGACGAGCAGGCCGCGACGGCCCTGCGACATGGCGAGCATGGACCCTTCCCTCCCGACTTGGAACCGCTACCCGCCTACCCACGACCCGCCCTGTATCAACCCTGCGATCCTCCGGCGCCATGGCCACCGCCGATCTCACCGTCATCAGCCTCGGGCGCGCCGAGGCCAGCGCCGCGCCGTACATCGCGGAGATCCAGCGGCGCCTGGCCGCCCAGGATCGCGTCGGCTACCGCATGCACGCGATGGGCACCTCGCTGGAGGGCTCGACCGAGGACATCCTGCGCATCGTGGGCGAGCTGCACGCGGTCCCCTTCGAGCTCGGTGTACCGCGCGTGTACACGGTCCTCAAGCTCGATGAGCGCCGCGATCGCGAGCAGACGCTCGACGACAAGGTGGCCTCGGTCGAGCGGCTGCTCGAGGAGGGCTGACGATGGGGAAGCTCATCTACTCCGCGATCGCGTCGCTCGACGGCTACGTCGCCGACGAGGAGGGCAACTTCGAGTGGGCGGCGCCCGGCGAGGAGGTCCACGCGTTCGTCAACGAGCTCGAGCGCCCGGTCGGCACCTACCTCTATGGCCGGCGCATGTACGACACGATGGCCGGCTGGGGCGACACCGCCGCGTTCGCGGGTGCGTCGCGCGCCATGGGCGACTTCGCGGAGATCTGGCAGGCGGCCGACAAGATCGTCTACTCGCGCACGCTCCAGACCGCGCGCACGCCGCGCACGCGGATCGAGTCCGAGTTCGACCCCGGCGCGGTACGCGAGCTGAAGTCCTCGTCCGAGCGCGACATCACCATCGGCGGCGCCGAGATCGCGGGCCAGGCGCTCGCGGCCGGCGTCGTGGACGAGCTGGCGCTGTTCCTGCACGCGGTGATCGTGGGAGGCGGCTCGCGCGCACTGCCCGAGGGGGTCCACCTCGCGCTGGAGCTGCTCGAGGAGCGCCGCTTCGGCAACGGCGTCGTGTACCTGCGCTATCGCGTCTAGATGTTGTAGAGGAAGTCCAGCCCGACGTCGCTGAGCCAGCGCTGGGCGCGGACGTTGAGCTGCGTCAGCTCGCCGGTGAGGATGAGGATGCCCATCAGGATGAGGACGCTGCCGGAGATCGCGGTGACGAGCAGGTAGTGCTCGCGGATCCAGCGGAAGGCCGTCGTCGCGCGGTCGAAGGCCACCGCGGTGACGAGGAAGGGAACGGCGAGCCCGAGCGAGTAGAAGGCCAGCAGGACGCCGCCGTGGGCGACGGTGTCCGACGTCGACGCCGCGGCGAGGATCGAGGCCAGCGTCGGGCCGACACACGGCGTCCAGGCGATCGCGAAGGCCAGGCCGGCGACGACCGGCCCTCCGGTGCCGGCGCTGCGGATGAGCGCGTCGGGGCGCCACTCGCGGTTGAGCTTCGGCACGAAGGGCGTGAGCAGGAAGAACACGCCCATCGCGATGATGAGGATCCCCGCGGCCTTGTCCAGCGTCTCCTTCGAGTCGCGCAGGGTCGAGCCCAGGCCGGTCGCGGTCATGCCCAGCGCGACGAACATGATCGTGAAGGACAGGCAGAAGATCGCCGCCGGCCAGAGCACGTGCGACAGGCGATGGCTCCCCTGGCGCATGTCGGTGATGCTCACGCCGGAGACCGCCGACAGATAGCCGGGCACGAGCGGCAGCACGCAGGGGGAGACGAACGACACGAAGCCGACCGCGAAGGCCGCGATGACCGTCGTGTCGGCCTGGGGCGCGGCCGCGGCGAGGACCATCAGACGTCGTACCTCGCCAGGTCCTGCTCGAGGCGCCGCGCGTCGCTGTCGGAGAGCTCGGCGCCTCCGGGCTCCTCGCGTGCGCCGGCCGGCGCACGAGCACGGCGCCACCGCGGCAGCAGCACGGCGATCAACGCCAGCAGCGCCAGCACGACGGCGACCGGCACCCACCACACGGCGAGGCTGAAACCGCTGTCCTGCGGCGTGGCGAGGATGTTCGGCCCGTAGGTGGCCACGAGCCGGTCCTTGATCTGCTGCTTGGTCAGGCCCTGGGCGATGAGCTTGCGGATGACCGCCCGCTCCTGGTCGGCGCGCGCGGAGTCGGCCACGTTGAGCGGCACGTTGCACGTGTCGCACATGACCTCGTCCTCGACGTCGTTGAACGACGCCTTGGGCTGCGCGGCGAGCGCCCCGGGGGCGAGCGACAGCATCAGCAGGACGGCGAGGACCGCGGCGCGCATCAGCTCTTCTGGGCGCGATCGATGGCGTTGGCCAGGAACCTCTCGTTCACCTCGCCGCGCGAGAGCGCCACGATCCTGCCCCGCTTGTCGAGCACGAACGTCTCGGGAAGGGCGGTGGTCCCGTACTTGGGCGCGAGGTCGAGGCGGTCGTCGCGCACGCTCGGGTAGCTGAGCTTGTGCTGGCGGACGAAGTCGCGCGAGGAGGAGGCGTCGTCCTTGTAGGTCACGCCAAAGACCGTGCCCCCGCTGGCCGCAAGCTGCTTCTGCGCGCGCTCGAGCACCGGTGCCTCGTGCTCGCACGGCGGGCACCATGAGGCCCAGAAGTTCAGGACTACGACCTTGCCCTTGTACGAGGCCAGCGACTGGCGCCCGGAGCCGTCCAACGTGGGCAGCGAGACCGCGTATCCGGGCGCCGTGGGCAGCTGCCCCTTCTTCACCGCGGAGTCCAGCGTGGTGTCGTCGTGACGCGCCACCACGCCGTACACGAGCAGCGCCACGAGGGCAGCGCCAAGCACCGCGACGACGATGGGAACGGCCGACCGCCTCACGCACGGAAGGGTAGTCCCCGGCTATCCTTCGCGATCCAGGCGGCGGTAGCTCAGTTGGTAGAGCATCAGCTTCCCAAGCTGAGGGTCGCGAGTTCGAGCCTCGTCCGCCGCTCTGAGGAGACCCGCCCGAGCCGGCGGGTCTCTTGCTGTCAGGCCCGGTCGGCGTCGCGCGGTGTCACAGGGCGAGCGCGCCGCGAACGACGAGTGCGGCACCGACGGCGAACGAGACCCACAGCAGGATCGAGCGTGAGTGCGCGAGTGCCCACCGGTCCACCGATCCGACGGCGTCTCGTGCGGCGGCCGGTCGCATGATGCACAGCACGAGTGCGAGGATCGGGAGCGCGAACCAGATCGCGTTGTACGTCACGACGTCGAGCGTCCCGCCGGTGACCCGTGGGTTGTGCGCGACGATGACGTTGAGCGCGATGAGGTAGAAGATCCCGGGGATGTGGGTGGCCGGCCCGGCCAGCACCGCGATCCGCGTGGTCACGTTCTGGTCCAGCATCTCCTTCAGGCGGCCGCCGGCCTCGGGAGCCTCCCGGGCGTCCCGCCGGTGGACGTGTCCGGTCAGCAGCGCCAAGCCGAAGGCCAGGGCGACGGCGCCACTGATGATCTCGGCGATGGCCTTGGTCCGGCCCGTGCCCGCTTGGAAGTGGATGCCGTGAAACGCGTAGACGACCACCAGTCCGAACGCGATCGTGAAGGCCAGCCCTCCGACCACGTACGCGAGCATGAGCACGCGCCGCGACTTGTGCTCGAGCAGCGCATAGGTCGCGGCAAGGCTCGTCGGCCGGATCGTGCTGGCCATCGCGAGCACGATGATCTCGATGGTCACGCCAGCGCAGGGTCGGGGCGAGCTCGGTCGTCGGCTGCCACCGCGTCGGGCATCGGGGTCTCGCGGTTGGCGAGCGTGATGATCGCAGCTCCGGCGAGGGCGGCCGGCAGAGCGCCGACCGCGACGAGCACGTGCCTCGTCCGCCGCTCTGAGCCAAGGCCGCTCCGGCGGGGCCTTGGCCCCCTCGGAGGGCGTCGGCGTACGTCATCGGGCCAGGAGCGTCAGTCATGCGACGGACGCGAGCGCTCGCGCCCGGCCCTAGGTTCGTCATGTCCGCAACCACCACCAGGAAGGAACAACGACATGAGTGGATCGACCGACACGCCGACCGTCGTCCTCGTGCACGGCGGGTTCGCCGACGCCTCGTTCTGGGCGCCGGTGATCGAGGATCTCCAGGCGCACAACGTGCCGGTGCTGGCGCCCCCGAATCCGCTGCGCGGCCTGGCACACGACGCGGAGTACCTCGCCAGCTACGTCAACCAGATCGACGGGCCGGTGCTCCTGGTCGGCCATTCCTACGGCGGCGCCGTGATCACCGTCGCGGGGGACGCCACGCCCAACGCGGTCGGGCTGGTCTACGTCGCCGCCTTCGCCCTCGACGAGGGCGAGCCCTTCTCCGCCATCTACGCGAGGTTCGGAGACACGCCCATTCTCGGCGCGGCGCGTCCGAGCAACTACCCGCTGCCGGATGGCGGTACCGCCGTCGAGCTGACCATCGCCCCGGAGCGCTACGAGGAGGCGTTCGCCGCCGACCTGTCGCCCGACCTCACCCGCGTCCTCGCCGTCAGCCAGCGTCCCTTCGCCGCGATCTTCGAGGACAGCCCAGAGGTCGCCGCCTGGAAGACGCTTCCCTCCTGGTACGCGGTTGCGACGCGAGACAACGCGATCCCGCCGGAGGGCCAGCGCCACATGGCCCAGCGCGCCGGTGCCCGGACCATCGAGGTCGACGCGTCGCACTCGATCGCGCTCTCGCAGCCGACTGCGGTTGCCGACCTCATCCGCGCCGCCGTCGAGGCGACCTCGGCTGCTCCCAATCCCGCCTGACGCCGGGCGACGCGACCGTGCCCCGCGCTCGCCACGGCGCGGGGTACAGTGGCGCGCGTGCACCGGTTCACGGCCGACGACGTCTCACGCAGCGCCCGCGGCATCGCCGATTCAACCCTCTGCTACTTCGACGTCGAGCTCCCCGGGCGGACGCTGCCCGGCCATGCGATCCTCAACGTCGACGACGGAGAGGATCCCGAGTCCTTCCGGGACCACATCGCGTCGGTGCTCAACGCGATGGTGGCGACGGACGGGAGCGAGAGCGTGGTCGAGGCGCTGGCGAGCGCCGACGGGCTCAGGCTCTAGATCGCCGCTCTTCACGAGAGGCCCCGCGGACGGGCGGGGCCCCTCGCGTTTCACCCCCCTACGGCACGAAGGTCACCGTGATGGTGAAGGTGAAGGTGTGGTGCTTCTTGTCCTCGACGCCGTGGTTGGTGTCCTCGACCGCCGTTCCGCGCGCGCCCGCGAACCGGCCGGTGCCGCCGATGATCGCGCAGCTGTTGTTCGTCGGGCTGTCCTCGCGGATGCACTGGGCGAAGAGGAAGTTCCCCGCGCCGAGGTCGACGACCGAGTTGCCGTAGAAGATCGCCTTGCCCTTGTACTTCTTGGCGCCCTCGAACGTCGTGACGTCGAAGTCGTGGGCGCGGCCGATCTTCTGGCCGTCCATCGAGAGCACGTCGGCGTTGGCGGCCGAGAGGTCGGCGACCTTCGGGCGCTTCTTGTCGCGCGGCGTCGCGGGGTTGATGCCCTCGTGGTTGCTCGCGCCGCCGATCCGGACCTTGAACTGCAGGGTGCCCGTCGGCGGCCCGGCGCTGCTCTGACCGCCGGCGATGGTGGCGGCCGCGGCGCCGGCCACCAACGCGACCACGATCGCGACCAGCACGATGAACGAGCGCCTGCTCGCACTGAACTGCATACCTATGCCCCCCTTCGATATGGGCGGCCGCCGCCGAGATCCCCGGCGACCGCGGGCGTCTCACCTCGCCCGGAGCCAACCCTCCTTGAACCGGTGAGTCGAAGTCAAGTGGTGTGTACGTCTTGGCACGCGGCGCCTCAGCGCAGGGCCTGGTCGATGCCGCGGCGCAGGTACGGGCCGAGCGTCTGCGCGAAGACCGGGGTCAGGTGGTCCTCGTCCTTGAAGGCCAGCGCGCCGCCGACGACGGCGGGGCACATGCGCGCACCGCACAGCAGGCGCGTCAGGTCGACCACGGCGACGTCCTTGGACGTCGCGCGGCTCGCCGCGGCCACCTGCGGATCGGGCTGCAGCGCGAGGCTGCGCGGGACCGCGCACTCCTTGCCGATCGCCGTCTCGCCCTCGCTCATCGCCTGCTGCACGCAGTCCAGCGTGCCGCCGCGCATCCGCGGCGTGTCGCGGATGACGACGACGTGCTTCACCGAGGACGGCAGCGCGCGCCACGCGGCGTCGTAGCCGTCGCGCTTGACCGCGAACGCGTCGCGGTTCGCCGGCGCCACCACGCCCGCTCCGGCGTGTGCGGCCACGAGGACCGTCCCGACCTCCGGATGGCGGTGGAACCAGTCGATGACCTGGTGCTTCCACTGAGTGCAGTGCGTCTGCGCCCGCGGCACCACGTCGGGGGTGGCGAGCGAGAACGCGCAGCTCGTGCGCGTGATCGACAGGCCGCGCCAGCCGCGCGCCCTCGCGACGGTGTCGAGCGCCGGACGCCAGTGCGAGGCGTGGCTGTCGCCGACCACCGCCACGGTCGCGCGAGCGCGGGCCGGCTCCAGCCCGAAGGCGCAGACCCGCAGGCGCTCGTCGCGCTCGGTGATCCGGCACGGCGCGTTGGGCATCTTCTCGGCCTCGACGGGCGTGGGCACGACGAGCGAGCGCAGCCGCGCGTTGTCGCAGGGATGCCGCGGATCGCGCGCGGCGGCACCGAAGCACTGCGGCTTGTGCGCGAGGGTCTGGCGCGTGACCTTCGCGTCGCGGGCGGCCTGCGCCTGGACGTGGTCGGAGCCGGCGATCGTCAGGGCCACGACGCCCGCGGTCGCCACCCCGGCGCCCACGAGGGTCAGCCGCGCCGGGCGCGCGAGCAGGGCCGGAGCGCGGCGCACCGGGTCCTCGACGAGCACCTTCGTCAGCCACGCCGCGCCGATCGTCAGGGCGAAGATCGCGATCGCCGTCGCGTTGCCGACCTCGTGGCCCAGGACGTACGGGGCGAAGATCAGCAGCGGCCAGTGCCAGAGGTAGACGGAGTAGGAGATGTCGCCCAGGAACTGCATCGGCGCGGTGCGCAGGAAGGCCGTCGGCGCCCATCGGCAGTCGGGCATGCCAGCGGCCATGACCGCCAGCGCCCCGCCCACCGGCAGCAGCGCCATCCAGCCAGGGAACGCGAGTCGCTCGCTGAAGGCCAGGGCGGCGACGAGGATCGCGCCCAGGCCCAGCCAGGAGACGACGCTTGCGATCGCGGGCCGCTGCACGGCCCCGCCGAGCACGACCGCGAGCACCCCGCCCGCCCCGAACTCCCACCCTCGCGTCGGCGTCGCGTAGTAGGCGATCGACGGGTCGGTGCCCGTCAGCACGATCGAGCAGGCCAGGCTCAGCAGCGTGGCGATCGCCAGCACGAGCAGGACGGCGCCGCGCCGCAGCCCGCCCGTCCGGCGCGCCACCAGGAGCCCGAGCAGCACGAGCAGCGGCCACACCACGTAGAACTGCTCCTCGGCCGAGAGCGACCAGAAGTGGCGGACCGGGGAGGGCGCGTCGTTGGCCGCGAAGTAGTCGACCGACGCCGAGGCGAGGTGCCAGTTCTGCACGTAGGCGGTGCTCGCGCGCAGCTCGGCGAAGAACCCGTCCCACGCGGTGAGCGGGACGAACGCGACGGTGGCGGCGGCGCAGACGAGGATCACCAGCAGCGGCGCCGGGAGCAGCCGGCGCGCCCGGCGCGCCCAGAAGTCGCCCAGCGAGACCGTCCCCGTGCGCTGGATGTCGCGCAGCAGCATGCCGGTGATGAGGAAGCCCGAGATCGCGAAGAAGACGTCGACGCCCACGAACCCGCCGGGGATCGCGTGCGGCCACAGGTGGAAGAGCACGACGAGCAGCACTGCGATCGCGCGCAGCGCCTGGATCTCCTCGCGCCTGGAGCTCCCGGCAGACACGCGGTAGGGGCTACCCACCGGACCGCGACGCTAAGGCTCCTCACGGGTTGTGCCGAAAGCAACCCATCGTGACCGTCCTGCGCTCCACAGCCCTCGCCGTCGCCGTCCTCGCGCTCGCCGTCACGGCCGCGCAGGCGGCGATGCCCTCGCCGGTCCTGGTCGTCGGCGACTCGCTCGCCGTCGGCATGCGGCCGTACCTGAGCGAGCAGCTGGGCTCGAGCGAGCTCGTGTGGGACGCGCGTTCGGGCCGCACCACGCCGGAGGGCCTGACCCACCTGCGCGCGCGCCTGCGCGAGGTGACCCCGCAGACCGTCGTCATCAGCCTCGGCACCAACGACGGGCCCGACCCGCACCGGTTCGCCAGTCGCATCCAGCGCGTGCTGCAGGCGATCCCGGCGAGCGCCTGCGTCGTCTGGACCGACATCAACCGCCCGCCGCGCAAGGGCGTCTACCGCGGGCTGAACCGCGTCCTCCAGCGGGCGGCCACGCGCGACCCGCGGATGGTGCTCGTCCACTGGGACCGCGCCGTGCTGCACGGCAGCGTCTCCCTCCCCGACGGCTTGCATCCCGACGCCGCGGGCTTCAAGTACCGCAGCCTCATGGTCGCCGGCGCCGTCGCGCGCGGATGCACCGCCGCCGCCTAGCTCGGCAGCGACGAGCCGGTCCGGGGGTCCGCCTCACACGGCCACGTGGCCGTGCTCGGCTACCAGGCCTGGGCGGTGCCGCAGTGCGGGCAGGCGACCGACGTCGAGACGTCGGCCTCGAAGACGTACCCGCAGGTGCACGTGTACACCGCGCGGTCCTCGGGCCCGCCGGACTCCCGGGCCCGGCGTTCGTCGCTCAGGTCGAGGTCCTCGGTCGGCGGCGGGGCCGTGGCCTCCGAGCGCTCGAGCGGCTGGCGGCGGCGCAGGCCGGCGGAACGGCGGCGGGGCTCTGTGGTGTTGCGATTTGGTCGGACGCGCATCGTGTGTCTACTCGTTAAGGACGCTCGAAGGCCCCGAAGGTTTCTCTTGCACCTGTCAGATTCCTCATCGGGCGCGTCGCCACTGGCGTGACCGGACCTTCCAGCGCGGCCGCTCCGTAGACTCTGGGCCCGCGCATGGATCCGTCCCGCAAGCGCCGCATCCGCCTGGTCGTCGCCCTCACGGCCGCCGTCATCCTGGCCGGCGCGCTGGCCTATACGAGCTTCTCCGCGTCCAGCGCGGCCGTGCAGCCCTCCAAGCTGCTGGCGAGCACGAACGCCGGGCGCACCTACCAGCTCACCGGCAAGGTGGTCGACGGCTCGATCCGCCACGACGGCGACGCGACCGTGTTCCGCGTCCGCGACCGCAACGGCCGCGCCTCGGTGCCGGTGAGCTACGTGGGCACCGTCCCGGACCCGTTCCGGGACGGGCGCGAGGTGATCGTCACCGTGCGCAAGAAGGGCTCGATGTTCGTCGGCGAGCGCGACTCGCTGATCACGAAGTGCCCGTCGAAGTTCACCGACAAGCCCGCGTCCCAGACGTAGCGCCATGGCCACCGTCGGCCAGGCCTGCCTGATCCTCGCCCTTCTCACGTGCGCGTACGGCATCGGCGCGTCGCTGTACGGCGCGGCCGCGGGGCGCCGCGACTGGGTCGACTCCGGGCGCCGCGCGGTCTACGCGCTGGCCGTGCTGGCGACCGCGGCGTTCGTGATCCTCGAGTCCGCCTTCCTGCGCTCGGACTTCCACTACAACGTGGTGGCGACGCACTCGTCGACCACCACGCCGACGTTCTACAAGGCGGCCGCGGCCTGGTCCTCGCAGGAGGGCTCGCTGCTGCTGTGGGTGTGGCTGCTGTCGCTGTGGTCGAGCCTCGTGCTCTTCCTGGTGCGCCGGCGCCTTCGCGACGTCGCGCCCTACGCGACCGCGGTCCTGCTCGGCTTCGGCGCCTTCTTCACCTCGCTGCTCGTCTTCACCGCCACGCCGTTCCACACGGTCGCGGCGGCGCCGCCCGAGGGCACGGGCCTGAACCCGCTGCTGCGCCACCCGAGCATGATGATCCACCCCCCGATGCTGTACTCGGGGTACACGCTGTGGGCGGTGCCGTTCGCGTTCGCCATCGGCGCCCTCGTGGTCCGCCGCGTCGACGCCGACTGGATCCGGGCCACGCGCCGCTTCGCGCTGGCGGCGTGGTTCTTCCTCGGCATCGGGATCCTGCTCGGCGCACGCTGGTCCTATGCCGAGCTCGGCTGGGGCGGCTACTGGGCCTGGGACCCGGTGGAGAACGCCTCGCTGCTGCCGTGGCTGACCGGCACGGCGTTCCTGCACTCGGTGATGGTGCAGGAGAAGCGCGGGATGCTGAAGGTGTGGAACGTCTCGCTGGTGCTCGCCACCGGGACGCTGGCGGTCCTCGGCACCTTCCTCGTGCGCTCGGGGATCCTGGACTCGATCCACGCCTTCGGCGCGTCGACCCTCGGCGTGCCGTTCGTGTCGCTGATCGGGCTGATGATCGCCGGCTCGGTGGCGCTCATCGTCACGCGACGCGACTCGCTGCGCTCCGAACACCGGCTCGACTCGCTGCTCTCGCGCGAGGCGGTCTTCCTGGGCAACAACCTCGTGCTCGTCGGGCTGGCCTTCGTCGTCTTCTGGGGCACCTTCTTCCCGCTGATCTCGGAGGCGATCACCGGGACCAAGCAGGCCGTCGGCCCGCCGTGGTTCGACCGCTACACGGTCCCGCTGGCGCTCGTGCTCGTCCTGCTCTCGGGCATCGGGCCCGTCATCGCGTGGCGACGAGCGACGTGGGCCAACGCGCGGCGCAACTTCCTCTGGCCGGTGGCCGTCGCGCTGCTGACGCTCGTCCTCCTGATCGCCTTCGGGGTGACGCAGAACGTCGCCGCCGTGACGATGTTCGTCTTCGGCGCGTTCGTGGTGGCGGTGGTCGCCCAGGAGCTCGCGCGCGGCGTCTCGGCCCGGCGGGCGATGGCCGACGAAGGGCCGGGCCGGGCGCTCGTCAGCCTCGTGCGCCGCAACCGGCGCCGCTATGGCGGCTACACCGTCCACGTGGGGATGGCGGTCCTGTTCGTCGGCGTGGCCGCGTCGACCGCCTTCCAGCACGCGCGCGACGTGCGCCTGAGCCCGGGGCAGACGGCGACGATCGGCGGCTACGCGATCACCTACCGCAACGCGACGGCCCGCGCCGACTACCGCGGCGAGCGGCTCGAGCGGGTCGCGCTCGGCGCCGTGCTCGACGTCAAGCGCAAGGGGCGCCGCATCACCACCCTGCGCACGGAGCGCGGCTACTACCCGTCGACGGCGGCCTTCATGTCGGGCAGCGTGGTGCAGGGGATCTTCGAGGGCGACGCGACCTCGGAGGTCGGCATGAAGGCCGGCCTCACACGCGACCTGTGGACGGCGATCCGGCCCGACCCCGAGTACCTCAACAAGGTCATCGACGCGCTGGTGGCCAAGACGAAGAACGAGCCGATCGACCAGCAGTTCAAGGTCGTCGGGAACCTGCTGGGGACGTACCGCCAGGGCGCCTTCCCGGCGCAGTTCCGGCTGATCTCCTCGCCGCTGGTGACCTGGATCTGGCTCGGCGGGATCATCGTCTTCGCCGGCGGGCTGATCGCGCTGTGGCCGGCGCCGGACGCCGCCCGACGGCGGGCGACCGCCGGCTACGCGGGGCGCGTGGCGCGCGAGCTCGGCCGCGCCTGACAGGCTCGTGTGGACGTCCTGGCCCCGCTGATCGTCATCGCGCTGCTCGGCGTCGTCGTGTGGCTCGTGACCGGGCCGCTGCGGGCCGGCGCCAAGGCGACCGACGACGCCGACGTTGCGCGCCGCGACGACCTGGAGGCGGCCAAGGAGGCCAAGTACCGCGAGATCCGCGACGCCGAGCTCGACCTGCGCACCGGCAAGCTCTCCGAGGCCGACTGGCGGGCGGTCGACCGTCAGCTGCGTGCCGAGGCGATGGAGATCCTGCGCCGGCTCGACGAGCTCGGGTGAGCCGCTACCATCAGACCTCGCATGGAGCTCCTCTTCTCGATCATCCAGGTCTTCATCTGCGTCGTCCTGATCTTCCTGATCCTCATGCACTCGGGGAAGGACGCAGGGCTGTCGGGCGCCTTCGGCGTCGGCACGGGCCAGGGGCCGCTCGGCGGCGGGTCGCTCGTCGAGCGCAACCTGAACCGCTGGACGGTCGGCTTCGCGATCGCCTTCGCGGTCAACACGATCATCCTGATCAAGAAGCCCTGGTAGTCGCGCGCTCCGGCGCGCCGTCGCCGAGGCGCTGAAGTTCTCACTGCGCAGGCCGATGAGATCGGTCAGCAATGCGGCGCGTCATCGACCTCTACGGCGCGCTTGCGCGTGTCGCACGCCGGCTGTGGGCGGCGCCGGACCTGTCGCGACGCGAGCCGCTGCTCGCCGCGCGGGTCGGCGGCGGCCTGTACCTCGGCGCCGGCATCTACACGCTGCTGCTCCTCGTGCTGCCCGGCACGACGGTGACCCATCCGGTGGCTGTGCTGGTGCTCGGGCTGGCCGGCGGCGGCTACGGCGTCCTGCGCATGGCGCTGGTCCGGCGGGTCCCCGGGTGGGTGCTCTGGGCCGGCACGCTCGTCGCCCTCGGCATGATCGCGCTGGCCGTGCGCAGCAGCGGAGGCTTCGACTCGCCCGCGCGGATGCTGCCGACGTTCGCGATCGTCTACACGGCGCTCTTCATGCCGGCCTGGTTCGTGGCGGTTGCGGTCGCGGCGGCAGTCGGGCTGCACGAGGCGCCGCTGCTCTACGACCCGCACGCCTGGCAGGCCAGCCCGCTGGCCGACTTCGTCAGCACCGTCGTGTCGCTCAGCGCGCTGGCGATCGCCGTCATGGCCGGCCGCACGCTGCTCATGCGCGTCTCGGACGAGCACTCGGCGATGCGCGAGCTGGCGACCGCCGTGGCCGCCGGAGCGCCGCTGGAGGAGGTGTCGATCCTCGCCTCCGAGCGCATCGCCACGCTGGTAGGCGTCGACGCCTGCGGCATCCTCGAGGTCGTCCGGCCCGGGACCGCGATGGTGACGGGGGGCTGGTCGAACGGCGTGGCGCGCGCGCTCGAGCCCGGCACCGAGGTGCCGCTCATCGCCGGCGAGGACCTCTCGCGCGCCCTGCTCGAGCAGCGCGCCGTGCGCACCGACCGGCACGACCCGAGCAAGCGGGCGGCGAAGCTCGGCTTCGGATGCTCGCTGACGACCCCGATCATGGTCCGCGGCCGTGTGCGCGGCGCGATCGCGGTCGCGTCGGCGGCGCCGGAGTCGCTGCCGGGCGACTCCGAGCGGCTCGTCGCCGACTTCGCCGAGATCCTCGGCACCGCGATCGCCAACGCCGAGGCGCATGCTGCGCTGGTCGAGCAGGCGGCGACGGACCCCCTCACCCGCCTCGCCCACCACCCCGCGGTCCACGAGCGCCTGCGCGAGGA
>Ga0081540_1001987_pt1 | contig 17059 bp, 17 predicted proteins | sample TabmetS2T1R1_FD_71024 | JGI IMG/M metagenome (GOLD analysis project Ga0081540, IMG submission 71024) | Tabebuia heterophylla rhizosphere microbial communities from the University of Puerto Rico - S2T1R1 | ecosystem: Host-associated > Plants > Roots > Rhizosphere ... | reverse complement strand
GGCCGGCGTCTGCATCCAGCTGTTCGCGGAGAGGATCCAGAACGAGGAGAACAGCGTGCCGCTGGCGATCATGAGCGCGGCCGCGAAATGCGCCCACGGCGGCACCAGCTTGCGGCCGAACAGCAGTACGCCCAGGAATGCCGCTTCCAGGAAGAAGGCGGTCAGCGCCTCATAGGCGAACAGCGGGCCCAGCACATTGCCCGCCGTGTCCGCGTAGCGGCTCCAGTTGGTGCCGATCTGGAAGGGCATGACCACGCCCGTCACCACGCCGACGCCGAACGCCACCGAGAAGATGCGGATCCAGTACATGGAGATCCGCAGGTAGACGCTGCGGCCCGTCACCAGGTGCATTCCTTCCAGGATCGCGATGTAGGAGGCCATGCCGACGGTGAAGGCGGGCAACAGGATATGCCAGCCGATCACCCAGGCGAACTGCAGGCGCGACAGCAGAACCGGATCGAGATCCATGGTTGGCCTCCTGTTACCCTCGGCAACAAGACGGACAAACGCTCCGCATCCGTGCGCTCCAGGCTACACCGATGCTGCCGTTAACGCGAGGCCTCGGATCCGGAACGGCTCTCTCTCCCTAGAGCCGGCACGATCTCGATCGACCTTTTCACCAGGTGCATCGGATCGCGCTCGCCATCTTAAGCAAGTTGAACAATTTCGTTTGCCCGCTGGGTAGTGCTCGAAAACAACGAAAGGCGCGTTTGCAATCCTGCGGCTTATCGCGCGACTGCTGACGCATATTTGCCCTGCGCGGTGTTGGCCGCGGCTTCGGCACGCATCGATGCACTCTCGCCGTCATGGGCGCCGTCGTGGGCGCGCGGGCTTTGCCGCGCGCGCGGGATTTCGCTAGCTTGCCGCAGTCGTCGAACGGGCGCGGGGACGGGCTGCGGGCCATGGTGCAGGCGCAAATCGTCATCGATGGCGTGAGCCATTGTTATCGCCCGCCGACCGGGCGGCCGGTGCTCGCGCTCGAGGACGTCTCGCTCGATGTGCGCGCGCGTGAATTCGTCGCGCTGCTCGGACCTTCCGGCTGCGGCAAGTCGACGCTCCTCTATCTCATCGGCGGCTTTCTCCCCACGGAAAACGGCAAAATCCTCATCGAGGGCAAGCCGATCGGCGCCCCGGGGCCCGATCGCGGCATCGTGTTTCAGCACTTCGCGCTGTTTCCGTGGAAGACGGTCCGCGCCAATGTCCTCTACGGCTTGGAGCGGATGGGGCTCGAGCGCGACGAACGCGAGAGGCGGGCGCAATCCTTCATCGATCTCGTCGGCCTCAACGGCTTCGAGGACAGCTATCCGTCGCAGCTTTCGGGCGGAATGCGCCAACGCACCGCGATTGCGCGCACGCTAGCCTTCGATCCGAAAATCCTGCTGATGGACGAGCCGTTCGGCGCGCTCGACGCCCAGACCCGCGGCCTCATGCAGTCCGAACTCCTGAGCATCTGGCAGCGCACGCCGAAAACCGTGATCTTCGTGACCCACGACGTACAGGAGGCGGTGTATCTAGCCGACCGCGTGGCGGTGATGTCGGCGCGGCCGGGCCGCATCAAGGAGATCGTCAACACCAAATTCGACAAGAGCGATCCTGCCATCTTCAAGAACCAGGGCTTCATCGACAAGGTCGACGAGATCTGGAACCTGGTTCGCATCGAAGCGATCAAGGCGCAGGGCGGGCGGCGTTAATGAGCCAATGATGGCAAGGGTCAACGAGCACAGCGAGAGCATGGCATGACGGCGGCGCTGCTGCGGTACGTTCCGCTGCTCTTGCTCGCGCTGGCATGGGAGGTGGGCGCGCGCAGCGGCCTGATCTCCGCGCTTGCCTTGCCGCCGCTGAGCAGCGTGCTGGCTGCGTGGGTCGAGCTTCTCAAGGACGGCGAGCTTATCAGCAACGGCGCAGCGTCGCTGTGGCGCACCGGCGCCGGACTCGCGCTTGCCGTCGTGATCGGGGCTGCGCTCGGCATCTTCATGGCCTGGTGGCGGGTGGTGAACGTGCTGCTCAGTCCTTTGGTGGAGATGTTCTACCCGATGCCGAAATCGGCGCTGATCCCGGTCACCGTGCTGTGGCTCGGGTTCGGCAACGGCTCGAAAATTCTGCTGATCTTTCTCGGCTGCATGCTGCCGGTCACGATCGGCGCCTTCAACGGCGCGCGTTCGAGCGAGCAGGCGCTGGTCTGGTCGGCGCGCAGCATGGGAGCAAATCGGCTGCGCATGTTGTGGGACGTGGTTGTGCCGAGCGCGATGCCCGAGCTGCTCAACGGCATCCGCACCGCGCTCGCGCTCTCCTTCATTCTCTTGGTCAGCTCCGAGCTCATCGCGGCCCGCGAAGGCCTGGGCTATCTCATCGGCTTTCTCGGCGCGAGCGGCACTTATGACGCGATGTTCGCCGTGGTCCTCACGGTAGCGTTGCTCGGGTTCATAGCCGACCGGATTTACCTCGTCGTCATGCAACGGATGCTGCGGTGGCAGGGCTAGAGGACAGCGGCGCACGGTTCGCCGAGGCGGCGCGCGAGCGGTCGCTCTATCGTTGGGCGCAGCGAGCCGGTTGGGCTTTTGCGCGGATGTTTTCCATCCTTGCGCTCGCGCTCGCTTGGGAGCTTGCGGCGCGCTCGGGGGCGTTCACGCCATATATGCTGCCGGCGCTGAGCGCGGTGTTGGAGCGGATCTGGACCGACCTCTTTACCGGCGACCTCCTTACCAACACCGCCGTGACGCTTTATCGCGCGCTGAGCGGCTTTCTGATCGGGGCTGCCGCGGGCGTCGCGCTGGGCATGGGCATTTCCCGCAATCGGCTGACCAGCTGGTTCTTCGATCCGATCATCTCGGTCGGTTTTCCGATGCCGAAGATCGCCTTCCTGCCGGTGGTCATCCTGTGGCTCGGCGTCTACGACGTGTCGAAGATCACGATGATCGCCGTGGAAGCGGTCTTCCCCGTCGTCACCGCGACGGTCGCCGGCATCCGCGGGGTCGAGCGCGAGCTGTTGTGGTCGGCGCGCAATATGGGCGCGGGAGAGCGCGAGCTGCTGTGGCAGATCGCCCTGCCGGCGGCGCTGCCGCAAATCATCACCGGGCTGCAGGTGGCGCTCCCCATTGCGCTCATCGTCGCAATCGTGACCGAGATGTTCATGGGCGGCTACGGCCTGGGCGGCGCGATGAACACCGCCGCGCGCTTTGCCGATTCCCGCGGGGTGTTCGCGGGCATCGTCGAGATCGCGGTGATCGGATACGCGCTGGTCAAAAGCATGATGCTGATGCGGCGGCGCCTGCTGCTGTGGCATCAGGAGGCGGTGGCGCCGAGCACGGCATGAACGAGCCGTTCAATTCGACTGCGCTGCCTGGCTGCGAAACTTCAACTCGGCGGCGACCTTTTCCAAGGTCCGGCGCACGCGCTCGGCGGAGGACGGGTCGATCGCGCTCGTATCGATGAACAGGTCGAGCCCGGTATCGTGCTCGCTGATCACCTGCGCGGCTCGCCCCGCGCCGTCGATACGGCCCTCCACGACATAGGGCACCACCGGATGGGCGATGCCCTTCAAGGTGATCGGCTCCAGCGGGCGCGCCCGCACCATATCGCGCACGAGCATGAACGTCTCGTAGCTCAGCACGATCTCGCCCGGCTGCGCAATCGATTGCAGCCGCGCGGCGAGATTGGTTTCGGCGCCGATGATCGTGTAGTCCATGCGGTCATCGCTGCCGAAATTTCCGACATTGCAGAAGCCGGTGTTGATGCCCATCCGCGCGCGGAACGGCTCGGCGATGCCGCGCTTTCGCCACTCCACGTTGAGCTCGACAAGGCGGCGCTGCATGTCGAGCGCCATGGTGAGACATGCCTTGGCGTCTTCCACCGCCCCGCGCGATTCCGGGTCGCCGAAGAAGACGAGAATCGCGTCACCGATGAATTTATTGACCGTGCCACCGTGCGCCGTCGCGATCGCGGACATTTCGGTCAGGTATTCGTTGAGCAAGGCGGTGAATTCTTCCGGCTGCATGCGCTCCGCGGTCGATGTGAAGTCGACCACGTCGGAGAAGAAGACCGTCAGCTTCTTGCGCTCGGTGGCGATCTGCACGTCCTTGCCAGCAAAGATGCCGCGGTAGAGCTGCGGCGGCAGGTACTTGGCAATTTTCTTCGCCAGATCGGAGAGAAATGCGTTGGTTTTTCCCAACTCGCGATTGAAGCGAGCGATCACGCCGGATTGATGGTGCTGTAGTGCGATGAAGGCGAGGCCGGTCGCGGCGACAAAGGCGAAATAGAGGAGGAGATATTTGAAGGCAAAGATGTGGGAGGCGATCGGTTGGGTGATGGTGAATTCCTCGATGCCGCGCACGTCACCCACCTGCCAATCGCGTTTGGGGCTGTCGGGATGGCTGTTGTGGCAGCTCACGCAGGCGGCGGTCATGATGATCGGAGTCGCCAGCCGGACGCGGCGGTCGAAAATCGAGCCGGAAACTCCGTACACGCGCGAATGCGGGTTTTCCCGCAAGCTCTCGAGCGCCTGCCGCTCGAAGTCGTCGAACGCGTGCGGCGGCCGGTTTTTGAACGGATAATCGGAGAAAAACCGAAATTGCGTATTGCCGTTGTTGCGGTTGATCAGGTCGCCCAGCTCGAGCGAGAGCGTGGCCGGGATCGGAATCGCGCCGGGGACGTCCGGGTAATTGGGCATCACCTGCGTCTTCTCGCCGTGAGCGAGGATACGGCCGACCACGTTGCTGGCATAGTAATTGCGGATGGTATCGATCGTCGACGATAGCTCGTCGGCCTGCTCGGTCAACGCACGCTCCGACAGGTTGCGCAGGTCGAGCCATACCGCGATCGGCAATCCGGCCAAGACGAGCAGAACGAGGAGAATGGTGATGAATAGCCTGCTCGCGACATATTCGCTGATGCGCTCGCTCAAACCCTTCGATCGAGCGGGCGGCGCCGGGCCCTCGTACGGCGGCTCCGCGGGAAACGACGCGCTTGCGTCCATGTCGGCCTCGCTTTCGACGTGTTCAGTATTGCCATCGTCCCCGGCCCGAGCGCGGGGGGAGCCCTTGCGGCCGAGCCCTCGTGCGGACTTCAGGACCCAGGGACTGCGTGGCTGACCGAGTTTACGACGTCATCCCGCGACGCGCCATGCTGCAAAGCCGGCGCCGACGAGCGTTTGCGGGCTCGGAAAATAGTCGATCAACTCAAATCCCTTGCTGCCGGCCGCGGCATGGGTGACGACCCAGTCGCGGATTTCGTGTGCGCCGTTGCCGGTGCGCGGAAGCGCCTCGGTGAGGAACGCGGCGAGCCGTGCGTCCTCGCCGTCGGCGAAGTGCCGGATGCAGGCGTGATCGAACTCCTCGTCGATCCATCCCATCGTCGGCTCGCCGATCGAGTGGCTCAAGCCGCCGGTGCCGAGCACGGCGATCCGCAATGGCTCGCGGTAACTCTCGATCGCTTGCCGAAGCAGCCGGCCCCAGGCGAGGCAGCGGCGGATGCTCGGCATCGGCTCCTCCAGATCGTTGATGATAAGCGGCACGATGGGCAGCTCGGCATCGACCGCCATGCGCCAGAGCGGGATGCAGGTGCCGTGGTCGAGCTTGAGGCGATGCGACAGCGCGGGTTCGAAATCGCCATCAAGCGCGGTCTGCAGCAGGTGGCGGCCGAACGCGACGTGGCCTTTGAGCCGCTCGCGCGGAAACACCTTCTGCATGAACGGCTCCGGCGGGCCGTCGTGCTCCTCGCCGATACCGATACAGACCGCGGGCAGGTTGCTGATGAAAAAATTGACCCAGTGATCGGGCGAGATGACGACGAGCAGGTCCGGCCGGCAGGCCTTGAGCCGCCGCCCGAGCTCGTCAAAGCCGGCGGCCAGCCGGTCGCGGTGGTCCCTCGCCATCGTTTCCCAATCCCGCGCGATGATCGGCCCGTGACTGGCCGCGAATGCGCCCACGAGATCAGCCATCGGCCTTTCCTTTCCCTGCCTTGAGCGCGTGCAGCCGGGCGATGAACTCGTCTTGCGGCATGCCGCGGATCTGGAAATAGAAACGCAGCAGATAGGCGTTGACCAGCGGCGCGATCTTGCCCACGTCGTCTTCGAGCAACGCCTTGCGGATGTCCGGCTTGATGTCGTAGCGCGCGAGCACGCCAGGCATGTCGGCGCGATACTCCGCGGAGAGCTTCGCATCCTGCTGCAGATCGAAGAAGAGCTTGCTCACCCAGTAATCGGTCATTGTCGCTCCGCGCCGCCTGGGACTTCTTGCCGTCGGCGACGGCGCGGCGATATTAGCTTGCATCGCCGCCCATGGCGAATGGCATCGGCCGCGACAATCTTGACGACCGAGCACCCCGTCATGAGGGACCGCGTAGAGCGAGCGTGGCCTGCCGATCTGTCGCCTTGGCGGGTTTGTGGGGTCGGAGTCGAACCTGTGCCGAGCGCTCGCGTTCGCGCCTATTGCAAGCGCTTCGCGGCCTCTTCCACGATGCTCAGGTCGGCGTGCTTCTTGACGTCGGGCGCCGCTCTTACGAAGCCGAGATCGTGCGTCATGTCGACGTTTTTCTGCAGCGCCGCCAGATCGGGCAGCATCTTGGGATCGTGGTAGGCGTCGCGCGTGGTGAAGAGCCAATCGAAGCGTTCGGGGGGTTGCTTGGTGACGCGGCCCGCGATCTCGATCGCCTCCTTGTGGTTCTTGGGATCGAGGAACCAGCGCGTGATGCGCAGCGTGTCCTCCATGAAGTCGACCATGGCGGCGCGATTCTTGTCGAGGAATGGCTTGCGCGCGGTCCACACGATCATGTCGGTCACGCCGATGGCATCGCGCTGGATAAACAGCGTGCGGCCGATCTTGCGCAGCTCGGGATCGTAGGAGAACGGAAGGACCGCCGGGACCATGTCGACCTTCTTTTCCGACAACATGGCGCGCATCGTCGGAAAGGCGGATTCGACCATCGTGTAATCGCGCTTGTCCTCCATGCCGAACTTGCGCAGCATCGCGCGCATGGCGACGTCGACCGCGCTGCCGGCCGCGTTGGTCATCACCACTTTGCCCTTGAGATCGTCGACTTTTTTGACCGGTCCGTCGGCGAGCACCATGTATTCCTGCGAGTAATAGCCTTGGACGCCGTCGCGGAACTCGTCGGCGATGATGCGCACGTCATCCATCCCGGCGTTCTGGATCGCGATCGCGAGCGTGGAGTAGGCGAGGTTGGCGACCTCGAGCTCGCCGTTGGCGAGCGCCGTCACCATGGGCGGGGTGCCGGCGAAGCGCACCGGCTCGAGCGTATAGGACTTGCCGAGATGGCGCGCGAGGTCCTTCTTCTCCAGCAGGATCGAGGCCCAGTTGGTGACCGGGGCGACCCAGGACAGGCGGATCTTTACGGGATCGGCGGCCTGCGCCGCGGCCGTGCCGAAGAGTGCGGCGGCAGCAACGCTCGCCAGTATCAATCGCGATAAGCGCATGGGCTTCCTCCTGCTGCGGATTTTTCCCGGCCTTGAGCCGATGTTGATGCCACGTTGCAGAGCGTCGGCGGTCTTGGCAAGCGCCGAATTGGCGCACCGCGGACGGATGTCCTTCCGGCCGAGATGGCTCCCGCGACATGCCCCTCGGGTTCGGCCGCGGAGAGCCGGCGGGCGTTATCCGCGCGGCAATTTCAGCAGCCTCGCCGCGGTGTCGGAGCAGATGGCGTTTCGCACCCCTTCCTCGAGCGGCACGTTGTCGATGAAATGTCCCGCTTCCTCGACCGATTCGAACGGGTAGTCGGCGGCGAACATCACGCGGTCGTGGCCGAGCGCATTGATCGTGCAGTTCAGCGGCTCGGCGGAGCACATGCCCGATGTCGCCACGACGATGTTCTCCTTGACGTATTGCGACGGCCGTTTCGCGAGCTTAACCGCATAGAAGTCGGGTCCGCTGCGGCTGTCGAAGCGCCAGAGCAGGAATGGCAGCGTCTCGCCCATATGGCCGAGCACGAGGCCCGCGCGCGGGAAGCGGTCGAAGATACCGCCGAACACGAGGCGGAGCGCATGCGACCCGGTCTCGAAAGTCCATTCCCAGGTGGCCCGCCGCAGCCCGTTGTGTCCGTCCAAGACGGGCGCGGGCGCGACCGGGTCCGCCGGGTGTAGATAGATCAATGCGTCCAAGGCTTGCGCGCGTTCCCAAAACGGATCGAAGGCGCGATCGTCGAGGTACTTTCCATTGGTGTGGCCGTTGATCATGGCGCCGCAGAATTTGAGCTCGCGCATGCAGCGTTCGAGCTCGTCCGCGGCGGCGGCGGCATCCTGCATGGCAAGATGCGCGAAGCCGGCATAGCGCTTCGGGCGCTTGTCGATTTCGCGCGCCAGCAAGTCATTGGCCTCGCGCGCCTTGTCGCAGGCGGTCTTTGTATCGCGTTCGGCCTGCACCCCCGGCCCCGCCACCGCGAGCACGCAACGTTCGATGCCGGCTTTATCCATGACCTCGAGCCGCATATCGCCGAAATCGGTGAGACGCGCGAGAGACGCCTCGCGTTTCTTCGCCGGAAGGTCTGCCACCGTCGGCGCCCAATAGTCCTGCAAGCCCGGAAACAAACAGTGCTCCTCGATCGCAATCTTCTTGACCATTGTTCCTCCCCGCTGCTTTCGCTACCGTATTCTCGTTGAAGCGCATCAAGAGGCAAAGTTCAATCTTGCTGCTGCGCGAGTGATGTCGTCGCGCGGGTGGAGGGGGAGGAGGTGCCGTGGCGAAAAAAATTCGCGGCGTGACGTTCGAGGAGAACCTGTCCAACAGCATGGGCCTCGAGTTCTACAATCTATCGCATCGTTTCGGCTATCAATCCCCGAACTGGCCCTATTTCGAAGACGTCAAGATCGAGCGCATCCATTATCACGCCAAGTCCGGCGTCCTGTCGCAGCGTATCACCACCAGCATGCATAATACGACGCATATCGATGCGCCGGCGCATGTGGTGCAGGGTACGCCGTTCATCGACGAGGTTCCGCTCCCGCATTTCTTCGGCTCGGGCATCGTCGTCTCGATCCCGAAAAAGAAATGGGAATCGATCACCTACGACGATCTGGAAAAGGCGGCGGGTGCGGCGGTGCGCCCGCGCGACGTCGTCATCGTCAATACCGGCTGGCATAAGCTCTATGACGACAACGAGGACTATTTCTGCCGCGCGCCCGGCTTCGTGCCGTCGGCGGGCGAGTGGTTCGTCGAGAAGAAGGTCAAGGTCGTCGGCCACGACACGCAGGCGAACGATCATCCGCTCGCCACCGCCATCGGCCCGCACCGCAACGGGCCGCTGCATCCGCATCTCGCCGAGGAATATAAGAAATGGTCGGGCGGCCGCGACTGGAAGCAGGACTTTCCGCACTGGGAGCCGGTCCACCGCATTCTGTTCAAGAACGGCATCCTGGGCATCGAGAACGTCGGCGGCGACATCGACAAGGTCACCGGCAAGCGCTGCACCTTCGCGCTGTTTCCGTGGAACTGGGAGCGCGGCGACGGCTGCATCATTCGGCTGGTCGCCATCGTCGACCCCAAAGGCTCCTACCGGATCGAGAAGGGGGAGAAATTCTAAATGCAGGTCAAACACCTCAGCGACGCCAAGCCGTACGAGGCGCCCAACCACCGCGGTTACTCCTCGCTGCGGCTGTTCGGGCTCGACGCCGGCGGCCCGAAACAATTCACCGTCGGCGTGTCGCATTTCCTGCCCGGCGGCGGCGCCGGCCCGGACGCCTCGCCCACGGAAAAGGTCTATTACGTGCTTACGGGCGAGCTCACGCTGATCGCGGGCGGGAACGAGACCGTGCTCAAGGCCAACGACTCCTGTTTCATCGGGCCGAACGAACGCCGCGAGATTGTCAACCGCGGCAACGACGTCGTGACCATGCTGGTCGCGGTGTCGACGCCGCAGCAGTAATGCCGATGGAGGCAATAAAAGATCTCACGCAAGGACGCCTCCGTCATGTCTGAGGACTTCCTGAAAAATCCGCTCTCGCTGTTCGACATCCGCGGCAAGACCGCGATCGTGACCGGCGCCACCGGCGCCTTCGGCGCGCTCGCGGCGAAGGTGCTCGCCGGCGCCGGCGCCAACGTCGTGCTCTGCGCCAACAACGCCGGCGAACTGCAAAAAGTGGCGGCGGAATGCGAAAAGCTCGGCGGCAAGGCCGAGACCGTGGCCAAGCGGCCGAGCTCGGAAGCAAATTGCGACGCCATCGTCGACGCGGCGGTCAAGCAGTTCGGCCGCGTCGATATCCTCGTGGTCGCGTCGGGACAGAACAAGGTCTCCAAGATCGTCGACCAGAAGGCGGAGGATTTTCTCGACGTCATGGACGCCAACGTGACGCAAACCTGGTTGATCGCGCGCGCCGCCGGCCGGCAGATGCTCAAGCAGGGTCAAGGCGGCAAGGTGATATTGATGTCGTCGGCGCGCGGGCTTCTCGGACATCCTGCGGGATACACCGCCTACTGCGCCTCGAAATCCGCCGTCGACGGCATTACCAAGGCGCTGGGCTGCGAATGGGGCGATACCGGCATCACCGTCAATGCGCTCGGGCCGACCGTATTTCGCTCGCCGCTGACGCAATGGATGTTCGAGGACAGCGAGCGATCGAGGGAGGTGCGCAAGGGGTTCTTAACTCGCCTCCCCAAGGGCCGGCTCGGCGAGCCGTCCGACCTCGCGGGGCCGCTGTTGTTTCTCGCTTCCAAGGCGTCGGATTTCTACACCGGCCACATCCTCTACGCCGACGGCGGCTACACCGCGGGGTGACGATGGCGAAGGCGCGCATCGCCGTCATCGGCGCGGGGCTCATGGGTCACGGCATCGCGCAGGTGTTCGCGCTTGCCGGCCATGACGTCTCGATCCAGGATTCAGTCGCCGCCAACTTGGACAGCGCCAAGTCGCGCATCCTCGCCAATCTCAGGGACCTCGGCGACGACCTCTCTGCCGTCGAGCGCGTGCGGCCGACCGCTGATCTCGCAACCGCCGTGGGCGAGGCGGACTATGTGGTCGAGGCCGTGCTCGAAGATTTGGCGCTCAAGCAGAAGCTCTTCGCCGAGATCGAAAGACACGTGCGGCCGCAGACGATCCTCGCCAGCAACACCTCGGTCATTCCGATCACCCGGATCATGGAGGGTTTGCGCGACCGCTCCCGCGCGCTCGGCACCCATTGGTGGAATCCACCCTATCTCGTGCCGTTGGTGGAGGTGATCGCAACGCAGTGGACGTCGCAGCAGACGATCGACGCGACCATCGCGCTGCACAAAGCCGCGGGCAAGATGCCCGTGCACGTGAAGAAGGATGTCCCCGGCTTCGTCGGCAACCGGCTGCAGCACGCCTTGTGGCGGGAGGCGATCGCGCTGGTCGAACGCGGGGTTTGCGACGCCGAGACGGTGGATACCGTGATCAAGGCGAGCTTCGGCCGCCGGCTCGCCGTGTTGGGTCCGCTCGAAAATGCCGATCTCGTCGGCACCGATTTGACGCTGGCGATCCACAACACCGTTCTGCCCGACATCGACGGGCGGCCGCATCCGTCGCCCTACCTCGAGGCACTCGTGGCAGACGGCAAGCTCGGCTGCAAATCGGGCGAGGGCTTTCGCACATGGACTGCCGAGGCGCAGGCCACGCTGCGCAGGAACGTGCTGCAGCATCTCAAGAAGGCGCGTTCCGCTGATAATCACTAAGACGCGCATGCCCGGCACAAGGCCGGGCATGACGAGAGCGAGGGAGAGGCTCACATGCCCAAGGATTCATTGCGCGGTCCTAGCTCCGGCATTTCGCGCCGAGCGCTCGTCCGCGCCGGGCTTGGCACGATTGCCGCACCGGCGGTGCTGCGGGTCATTCCCGCCAACGCCCAGAGCCGGGTCATCAAGATCGGCCACGTCAGCCCGAAGACGGGTCCGCTCGCCGGCTTCGGCGAGGCCGACGCTTTCATCCTCGAGCAGGTCCGCGGCATTCTGGCAAAGGGCGTGCAAAGCGGCGGCCGCACCTACCAGGTTCAAATCGTGAGCAAGGACAGCCAGTCGAGCGGCAGCCGCGCCGCCGAGGTCGCCTCCGAGCTAATCCTCGGCGACAAAGTCGATCTCATTCTCGCGTCGGCGACGCCCGACACCACCAATCCGGTCGCCGATCAAGCCGAGGTCAACGAGGTCCCCTGCATCACCACCAATTGCCCGTGGCAGCCCTATTTCTTCGGGCGCAAGGGCGATCCGGCCAAGGGCTTCACCTGGACCTACCACTTCTTCTGGGGACTCGAGGACGTCATCGGCGCGTTTCTCGCGCTGTGGGATTCGGCGCCGACCAACAAAGTCGTGGGCGGCCTCTTTCCCAACGACGCCGATGGCAACGCCTGGGGCGATGCGCAACACGGCTTGCCGCCGGCGCTGGCGAAAGCCGGCTATCGACTCACCGATCCCGGCCGCTATCAACTGATGAACAACGACTTCACCTCGCAGATCTCGGCGTTCAAGGCGATCAATGCCGAGATCGTCACCGGCAACATGATCCCGCCCGACTTCGCCACCTTCTGGTCGCAGGCGGCGCAACAGGGCTTCCGCCCCAAGATCGTCACCATCGGCAAGGCGCTCCTGTTCCCGTCGGTGATCGATTCGCTCGGCGGCCGCGGCAACGGGCTCACCACCGAAATCTGGTGGACGCCGAACCATCCGTTCAAGTCCGGCCTTACCGGTCAGAGCGCAAAGGAATTGACCGACGCCTATGTGAGCGCCACCAGGCGGCCGTGGACGCAACCGATCGGCTTCCAGCACGCGCTGTTCGAGGTCGCGATCGACGTGCTCAAGCGCACGAAGACGCTGGAGCCGGCGGCGATCCTCGAGGCCGTGGTCGCCACCGACTACAAGTCGATCGTCGGCCCGGTGAAGTGGACGGGCCAACCGGTGAAGAACGTCACCAAGACCCCGCTGGTCGCCGGACAGTGGCAGCGCAAGGGCGAGCGCTTTGACCTCGTGATCACCACCAACAAGACCGCCCCGGAGATTCCGCTCGGCGGGGAGCTGCAACTGTTGTCGTGAGTTGACGACAAGGCGAGCGCAATGCCGCCCATTCTCCGCCTTGACAAGATTTCCAAGCGGTTCGGCGCCGTCGTCGTCGCGGACGCGATCGATCTCGCGCTCGCCGAGGGCGAGGCGCTCGGCATCATCGGACCGAACGGCGCCGGCAAGACGACGTTGTTTGGCATCGCCAGCGGCACGGTTGCGCCCGACGCCGGCCGCGTTCTCTTCGCCGGCATCGACATCACGCATCTTGCACCGGAGCGCCGCTGCCGCATGGGCATCGCCCGATCGTTTCAGATTCCGCAGCCGTTCAGCGGCATGACGGTGTTCGAGAATCTCGTGGTCGCCGCGGCGTTCGGCGCCGGCCGTCGCGAGCGCGAGGTCTATCCGAGCTGTGTCGAATGGCTCGACCAATGCGGTCTCGCAGCCAAGGCGAACCGACTCGCCGGCACGCTTACGCTGCTCGATCGCAAGCGGCTCGAATTGGCGCGCGCGCTCGCGACGCAGCCGCGCGTGCTGCTGCTCGACGAGGTCGCCGGCGGTCTCACCGAACACGAATGCGCGGCGCTGGTCGACTTGATCCGCGACATTCGCCGCAGCGGCGTCTCGATCGTCTGGATCGAGCACGTCGTGCACGCGCTCACCGCGGTCGTCGACCGGCTGCTGGTCCTCTACGGCGGCGGCTTCATCGGCGAGGGCGCACCGTACGACGTGATCGCCTCTCCCGCCGTGCGCGAAATCTACATGGGGATCCCCGCCGATGCGTGAGCCGCTGCTCGACGTGCGCGCGCTCGACGCCTACTACGGCGACTTCCAGGCGCTGTTCGGCGTCTCCTTGCGCCTGGCGGCGGGCGAGGTGGTCGCCGTCATCGGCGCCAACGGCGCAGGCAAATCGACCCTGCTCAAATGCATCGCCGGCGTCATCGCGTCGCGCCACGATGGCATCCTGTTCGAAAGCGAGCCGATCGGCGATGCGCCAGCGCACGCGGTGGTCGCGCGCGGCATCGCGCTCGTGCCGGAAGGGCGCAGGCTCTTCTCCTCGCTCTCGGTCGAGGAAAACCTCCTGATCGGCGGACAGCTCGGCCGGCCGGGGCCATGGCGCCTTTCTCGCATCTACGAGCTGTTCCCGGCGCTGGCCGCGCGGCGCCACGCTGCGAGCACCTCGCTCTCCGGTGGAGAGCAGCAGATGGTCGCGATCGGGCGCGCGCTGATGTCCAACCCGACGCTTCTCCTTTGCGACGAGATCAGCCTCGGGCTTGCGCCCGTTGTCGTGCGCGAGGTCTATGCGCGCCTGCCGGCGATCGTGGCCGAAGGAAGTTCGCTCGTCATCGTCGAGCAAGACATCGTTCAGGCGCTCAAGGCCGCAAACCACGTTTATTGCCTGCAGGAGGGCCGCGTCGCGCTCGCCGGTGCTGCCGCGACGCTGACGCGCGAGGCGATCTCGGCGGCGTATTTCGGCGCGTGATGGTGATGTTTTCCGCTGACGTAGAACCGTCATGCTTCGCGTCGCTCGCAACGATCCCGTTTCCTGGAAATTCGTACTAACGCCGTGAACCGCGATGGAATGGGTCAACATCGTCATCCAAGGCGTGCTCATCGGCGGGCTCTACGCCATGTTCGCCGCCGGGCTTGCCCTGATCTTCGGGGTGATGCGGCTCGTCAACATCGCCCACGGCGATCTCATCGTGCTCGCCGCCTATATCGCGTTGATGACGACCGATACGCTCGGTATCAATCCATTGCTCGCGATCCTGATCGTGGCGCCGGTCATGGCGGCGATCGGCTATTGCCTGCAGCGCGCGCTGCTCAACCGCACGCTCGGCGAGGACCTGCTGCCGCCGCTGCTGGTGACGTTCGGGCTCTCCGTCATCATTCAGAACGCGCTGCTCGAGCTGTTCACCGCCGACAGCCGGCGGCTCAACGCCGGGGCGATCGAAGTCGCGAGCTTTCCGCTGGCACCGGGCGTCTGGATCGGCCTGCTTCCCCTGCTGCAATTCGTCGTCGCCGTGGCCGTCATCGCCGCGCTGCAACTTCTGTTCTACCGCACCGCGTTCGGTCGCGCCTTTCGGGCGACGTCGGACGATCAGTCGGTGGCGCAACTCATGGGCCTCGATAACCGCCACATTTTTGCGCTGGCCATGGCGCTGTCGCTGGCCGTCATTGCGGTCGCCGGCGTGTTCATCGCCGTGCGCACCAATTTCGATCCGGCGATCGGACCGGCGCGGCTGATCTTCGGCTTCGAGGCTGTCATCATCGGCGGGCTCGGGAGCATGTGGGGTACCCTCGCCGGCGGCATCATCCTCGGCGTGTCGCAGGCGATCGGCGCGCAGATCAATCCCGGCTGGCAGCTGCTGGCCGGGCACCTCGCCTTTCTGCTGATTCTGGCGCTGCGCCCGGAGGGGCTGTTTCCCAAGGTGAGGGGATGATCGCCGCCTTCAAAGTCGAGCACGCGACCCGCTCGAGCCGCATCGGCATGGCGGCATTCGCCTCGGCCCTGGTGCTGCTCGCCGCGGCGCCGGCCTGGGGCGGGCGCGACGACTTGCGGCTGCTCGCGGAAATGTACGCCTATGTCGCGCTGGCGAGCTTGTGGAATCTGCTCGCCGGCTATGCCGGGCTCGTGTCCATCGGCCAGCAGGCTTACGTCGGCCTCGGCGGTTACGTGCTGTTCGCGTCGACCATTCTGGCCGGGCTTCACCCGCTGCTCGCCGTGCCGATCGCGGGCGCGGTTGCGGCGATCGTCGCGTTGCCGGTTGCCGCCCTGATGTTCCGCCTGCGCGGGCACTACTTCGCTATCGGCACCTGGGTCGTCGCCGAAGTGTTCCGCCTGAGCGCCTCGCAGATTTCCGCGCTCGGTGGCGGCTCCGGGATCAGCCTCCCCGCGTCGATCGTGACGGCGATGGCGCCGAGCCGGCAGCTGCGCGAGTTCCTGATCTACTGGGTCGCGCTCGTGCTCATGGTCGCGGTCCTTGCCGCGATCGTGCTGTTGCTGCGCTCGCGCTATGGGCTGGCGCTCACCGCCATCCGCGACAACGAGCTGGCGGCGCGATCGAACGGAGTCGACGTCACGCGCACCAAGCTGGTGGTGTATATTTTGACCGCGCTGGGGACGGCGATGATCGGCGCTTTGATCTTCCTGCAGAAGTTGCGCATTTCTCCCGACACCGCGTTCAGCGTCAACGACTGGACCGCCTTCGTCATCTTCATCACGGTGATCGGCGGCATCGGCCGCGTGGAGGGGCCGATCATCGGCACCATCGTGTTCTTCCTGCTGCGGCAGACGCTGGCCGATCTCGGCAGCCTCTACCTCTTGATGCTGGGCGCCGTCGCCATCGCGGTGATGCTCATGGCGCCCAAGGGCATCTGGGGCCTCATAGCCGACCGTTTCGGCTGGCAGCTCCTGCCGCTCGAGCGGCGCTTGCGCTTTGCGGCGGATGCCCGCACAACCTGAGCTTTGAAGACGAACAAGAGAGTCCCGGGAGAGAGCCATGGCCGCCAGAACCGACAAGGTCATCATCAGCTGCGCCGTCACCGGCGCGATCCACACCCCGACCATGTCGGAGGCATTGCCGATCACGCCCGACCAGATCGCCTCGCAGGCCATCGCTGCCGCGGAGGCCGGCGCCGCCATCCTCCACCTGCACGCCCGCAATCCCCAGGACGGCCGACCGACCGGCGATCCGGCCGTGTTCATGCAGTTCCTGCCGCGCATCAAGCAGGCGACCGACGCCGTGGTCAACATCACCACCGGCGGATCGCCGACCATGGCGGTCGAGGAGCGGCTCGCGGGCGTGATGAAGTTCTCGCCGGAAATGTGCTCGCTCAACATGGGCTCGATGAACTTCGGTCTCTATCCCATGGTCGCGCGCTACAAGACGTGGAAGCACCAATGGGAGGAGCCGTATCTGCTCGGCACCACCGAGACCATCTTCCGCAACACCTTCGCAGACATCGAGAAGATCTCGAAGCTGATGGGCGAGGGGCACGGCACCAAGTTCGAGCACGAATGCTACGACGTGGGACATCTCTACAATCTTGCCCACGGCGTCGACAAAGGCTGGTTCAAGCCGCCGATCTTCCTGCAGCTCATCTTCGGCATC
>Ga0081540_1001986_pt1 | contig 17063 bp, 19 predicted proteins | sample TabmetS2T1R1_FD_71024 | JGI IMG/M metagenome (GOLD analysis project Ga0081540, IMG submission 71024) | Tabebuia heterophylla rhizosphere microbial communities from the University of Puerto Rico - S2T1R1 | ecosystem: Host-associated > Plants > Roots > Rhizosphere ... | reverse complement strand
TAGATCATCTCCTTGGTGATGATCCCGGCGCGGGCGAATTCGAGCTGGGTGATCTTGTGACCATCGAGGCCGCGCAGCGGCTTGTGATGCGCGGTGAACGCCTTTGCCGCGTGCGAAGCGCCGACATTGCCGTTGTCCTCCGGCTTGATGGCGCGGCCCTCATATTCCTCGACGCCGCCGCGCTCCTTCACCCAGGCGAGGCGGTGCCGGGCCAAGCCGGCGTTGACGTCGATGGTGACGGATGGGTCAGTGTAGGGGCCCGAGGTGTCGTAGACGGGGAGGTTCGGCTCGCCGGCGCCCTCGGAGAGGATGATTTCGCGCAAGGGCACGCGCAGGTCGGGCGCGGCGTCGGGAGTCGCGAAGATCTTTCGCGACGAGGCGAGGGGCCCCGTGGTGACGGCGGGCAGGGTGGTGTCGGGGTTGGAGCGAATGTTCATACCGTATCCTCCGTTTTTATAGGCGTCGTTCCGGACGGGCCGCGCAGCGGACCGATCCGGAACCTCGAGGTTGTTGAGCGAGATTCCGGGTTCGCGCTCGCGCGCGCCCCGGAATGACGCCGGTGGAAATTTCCTCCGTCATTGCCTGCGACAAACGCGAAGCGTTTGCGCAAAGGAGCGAAGCGACGAAGCAATCCATTGTCGCCGAATTCGCGGTGCCAATGGATTGCTTCGCTTCGCTCACAATGACGGCTGATAGTTTCGTAATCATCTCACGCCGCCTCCGCGCTCTGGCCCAGCCACTGCCGCACCCTGGCATCGGGGTCGGCGTTCTGGGTGACGTCGCTGACGACGGCGATGGAGTCGGCGCCGGCGGCGTAGATTTCGGCTGCCTGTTCGAGCTTGATGCCGCCGATCGCAACCAGCGGGATGTTGCCGACGCGCTTCTTCCATTCGGTGATCTTTGGAATGCCCTGCGGCGCGAAGCGCATCGACTTCAGCGTGGTCGGGAAGATCGGGCCGAGCGCGATGTAATCCGGTGTGGCGCGGAGCGCGGTCGCGAGCTCCTCGTCGTCGTGGGTGGAGATGCCAAGCGTCAGTCCGGCTTTGCGGATTTCGTCGAGATCGGCGTCGGCGAGGTCTTCCTGGCCGAGATGCAGGTGTTTTGCGCCGGCGACGATCGCCGCGCGCCAGTAATCGTTGACCACGAGTTTTGCGTCGGTGCCCTTGATGACTTCGAGCGCGTCGGTCACGATCTGCAGCGCCTCGGAATCGTCGAGGTTCTTGGCGCGCAACTGAATGGTGCCGACGCCGAGCAGCGCGAGCCGCGCTACCCACGCGACGCTGTCGACGACGGGATAAAATCTGTCAGGATACGGCATGCCAGAACGGGGTCCCGATCACAGGGGTTGAGGGGGAGGCGAAGTCGCGGGCTTCCATCAGGCCGGCTTCAAAGGCGGTGCGGCCGGCCTCGACGCCGAGGCGGAAGGCATTGGCCATCGCGACGGGGTCGGCGGCTTTTGCGATCGCCGTGTTGAGCAGCACGGCGTCGTAGCCGAGTTCGAGGGCGTGCGCGGCATGCGATGGCGCGCCTAAGCCGGCGTCGACCACCAGCGTGATATCGGGCAGGCGCTCGCGCATCAGCTTCAGCGCGTCGCGGTTGGTAATGCCTTTGGCACTTCCTATTGGCGCGGCCCATGGCATCACCACCTTGCAGCCCGCATCGACCAGTCGCATCGCGACCGACAGATCCTCGGTGCAATAGGGGAACACCTCAAATCCGTCCTTGATCAGGATGCCGGCAGCTTCGACCAGGCCGACCACGTCGGGCTGCAGCGTGTCGTTGTCGGCGATCACCTCAAGCTTGATCCATGGCGTTCCGAACAATTCGCGCGCCAGCTTTGCGGTCGTCACCGCCTCGCGCACGCTGCGGCAGCCGGCGGTGTTCGGCAGCACGGTGACGCCGAGCTCGCGGATCAGCGACCAGAACGCGTCGCCGGTCTTGCCGCCGGCAGCCTCGCGCCGCAGCGACACGGTGACGATATTGGCCCCCGACGCGCGGATCGCGTCCTGCATGATCGCGGGCGAGGGGTACAGCGCCGTGCCGATCAAGAGGCGGGAGGAGAAGGTCTTGCCGTAGAAGTTCAGCATGGTGTCGCAGCTCTCCTTTGGTCGTCCCTGCGAACGCAGGGACCCATACCGCGTGATCTCAGTTGGTGGCGTGGTGGCAGACACCTTCCTTCAAAACGAAGGCCGGTGGTTATGGGTCCCTGCGTTCGCAGGGACGACGGGGGGAGAGAGTTTGCGCGCATCCCCATCACCCTCCCTGCCGCGGCGTGATGATCTCGATCTCGTCACCGGCTTTCAGCGCCGTCTCGGGCCAGCGGCTTTTCGGCACCACGTCATAGTTCAGCGCGATCGCGAAATGCGTGCCCTCATACTCGAGCTCGGAGAGCAGCGCATCGACGCGCGAGGATGTGATCTCCCGCTCTTCGCCGTTGACGGTCACACGCATCGCATCACCTCATTGTCGATCGCGCCGCGCTGCACATAGGCGAGCGTTGCTTCCGCCAGCGCGGGCGCCAGTAGAAAGCCGTGGCGGTAGAGCCCGTTCACGGCGATCCTGTCGTTCAGAACCGTGATCCGCGGCAGGTTGTCGGGGTAGGCGGGACGCAGCCCCGAGCCGAACTCGACGATGCGCGCTTCGGCGAAGGCCGGATGCACGGCATAGGCGGCACCCAACAGCTCCAGCGCCGAGCGCACGCTGACGCCGGTGTCCTCGGCCTCGATCGAGGTCGCGCCCAGCATGAACTTGCCGTCGCCGCGCGGGATGACGTAAAGCGGCCAGCGCGGATGGATCAGCCGCACCGGGCGCGACAGCTCGACCTCCGATGTCTCGACGATGATCATCTCGCCCTTGACGCCGCGCAGCTCTTTCTGCTCGTCGCGCGCGGAAAGCCCGCGGCAGTCGATCACGATGCCGTCGAGATCGTCCGCGCTGGTCTCGCAGTCGAACTTGATGGTGCCGCCGGCGGCTTCAATGCGCGCATGCAATTCGGGCAGCACCTTGCGCGGCTCGACATGGCCCTCATCGGCATAGAACAAGCCTTCGCGGAAACGGCCTTCCAGCGAGGGTTCGAGATCGCTCAGGCCCCTCGCGTCGAGCCTGACATGGCCGGTGGTGAGTTTTGCAAATCGTTCGAAATCGGCGCGGTCGCGGGCATGGGCCACGACCAGCGATCCGTTGAACGCCGTTTTAGGAAAAAGCTCGCGCCAGAGATCGAGCGCGCGGAGGCCGAGCCGGCCGATCAGGGGTTCCGAGGTTTCCGCCTCGCAATACGGCGCCAGCATGCCGCCGGCCCAGTGGCTGGTGGAGAGCGTCATATCGGCGTCACTGCGCTCGTACAGAGTGACGGCGTGGCCGGCTTGGGCGAACAATAGCGCCTGCCACGCGCCGGCAATGCCCGCGCCGATGATGGAAACGGGGGAATCCCCCCGCAGACCTGACTTCTGGTACATCCCTGTCCCTTCGCCGGCATGACCCGGATCAGGTTCAAAGGGTCACCGCGGTCTCAGGCCTCGGTAGGCTGGCCCAAGCTTGCGGTATCTCAGCTCCTCATCGGAGCACCCCTCGGAACAGGGCTAATGTAGGCGGTTGGGCAGAGGTGTCAACGCGGCTTTGCGGGAACTTGCACTGCGTTCGTGCCGCGGACGCAGCGCAGCGCGACAGCGGTGCACTGCAGAGCCGGGGCTCAGAGGCAGCCTCCGGCTAGGTCCCGGTTCAGCGGAGCAGCGCACCAGACGACGCTTCGCATCGCCGGGAGAGCGCTGCACCGCGCCCGGGACACGAAATCCAGCTATTTTGCGGTCTGCAGCGCGTTCGCGTCGACGGGCGTTCTTGCCACCTTGGCCGGCTTGTCGACGATCTTCGGCGGCGCATCGCTGGCCAGCATGGGTGCGATCTGCAGCGGCTTTTCCTGGCGCTGGCGCTTTGCAGCGTAATAATACCCGCTCGCATAATAACGCATGGCGCGGCCGTGGTCGCCATTGGCGGCGCGGTAGGCGCCGGCGAGGTATTTGATGCCCCAGGCGAGGTTGGTGTCGGGATCGCGCAGGCCGGCGGCGTCGCCGGTGTAGCCGAGGCCGCGCGCGGTCGGCAGCTTGATCTGCATCAGCCCGATGGTGCCGCCCCGCCCGACAAGGTTCGCGTGGTATTTGCTCTCGCGCACGATCACGCGGTGCACCAACGCTTCCGGAACATTGTTGGCGTGCGCATGGGTTGCGACCATGCTTTCATATTGCGCGCGGCTCTGCGCGTTTGCGCCTGATGAAACGAACAGCGCGGCGGTGGCAGCGAGCCAGACGAATTTCGGAAAACTATTCATAAAAACGATCTCGGCGGATGGACACGTAATCGATTCGTGCTTTCCGGTTAGTTCCATCAGCGGGCCAAGATGTGGCGAAAAGCGGACAACATCACGGCGAGATGTCTGCGGCGGATCGCGTGTTAACGAACTTGATCTGTGTGACGCTAACGTTGTGCGTGCAATGCATCGCTTCTGTCGACGCGAATCTGCGTCATGCGGACGCGCAAGAATGTCGTGCAAAAGACGCAGTCAAGGTGTAAAGAAGACGCCGCGACAAAAAACCAGTTCATTCATTCCGACAGAAAACCTGTCCCATTCAACGACAGTTAAAAAAGCGAGACGTCAATACGGCGTCCGAAGTCTAGGGAGATGCGCCATGGCTCGACTCGACTCCAGCTACCTGCCTCGCGGCAATCCCTGTGCGCAATGTGGCAAGCCGATCGCAAGACCCGATTGGGTCGAGAGCAGCCAGGGCCGGACATCCTTCCTCTGGTTCTGCCGCGCCTGCGACTATCGCTTCGAGGCGATCGCGATCTACGAAGAAGCCGATCCCGACGCGCTCGCCGCCTGACACCATCATCCAGGTTTCGAATCTAGGCCGCGGCGCGGCGGCTGTTCTGGTGCGTCGGCAAACGCATGCGAACCACCAGGCCGTGCGGCTCGCGGTCGTGCAGCGATAACGCGCCCCCATGCGCTGTTGCGATCGCGTTCGTAATCGAAAGCCCAAGACCGAAGCCTGCCGCTTCATCCATGTTGCGGGCCTCGTCGCCGCGCACGAACGGCTCCAGCATGTTCTGCTTCTGCGCATCCGAAATGCCGGGGCCGTCGTCTTCGACATCGATGGTGAACTGATCCGGCGCGACGCGTAGGCGGATCACGGCTTCGCCGCCGAACCGCACGGCATTCTCCACCAGATTGGTGACGGCGCGGTGCAGGTCGTCGGGGCGCACCGTGGCCATAGCATGCGCGGGGCCGTCATAGGCGACCTTGCGTCCGATGTCGCTGAACTGGTCGGTGATAAGCTGCAACGTGCTGGCGATATCGACCAGCGTCATCGCTTCGAGGCGACGATCGTTGCGCAGGAACGACAGTACCGATTCCAGCATCGCCCGCATCTGGTCGAGATCGCCCAGCATGCGGCTGCGATGAGTCTCGTCCTCGATGAACTCGGAGCGAAGACGCATTCTTGTAATCGGCGTGCGCAGGTCATGGCTGATCGCGGCGAGCATCTTGGTGCGGTCGTCGATCAGGCCGGTGATGCGCTCGCGCATGCGATTGAGCGCGCGCGCGACCGAGCGAATTTCCTCCGGCCCGCGTTCGGGAAGCGGCGCGGATGCACCGTTCAGGCTAAAGCTCTCCGCTGCCCTGGCGAAGGACGACAAGGGCGCGGTCAACGCCCGCGCCGCCCACAGGCCGAGCAGGGTGACGCTGATGACGGCAAACAGCAGCGTCATCATCCAGGGACTGCCGAGGAACGGCGGCCGCGGCCGCTCCGGCAGGAGGTTGGCCGAAATCATCATGCCATCAGGCAGGCCGATGCCGAGCCTGCGGGGCTCGCCATCGCGCGTGAGCTGGAAGATGCGATACTCGTGGCCGAGGCGTCGTTGCAGGCCGTGCAAATGGAATCCGTCGGGCTCGCTCGCCGCAGGCATCGCCCCCGGCAAGATTTCGATACCGAGCTGCGGGAAGGCGCGCGCGATGTGGGCGGACAGCCGCTGCCGTTCCGAGGCGGGCGCTGCGCCGAGCAACTGCACGGCGGCAGCAAGCTGGCCGTGGCCGCGATCATGCGACGGCTCACCCTGGTCGGGCCGGTGCAGCAGGAAGCTCGCGGTGATGATGAGATGAAGGGCCGCGATCGAGACGACGACCAGGGCTGCGATCTGGCCGCTGATCCCGCGCAGGTTCAGAAGGCCCTTCATGATCAGTGCCCGGCGGCGGTCACCGCCTCGGCCCTGATGGCTTCAACTTGCGGCGTGAACAGGTAGCCGCCGGAGCGCACCGTCTTGATCATGGTGGCAGCTTGCGGATCGGGTTCGATCTTGCGGCGGATGCGGCTGACCAGCACGTCGATCGAGCGCTCGAACGAGCCGGCGTTGCGGCCCTGCGTGAGATCGAGCAGGCTGTCGCGCGACAGCACGCGGCCGGGTCGCTCGCAAAAAGTTCGCAGCAGGTCGAACTCGGCGCTCGTCATCGCGACGCGCGCGCCTTCCGGATTGCGCAATTCGCGCAAGCGGCAATCGATCCGCCAGCCCGCAAATGAAAGCACGGTCGCCCCTTCGACGGCGCTGGCGGTGTAGGCGTTGGCCTGCCGGCGCAGCACCGCGTTGATCCGCGCCAGCAATTCGCGCGGGTTGAACGGCTTGGCGAGATAGTCGTCGGCGCCCATCTCCAGGCCGAGGATGCGATCGACGTCCTCGCCGCGCGCGGTCAGCATGATGATCGGGGTCTGCGACTCGGCGCGCACCTTGCGGCAGAGCGTGAGGCCGTCCTCGCCGGGCAGCATGACGTCGAGGATCAGGAGGTCGACCCTGCGGTCGGTCATGGCGCGCGCCATCTCGCGGCCGTCGCCCGCCGTCGTGACGTTGCAGGCGTTGTTGCGCAGGTATTTCGCGATCAGCGACCGCGTCTCGCGATCGTCCTCGACGACGAGGATGTTGGGTGTTGCCAGGGCCATGCCGACCCTTTTGTCGGTGATTCGGGCGTGTGGGCGAAGGATTTTTGTTTCCGAATGTTTCCGGAGGCGGTCGGGCAACACGGGGCAACAGGCGAGGAGTGCGCCGAAAGACCTCGTTAAGGTCGTTAACCCTACGGTCGTGGCGTCATTTACGAACGTTCGGAGCCTATCATGACCTCGATCTCGGCGGCCTCGGTTCAATCCTACCAGTCGCCTCTTCAGAAGTTGCAGGATGAGTTGCTGTCCGAAGTAAAATCCGGTGCCGTCAAGTCCTCCGACCAGGACGCGTTGTCGGCGGCGCTGACCGATATCGATTCGGCGATGCAGGCCGGCCGGGCCAGCGACCAGGCCAGCGGCACGCGGCCTTCGCCCGCCGATCTGAAATCCAAGATCGACGACCTCATCAGCGGCGAAGTCGAAAGCGGCAAGCTGACCAGCGACCAGGCCACCGAATTGCAGGGCATCTTCAAGGCCGCCTTCGCCAACGGTCCCGGCGGCGCCGGCGGTCCCGGTGGCCCGGGTGGCGCCGGCGGTCCTCCTCCCGGCGGTCCACCGCCCGCGGACGGCGCGTCATCGAGCGACGACTCTTCGTCAAGCACGAATTCGATCGACGACATTCTCAAGCAGTTCCTGCAGTCGCTGCAGGAATCGCTGTCGGCGTCCTCCTCATCGACGAGCTACAGCGCAACCGGCAGTTCGAGCACATCGAGCAGCGCTTCCTTCTCGGCGCTGCTGATCGATTATCGCAGCTAGATTCGCACTCGCGGTTTCACGCGATGCCGCAACCATCCTTTCCGAAAGGAAAGGATGGTTGACTCATTTCAGGCGAGGGAACTTGCGACGCAGTGCAGCGTTGGTTCCCGACAGATGTGTGGAGGGTCCAATGGCAAGTGACGTCTTGACCAAGCCGCATCAGTTGATCGCGAGCGACCGCGTCGAGGGGACCGCGGTGCGCCGGCCGAATGGAGACATGATCGGCCACATCGAACGGCTGATGATCGACAAGGTCACCGGTAAAGTATCCTATGCAATCCTGAGTTTCGGCGGGTTTCTCGGCATCGGAGCCAATCTGATTCCGTTGCCGTGGGGACGGCTTCGCTACAACATGAAATTCGAAGCCTACGAACTCGATATCGACGATGAGGAACTGAAGCGCGCGCCGTCGTTCCGTGCGGACAAGGATTTCGACTGGGGCGATCGCGCCAAGGAAGAAGCGCTGCATCGTTATTACGGCATGCCGCCTTACTGGGGCGGCTTCTGATCGCAGTGTCGCATCCCGCTGTTCCACGCGGAACGGGTGGAACGCTTGTTGAAGTGCCGGGTTTTCTCAGTGCGTTTCTGAACTGAGGAGAACCGATATGTTGACCAAAACTGCCGTTGCCGGCATCGCGGCTTCCGCGCTGCTGGCGAGTGTTGCGTTTGCGCAAAGTCCTTCGGCAACGACTGACCGCGCCACCACCGCCGCGCCTGCGGCTGCGTCCGATACCTCGTCGTTGTCCGATACCTCGTCGTTCAAGGGTAACTGGCGGTCCTCGAAGCTGGTCGGCCTGAACGTGTACAACGACAGCAACGAGAGCCTCGGATCGATCAACGATCTGTTGGCCGACAAGAGCGGCAACATCAAAGGCGTCGTGATCGGCGTCGGCGGGTTCCTCGGCGTCGGCGAGCATCTGGTTGCGGTACCGTTCGACAAGGTGAAGTTCGTCGAAGAGCCGATTGCCTATACCGGCGCCTCGACCCAGCCCGCGACCGGCGGCGCAAGGCCTTCAACGAGCACCACGACCACGGGTGCCGCGACCGCGCCTGCTGCGCCGGCCGTCAAGAAGAATCCGTGGTATCCGGATCACGCCATGTTCAGCGCGACGAAGGATCAGTTGAAGGCGATGCCGGAGTTCAAGTACTCGACCGAGTAAGGCATCGTCGCCTTAGCAGTGACTTTCACAAATGGCCGGACGGCATGATCGCTGCCCGGCCATTGTATTTATGGAGCGCGGGCGCGTAAACGTTCGTAATGGTGCAGCGCATCCTATCAGCGCGTCGCTTCCGATGTTAGGTTGTGTCGGGGCGGACGCGCCTGCGTCCTGCCTGACAACAACGGGAGGACGACATGCCTGATAGCGTCTACAAGGTCATCGAGCTGATCGGCACCAGCACGGAATCCTGGGAGAAGGCCGCAGCCGTCGCGGTCAGTCGCGCTGGAGAGTCGCTGCGCGATCTGCGCGTCGCCGAGGTCGTGAAGCTGGATCTGCAACTGGACGCCAGCGGCAAGGTCGAAGCCTACCGCGCCAAGCTGAACCTCTCGTTCAAGTTCGAGGGATCGTAGCCGGTATCGCGTAGTCCGTAGGGTGGGCAAAGCGGAGCGTGCCCACCGTCCATCAACGATCATTAGGCGAATGGTGGGCACGCTGTCGCTTTGCCCACCCTACGCATCTCGATTCCATCACAACGCCGGCAGCGCGGTGACGTAGACATTGATCGCGCCTGCGGCTTCCGCGATCACGCGTAGCGTTTTGGAATCGAAGGCGATGTCGGCGAGCCGTAGCTTGCTGATCTCGGCCGAGACCCGCAGGCCTTCCTCGTTCTTCTGCAGATCGGCGATCACGGCGGCGATCTTCTTTTGCGCATTGCTTGCGAACGGCTTGAGATCGACGGTCGCCTTTTCCGCCAGCGTCTTCTGCAAATGCGGGATGGCCGCGCGTGCCGCCGCGCCCAGCAGCCCGAAAGCGGCTTCCGACTCCACTGCGAGTTCGATGTCGGCCAGCCGCAGCGTCTGCTCGGCCTGATCGAGCACCGGCTTGCCCCAGATGTGCACATTGGCCTCGCCGCCGAGGCCGAGAAAACTCTTCTTCTCCCTGGCGCTTACCAGAAGCGAAATCAGCAGGCGGTTGCCCGACGCGGCCACGCTGGCGCGCTTGACGGTGACGTCGACCGAGCCCGAGCCGTCCTCCGGAAAGGTCTTCCCGGCGAACTGCGCCTCCACGATCCTGGTGATCTCGGTGAAGGGCATGTCGATGGGAACGGCGATGGCGACCCGTCCTGGCGTCGGCGGCACGATGTCGATCGTGGCCGGGAACGGGCAAGACGGCTTGGTCTCGGCCGGCGTGACCCGGGTTTCCGCCTCGATGCCGAGCGTCAGCGTCAGGTTCGAAGCATCGACGCGCGGCTGCGCGGCAATCGCGCGTGTCGGGCGCAACTCCAGCCACAGCGCCGGCATCGTCGAGCCGGCGGTGGTGCCCTGCAGCGGGATCGAGCGGCAGGCCTTGTCCCATTGCGCCCGCGCGTTGCGTTCGAAGGTCGGATCGTTGCGCATGCGCGCCTGCACCAGCGCGATCTGCTCGGCGACATTCTTGTCAATCAGTGGTTTTACCTGCGCGGGCACGTTGACGCGCGCGCCGGCCACGCTGAGGCTGCTGTCGCCAAGATTGACCTGGCCCGTGAGGTTTGGATCGATGCGCCAGTCCGCGGCGATCTTCGGCCGCGCCGATATGACGACGTTGCCCTTGATCTCGGCGCTGGCGTTGAGGTTCTTGATGTTCACGCTGCCGATCTGCTTGGCGACGTTGCCGCCGAGCAGGCCGCCGAGCGCCTCGCCGACCGCACCGGTCGCCTTTGCCGACAGCGAGCCGGTCACGTTCAGCGTTCCCGTCAGCGGCGTCGCCAGCGACAGCACGTCCTGCGTGCCGGTCGTGCTGATCGGCCCGCGCGAGGCGGTCCAGCCGATATCGGCGTTCTGCAGGATCTGCGATATCGGATTGTCCGCCTTGCCGGCGAAAGAGCGCGGCGCGCCGCGATCGGCGGCGTCGCGGATCGCCGAGAGTGCAATCATGATCGGCGCCATCACTGTCGATGCGCGCGGCGCCGGCGGAAGCGGCGGCAATTGGGCGAGCGGTGGTGCGCTATTGGTGGCACGCGGCGCCACGAAGTCCATCAGCTTCAGGCTGATCGCAAACGAGATGGCGAGGACCGCAGCCCCAATCGAAATCGTCTTGAGATGCATCGGCAGACGCATCGTGCCCCCAAGCCTCAATGAATCGCCCCACAACATTTTACAGGGGCGGCGAGGGTGACGCCACTGCGCAGTACGGCTACATCGGATCCATACAAAAAGGCCCCTGCGAATGCCGGGGCCCTTTCGCGCATTAAGAAATCCTAATGGTCTAGCGGATGGTGCGGCCGAGATCGGCGCGGCGATCCGTCATCGGCAGCACGATCACCTTGGTGCCGACGCTGACCCGGGAATAGAGATCGGTGACGTCCGCGTTGGTGAGGCGGAGGCAGCCCGAGGAAACGCGGGTTCCGATCGTCTCCGGCGCGTTAGTGCCGTGGATGCGATAGATGGTGCCACCGAGATACATGGCGCGGGCGCCGAGCGGGTTGCCGGGGCCGCCGGCCATGTGGCGCGGCAGATAGGGCTGGCGGGCGATCATTTCCGGGGGCGGGGTCCAGGCCGGCCATTCCGCCTTGCGGGTGATGGTCTGCGTGCCCGACCAGGTGAAGCCGTCGCGGCCGATGCCGATGCCGTAGCGCATCGCCTGGCCGTTGCCTAACACGAGATAGAGATAGGTGTTCGGGGTATCGATGATGATGGTGCCCGGGGCCTCGCGGGTCGCGTAGTTCACGACCTGGCGGCGCAGCCGCGCGGGCAGCTCGACCGTCCGATCCTCGTCATCCTGGGGCACGGCCTGCACCGGCGGCGGGGCCGCTTCGATCTGCGGCAGGAAGAACGGAAACAGCGGCAACGGGGCCGCGGCAGCAGGTGCGGAAAATGCGGTGGCGCCAATCGCCAGCGCACCAAAAGCAGCGGCAGCAATGCGGGTATTCAGTCGAAATGAATTAAACATTGGTCGTCCCCTGTTCTACGCCCAGTCGCACCGTTTTCGGCGCGTCGTTGGGAAAAACATGTACAGGTGAACCGTTTCAGGACATTTGCACGAAATCGCCAAAATGGTTTCGTCGCGTTAGGGAATTGTTTCGTTAAGGTTTCGTTGCCGGGGAGAAGCTGGCGCGCTTACTTCGCCCTCTCCCCCAGCGGGAACCTCTGGCGGTGCGGGCTTCTCGGGGCGTGGGCGGCTGCGGGTTGGGCTTTGATGGTGGCGGTACTAACGCTTGAGGTCGCGGCCGCTGCAATGGAAGGTGACACGGAGGCTGCGAAGGATGCGGGCCTGGCCAAGGGTTGCTGCGGCTGCGTGAATGCCGGGACTGGCGCATTGCCAACATGACTGCTCTGGCGGCCCACATAGTAAGCCCCTAGCGCCGTGACACCCAGCAGAGCGAGTAGCGCCTTTGCCCGCGTACTCGCACCGCCAGCTTTAGCCGGTCTTTCGAACATTCATGGCCCGCTCAACCTCGTCGGCCAGTTGATCCAGATGCCGTGCCAGCCGATCGAACAATTCGCGCTTCGCTTTGTCAGTAGCCAAGTCCCGGACGAGCGCACATTCGGCTGCGTCTTTGCGCAGCTTCTCCAGATGGGCTTGATAATCCTTCATCGTCCCCTGCCTGTCTTAATTTTCCATGACGCTGGCACGGAGAACAGGCAGACCGAACTAACAAATGTTAGGTCGGGACGGGACGTCCAAACTTGCCAGTACATCCGCAGGAGTATCGATCGGCGGCATCTGTGAGCGTGTGTAGAAGCCCTGCCGCACAATCGCGCCGCTTATCTCGTCACTGACAGTGCGCGCCGCTCGCTTCTTTCGCCAGCCGCCTACTATTCCCGCAGGAAGTGGCGCTCCTCGCCGGATCACCAGAAGCTGGCTTTTTCCTCGAACGTATACGTCGAACATGCCGATCACCTCCAAGCTCGTTATAGGCACAGCGAGCGCGGAAATGAGGTGGCAAAAGCGCAACAGCTCGGCGTGAAAGCTGCGATTGGAAATACCGCTGCGAAAGAAAGTACCGGGTTGCTTCATGAATGGTTGCCTTCTCCCGCAAGGGAAGAAGGGAACATCAATCCATCGCACAGGGGGAAAATCGGCCGGACCGATCAGGCCTAACCGACGCGCATCCGCGGCGTATCGGTTGCGCCGGCTCCGCCGAGCACGGCGCGGCGGTCGGCGATCGCATGGTGGAATTGTTCGAGCGCCAGCCCGATCACCGACAGATCGCCTTCCTCGACGGTGCCGTCGTCGTAGCAATCGAGTGTCTCGCGCAACATGCGGTCGGCCGCACTCTGCATCTCCGCCAGCTCTTCCGGCGTTTCGGCCTTCCTCGCCCTGGAAATCAGCTCGAGCAATTGATCGCGATGGGCAATGTACTGCTCGCGCTCGTCCTTGTTCCAGTAGTGCTTCAGCCAGGCGCCGGCCGATCCCAGGCCCGAGAGGATCAGGACCGCGAACCAGATGTAGTCGGTGTATTTCTCGAGAAACGTCCGCTCATTGCCGTCGATATAGGCCGCGGCTCCCGCATGCGCCGGTAACGCGGCATCCTTGTCGGTGTCCGGCTTTTCGATCTGGGAAGCCGTCGGCTCTTCGCGCGCCAGTTGCTGGCGGTTGGTGAAGAGCTGCCGCGCGAAGGTGGCGACCACCGTGTCCGACAAGGATTTGGGGGCGATGATCAGGTGATTGACGGCAACCGTATCGACCTTGTCCTCCGGCCGCTGCGGCGATGAGCCGAAGATGCTGGCGGGGATTTCCTCGGATTCATAGATCGGGTTCTTCTTCGCGATCGCATCGGCGACGTCGATCGGCAGGAATTTCGGCTCGCCACGGGCGGTCGCCGTTGCCGCGATCGCGTCCACCGTGATCTTGCTCTTGAGCGGGCCGACCGCCATGAACGCATCGATCGACTGATCGCGCGCCATCTCGTTGATCTGGCTGGTGGCAAACTGGCTGATCGTGACCTTGTCGGGATTGATGCCGGACTCTTTCAGGATCGCGCGCAGCAGCGTGACGTTGGCCTGCGTCCGCCCGATCACGCCGACGCGGTGGCCGGCGAGTTCGTCGAGGCTCTTGATCTTGGGGCCGGGCTGCTTCTTCGAGCCCTTGGGCGGAAGGCCGGACGGCGCCCACAGCACGACGACGTTCTTGCGCAGGATGGCGACCGACTCGGCGTTGGCCGGCAGGTTCAGGTCGCCGCGCGCCACCGCGAGATCGGCCTTGCCGGCCGTGAACACCGCGATGCTCTCCGCGGCTCCTTCCGTTATGACCGGCGAAAGCCGCACCGAACTACCCTCGCGCGCGAAAGTTTGCGCCATCAACTGGATCAGCTTCTGGTCCTCGCTGCCGGCGGGCCCGACCGCAATCCGCAGCGTCGTTGGCCGCAGCACGTAATATAGCGTGCCCGCGGCTAAGCCGAACGCGAGCATGCCGGCGGCCAGGATCAGAAGCGCATAGCTCTGCCGCTTTCGGCGGCGGCGGGATCGCGCAGGATTGTCGTCTTGGTCTGACATCGTTCTGTCACGTTACACGAAAATGCGTGGAGATGAGCTTAAAAAGAACCTTACAGAACGATGACGTCATACGCTTGAAATATCCATGTCCCAACGTCGGATTTGAGAATCATTAATCTCGGGTCCGGGACATGAAGATACTGATTGCGACCGATGCGTGGCATCCGCAGGTGAACGGCGTCGTCCGCACGCTGACCTCGCTGGCGCGCAGCGCCGCCGCGCTCGACGCCGACATCAGCTTCCTCACCCCGGACGGATTTCCCTCGATGCCACTGCCGACCTATCCGGGGCTGCGCATAGCGCTGCCGAACCGGGGCGAGATCGCGCGGCGGATCGCAGAGGCCGCGCCGGATGCCATCCACATCGCGACCGAAGGACCAATCGGCTGGGCGGTGCGCGCCTATTGCCGCCGCCGTAAGCTCGCGTTTACCACGTCCTATACGACGCGCTTTCCCGAATATGTCGCCGTCCGCACCGGACTCCCGCTCAGCGTCGGCTATGCGGTGATGCGGCAGTTTCATGCCGCATCTTCCACAGTCATGGTCGCGACCGATTCGCTGCGGCAGGAACTTGGCGCGCGGGGGTTCCGCAAGCTCGGCTTCTGGACGCGCGGCGTCGATACCGAGCTGTTCAACCCGCACAACCCCGCCACGCTCGACCTGCCGCGGCCGATCTTCATGACCATGGGCCGCGTCGCGGTGGAAAAGAATCTCGAAGCGTTCCTGTTGCTCGATCTGCCGGGATCGAAGGTGGTCGTCGGCGACGGACCGCAGAAGGCGCAGCTCGAGAAACAATACCCCGATACGATCTTCCTCGGCGAGAAGAAGGGCGCGGACCTGACGGCGCATCTCGCCGCCGCCGATGTCTTCGTGTTTCCGAGCCTCACCGATACGTTCGGCGTCGTGCAGTTGGAAGCGCTGGCGTGCAGCACGCCGGTCGCGGCGTTCCCCGTCACCGGCCCGAAGGATGTCATCGCCGATCATCCGATCGGCGCCATCGACAATGATCTGCGCAGCGCGTGCCTGCGCGCGCTGACGATGTCGCGCGAGGCCTGCAGGAACTTTGCGCTGTCGCGGTCCTGGGAAAACAGTGCGCGGCAATTCATCGGCAATCTGACGGCACTGCAGCCGAGCCGCGTGCTGCGGCCGGTGCGCCGGGCGCCCGCGACCAGCGCCATGCAGGGCTGAACAGAGACTTTCGATTATCAACACCAGTCATACGCGTGAGACGAGAAGGCAGAACCAACCATGGCAGACATTATCAAGCTTGACGGTACGAGGCCCCTGGATTTCGACCGCGAAACGGTCGAGCAGGCCTATGATCGCTGGGCGCCGGTTTACGACCTCGTGTTCGGGGGCGTGTTTTCCAAGGGACGCAAGGCGGCGATCCAGGCGACCAACAAGATCGGTGGCCGCGTGCTCGAGGTCGGCGTCGGCACCGGCATCTCACTTCCGCTATACGCGCCGCATCTGCGCATCTTCGGCACCGACATTTCGGAAGCGATGCTGGAGAAGGCGAAGAAGCGTGTCGATGAATTCGGCCTGAAGAACGTCGAAGGGCTGGCGGTGATGGACGCCGAAAGCCTCGAATTTCCCGATGATTCGTTCGACGTCGTGATGGCGCAATATGTCGTCACCGCGGTGCCGAACCCGGAAAAGGCGCTCGACGAATTCGCCCGCGTGCTGCGGCCGGGCGGCGAACTCATCATCCTGACCCGCGTGAGCGCCGATGCCGGCATGCGCCGCTTCATCGAGCAGCGGCTGCAGCCGGTGGTTCGTCCGCTCGGCTTCCGCACCGCCGAGTTCGCCTGGTCGCGCTACGCGCAATGGCTGGCGGGTGCGCACGGCATGGAACTGGCGGAGCGCCGCCTGATCCCGCCGCTCGGACATTTCTCCCTGGTACGTTTCCGCAAAACCGACGTCGCCGCGGCGGCCTGACGAGAAAGCGTTGCCGCCCGCGTCATCGCGTCGCTGCGATCTGTCACATGTCAACTTCATGATGTCACATGCTGGACATCGAATCCTAGTAAACATCAAACCCGAAAGAATTGGGGGTAGAGAATGATCAAGGACTTCCTGCAGGAACTGCGAACCCAGCGCTGGGACGACCATCGCTATTATCACCACAGCCGCATCAACCAGTCGCTGCACTTCGTCAGTGCCGCGAGCTTTCTGTTCGCCTACGCAATGCTGTTCTTCGATCCCGTGGTGTCGGCGCTGGTCGGCTGGCTGGTCTCGATGACGACGCGGCAGGCTGGCCACTTCTTCTTCGAGCCGAAGGGCTATGACCACGTCAACCAGGCGACCCACGAGCACAAGGAAGAGATCAAGGTCGGCTATAATTTGCAGCGCAAGGTCGTGCTGATGACGATCTGGGCACTGTCGCCGGCGGTGCTGTATTTCAGCCCGACGCTGTTCGGAATGGTCGAGCCCTGGGCGACGAGCGCCGACTTCATGCGGCAGGTTGCCAAGATCTGGCTGGCGGTCGGCATCGGCGGACTGCTGTTCCGCACCGTGCACCTGTTCTTCATCCGCGACGTCGAGACGGGCCTGGTCTGGATGACCAAGATCCTCACCGACCCCTTCAGCGATCTCAAGCTGTACTACAAGGCGCCGCTGGCCCTGATGAAGGGCGAACTGATCGATCCCGGCCTCGAGAAACACGTCAAGCCGGCGTGAGGGTTGAGACAGTACGAATGC